>Ga0114129_10017952_pt1 | contig 10074 bp, 8 predicted proteins | sample RhiMetdeltSRZDD1_FD_80071 | JGI IMG/M metagenome (GOLD analysis project Ga0114129, IMG submission 80071) | Populus rhizosphere microbial communities from Tennessee, USA - Rhizosphere MetaG P. deltoides SRZDD1 (version 2) (version 2) | ecosystem: Host-associated > Plants > Roots > Rhizosphere >...
GATTCTGTGGTGGGGGATATCCCCCAATGGGGCATATCCCCCCTCTTACGCTGCCGCATATATCTCCCCATAACCTCAGTATTTTTCACTGCTTCAAAGCGCATTCTGTGTGTGCAACCATCTGGTATAAATTTTGAAATAGTCCTTTCTAGCCATCAATAGAAATTGTGGATACCCAAAGGGACTGGCCTCCTCGGCGTGTATGCCAAGGAGGATATCAAGTGAGGTTATCGACGCTCCCTCCCCACCTGTCTCAGCCAGGGCTCGGATCGCGTCGGGACGAGAGGAGGAACGACAATGCGGTCTGGGATCAGCCGTTGGCTACTGTGGATAGTTGTGCTGGTCACTGTCTGGAGTGGAAGGCCGACGCTTGCACTGGCGGACAGTCGTCGCCCCGCTGGGCGCGCCACTGGGGAGTCACCGCGGTACGTGCGCTCGCTCGAGACCTACCGTGTCCCGCCCGTCGTCCTCGTCGATCAGGAGGGCGAGCAGGTCGCGCTGGACTCGGTGCTGGAGGGGGATAAGGCCGTGCTGGTGAACTTTCTCTTCACGAGCTGTACCACGACTTGCCCTGTAGTGACGGCCACCGTGGCAAGCATGCGCCAGGTGCTCGGCCTGGAGGGGCGAGACCTCAGGATCGTATCGATCTCGCTTGACCCTACGCACGATACCCCCGGGGCCTTGCAGGCGTATGCCCGCCAGCACGGAATCGGCCCTGGCTGGCAGCTCCTGACCGGCGACGTCGGCCAGGTTCGGACCGTGCTGAAGGCCTTCGGGGGACTTACCGGCAGCAAGACCACCCATGCACCCCTCACATTCTTGCGCACACCCAACAGCCGGCACTGGGTGCGGCTCAGTGGCTTCCCGAGTCCTGTGGAGCTAGCAAACGAGTACCGGCAATTACATGGGAACTGATCCCACTTCCATACCACCAGAGGAGACTCCAAGCGATGCATACCAGACGACAGTTCCTTAAGATCACCGGCCTGACCGGGACCGTCCTGGCCGTACCCGGTCTGCACCTCGTGCGCCGCATAGCAGCCGAGCCTGTCCCAGGGGGCAGCCTCGATCCTACCGGGATCCCGAAGTACGTCAGCCCTCTCGTGATCCCAGCCGCGATGCCCCGCACGGACACCATCCCGCTATCCCATGGCGAAGCCGCCGACTACTACAAGATCGCCGTCCGGCAGTTCCAGCAACAGATCCTGCCGGCCAGCCTGCCACGCACCACCGTCTGGGGTTATGGCTCGGTTGGCCATCCCGGCTCGTTCGCCTACCCAGCAGGCACCATCGAGGCCCAGTACGGACGGCCCGTGCGCGTGAAGTGGATCAACGATCTCAAGAATCCGGCCGGGCGCTACCTACCGCACCTGCTGCCCGTCGACCCCACGCTACACTGGGCTAATCCTCCTGGCGGAGCAGCCGGGCGCGACACACGCCCGACCTTCACCCACACCCCCGGACCGTACACCGGCCCGGTGCCGACTGTGCCCCATCTGCACGGCATCGAGCAGGTGGCCCAGGAGAGCGACGGCTTTCCCGAGGCCTGGTTCCTGCCCGCCGCCATCAACATTCCCGCCGGCTACGCCACCACCGGCACCGCCTATGATGCCTTCCGGGAGTCGTCGGCCCTAGGGGCCCTGTGGACGCCTGGTGCGGCGGTGTTCCAGTATCCGAACCTCCAGCGGGCCACGACGCTCTGGTATCACGACCACGCACTGGGCTTGACACGCGCCAACGTGTATGCCGGGCCGGCTGGCTTCTACCTCCTGCGCGGCGGGGACGACGACGCGGTGGCCGAGCAGTTACCTGGGCCGGCCCCGCAGCGCGGCGATGCCCCCGGGACGAAGTACTACGAGATCCCCCTCGTTATCCAGGACCGCTCGTTCAACACCGACGGCTCGCTCTTCTACCCCGCCAGCCGGAAGTTTTTCGACGGCTTCACCGGGCCCTACATCGGCAACCGCGACAGCGATAGCGACATTTCACCCATCTGGAACCCGGAGGTCTTTGCCAACACCATGGTCGTCAACGGCCGCACCTGGCCGTATCTGAACGTGGAGAAGCGCCGCTATCGCTTCCGCATCCTGAATGCCTGCAACTCGCGCTTCCTGATCCTCAAGCTTTCCAAGGGTCTGCCCTTCTGGCAGATCGGGGCCGACGGCGGCTTCCTGCCGGCGCCCGTGATGCGCGAAGAGCTGCTCATGGCGCCGGCCGAGCGGGCCGACGTCATCGTGGACTTCACCCATATCCCGGTCGGCACGCAGGTCCTCGTGCGCAATCTCGGGCCGGACGAGCCGTTCGGCGGCGGCGTGCCCGGGACAGACTTCGCGGCGGCGGATCCGGGCACAACGGGTCAGGTGCTGCAGTTTCGTGTGGTGCCGGCGACCTCCGAGGATCGCAGTACACCACCCCACCGGCTCAGCCTGCCCGAATGCAGGCCGCTAGGCCGCCGCACCCACACGCGGCAAGTCTCGCTGAACGAAGTGGACTCCGACGTCCTGCCAGATATCGGGCCGCGCGCCGGCCTGCTGGGCATTGTGGGCGCCGACGGCATGGGGATGCCCATGATGTGGGCCGACGCCGCCACGGAGACACCCGCCCGCGGCTCCCACCGAGGTCTGGGAAATCTTCAACCACACCGAGGACGCACACCCCGTCCACCTGCACACGGTGCAGTTCCAGGTGATGAATCGGCAACCCTTCGACGGGACGCCCCGACCGCCAGAACCGGGGGAGACCGGGTTCAAGGATATGGTGATCGCCTATCCCGGCGAGATCACGCGCATCAAGGTACCATTCAATGCCCCGGGCCGCTTCGTCTGGCACTGCCACATCCTCGAGCACGAGGATGGCGAGATGATGCGTCCACTCGTGGTCACCTAACGAGCCCACTCGGTAACCACGATGCGCTTCATGCCTACTGTTCCTCCAGCTCCAGATATCGGGCGCCCCGACGCGCCCGGCCCGATGGCTGCCGGTCGATATCAGGTTCTCCGCGGGCGGAGGACCTGGTTGGCCGCTACCCGTACCGTACTGCTCATCATGCTGGCGACCCTCTTCCATGCGGGCGAGGCCGCTGCCCTGGGCCCCGAGCCTGAGCTGGTCGCCTGGGGCCGGCGGCTCTATCTCGATGGTACCCTGGGCCCGGGCCAGCCACTTATGGGCCGGGTCCAGGACGATGTCGCTCTCACGGCGCGGCCGGCTGCGTGTGTGCACTGCCATCAGCGCAGTGGCCTGGGGACTACTGAGGGCGGGGCTGTGGTGCCGGCTATTACAGGTTCCGCCCTCGCACAGGCGATGACGACAGGCCCGCGGCAGCGCCCGGCCTACTCGGACACGGCGTTGGTGCGGGCGATCCGCGAGGGCGTGGATGCTGCGGGCCAGCCCCTCCACCCGCTGATGCCGCGGTACGTCTTGCCGGACGCGGCGGCCAGCGCCCTCGTCGCTTATCTCAAAACCTTGTCAGCACAATGGTCCCCGGGCGTCTCGGAGCGAGAAGTCCACTTTGCCACTGTAGTCACGGAGGACGTGGCGCCCGTCCGCCGGCAGGCCATGCTCGACGTCCTTGATGCCTACTTCATGGAGACGAACGCCGGCCGCGCTCTGGCCGGCAGGAACAGCTATGGCCCTTCACGGACCCGGAACGCCGCTGGGAGTGCACGCGCCTGGGTCCTTAGCCAGTGGACCCTGACAGGCCCGCCGGCCACATGGCCAGCGCAACTTGACGCCTACTACCGCGCCCAGCCGGTCTTCGCCGTGCTGAGCGGGATCAGTGCCAGCGACTGGCGCCCTGTGCACGAGTTTTGCGAGCGGCATGAGGTGCCCTGCCTGCTGCCGAACACCGCACTGCCCGTGCTTACTACGGCCGACTTCTACACCCTCTATCTCTCCCGGGGCCTCACGCTGGAGGCGGAGGCGCTGGCCGCCTACCTGTCACGCGGCTCCTCTCCCGTGAGACTCCTGCAGGTGTTTCGACGGGACTCGGCTGGCCAAACCGCGTCCAGCGCCCTGCGGCGTGCCTTCATCGGCATCGACACCGCCTCGGTGGTCGACTGGATACTCGAAGGTCGTGAGCCGCTCAGCCCAGATGCCCTGGCCACGCGGCTGGCCGCGACTCAGAGCACCGCCGCCGTGCTGTGGCTTCCCCGCGAGGGGTGGGCGGAGATGGGTGCTGGCCGCTGGCCGCTGGCAGAGCCCGTGCGTCTCTACCTGTCCTCCACGCTGCTGCACGGGGAGCTAGCCGCAGTCCCGGAGACGCTCCGGCGCCTCAGTTCCGTGATCCATCCGTTCTCCCTCCAGCACCGGATCCGTCGCCTGGAGGGCTGGCTGGCGAGTCGCGGCCTGGCTCTCGTCGACCAGACGGTCCAGGCCCAGACATATCTTGCCTGCCTTATCGCGAGCGAGGGGCTGAAGCGTGTCGGGGAGCGCCTCCACCGGGACTACTTCCTGGAAGTGATCGACCGCCTGGCCATGGCCCCCATGGGCTCCGGCTTCCCCCGCCCGGATTTCGCTCCCAACCGGAGGTCCCTGATCAACGGGGCCTACATCCTCGAGGTCGGCGAGGGGGATGGGCCCCCGCTCCAGAGTGCGCTCTGGATCGTCCCCTGAAGTGGCCAGCTTCGGTCTGTGAAGATGCCCACGACTTGGAAAGTTAGCAACGCTGTAGTTGCGGACCTGTCAGTCTACGCTGGTAATAGCCTGGCCAGGATTTGCTCACACTTATCACCCCGAGGGTGCAGCAGATAGGAAGTCCCCCGTCCGGGATCCAGGCCTATCTCCTGCAGCCCCAGACGCGATCCTCACGGTCACCCTTCACTGTCACGTCGTGCTGCGAGCATAGCCTCCACCCGGGTGAACTTCACCCGTGGCCGCCCCATAGCGCGTCCTCTGGCCACTTCCAGCGTATTGAGACGGCGCCAATCGGCGTAGGAAAAGTAAGCTGGTTGGCGTTTCCGGATGCGCTTTTCAGCCGCCGTAGCTTGAGGGTGAGCGGGGAAAAGGATGGCGCCTTGCGCCAGGTCTTCTACCATACACCGCACCGTTTCCAGAGCGTCCGGTTTGTTGGTACCAATGACCCCGGTCGGCCCGCGTTTAATCCAACCAGCCGTATATTCTCCGACGCGGGGCTGCAAGGTCTCGGAGTGGAGCACGCGCCCCTTCTGATTCAAGATGACGCCCCAGCGTTCGTCGAAAGGCACTCCGGGGAGAGGGACACCACGGTACCCAACAGAGCGAAACACCAAGCCCGCGGGTAAGATCTCGAATTGATCAGTAGGGCTGGGCCGTAGCGTGCCGGCTTCGGTAGCGTACAGGGTGTTTTTCACCAACCGTACAGCAGCAACCTGGCCGTCCCCGTTGCCCAGGAGTTCCACCGGCGAGACCAGAAAGCGTATGAGAAGTCGGTGCGGTTTCGTCGTTGCCTTCTGGGCCGCATATCTCTGTAAAAGTTCCAGTTTTCTGTAGGTGGCTCGATCCTGACTCTTTTCCAGGGCGACTCGACTGAGGTCGTCGAGCGCCACTTCCTCCGGGAGCACGCTGACATCAGCTCCAGCCAACTCACCCAGTTCTTTGAGCTCAGGGTTGGTAAAGGCGGCCTGCGCCGGTCCACGCCGCCCGAGCATGTGCACTTCCTTGATGCGACTGTGACGTAAGGCTTCCAAGGCATAATCGGCGATGTCTGTGGTGGCCAGTTCCTCAGGGGTGCGACACAAGATACGGGCCACATCGACGGCGACGTTGCCCATACCGACGATCGCCACACGCTCGTGCGAGAAATCGAACTGGTAGCCGCAGAAATCAGGATGACCATTATACCAGGCCACGAAGGTAGTCGCGGGCCAGCTGCCGTGCAAATCCTCACCAGGGACGCCTAGGTGCTGATCGGTCTGGGCCCCAGTGGTGTAGACAATCTGGTGGTACATCTCCCGCATATCGTCCAGGGTGAGATCCTTGCCGAATTCCACATAGCCATAAAAGCGGAATCCGGGGTGCGCCGCAATTTTGTCGTAGGTGGCTGTGACCGCCTTGATCTTTTGATGATCAGGCGCTACTCCCCCGCGCACGAGGCCGTAAGGTGTTGGTAAGCGTTCGATCATGTCGATCTCAACGTTGAGGCCCTGCTGGTTCAAGAGATGTTCCGCCACATAAAATCCGCTCGGGCCAGCACCAATAATCGCAACGCGCAGTGGGTTTGTGTCAGTCCCTGGTTGTCCCATCTCATGCTCCTTTGAACGTCTCTGAGGCAGGCGGCGGGGAAATACCAAAGCGGGGATTGAGCCGTCAGTGGTTGTGGCACTACTCTCCACCAGAAGACGTGCTGCTCCTCTGGAATCAGACAAAGCACAGCTCTAGATTACTAAGCCAGTCGTATTGCAGCAGGTTCAAATTTCATCAGCGAGAAGCTGTGTCTGCAGCGTCTCCACTTCGCCGCGATACTGATCTCGTTGCGCCTTCACGACATCGCCAATGGACACAATGCCGACCAGTCTGCCCTGGTCCACAACCGGCAAATGCCGCATACGCATTTCGGTCATGGTATTTGCCACCGACATTAAATCGTCCTGTGGTACCACGGTGATGATATCTCTGGTCATCACCTCACGCACCGGTTGGGAAAAGATCGCTTCGTTCATGGGTGCAGCACGAATGATGTCGCGCTCAGAGAGGACCCCGATTAGGTGTCCGGCGTCATCCAGGACAACGAGAGCACCGATATTATGTCTGATAAACAAGACGAGTGCCTCACGAATCGCTTGTTCAGGGCGGATGGTAATCACGTGTGCACCCTTTGTGGCTAAGATGCTCTGGATATTCATATGCTCTCCCCTCTCCCCTACACTGAACCAGCATGGGGTAGTTACTACCTACCCTCTTGCCCTGAGAGTCGCATCCAACGCGAAGCGAGGACTGGGATGATCATGACACCATGTGGCGTTGATCCACATCACCACTTCCGGGATGGGCACGGGCGCGACATAGCCGATCTTGCCCAACAACCAATCCGCCACCAGGATAAGACGTCGTGAGCGGAATAGCCAGCAGGGTCATGATGTTCACCGTGCCACGCGAATCCACATCGACTGCGAGATGTGCCATAGCGAGTTGCCAGGCCTTTACGCTCCTTCCGGGTGTGGCGCGATACCGTGCCGCGGGGACGGGGGGAGGTTGAACACGTCCTGTGGAAACATCTCGACAAGATAGTCGATAATGTGCCGCATGGAGACGACCCCGGTAGGCCGGCCTTGGTCATCGATCAGGGGAATGTGCTGGTAGTCCCACACACTCATCTGGTGGAGAGCGTAAGCGAGCTCATCGTCCATATGCAGGCAATCCGGATCGGGTGTCATAAGCGTCTCAATGCGCAGGTGGTCTATATCAACCCCACGTGCCGCCACTTTGGTGAGTACGTCCCAGGCCGTGAATACCCCTACGAGGCGGCCCAGGTTGACGACGAGCACGCAATCTATCCGTTCTCGCTGCATGATCTCAATGGCTTGGCGTATGGTCGTGCTGCGCTCGCACGTCATCGGCGGCTGCAGCGTGGGTAGGTCCCGCATGGTCTGCCGCAGCACACGCGCCTCGACGGAGGCTTGCTCTTGCGCAATTTGCTCTTCTTCCTCAAAGATGTCTTCACCCATATATAGTCTCCCTTCACACCTTAGAGGTATTATGGCACTGCTGACCGTCTGTGACAATGTATCCGTTTAAGATGCAGCACAGGCCTCGTTCCCAGAGGGCGTGGCACAAGGGGAGCAGTCAGGCCTGACCCATAAGGCGTCGAATGTCATGGCCGACCCTCCGCGAGTCTGTGACACCAGTTTAGCTGTCGGTAGGAGAAGGGGAAGGCCGAGGTCTGTGCGTACCGGATGCTGTAGCTATGTCGACCTGTCCCAGGAGCACGCCCAGGTTACGAACCGTACGGTTCGTCATGGCTGGTCCTATGGCAAAGGCAGCGACGGCCAGCCCACCCGCAGCTATGGCAAAGGGTACGGTAATGAGACCAGCCAGGGCACTCGTCAGCATCCCACCCAGAGGCATGAGGTTATGGGTCATCCCATAGAAACCCATGACACGGCCTCGCATGTGGTCTGGAACCAGCATCTGGAGAGAGCTCTGGATCGAGATGGCGTAGGTAGTATTGCTCATACCAATGATAAACATGATAACCAGAGCCAGTGTAAAGGACCCAACAAACGCCGAGGTCAGTCCCAAAGCGGCGATGGACAGCCCACTCATGACACCGCCACCGATGATCAGCCATCCTTTGGATCCGACCTGGCTCCGTGAACTCAACCACAGTGTGGTGAGTAACGCGCCGACGCCACCTATGCCCATGAGCAGACCCTGCTCTTTGGCACCGACGTGCAAGACGGCCACAGTGAGCACCGGCATGAGGGTAATATACGCCATGCCGAAGAAGCTATTAAAAAAGGTCATGGCAATGAGGAAAGAGAAGATCGGGTTCTGCCTGATGAACGTCAGACCTTCCCGTATGTTCTGGGCGGCGCTCCCCCGTGCTTGGCGCGTGATCGGCGGAACCTGGAGACGATACATAACGATGGCCATGATGACAAATCCCAGCCCAGCCAGGTAGAAGGTCATAGCCGTGCCGACCCAGGCAATGATGCAGCCGGCCACCGCCGGCATGACGATGCGTGTCCCCTGCCAGAGACAGGAGTTCAAGGCTACGGCGCTGCCTATGACCTTGCGATCGATCAGATGGGGATAGAGAGACTGCCGGGCTGGTTGGTCAAAGGACTCAACCGCACCCGCGCAAAAGGCGATGACGACGATATGCCATACCTGGACGACATTGAGGAGCGTGAGCGTCGCCAGCACGAAGATGAAGATGGCGGTAAGGCCCTGAGTGACGATAACCAAACGACGTTGGTCGCATTTGTCGGCAAAAACCCCGCCAAAGAGGTTCAGACAAATGGCCGGCACACCGTTGGCAAGCCCAACGTATCCCAGAGGCAGAGGGGAACCTGTGAGTTGGTAAACGAGCCAGAACTGGCCAAACCGTAACATTTGGAAGCCGCTGACTGAGGCCAGGAGTCCCAGCCAAAACGCCCGATACGCCGGGTAGTGCAGCGCCGGGGGTAGGCTAAGCGGTAGCCGGCCCCATACGCCCTTCGCCTGAGAATGCGCCATATCACCTGCCTTTTACACGAGCTTTTCACTTTGCCGGGAGACACGTTGTGAGATGAGTGTACCTGGTCTCACAAGCAGAGGCCAGACGTGGTAAGCATGGTTTCTTCATTCTAACACTATGATACAGTGATACAGTAAGGCGTATACGGCGCAAATGATCACACACCGCAACAATGGCTTATTGTACCGGAATTCCTAGGGATTTGTATACCTTCTTGGCTAGCCAAGACCACTCGCACATGCATCGCAGGGGTTTCGATAATGGTGCGCTCATCTGAGAGGGGTACTATGACAGCAACACGCGCAATCCTGTTGAAACGTCTGGAGGCCGAGGCGCTCCAGATACGCCGCAATGTATGGCGGGCCTTGCACGCTGCGGGTAGTGGTCACGTGGGTGGCTCAGCGTCGGCCGCGGACCTCCTGGCCGCGCTCTCTTTCCACACCCTGCATGTGCGTCCGCATGGGCCAGACTGGTCGTATCGTGATCGCTTCGTGTTGTCCAAGGGGCACGCCAATGCGGCACTGGTGGCTGTGCTGGCACAGGCCGAGTTCAGCGAGGATGCCCTGCTCGACCGGTTCTACGGCTACGAGTCGCCGCTAGAGAGGCATCCGGACATCAAGGTAGCAGGGGTAGAAATGAGCACGGGTGGTCTGGGCGGCGCCGTGGCCGAACTCCTGGCTGTGGAACAGCCAACCCGCATGCGGCTGGTCGGCATGACGACTTCGTAGTGGTCGGTCCCACGGTGCCGCTGCGGGCGAAGTATGGTATGAGTGCCGAGGCGATCGCGGCGGCCTGCCGCAGCCTGCTACGCGCCGCGTGAGAGAGAGCATGCCGCGACCAGTCGTCAGCCTTGATGTCCCGTGCTATGATAGGCCCCACTACGAACGACACGGGCAGCGCGGTGTTTGGCACCCGACGCC
>Ga0114129_10017954_pt1 | contig 10074 bp, 2 predicted proteins | sample RhiMetdeltSRZDD1_FD_80071 | JGI IMG/M metagenome (GOLD analysis project Ga0114129, IMG submission 80071) | Populus rhizosphere microbial communities from Tennessee, USA - Rhizosphere MetaG P. deltoides SRZDD1 (version 2) (version 2) | ecosystem: Host-associated > Plants > Roots > Rhizosphere >...
CCACTTCACCGTCAACGGCGTGGTGCAGGCCGCCGGCACGACCTTCGCGGTGTCGGCGGCGCAGCTGGCGCAGACCACTTTCACGGTCGGCACCGCTGGCACCGAGGATCTGTTCGTCAATGTCTGGGATGGTTTGGCCTTCAGCGGACCGCAGGAATTCCACGTCGGCGTCGCGCCCAACCATGCGCCGGTTATCACCTCCAATGGCGGCGGCGCTACCGCCGCGGTCAACGTGGCGGAAAACACAACGGCCGTGACCACGGTCATCGCCTCCGACGCCGATCCACTGGATTCGCTTGCTTACTCCATTGCGGGCGGCGCCGACGCGGCGCTCTTCAGCATCAACGCCACCACCGGCGTGCTGAGCTTCGTTTCGGCGCCTAACGCCGAAAGCCCGCAGGATGCCGGTGGGAACAACGTTTACGACGTCATCGTCCAGGTGTCGGACGGAGCGGCGACCGACAGCCAGGCGATCGCCGTCACGGTCACCGATGTGAACGAGTTCGCGCCCGCTATCACCTCGAACGGCGGTGGCGCCACCGCGACGGCGAACGTGGCGGAAAACTCAACGGCCGTGACCACGGTCACCGCCTCCGATGCCGATCTATCGGCGTCGCTGTCCTATTCCCTCTCGGGCGGCGCCGACGCGGCGTTGTTCAGCATCAACTCCATCACCGGCGCGCTGAGCTTCCTCACTGCTCCCAATGCGGAGAGTCCGCAGGATGCCGGCGGCAACAACGTCTACGACGTGACGGTCCAGGTCTCCGACGGCACCAACACGGACAGCCAGGCGATCGCGGTCACCGTCACCGACGTCAACGAACCGCCGGTGATCACCTCCAATGGCGGGGGTGTCAACGCGACGGTGACCGTGGCGGAAAACTCCACGGCCGTGACCACGGTCGCCGCCACCGATCCCGACGTATCGCCTTTGCTTTCGTACTCCATCACCGGCGGCGCAGACGCAGGGCTGTTCAGCATCGACTCCACGACCGGCGCATTGAGCTTCCTCGCGGCCCCCAATGCCGAGAGTCCCCAGGATGCCGGAGGCAACAACGTTTACGACGTGACCGTGCAGGTCTCCGACGGCACCAACACGGACAGCCAGGCGATCGCGGTCACCGTCACCGACGTGAACGAGTTTCCTCCGGTCATCACCAGCAATGCCGGCGGCCCCACCGCGGCCGTGAACGTGGCGGAAAACACCACGGCTGTGACCACGGTCGCCGCCACCGATCTCGACGTATCGGCTTCGCTTTCGTACTCCATCACCGGCGGCGCGGACGCGGCGCTGTTCAGCATCGACTCCACAACCGGCGCATTGAGCTTCCTCGCGGCCCCCAATGCCGAAACTCCGCAGGATGCCGGCAGCAACAATATCTACGACGTGACGGTCCAGGTCTCGGACGGCACCAACACGGACAGCCAGGCGATCGCGGTCACGGTCACCGACGTGAACGAATTCGCGCCGGTCATCACCTCCAACGGTGGCGGTGCCACTGCGCCAGTGATTGTGGCGGAAAACACCACGGCGGTGACCACGGTCACCGCCACCGACGCCGATGCATCGGCGTCGCTGTCCTACTCCATCTCGGGCGGCGCCGACGCCAGCGCCTTCGCCATCAACTCGACGACCGGCGCATTGTCTTTCGTATCCTCTCCCAACTTCGAAAACCCGAGCGATACCGGTCTCGACGGCACCTACGACGTGGTCGTGCAGGTCTCCGACGGCACGAACGTCGACAGCCAGGCGATTGCGGTCACCGTCACCGATCAGAACGAAGCACCGACCATCACCTCGGGAAACGGCAATACCGCAACCTACCAGGTGAACGAAAACACCTCGGCGGTCGCGACCATTGTCGCCATCGACCCGGATACGACCGGCAGCACGACCTTCTCGATCGCGGGCGGCGCCGATTCCGCCTTATTCCAGATCGATGCCAGCACCGGCGAGCTTTCCTTTATCTCGGCGCCAAATTTCGAGAGCCCCGCCGACATCGGCGGCGACAACAACTACGAGGTCGTGGTCAATGTGTCCGACGGCAGCCTGCAGGATACGCAGGCCATCACGGTCGCGGTGCAGGACGTCAACGAGGCGCCCACGCACATCGACCTGTCGAACGCCGCCGTCGACGAGAACAGCGCCAACGGCACCGTGGTGGGATCGTTGTCCGCCATCGACGACGACGCCGGCGAGACCTTCACCTACACCTTGCTCGACGATTCCAATGGCCGCTTTGCCATCGTCGGCAATGACCTCGTGGTGAATGGACCGATCGACTACGAGAGCGAGCCCGACGACGCGCTCGACATCCAGGTGCAGGTCGAGGACTCCTCCGGCAACGTCTACGGCCAGAGCTTCACGATCGCCATCAACGATGCGACAGAGTTAGCCGCACCGGACGGCTATATCGCCGGGGCGACGGTGTTCTCCGACTCGAACGGCAACTTCCAGCTCGAGGTCGGCGAGAAGTCCACGACATCCGACCAGTTCGGCAACTTCACCCTCCAGCCCGGCACCGGCAACATCATCCTCGCCGGCGGGACCGACATCGCCAAGGGGTTGGCGTTCACCGGCCTGATGATCGCGCCGGAAGGTGCGACCATCATCTCGCCGCTCACCACCTTGGTGGCGGCGTGTATGGGCGTCAATGCGAGCGATTATGCCACCGCCAATGCGGCGGTGGTTGGCGCGCTCGGTCTTGATCCAAACATCGACCTCGCGCATTACGACCCGATCCTGGCCACGCTGTCGAGCGTGCCGGCGGATGCGGCCGCGGGTGTGAACGCCATCAAGGCTGCAACGGAAATCCAGGACACCATCGCGCAGGGCGCGGCTGTGCTGGTCGGTGCTGGTGCGGCGTCCGGCGCCGCCTCTCTCGCGGTCGCGAATGCGATCGCCGGATCAATCGGATCGGTCGATCTGAGCAGCGCCACGTACCTCGAGTCCGTCATCAACACGGCGGCAACGAGCCTTTCGATCACGCCTGACAGCGACGTCGTGACCGGCGCGGCCGCGGTCATCGCGGCGTCCAACGCATACGCCGATGGATTCGCGTCATCGGCCGCGACTCTGCTCACAGAGCTCGCGCAAGTCAGCCTTGTCGCCGACCAGGCCGCGACCGCGCTGCAGACCGCCACATCCGGCACCATTGCCGGCATCGTCGATGTCTATACCGATGGCGGCGGTGATACCGATCTCACCGACAAGATCACCGGGCAGGTCGGCAATGTGCACGACGTCGACGGCGCCAACAGCGGCGACACACTGACTGGAACCGCGGGTCCCGACGTCATCTATGGCTTCGGCGGCAACGATACGCTGATCGGCGGCGCCGGCGCGGACAACCTCGACGGAGGCGAGGGAGACGATACCCTTCAGGGCGGCGCCGATAAGGACATTCTGATCGGCGGACCAGGCAATGATTCGCTTGATGGCGGTGAGTGGTACAACAACTTCAATCCGGCCGGGGCGGGCGATGTCGACCGCGCCAGCTACGCCGACGCACCGTCGGCGGTGACCGCGGACCTTTCAATCGTTGGCGTCTCGCAAGATACCGTCGGCGCCGGCCACGATACCCTCAATCACATCGAGGGAGTGATCGGATCGGCCTTTGACGACCACCTCTATGGTGGCGGCACGTCGGAGCAGGATTTTCTCCAGACCTTCCGCGGCGGCGCCGGCGACGACTTCATCGATGGACGCAGCGGCAACGACCGCGCCGAATACAATGATGCGACCGGCGCGATCACGGTGAACCTAGCCGCCGGTACCGTGAGCGGCGCAGGCATCGGCAACGATACTTTGCGGTCGGTCGAGGATATCCGCGGCTCCGCCTTCAATGACATCTACAATGCGGCGGGGTTCAACGCGGTCAGCACCAATGCCGGTTCGCAAGGGACCTTCAACAACTTCAGGCCGGAGGAGGGCGACGACACCATCATCGGCAACGGCGACACCCAGCTCGACTATTTCGATGCGCCGCATGGGGTGGTGGTCAACTTGGCGGACCGGTCGGTCAATGCCACCACCGGCGTCGTGCACGGCGGCGTGGGTGTAGGCGACGACACCTTCTCGGGCGTCGATCGCGTGCGCGGCTCGTCATTTGCCGACGTCCTGAGCGGCGGACAGGTCGAGTACAGCGCCCCCGGCATGGCGGAATACTTCGAAGGCCTGGGCGGCGACGACGTCATCGATGGCGGCTCGGGCTTCGACTACGCCCGCTATCTCGTCACCACCGGCCCCATCACCGGCATCCAGGTCGTAAATCCGATCTACAACGCCGGCAATCCCGATCCCCTGCACCCCAATCCGACCATGACCGTCGGCATCAAGGTCGACCTGGCGGCGGGCATCGTCACCGGCGACGCGGTGAACTTCGGTACCGACACTTTGCGGAGCGTCGAGGGCATTAACGGCACCCTGCTGGACGATATCTACGATGCCACCGGCTTCGGCGCCAACAGCGTCAACGTCATGTCGCGGGGAATCGGCGTCAACGAATTCGAAGGCGGCGCGGGCAACGATATCATCATCGGCAACGGCAGCACGCGCATATCCTATGTCCGCTCCAGCAGCGGCGTCACCGTCGATATGTCCGGCAACAACAACGGCGCCTTCACGGTGGTCGGCGACATTTCGGTCGGCACCGACACCATCGTGGGCGGCGTGAGCTCGGTCCGTGGCTCGGCCTTCGCCGATACCATCACTGGTTACGACAATGCGGCTGGCACGGTGCAAATCTTCGACGGTCGCGGCGGCGCCGACATCATCGATGGCAAGGGCGGCTTCGACCGCGTCGTCTACAATCAGGATAACACAGTCACGCACGGCATCACGGTGACGCTCAGCAACTCCGCCGGTGTCTTGACCGGCGCGATCACCAGCGGGGCCGACGAGGTCGGCAACGACGCGCTCAGGAACATCGAGTCCGTGACCGGCACCGACTTCGCCGACGTCTTGCAGGTGACCAGCGCTCCCACCAACATCGGAACCATCGAATTCGAAGGCGGCGCCGGCGATGACACCATAACCGGGGTTGCCAATGTTGCCGGGACCACCACGCGCATCTCCTACACTACCGCAACCTCCGGCGTGACCGTCACTTTCACCGGGCCGTTGGCCGGGATGGGCATCGCCGACGGCGATGCCTCGGTCGGACACGACACGTTCAGCAACGTGCCCAATGTGAGGGGCGGGCTCTATGACGATGTCATTACCGGCCGATACGTCGGCACGACGTCCGGGTTCGACAACCAGACATTCGAGGGCGGCGCCGGCGGCAACGACATCCTGGAAGGCGGCTCCGGCAACGACACGCTCTGGGGCGGCGACAACAACGACGGCAACGGCACGGAGCGGTTCGACGGTATCCATCCGGACGGTTTCAACGATCTCGATTACGCCAGCTATGCCGGCGCAAACGGTGGCGTCACGGTCAACCTCGCCACTGGCAGCGCCGTCGGCACCCCCGTCACCGGCGCGACCAATGTCGGCACCGACACGCTGCACAACATCGAAGGCGTGATCGGCTCGGCGTTCGCCGACCTGCTCACGGGCGACGGCAACTTCTTCAACACCTTCCGCGGCGGCGGCGGCAACGACACCATCAACGGCGGCTTCGGGCTCGACAACGCCCAGTACGGCGACGCCACCGGCGCCGTGACCATCAATCTCGCGGCCGGAACCGCGAGCGGGGCCGGCGTCGGCTCCGACACTCTGCGCTCGGTTGAGTCGCTCTGGGGGTCCAGCTTCGGCGACACCTACGACGCCACCGGGTTCAGCGGCACCAGCATCAATGCCGGGTCGCGCGGCTTCACCAACTATTTCCGCCCGGGCGGCGGCGACGACCACATCACCGGCAATGACAACACGGTGATTGACTACTCGGACGCCGCGCATGGCCTCACCATCGATCTCAGCACCGGAACCGTGGTTGGCGGCAGCGGGGTGGGCACCGACACGTTCACCCACGTCAACCAGGTGATCGGCACCGCCTTTGCCGACACCTTGAGCGGCGGCCAGGCTGCCTACGAGACCACTACGACGTTCGAGGGCTTCTGGGGCGGCGGCGGCAACGACATCATCAACGGCGGCGGCGGCTTCGACCGTGCGAGCTATAACCTCGATGGTGCCATTACCACCGGTATCGTAGTCAACCTCGCCGCCGGTACCGTAACCGGCGACCCCGCGCTCACCGGCACCGACACGCTGAGCAGCGTGGAGGCGATCGGCGGCTCGATCCTCGACGACTTCTACGACGCGCGCGGCTTCGGTTCCGGCAGCACCAATGCCGGCTCGTTCGGTACCTTCAACGAGTTCGAGGGTAACGCCGGCAACGATACCATCATCGGCAACGGCAACACGCGCATTGCCTTCTACAACGCCCAAGCGGGCGTCACCGTCGACCTGACGGCCGGAACCTCCACCGGCGACAGCTCTGTCGGCAGCGACACCTTCAGCGGCGTCAACCAGGTGCGCGGGTCGAACTTCGCCGACATCATTTCGGGGAATGCCGCAAACAACATCCTCGAAGGCATGGGCGGCAACGACAGGATCGCAGGCCTCGGCGGCAACGACACGCTCACTGGCGGCGTCGGTGACGACACATTCGTGTTTGGGCCCAACTTCGGCAAGGACGTGGTGCTCGACTTCACCGCGGGGGGAACGGACGATAGTCTCGAGATCGATCACACCATCTTCGCCGACACGAACGCGGTATTGGCCGCAAGCCACCAGGTCGGCGCGGACGTGGTCATCACTGTGGATGCCGACGACAGCATCACGCTCAAGAACGTCATCCTCGGAAATCTGACCGCCAGCGACTTCCATATCGTGTAGGCGATAGAGCAACGGCAGTAGCGCCGCTCCAGCGGTGGCGACCCGTCCGCGCGACGCGCGCGGGTCGAGACCAATGGTTGGCCTAGACACGGGAAAGCAGGGCGGCCAGCTCGCTTTGCCGGTGGGTGCGGGTTTTTGCAAAGAGGGTCTTTGAATGCACTTAATGCGGTTCGTCAGCCCGCAATCGCTATCGATCGCGTCCTGCCCGTCCACGGAGCCGCACGGGTGATCGGCGGCCTTGCCTGCGGAGACCCAGCGGGATATCGCCGACCCACCCGGCGGTCCATGTCAGCGTGGCGTATATGGGCTCACATCGAAGGACCCGGATGCGCCGGCCGTCAAGCGGGAACCAAAAGACGAGCGACGCGCATGCGCATCCTCACTTCCTCGCGCTCCTGATGTAATCGGCGACGAAGCGCCGGACCTCGGGCTTGACCTCGATCCGCTTGCGAATGCGAGCGTTGATGTCCGGACCGGTCTCGTACTGCGGCACGAACTGGATGATCTTCATCGCCTCCTCGGCGTAGTCCTTGTCGTTGTTGAGACGCGCGAGCGCGGCGCGCAGCGCGTCGACCGCGGCCGGCGGCGAGCCCGGCGGCATGGCGATCAACCGCAGCATCGCGGAATCGACCGCGAGGTTGGTGCGGTAGACGTCCCATAGCTCCCCGCTCGGCAACGCGCCCTTGACCTTGCGGTAGAATTCCTGGAACGGCAGCACCGCCGAGCCTTCCATCACCTTGGGCGCGCTGAAGCTCTCGCCGTCATAGTTCGGGTCGTACCAGACCGGCACCACCAGCCCCTTCGCCGTCATGCTCGGATTGACCACGCTGAAATAGGCCGGCGTGGTCTCGGAGAAGAAATTGATCTCGTTCTGCTGCAGCGCGAGCCGCGCCGAGGAGTTGCTGCGATAGCCGGTGACATAGCGATGCGGCAGGCCGAGCATGTCGAGCGCGAGCCGGATGAGAATGTCCTTCGATGCGTCGGCCGAGAGTCCGCCCGCCACCAGGCCCCTGGCCTTCATGACGTCGGCGGCGTCCTTGATGCCGGGCTCGGTGTCGGCGCGCACGTAGTAGACGGAGTTGCCGGGCTGCGAGCCGATGAACTCGTAGCTCTTGAGATCCACGCGATACGCCGACGGATCGGTGGCATAGGTCCAGGCCGCGGCGGTGAAATAGCCGAACATGGAGCCGTCCTTCGGCCCAAGCTCGCCCAGATAGGTCGCGCCGATCAGGCCGCCGGCGCCGTCCTTGTTCTGCACGACGATATTGGGCGAACCGTCGAGATGCTTGACCAGATGCTTGGCAAGCAGGCGCCCCTCGATGTCGCTCGGCCCGCCGGCGGCGAAGTTGATGATCAGGATCAGCCGCTTGCCCTTGTAGAAGGGATCCTCGGCGTGAGCCTTCGGTGCGGCGAGCGCGACCAGGGCGCAGAGCGCGATGATCGCGCGCACGAAGAGCATCTTGATCCTCCCGGTGTTTTTGTCGTTGGCACGACCTTAGCGGTCCCGTCGCCACGGGGGAAGCGCAGGTGTCCCGGATGCGGTGCAGCGCGAGCGTTAGCGAAGCGGTGCACCGCTGATCCGGGACCGCGCCAAAGGCTGAACGTCGTAACGGTCCCGGGTCTGCTTCCGCGGACATGACAACGCGGAGCCGGCGTGGCAAAACAGCGCCGACCGCTCCGCGAAAGGACACGCCGTGCTGGAAAAGGCCAACGTCCAAGCCCACAGCTTCAACGCCAAAGCCTTCAACGCCTATGACCGGCCGCACGACGACCTGCGCGAGTTCATCGCCCGCGCCGAGCGCGCCGACGAGATCGTGCGCATCAAGGGCGCGGACTGGAAGCTCGAGATGGGCACGCTGGCCGAGATCGTGAACCACGCGCGGCCGGAGCCGCCGGCGATCCTGTTCGAGGACGTGCCGGGCTATCCCAAGGGCATGCGGCTGCTGTCCGGCGCCACCAACTCATCGAAGCGGCTGGCGATCACGCTCGGCCTGCCGGTGCCCAAGGGGCCGCTCGACGTGGTGCGCGCCTATCGCGACCGCATGAAGACGCACCGGCCGATCGCGCCGAAGACGGTGGCCAAGGGACCGGTGTTCGAGAACGTCGATCGCGACGGCAAGGTCGACGTGCTGAAATTCCCGGTGCCGTTCCTGCACGAGCGCGACGGCGGCCGCTACATCGGCACCGACGATCTGGTGATCATGCGCGACCCCGAGGACAACTGGGTCAATTGCGCCACCTACCGCGTCATGGTGCAGGACAAGAACCACGTCTCGGTGTGGATTTCGCCGGGCAAGCACGGACGGCAGATCCGCGAAAAGTATTTCCGCGCCGGCAAGCCCTGCCCGGTGCTGATCTCCTGCGGTCACGATCCCCTGCTCTTCCTCGCCGGCGGCAACGAGCTCAAGTTCGGGCTGTCGGAATACGACTATGCCGGCGGCCACCGCGGCGAGCCCTACGAGATCGTGCTGAGCGAGCTGCACGGCCTGCCGATGCCGGCGCATGCCGAGATCGTGCTCGAAGGTGAGCTGATCGAGAACGTGACCGCGAAGGAAGGGCCGTTCGGCGAGTTCACCGGCTACTACGCCTCGAGCCCGAGCGAGCAGCCGGTGGTCGAGGTCAAGCGGGTCTATTACCGGAACGATCCGATCATCGGCATCGCCTCGCCGATGCGCCCGCCGTCGGACTTCTCCTTCAGCAAGTGCGTGATGAAGGCCGGCATGATCTGGGACGAGGTCGAGCGCGCCGGTCTCTCCGGCGTCGCCGGGGTGTGGGTGCACGAGTTCGGCGGCGCGCGCATGTTCAACGTCATCGCCATCAAGCAGGCCTATCCCGGCCATGCCCGCCAGGCGGGCCTGCTTGCCGCCGGCTGCCAGTCGGCGTCGTATCTCGGCCGCTTCGTCGCGGTGGTCGACGAGGACGTCGACCCGACCGACCTGTTCGACGTGATGTGGGCGATCTGCACGCGCTGCGACCCCGCTGAGGACATCGACTTCGTGCGCCGCGCCTGGAGCGGGCCGCTCGATCCGCTGCTGGACAAGGCGAGCTCGACCAATTCGCGCGCCATCATCGACGCCTGCCGGCCGTACGAGCGGCTGAAGGATTTTCCCATGGTCGCACGCGCGAGCCCCGAGCTGGTGCAGACGGTGAAGGAGAAGTTCGCCGACATCCTCGGCAAGATCGGCTGCGGGTAGAGGGCGAATGGCGAAATAGCGAGTAGCGAATAGCGC
>Ga0114129_10017955_pt1 | contig 10073 bp, 7 predicted proteins | sample RhiMetdeltSRZDD1_FD_80071 | JGI IMG/M metagenome (GOLD analysis project Ga0114129, IMG submission 80071) | Populus rhizosphere microbial communities from Tennessee, USA - Rhizosphere MetaG P. deltoides SRZDD1 (version 2) (version 2) | ecosystem: Host-associated > Plants > Roots > Rhizosphere >...
AGCGAGTGCGTGAACCGGACGCCGGACGATTTCACGGTGCTCGCGGGCTCCGCAACGACGCTCTTCCAGTCGCTCTGTGCCGGCGTCGACGGCGCCGTGCTCGCGCTGGCGGCGCTGCTGCCGGATGAGTGCGTGCAGATGGTGAAGCTCGTCAAGGAGAACAGGATTGCCGAGGCGCGCGCGCTGCAGCGCACGATCACGCCGCTCGCGCGGTCGATCGGCGGCGGCTTCGGCATCACGGGCCTGAAGGCGGCATTGGATCTGCTTGGGTTCAACGGCGGACTGCCGCGTCCGCCGCTGCGGCCGGCGTCGAAGCAGATTGTCGACACCATCCGTGGCCAGTTGGATGCGCTGGGGGTCTTGCCAGTTCGAGTCTAGGCGGACCTGAAGGTCCGCCTCTACGATCATGAAAGTTCCTTTCGTTGTCCTCACCGTCTGTCTCGCAGCGTGTGCGACCAACCCTGCGACCGGCAGGCGTCAGATCAACCTGATGAGCGAGGCGCAGGAGATATCGGCGGGCCAGGAGGCCGACGCGCAGGTCAAGAAGGAGATGGGCGTCTACAGTGACGCGAATCTCCAGGACTACGTCAACGGCGTCGGCATGAAGCTCGCGAAGCTCTCCGAGCGTCCGAACCTTCCCTGGCACTACACGGTCGCGGATACGCCGGCCGTCAACGCGTTCGCGCTGCCGGGCGGGCCCATCTACATCACGCGCGGCATCCTTCCATTTCTCAACGACGAAGCGCAGCTCGCCGGGGTGCTCGGGCACGAAACCGGCCACGTGACCGCGCGTCATGCGGCGCAGCAGTACACGCGTGCCGTTGGCGGAACGGTTGGTCTGGTGGCGCTCAGCATCTTCGTGCCCGGCACGCAGCAGTTCGGGGGGCTCGCCGAGCAGGGCCTTGGCGTCCTCTTCCTGAAGTACGGCCGCGGCGACGAGCTGCAGGCCGACCAGCTCGGCGCGCGATACGCGACGCGCGGCGACTGGGATCCCGCCGGTGTGCCCGAGATGCTGACCACGCTCGGCAGGCTGGACGAGGCGTCGGGGCAGCGCAAGGGAGTACCGAACTGGCTCGAGACCCATCCCGAGCCGCTGACGCGCGTCAAGGACATTCAGGCGACCGTGCAGCAGTTGTCCGCGGGACGGACCAATCTCCAGCGCAACCAGGATGCGCTGCTGCGTGCGGTGGACGGCATCATCTACGGCGACAACCCCGACCAGGGCGTCGTGCGCGGCGCCGCGTTCATCCACCCGCCGCTTCGCTTCCGCGTCGATTTCCCGAACGGCTGGGACATCCAGAACAGTCCGGAGCAGGTTGTCGCGAAAGCGCCGGGTGCCGACGTCTACATGCTCCTCGAGCAGGTGGAGATGCCGCGCGGCAACGGCATCGAGAACATCGCGCGCGCGTCGATGCAGAATGCCGGCTTCCGCATCACGAGCGGCAGCCGCCAGCAGATCAACGGGCTCGACGCGTTCGTCGGCCTCTATCAGGGCTCGCTCCAGGGCCTCGGCAACGTGACGATGCGCGCGGCGCACATCGTTCACAACGGGAACGTCTACCTCGTCGCCGGCTTCAGCGCGCCGAACGTGTTCGAGCCGCTCGATTCGGCGATGCTCTCGAGCATCCGGTCGTTCAGGCCGCTCTCGGCCGCCGAAGCCGAGGCCGTCCGTCCCAATCGCGTGGACATCTACGTCGTCCGCCAGGGCGACTCGTGGCAGTCGGTCGCGGAGCGATCGGGCGGCGTCGTCAAGCCGACGACGCTGGCCATCATGAACGGCGCGGAGCCGAGCTCGCAGCCGGTGGTCGGCAGGCGTATCAAGATCGTGGTGGGAGGCTAGCGTGAAAGCCGCCCGTGTCATCGTGCGAGGTCTCGGCGCGGTCGCCGCGCTGGCCTTCGCGTTATTCGCCTACGTCTACCTCACGCTGCCCGACGTCCGCGTGCTGGCGGCCACCAATCCGACCAACACCGCCTTCATGGAGCTGCGCGAGCGCGAGGCCGCGCAGCAAGGCCGGCGGCTCCGCCATTACCAGGCGTGGGTCCCCTACACGCGCATCTCGCCGAGCCTGAAACGCGCCGTGCTCGTCGCCGAAGACGATGCCTTCTGGCAGCACGAGGGGATCGACATGGAGCAGCTGAAGATCTCCATCAGGAACGACATCGAGAAAGGGCAGGCGATTCGCGGCGGCAGCACCATCACGCAACAGCTCGCGAAGAACCTCTACCTCTCGCCGTCACGCAATCCCATCCGCAAGCTGCGCGAGCTGATCATCGCGCGCCGCCTCGAAGCGGAGCTGTCGAAGGCGCGCATCTTCGAGATCTACCTGAACGTGATCGAGTGGGGCGACGGGATCTGGGGCGCCGAAGCCGCGGCGCGCAGCTACTTCGGATCCTCGGCCGCCGCGCTGAGCGCGGACCAGGCGGCGCTGCTCGCTGGCGCCATCATCAACCCGCGCGTGTACAGCCCCGCTCATCCCAACACCCGGCTGCAGCGCCGTCAGCGCATCATCCTGTCGCGGATGGGCGGCTACGTGCCGCCGACGGCGGTGCCTGTCGTCAACAACGAGCCGCAGCCAAGCGACGGGACGACCGGGGAGGCCGCTGCACCGCCGCCGACAGACGTCGCGGAACCGGCGGTCGAGCCCGAACCCAAGCCGACTCAGCCGGAAACTGTTGAGCCGGCTGAGCCAGGCGCGCCACCCCAGCAATAAAAACCTGGAACGGCCGAGTGCAGTCCGACGCGCCCGGTGCCGAGATCAACGTACGAAGAGCGCACACGGATTCGTGATCGTTACGCACCCGCTTGCGCTTTTCACTACGAGTCCCGTACATTAAGCGGCGGCTCGTCTCCGTAACTCAAACAACTGAAACGGATTTGATCAACTACACCGAGCGCATATCTCTGCTCATGGAAGATGTCGTGTCGAGAGTGCCCACTCTCTCGTTCATCGACATGAGCAAGGTGTTGGTCTTCGCGCGGGGCGGCCGGACGCACGCGGAGGGCGCGTATGCCACGTGCCACTGCATCAGCCTCCCGCCGAGCGAGCCCGGCTATTACTTCTGGCGCGATCGGAAGACCGGCAGGCTCACGCGCCGCTCGGAGTGGTTCGTCACCCAGTCACCGCAGGTGACGATCGGGACGCAGTCGATCGACTACATGATCTCGTTCGCGCTGCCACGCTTCTGCGATCAACAGCTGTCGCGCACGCGCAAGCAGGTGCACTACACCGGCGAGCCGAACTGGATTGCCAAGCTCGATACGATCATCCACGAGCTCTATCACATCGATCCCGTCCGCCCCGGTATCCGCCGGATGGAGCGTGCCGACGGCACCTACTCCGCGAACTGCCACGGCGACAAGTTCTTCGAGGACGTCGTCGACATGGTGCGGCAGTACCTCGACTCGAAGCCGGACCCGAACACCTACGAGTTCCTGCAGCACTCCTTCGCTGAACTGACGGAGCAGTTCGGCGGGGTCGTCGGCACGACGTTCAAGTCGTTCCCGTCGTATCCGCAGCGCTACACGGCAGTCGTCGATCCGCAACCGGCGCCGCCGGCGGAAATGGAAGGGTGCCGCGTCGACCCGGTGAAAACGCCGCGCGTCGCGACCCGCTTCACCGAGGACGACATCGTCGTGCGGCACTTCATGCCGACGACGTCGCGCGCGCTGGTCCGCAAAGGGAAGTTCTGCGCGGCCTGACCGCCACGAAGATCACGAAGAAGGCAAGCCACAAAGGACAGTGATCTTAAAACTTCGTGTCCTGTGTGTCCTTCGTGGCTATCTCCTTCGTGTCCTTCGTGGCGAGCCGGCGCGCACCGACGAATCGCTTCGACCAGTAGGTCGAGCTCACGCGTTCCACGCGCACGACTCCCTGTGAGCTCGGTGCGTGGACGAACTGATCGCCGCCGATGGCAACGCCGACGTGCGACGCGCCGCGGCGCTCCGTCTCGAAGAACAGCAGGTCTCCGGGCTCCACGTCACGGAGCGTGATCTTCTGCCCCGCGTCGTACTGCTCGCGCACCTCGCGCGGCAGGCGGACGCCGTTCTGCGCGAACACCCACTGCACGAACCCGCTGCAATCGAACCCCGACGGATCGCTGCCGCCGTTGCGGTACGGAATACCCCGGAGTCTCATCGCCGTCGAGACGATGTCGGTGGGCGCGACGGGTGCCGGCGGCACGACGACCGGTGGCCCGACTGGAGCAGCCGGGGTGGCCAACGGTGGAAGCGGAGCGCCCGGGAAGGGACGCGGACGAGGTGTGCTGCCGGTGGTGGCGCAGGCGGCCGCGGACAGGGCGATCACGACGAGAACTGCGGGTGCGAGCCTGCCCCGGGCGGGGTCGAACGATCCCTGCAACGCCAACTATTGTAACCGCCTAACCCCTTTTGTTACTTGGTTTTTGGGCAGGCCGATTCTTGACACCTCGTGTGGCGTCCGGCATCATGTTCACAAACCATGGAGCAGGCGCTCCTACTGAACGCGTCGTACGAGCCACTGAAGGTCGTTCACTGGCAGAAGGCGATTACGCTCTGGTGCCAGGGAAAAGTGGAGGTGATCGCGCATCACGAGCGCGAGATAAGGACGGTTACGGTCAGTTTCAAGCTGCCCTCCGTCATCCGCCTCCTCCGTTTCGTCAAGATAAAACGCCGGTTCGATTACGTCCCGTTCTCACGGGCGAACATCTACGCCCGCGACGATCACACGTGCCAGTACTGTAATGAGTCGTTCCCGACCTCGGAACTGACGTTCGACCACGTCGTGCCGGTGGCGCACGGCGGCCGCAAGGACTGGGAGAACATCGTCACCTGCTGCGTGTCGTGCAACCGGAGGAAGGGGGGCCGGACCCCGGCTGAGGCGGGTATGCGCCTGCACCGTCATCCGAGGCGGCCGGATTCGGCACCGGCGATTCGCATTACGGTCGGACTCCGCAATGCGCCCGAAAGCTGGCGCGACTATCTGTATTGGAACATGGAGCTGGATGACAGTTAAATCCCAAATCCCAAATCCCCAAATCCCAAATCCCAAGCGATAGACTGACGGGGTGGCGGCCGTCACCTCAGTCGTGCCCGAACGCGCGGTCGGGCGTGGCCGGGTCACCATTACCGGCTCCGGATTTTCAGTTGGCGACGCGGCGGAAGTCCTGTTGCGCGACACGCCCGCGCGCATCTCGTTCGCCTCGAGCCGGCGGCTCGTCATCACCATTCCTGACGAGATCGAAGGCGGGCGTCTCCCCGTCCTGCTCGGCGCCACGACGATTGGACAGGTCTCCATCGGGTCCGTGTGGGCGACCGGCCTGCACCAGGTGGACAATCCGGTCTTCGATCGCGCGGGCAACCTCTTCGTGACCTACAGCGGTTCGCGCGGAACCGAATCGCCCGTCTCCATCTTCCGCGTCACGCCGGAGGGGACGCGCGAGCCGTTCGCGTCGGGCATCGTCAACGCGACGTCGATGACGATCGGACCAGACTCGCGGCTGTACGTCTCCAGCCGGTTCGAGGGCGCGGTCTATCGCGTGGCGGCGGACGGAACGCCGGAACAGGTCGCGTCGGATCTCGGCGTCGCCTGCGGCATCGCGTTCGACGAGGACGGATGGATGTTCGTCGGCGACCGTTCGGGGACGATCTTCCGCGTGCGTGACGGCCGCGCCACCGCGTATGCGACGCTCCCGGCCAGCGTCGCGGCGTTTCATCTCGCGATGAGCCCCGACGGTGAACTGCACGTCACCGCTCCAACGCTCGGCACCTACGATCCCATCTACAAGATCGATCGCCGCGGCAAGATCACCACCATCGCCTCCTCGCTCGGCAGACCGCAGGGGCTCGCCTTCGGTCCCGATCTCCGGCTGTACGTGATCGATGCGCTCGCGGGTTCGAGCGGGCTGCATCGCCTCGAGGCCGACGGCTCGTTCACGCCGGTCGTTGCGGGAGGGACACTCGTCGGCGTCGCGTTCGGTCCGAAGGGCGAGCTGGTCGTCGCGTCGAACGAAACGGCGTATCGGTTCGACTAGCGTTTTCCTCCGTGAAACTTCGCGAGCTTCGTGGTTGAATTCCTCCACATGTCACAACTGTTCGCGCGGAAGCCGATTGCCGACCTGCAGCCGGGCACGGACAGCGCGCACTCCCTGAAGCGCGTCCTCGGTGCCGGCGACCTCATCATGCTGGCCATCGGCGCGGTGATTGGCGCCGGCATCTTCGGCGCGATCGGCACCGCCGCCGCGGGTCAGACGGGGCCGGGCGGCGAGGTCATTCGCCTGGGCGCCGGGCCGGCGCTGGTGTTCTCGTTCCTGCTGCTCGGTGCCGCGTGCGCGCTGGCCGCGCTCTGCTACGCGGAGCTGGCGGCGATGATTCCGCAGGCAGGGAGCGCCTACGCCTACTCGTACGCGACGCTCGGCGAGCTGGTCGCGTGGATCATCGGCTGGGATCTGATCCTCGAATACGCCGTCGGCAACGTCGCGGTCGCCATCTCGTGGGGCGATTACTTCACGACGCTGATGCGTGGCGCCGGCGTGCAGCTCCCGGCGTTCCTGACGACCGGATACCGGACCGCGCTTCTCAGTTCAGATGCCGCGATTCACGGCCTGCTCGACACCGCCCCGCGAATCGCCGGTGTGCCGATCCTGATCAACGTGCCCGCGTTCGGCATCGTCATGCTCATCACGTGGCTGCTGCTGCGTGGCGCGCGCGAGAGCTCCACGGCGAACAACGTGATGGTCGTGATCAAGCTGCTCGCGCTCGGCCTGTTCATCGCGGTCGGCCTGCGCAGCATCCATCCGGAGAACTACCGTCCGTTCGCGCCGAACGGCTTCACCGGCATCCACCAGGGCGCCGCGATCGTCTTCTTCGCCTATATCGGCTTCGACGCGATCTCGACCGCGGCGGAGGAAACGCGGGATCCGCAGCGCAACCTGCCGCTCGGCATCCTCGGCGGCCTCGCCATCTGCACGGTCATCTACGTGATTGTCGGCGCGGTGCTGACCGGGATGGTGCCGTACCAGCAGCTGGCGGTCGCGGATCCGCTCGCGCGCGCGCTGCAGCTGGCCGGGTATGCGGGGGCGGGCTGGGTCGTCGCGCTCGGCGCCGCGGTCTCGATGTCCGCGGTGCTGCTCGTCTTCCAGTACGGCCAGCCGCGCATCTTCTTCTCCATGGCACGCGACGGGCTGCTGCCGGCGTGGGCCGCGCGCGTGAACGCGAAGACGCGCGTCCCGTATGCCACCACGGTCATTACCGGCGTCGTCGTGGCGGTTGCGGCGATGGTTGGCGACGCGGCGGAAACCTACGATCTGACGAACATCGGAACGCTCTTCGCGTTCGTGCTGGTCTGCATCGGGGTGCTCGTCCTGCGCGTGAAGGAGCCCGACCGCCCCCGGCCGTTCAAGGTGCCGTTCCCCTGGATCGTCGCGCCACTTGGCGCGGCCGCCTGCCTGTTCGTCATGGTCGGCCTGCCGCGTCAGGCGTGGGAGCGCTTCATCGTCTGGCTGGTCATCGGAGCTGTGCTGTACGCGACGTACGGATATCGGAATTCGCGCCTGCGGCGGGCCGCCTGAAGGCGGCCCCTACGAGGGCCGGCTTTAGCCGGCCCGTCCGCCTATCGGCTAGAATGGAGGTTTCAGAATTCCGGAAAATTCCTGACATAGGGCTATGGGGCACGACTGGATCGCGGTGCGGGGCGCCCGCGTTCACAACCTCAAGAATATCGACGTCGATCTCCCGCGAGACCAGCTGGTCGTCATCACCGGCCTCTCCGGGTCCGGCAAGTCGTCGCTGGCGTTCGACACCATCTATGCGGAAGGGCAACGGCGCTACGTCGAGTCGCTCTCCGCGTACGCACGCCAGTTCCTCGAGCAGATGGAGAAGCCCGACGTCGACCTGATCGAGGGGCTCTCGCCCGCCATTTCCATCGAGCAGAAGACCACCGGCTCGAACCCGCGCTCGACCGTCGGCACCGTCACCGAGATCTACGACTACCTGCGCCTGCTGTTTGCGAACATCGGCACGCCGCACTGCTACAACTGCGGCCGGGAGATCGCGTCGCAGTCGCTCGAGCGGATTCTCGACCTGGTCATGCTCTATCCGAACGACGCGCGTATCAACGTGCTGGCGCCGGTCGTTCGCGGCCGCAAGGGGGAGTTCAAGAAGGAGCTGCAGGCGCTGCGGCAGCGCGGTTTCACGAAGGCGCGCATCGACGGCCAGTTCCGCTCGCTCGACGAGGACATCAAGCTGGATCGCCGCCGCAACCACAACATCGACATCGTCGTCGATCGGCTGATCGTCAAGTCGGGCATCGAGCGCCGCCTGTCCGAGTCGCTCGAGACCGCGCTCGCGCTCGCCGACGACATCGTGGTCATCAACACGTACGAGGGCGGCGATCAGCTGTTCTCGCGGCGCCTGGCGTGCGTCGCCTGCGGCATCTCGATGCCCGAGATGACGCCGCGCGCGTTCTCGTTCAACTCGCCTCACGGCGCGTGTCCCGATTGCCAGGGTCTTGGCGCCACCTACGACTTCGACCCGAGGCTCGTCGTGCCGGACGAATCGAAATCGCTGCTGGGCGGCGCGATTGCGCCGTGGGTGCGCGGCGATCGCAAGCTGGTGAAGGAGGCCATCACCAGGGTGGCGCAGACGTTCGGCATCGACGCCGACGCGCCGTTTTCCAGGCTGCCGAAGAAGCACCGCGACCTGGTGCTGTTCGGTCCGCCCGCGGGCGGGGTGAAGGGCGGCGTGAAGCTGGCCAAGCCGCTCCGCCGCGTTGACGAGGTCAAAGACGAGGACGAGGACGAGGGCGAGGAAGAGTTCGAGCTTCCGAAGACGCGGCGCCGCGCGGGGTCGGAAAATGCCGATCCGTTCGGCAGAGGATTCGAGGGCGTCATTCCGAACCTCCGGCGCCGCTACGAAGAAGGCTCGTGGGCCGTCCAGGAGGACCTGGAGCCGTTCCGCACGCTGCGCGAGTGCCCGACGTGCAAGGGAGAGCGGCTCAAGCCGGAGAGCCTGGCCGTCCGCGTGAAAGCGCGCAGCATCGCGGAGTACGTGAACCTGCCCATCAGCGAGGCGGTGAAGGTCTTCGAGCAGTTCGAATTGTCCGAGCGCGAAGCGCTCATCGCGACCCGGGTGCTTCGCGAAATCCGCGAGCGGCTCACCTTCCTGCACGACGTCGGCGTCGGCTATCTCACGTTGAACCGGAGCGCGGCGAGCCTGTCGGGCGGCGAAGGGCAGCGCATCCGCCTCGCGACGCAGATTGGCGCGAACCTGACGGGTGTCCTCTACGTGCTCGACGAGCCGTCGATCGGTCTGCACCAGCGCGACAATCGCAGGCTCCTCTCGACGCTGACACGCCTTCGCGATCTCGGCAACACCGTCGTCGTCGTCGAGCACGACGAGGAGACCATCCGGATGGCGGACTGGGTCGTGGACCTGGGACCGGGCGCCGGCGAGCATGGCGGCGAAGTGATCTTCCAGGGGATTCCGGCAGATCTTCTCAAGAATGGGAACGGTTCGCTGACGGGGGCCTACCTCCGCGGTGAGCGCACGATTCCGACGCCCTCGTCGCGGAGGCCGTCGCTGAAGGGCGAGATCGTCATCCGCGGCGCGCGCGCGAACAACCTGAAGAACGTGGACGTGACGATTCCGCTCGGGACGCTGACGGCGGTGACCGGGGTCAGCGGCTCGGGCAAGTCGACGCTCGTCAACGACATCCTCTATCGATCGCTCGCCCACACGCTGTACAAGGCGACGACGGATCCGGGACCGCACGATCGCATCGACGGCATCGAGCTGATCGACAAGGTGATCGAAATCGATCAGTCGCCGATCGGCCGGACGCCGCGCAGCAACCCCGCGACCTACACGGGGATGTTCACCTTCATTCGCGAGCTGTTCGCGATGATGCCCGAAGCCAAGGCGCGCGGCTTCAAGCCGGGACGCTTCTCGTTCAACGTCAAGGGAGGGCGCTGCGAGGCGTGCCAGGGCGACGGCGTCATCGCCATCGAGATGCACTTCCTGCCCGACGTCTACGTGACGTGCGAGCAGTGCAAGGGGCGCCGCTACAACCGCGAGACGCTCGACATCCAGTACCGCGGCA
>Ga0114129_10017956_pt1 | contig 10073 bp, 9 predicted proteins | sample RhiMetdeltSRZDD1_FD_80071 | JGI IMG/M metagenome (GOLD analysis project Ga0114129, IMG submission 80071) | Populus rhizosphere microbial communities from Tennessee, USA - Rhizosphere MetaG P. deltoides SRZDD1 (version 2) (version 2) | ecosystem: Host-associated > Plants > Roots > Rhizosphere >...
AAAATCAGACACTCGATCCGAGCGGGAGGAGGTCGCGGTGGGCTCGCGACGGCGCAGGTCTCTGATCGGAATGGCCGCGGGCACGGTTTTTGTCTGCGCAATCCTCGCCGGAACCGGCGCGGCGGCGCACCAGCCGGGGTCGGCGCAATTCCGTACCGCCGCAGAGCAGCCCTCGCTCGACCTCTTCGCTCAGTCCACGGCTCTCGCCAAGTCCGGCGGGATCGATCTCGAGATCTTTCGTCCAGCGCTGACGGGCCAGTTCGCGCAGTTCTCGATCTTCGTCCCCACGGGCTTCGACCTCGGCCTCTCGCGAGCCGTCGGGACGAAAGTCGGGACGCTCGTTGCGTGGGAAGCTGCCGGTACACCGCACCTTGGCCCGATCACCGTCGACGACCCGGCGAAGCACACCGCAGACCAGTGTTCGACCGGAACGCACCAGGCGGTCTGGACGCTCGCTCCGGCCGGTATGACTTTGCTCCCGGCGTACATCGACCAAACCAGCGGCAGCGAGACGGCGCTCGGCGGCTACAAGATCGTCATATGCGTCCCGAGCTCCGCGACTTCGGGGCTGACGCTGGACCAGTTCGATATCGCGCCGAACCTGACGAATCCGAGCTCCGCGGGCTTCTACATGTGGCGAGTCTTCGTCACCCCATACCTCGGCACGGTGCCGAACCCGAGCGGCGCGTATGAATTGCGTTCGCGCGAGCCGCTGCCGCTCTCGCTGAGCCTGCGTGGCCGTTATCTCAAGGGCCGGGCTGTGCTGACCGGTCGGCTCGTGACCCCATCAGCACCGTCGAGCGGGCTCTTCATCGATCTCTATACAGAGCGCTCGGGCCGATTTGTGTACACGACGTACATGAAGACGCACAGCGGTGGGCGTTTCTCGTTCTCCCGGCGCATTCGCAAGACGACCCGGTTCTATGCGGAGATCGACTCGTATCGCGGCTGCCAGGAAGCGTCCGTGGCTCCCGCCGGCTGCATCAGCGAGACGATGGTCAGCGCCTCGAGCCCGAACGTCAGGGTTCGAGTCCCGAAACGGCGCTAACCGACCTCGGCCAGCCGCCGTTCGAAGAACGCCCGCTCCACCGGGTTCGTTGCCAGTGCGAGCGCGCGCCGGTAGGAGGCGGCAGCTTCTTCATGCCTGCCGCCGCGTCGAAGCAGGTCGGCTCGGGCGGCGTGCAGCAGGTAGTAGTCGTCGAGCCCTTCGATCCGGTCGATCAGCGTCAGGCCTTGGTCCGGGCCCTCGGCCATTGCGATCGCGGCTGCGCGGTTGAGCTCGACGACCGGTGAAGGCGCGATTCCGACGAGCTCGTCGTAAAGCTCGACGATGCGGGCCCAGTCGGTCTCGTCGGGCCGGTCCGCATGTGCGTGGACGGCGGCGATCTCGGCCTGGATCCGGTACGTCCCGGGTCCGTACGTCCGGGCCAGGATGCGGTCGCCCTCGGCGATCCGCTCGCGGTTCCAGAGTCCGCGGTCCTGGTCCTCGAGCAGGATCAGGCTCCCGTCGGCGGCAATCCGCGCTGCCCGTCGCGAGTCGTGGAAGAGCATCAGCGCCAGCAGGGCGAGCGCCTCAGGCTCGTCGGGCATCAGCACCGCGAGCAGCTTTGCCAGTCGGATCGCCTCTTCGCAGAGATCGCCGCGTACGAGCCGGCCGGCCGATGTCGCGACGTAGCCCTCGTTGAAGATCAGGTAGAGGACGGCCAGGACGGCTTCGAGCCGCTCGGGCAGCAGGTGCTCCGGCGGAACACGGAAGGGAACGACTGCGTCGCGGATCTTCCGTTTCGCGCGTACGAGTCGCTGTCCCATCGTCGTCTCGGGAACGAGGAACGCGCGTGCGATCTCGGTCGTCGTCAGGCCGCCGACCGCACGCAGGGTCAGTGCGATCTGCGCCTCCGGCGCGAGCGCCGGGTGGCAGCAGGTGAAGATCAGGCTGAGTCGCTCGTCTGGCACGGGCTCGTCACCGGTCTCCGGGCTTTCCAGCTCGGCGAGTCGCTGCAACAGCTCCGTCTTGCGCGCGAGCGTGCGCTCCCGGCGGATGCGGTCGATCGCGCGGTTGCGCGCGGTCGCCGTCAGCCAGGCGCCCGGGTTCTCGGGCGTGCCGTCGCGCGGCCAGCGCTCGACGGCGCTCGCGATCGCGTCCTGAAGGGCGTCCTCGGCGAGCTCGAAGTCACCGAGGACGCCGATCAGGGTCGCGAGGACGCGGCTCCACTCCTCGCGGAAGACGGTTTCGACGCTACTCAGTGCTCGACCACCGGCCTGACCTCGATCGTGCCACCCGTTCGAGCGGCCGGAATCTTCGCGGCGACCTCGATCGCCTCGTCCAGGTTGTCGGCGTCGATCAAGTACAAGCCGCCCAGGTACTCCTTGGTCTCGGCGAAGGGGCCGTCCGTCGTCAGCGTCTTGCCGTTGTCGACGCGGACGGTGGTCGCCTTCGAGAGCTCGCCGAGGTCGGCGCCCGCCTTGGTCTTGGGGTCACGGCCGATCGCCATGTAGTCCTCGGTCATGGCTTGCTGCTCGGCCTCGCTGTAGGTCTCCCAGCGTCCCTCTTCTCCGTAGATCAACAGCGCGTACTGCATTTCCGCCTCCTTCTGATCGATGTCGAGGGTACGACGAACGGGCTAGCCCGATTTCGACATCCGCTCGAGCAAGGCGAGCGCGCCGGCCTTGTCGAGCGGTTCGTTCAGGTTGCCGCACTTCGGGCTCTGGACGCAAGAGGGGCAGCCGAGTAGGCAGGGGCACCCGCGCAGCATCCGCGCCGTGTCCTCGACCCAACCCTCGAAGGCCTCGAAACCGCGCTCGGTGATGCCGACGCCGCCCGCGTGGCCGTCGTAGACGAAGATCGTCGGCGCGCCGGTCTGGAAGTGGACATTGGTCGAGAGGCCGCCGATGTCCCAGCGGTCGCACATCGCCCAGAGCGGGAGCAGCGCGATCATCGAGTGCTCGGCCGCGTGGAGCGAGCCGAGCAGCCGTCGCTGCGAGTCGAGGTCTTCGGTCATCCAGGGCTCAGGTACGAACCAGATCGCCTCGGTCTCGAACTCGGTCTGCGGAAGGTCGAGCTGGACGATGTCGAGCGCGGCCTGGTCGTGGATCGACTTCTTCTGGTACGCGACCACCTGCTCGCTGACGACGACCGTGCCGAAAGAGAGCTCCAGGCCAAGCCGTTGCTCGGTGCGCTGCGCCTGGTCGATCGAGGTCATCAGCTCTTTCTTCGCCTGCGTGTAGTAGTCGCCGGAGAACGGCTCGACGAGCGCGGCGCGGGCCTCGAGATCGAGCGCGACGACCCGGAACTGCTCACCGAGATGCAGATAGATCGCGCCCTCGTGGACGGTCGAGTAGGCGCGCTCGTGCTCGACCAGGCCGAGGACGGAGCCCGTCGAGCGGTCGACGACCGTGAAGGCGTCCATCCCGGTCGAGCGGAGCGGCACTCGGGCAGCCGGGTAGTCGCGGCCGGCCCAGACGTAGCCGGCGTCGGTCTTCTTCAGCTCCGGCAGCTGGGCGGCGCGCTCGAGCGCGGTCGCGCCGAGGATCTCCTTGTCCGAGTCGTCGAGCGGCGCTTCGAAGGCGGCCGAGCGAACGTGTCCGTCGAGGACGCGGTGGTTCTCGTGGTCCAGGATCGCGGCCTCGACGCGCCGCCCGAGCAGAGCTTGAGGCTCGCGCATGAAGTACTGATCGAGCGCGTCTTCGCTGGCGACGAGCGCAGCGAGGCCGTGTCCTCGCCGACCCGCGCGGCCCCACTGCTGGCGCAGGCTGGAGACCGTGCCGGGGAAGCCCACCGAGACGACGCCGTCGAGCAGGCCGACGTCGATGCCGAGCTCGAGCGCGTTGGTCGCCGAGACGCCGAGCAGCTCGCCCGCGGAGAGTCGCTGCTCGATATCGCGACGCTGCGCGGGCGTGTAGCCGGCGCGGTACGGGGAGAGCCGGCTCGAGTCGCCGAGCCGGTCGGCGGTGAAGCGGTGGATCAGCTCGGCGGCCTTGCGGCTCTTGGCGAAGAGGAGCGTCCGCAGGTCGCGCGAGACGAGCTCGCCGAGCACGCGCGAGCCCTCGCCGAGCGGCGATGCCCGGAGGCCAAGCGCCTCGTCGGTGAGCGGTGGGTTCCAGAGGACGACCGTTCGCTCGGCGCGGGGCGCACCGTCGTCGCCGATCACGGTGGCGGGGACGCCGAGCAGCCGCTCGACCAGCTCGCCCGGGTTCGCGATCGTCGCAGAGGCGAGCAAGAACTGCGGCTCGGCGCCGTAGATCTTGGCCAGCCGCCGCAGGCGGCGCAGCACGTTGGCGACGTGCGAGCCGAAGACACCGCGGTAGACGTGCGCCTCGTCGACGATGACGTACCGGAGGTTCGAAAGCACGTCACCCCAGCGGTCGTGGTGGGGGAGCACGCCGATGTGGAGCATGTCCGGGTTCGTCAGCACGAGATTGGCCCACCTGCGGATTTGCCAGCGGCGCTCGGACTCCGTGTCGCCGTCGTAGATCGCTGAACGGAGCTTCGGGAGGCGGAAGGTGGAGAGCGAGCGGAGCTGGTCCTGCGCGAGCGCCTTCGTCGGGTAGAGGTAAAGCGCACGCTGCTTTGGCTCGCGCGCGATCGCATCCAGCACCGGCAGGTTGAAAGCGAGTGTCTTTCCGCTGGCCGTGCCGGTCGTGACGACGAGGTGCTCCCCGCGGGCGGCCGCGTCCCAGGCTGCGCGCTGGTGCGTGTAGAGCTCGGTGATGCCCTGGTCGGCGAGCGCGTCGCGCACGCGAGGATGGAGCTCGTCCGGAAGCGGTGCGAGCCGCGCCTCGCGCGCCGACTCGGTGTTGACGTACGCGATCTCCTCGCCCTGAAGGAGATCGCCCCAGCCTGTCGCCACGCTCATCGTCGCGCCCGCAACGCCACGACGTGCGGAAAGTCCCGGCTGCCAAGCTCCTCGAAGCGCTCGATCCGGAAGCCCGCGTCGAAGAAGGCAGCGAGGAAGGCAGCGAGGGGCAGATGCACGGCGCCGACCTTGGCGCGAATCCCATCGGGATTGGCGACTCCCGGAGCCGACGCGTCGTAGCGCCCGGCCTGGCGGTAGCCCGGGTAGAGCTCGGGTACGCCTTCGCCGGCAAGAAAGACCGAATGCGGCCCCATGAAGCACGGATGGCTGCCGATGTAGACGAGAGACGCCTTTGGCCGGAGTACGCGTGCGGTCTCGCCCATCGCCGCGGAGAAGTCGTCAATGTCGATGTGCGTCTGGCTGGACACCGCGGCGTCGAAAGTCTCGTCGTCGAAGGGAAGCTCTGTCGCCGATCCGTGGACGACCTCGAGGCCGCGGCCGCGGGCGGTCTCGAGCATGTCCTCGGACAGGTCGACTCCAACCGTCGACCAGCCAAGCTCTGCCACCGCCTCGGTCGCCAGACCGGTCCCGCAGCCGACGTCGAGACACCGCCCCTTGCCGCGGCCGAGCAGCCGCTGAAGCGCGTCCAGCTCCTCCGGCGGCAGCGACGGGCGGAATCCCCGATACCACTCGGCGACGCCGTCATACCGCGCGACAGTCATGCCGTCGATGCTAGCCAGGCCAGGTGACCCAACCGTCGTGACGATTCAAAGCGAAGCGGTAAAGATCCTGGAAAGCGCTAGGATCTTCATACCGGGGTGCCCGCCAGGGCTGAGATCAGACCCGCGAACCTGATCCGGGTAATGCCGGCGAAGGGAGTGGAATTTGACACCACGTTGCTTGACGATCGCCTCGTCCGATTCGGGCGGCGGCGCGGGGATCCAGGCCGACCTGAAGGCCTTTGCTGCCGCGGGCTGTCACGGCACGTCGGCGCTCGTCGCGCTGACCGCGCAGAACACGGTCGCGGTGACCGCGATCCAGGAGCTACCGCCTGCCTTCGTGACCGCGCAGCTCGAGGCGGTCTTCGACGACATCGGCGCCGACGCGGCGAAGACCGGGATGCTGTTCTCGGCGCCTCTGATCGAGACGGTCGCGGACTTCCTCGAAGCGCGGACGCTGCCGCTGGTCGTCGACCCTGTGATGGTCGCCAGCTCCGGCGCGCAGTTGCTCGAGTACGACGCGGTCGAGACGCTCGTCGAGCGGCTGTTTCCTCTCGCCACAGTCGTGACGCCGAACCTCGCGGAGGCGGAGATCCTCGCAGGCGTCAAGCGACAGACGAAGGCCGAGCTGGCTGACCGGATCCACGCTCTCGGAGCACCCGCGGTCATCGTCACGGGGGGACACGGTGAGCCCGTCGACCACCTCTTCGATGGGCAGGAGCACGTCGAAATTCCAATCGAGCGGCGGGACTCCTACGCGACACACGGCGCCGGCTGCACGCACTCGGCCACGCTCTGCGCGGGCCTGGCCCGGGGTCTTTCCCTGCGAGAGGCGGCGGAGAACGCCGCGCGCGTCGCGAGCGACGCGGTCGCGCACGGGCTCGCCGAGATCGGGGCCGGCGACGGGCCGGTGGACGTCTTCGACCTAACGGCGGCTTCGCTTGCGATGCCGCTTGAAGGCCGCGGCGGCTTTGCCGGCACGGCCGCCTCACCCGGCGCATCCGGTCACGACGAGACCAGGTCTGGCGGACGTGAAGGGTTCTCGTCGTGAGCACGACCGTGACCACGCTCTCGACCGGCGCTGACCTTGCGGCCATCCGCGAGCGAAAGCCGCTTGTGCACCAGATCACCAACTACGTGGTCATGAACGAGACGGCGAACGCGACGCTGGCGCTCGGCGCGCTGCCGGTGATGGCACACGCGCGCGAGGAAGTCGAAGAGATGGCTGCGCTGGCCGGAGCGCTCGTGCTCAACATCGGCACGCTCTCGCCGCCGTGGGTCGACGCGATGCTGGCAGCCGGCCGCGCCGCGAACGCCGCAGGCGTTCCGGTCGTGCTCGACCCCGTGGGCGCCGGCGCGACGAGCTACCGGACCGAGACCGCACGGCAGCTCCTGCACGAGCTCGACATCGCGGTCGTGCGGGGAAACGCCGCCGAGATCGCGACGCTCGCCGGCCGCGAAGCCGAGATCCGCGGGGTCGAGTCGATCGGCGCGAGCGACACCGCCGCAGAGCTTGCCCGCGAAGCGGCGCGGGATCTCGGAACGGTTGCCGCGGTCACCGGCGCGGCCGACCACGTCTCCGACGGCGAGACGACCCTCGGGGTCGCAAACGGCGATCCCCTCCTCGCTAGGATCACAGGTTCGGGATGTATCGCGACCGCGATCACGGGCTCTTTCCTCGCCGTCCGTCCGGACGCGCCGCTGGTCGCGGCCGCGGAGGCTCTGGTCGCGCTGGGGGTAGCGGGTGAGGACGCGGCTCGCGATGCCAAGGGTCCCGGCTCGTTCCACGCCGCGCTCTACGACGCCCTCGACGGGCTCGATCCGCAGACCCTCGACGGCCGGGCGAGGCTGACGTGATCCTGCACGCGATCGTCGACGACCTGCAGGTCGCGCGCGCCGCGATCAACGGTGGCGCGACGCACGTCCAGCTACGGCTGAAGAACCTCTCCACCGCCGACCTGATTCTCCAGGGTCGCCCGTTTCGCGACCTTTGTGCGTCCAGCGGAGTGACGTTCGTCGTCAACGACGACGTCGATGCGGCGATCGCGCTCGGCGCCGACGGCGTCCATCTCGGCCGCGACGATGACGGCATCGAGCGGGCCCGCGAGGCCGGCCTGCTCCTGGGCCTCTCGGCTCAGACCGTCGAAGAGGCGGTGGCGGTGGACAACGAGCATCCGAGTTACCTCGGCGCTGGCCCGGTCTGGGCGACGCCGGTCAAGCCGGGCGTCCCGGCCCTGGGCCTCGACGGCCTGGCCGAGATCTGCGAGAGCGTCGGCGCGCCGGTTGTCGCGATCGGCGGCATCGACGCCACGAAAGCGGCCCTCTGCATCGACGCTGGAGCGGTTGGGGTCGCCATCGTCCGCGCGTCCACCGACACCGCGGCCGTTCGCACTGCGCTCGAGCGTGTGGCTGTCTGAGCTCGGCGAGCTGGGGCTGCTCGCAGAGCTCGAACGTCGCGGCCTCGCCGAACAGATCGAAGACGACGCAGCGGAAATCGAGCCCGGTCTCGTCGCCACGCAGGATTCGCTGCTCGAAGGCGTGCACTTCCGGCTCGATTGGCTCTCCTGGCGGGAGCTCGGCTTCCGCGCCGCCGCCGTCAACATCAGCGACCTGGCCGCCTCCGGGGCGCGCCCCGAGGCACTGCTCGTCAGCCTCGGCCTGCCGGGGGAGACCGAGCTCCGCGACGTGCTCGAGCTCTATGCAGGAATCGCCGAAGCCGGCGTGCCGGTCCGGGGCGGCGACACAACGGAGGCGAATTCCGTGTTCGTAGCGGTGACGGCGATCGGGCGGGCCCAGCGCGTGCCGGGTCGGTCGGGCGCTCGGCCGGGCGACGAGCTGATCGTCACTGGGCCGCTGGGCGGCGCGGGCGCGGCTTTCCGTGCGCAGCGCTACGTGCGGCCACCGCTGCGGGTCGAGGAGGGGATCGAGCTGGCGCTCGCGGCTCACGCAATGCTCGACCTCTCAGACGGTCTCGCCCCCGACGCGGACCACATCGCCTCGCGCTCGGGCTGCCGGCTCGTGATCGACCTCGAGCAGGTCCCGCTCGCGCCCGGCGCTACCCCTGAGGATCTCGCCTTCGGCGAGGACTACGAGCTGCTCGCCGCCACGCCCGAATCGAGGCGGTTCGCCGTCATCGGCCGCTGCGAACCGGGCGGCGGGGTGGAAATCCGGCACGACGGCAAGCCCGTAGCCCTATCCGGGTGGGAGCATTTTCGCTTGCGCTAACCGCGCTCAGCCGCGAAGGTAACCGGCCATGATCGGCTTCATCGTCAGGCGGCTCGTCTGGGCCTTCCTGCTGGCGGCCGTGATCACCCTGTTCACGTTCATCATCTTCTTCATCATCCCGACGGACACGCGCTCGACCCTGTCGGGAAACGGGAACGTCGATCCGACACTGGCGGGCCAGTTCCACAGCAGGGACAAGCCCGTGACGGCGCAGTACGTCATTTTCCTCGACCATCTCGTCCGCCACGGCGATCTCGGCCGCTCGATCCGCACGGGCGCTCCGGTCCGGGACGCGATTTTCCGTGCGTTGCCGGTTACGGCGTCGCTCGTCTTCGGCGGCTTGATCTTCTGGCTTCTGATCGCGTTTCCGATCGGGATCCTGTCGGCCTTACGGCCGCGCTCCCTGCTCGACAAGGGGCTGATGATGGTGGTGTTGGTCTGTGCCTCGGCCCATCCGATCTGGCTCGGCCTGGTGCTCTCGTACCTGCTCGGCTACAAGCTCCACATCTTCCCGCTGTCGGGGTACTGCCCGGTCTTCGGCCATCCGACTTTTTGCGGCGGCCCGACGCAGTGGACGTACCACATGCTCCTGCCCTGGTTCACCTTTGCATGCCTGTTCGCCGCGCTGTATGCGCGGATGATCAGGGCGAGCATGCTCGAGTCGATGAATTCCGACTACGTGCGGACGGCTCAGGCCAAGGGCGCTGGAACCGGGCAGATCGTCCGCCACCACGTGCTGCGTAACGCGTTGCTTCCGGTGGCGTCGATGGTCGGCATGGATGTTGGGCTGGCCTTCGGGGGAGCGCTCTTCATCGAGATCGCCTTCGGGCTGCCGGGGCTCGGAAAGCTGCTCCTCCGCGGCCTTGCCGGCGGTGACCTGCCGATGATCATGGGAGTCGTGCTCGTGGTCAGCTTTGCGGTTGCGATCGCGAACCTGATCGTCGACGTTCTCTACACGTGGATCGATCCCCGAGTACGCGCAGCGGGCGTGGACGAGGGATCCGGAGCTGTGGCTCCTCCCAAGGTCGGGCGGCTGCCCGCTCCGGCTCAGGTCAAGGAGTCGACGACGTAAGCCAGGGCGCCCAGGCTTTCTCGTAGTAGGAGCGCGGCCGGGCGCCGATCACGGTCTCCTGCGGGCGCCCGCCCTCGAAGAGGATCGTGGTCGGGATCGACAGGACGCTGAAGCGGGACGCCGTTTCGATGTTCTCGTCGATGTTCAGCTTCGCGAAGGCGACTCTGCCCTCGTGCTCTCTTTCCAGCTCGGCGAGTACGGGCTCGACCGCGTGACAGGGGCCGCACCAGGGCGCCCAGAAGTCGACGACGACGGGCTCGCTCG
>Ga0114129_10017958_pt1 | contig 10073 bp, 8 predicted proteins | sample RhiMetdeltSRZDD1_FD_80071 | JGI IMG/M metagenome (GOLD analysis project Ga0114129, IMG submission 80071) | Populus rhizosphere microbial communities from Tennessee, USA - Rhizosphere MetaG P. deltoides SRZDD1 (version 2) (version 2) | ecosystem: Host-associated > Plants > Roots > Rhizosphere >...
CTCCGAGTTGGCGAAGAACTGGCGGGCCACCCAGCCGCCGTCCTGGAACACACCCAGCTTGGGGAACCACTGCGAGACGAAATAGAAGTTGCCGATCGCGCCGGTGCGATCGAAGTTGCGCGGGAACTTTCCCGTCCACGCCACGCGAATCCGCATCGACTGGCCTGGCGGCACGCCCTCCGGAAGATCGGCGGCGGCGAGCGATCGATCGTCGCGGTTCTGATCCTCCGGCGAGATGTAGCGGAAGTTCGGCAAATCCGCTTCGCTGCCGTCGGCGCGGATTTGCTTCAACGCGGTGATCTGCGTGTAACCGAACTCGCCTTCAGGGGCGCTCCCAAACGGATTGTCGCCGGCCAGCTGGCGCTGCTTGACCCACGTCGAGTTGGTGTTGCGGAACGCGTTCCAATACAGATGCAGGCGAATCGAGTAGGCCGGGATTTGGCCGGGGTTCCGCCACGTGATGATCTCGTTGCCGGTCAGCGTGCGCATGGCCGGATCGAGCGTCACATCGATGTCGTAGTCCGCAACATCGACGCCTGCCGGTGGCGTTGCCGGTACTTGCGCACTGAGAATAGTGGTGAGTGCGAATACAGCGACGGCAAGTTGTCCGAGGAGTCGCCTCGTGTTCACCAGAAGCATCGTATCTCAGCCTGCCTCGCCGAAGCCGTCGTATACAGCGGCGAAGGCGGGCTATATAATCTCGGTTTCCTATGGCGATTCGAGTGTTGATGTATGGGCTTGGGCCCATCGGTGCAGCCGTGGCGCGTCAAGTGGCGTCGCGCAAAGGCTTTCAGATTGTCGGCGCGGTGGATATCGATCGCAACAAGATCGGCCTCGACCTTGGCCAGGTGATCGGCCTGGACAAGAAACTGCGCGTGCGAATCACCAACGACGCGGTCGGCGCGATCAAGAGCGGCAAGCCCGACGTCGCCGTGCTGTGCACGAGCTCGTCGCTGGAACAGGTGATGCCGCAGATCGAAATCGTGCTGAAGAAAAAGGTGGCCATCGTCTCCACCACCGAGGAGCTGTCCTACCCGGTCGGCAAGAATCGCGCGCTGGCGAAACGGATCAATGCGCTCGCGAAGAAGGCCAGGGTCGCCGTGGTCGGCACCGGCGTGAATCCCGGGTTCGCCATGGACGCGCTGCCGATTACTTTGACCGGCATTTGCGAGCGCGTCGACGCCATCCGCGTCGATCGGATCCAGGACGCGCGGTCGCGGCGGTTGCCGTTCCAGCAGAAGATTGGCTCGGGCCTGACCAAGGAACAATTCGCGCAGAAGGTGAAGGACGGCAGCGTCCGTCACGTCGGACTCGCCGAGAGCGTGACGATGATCGCCGACGCCATGGGCTGGAAGCTCGACAAGGTGACCGACGAGATTCATCCGAAGATCGCCGACAAACTGGTGGAGAGCGAGCTGCTGGCCGTCGATCCCGGCTACGTCTGCGGCATCGTCCAGGACGGCATCGGCTACATGAAGGGCAAGCCGGTGGTGACGCTGCACATGGAGGCGTATCTCGGTGCGCCGGAGTCATACGACTCGGTGACGGTTGAAGGCAACCCGCGGATCACGCAGAAGATCGCCGGCGGGCTGCATGGCGACGTCGCCACCGCATCGATTACCGTCAACAGCATTCCCAAGATTCTGCGCGTGGCGCCTGGCCTGCGGACGATGGCCGACATGCCCATTCCCAGTTGGTTCGGAGGCTAAGTACACTAGAGCCATGCGCTTCAGCCTGTGCGTGGCGGCTTTGCTTGCGGCCGGCGTGTCGGTCGCCGTTGGCCAGCGGACAGGCGTCTTCGATCAGTCGATCAATCACCCCGCCATCAAATACAGCACGTCCGACAGTAATACTGTCGTCGACGCGCTGAACCGCCGGCTTCGCGACGGGTCCGCAAAGCTCGTCCACGAAGGCAAGAGCGGTTACCTTCGCTCGGTCCTGCAGCTGCTCGACGTTCCGGTCGAATCGCAGATCATGGTCTATACCCAGACCAGCCTGCAGGCGCAGCACATCACGATGCAGAATCCCCGCGCGATCTATTTCAACGACGCGGTCGCGGTGGCCTTCGTCCGCGGTGGTCCGCTGCTCGAGATCGTCGCGCAGGATCCCACGCTGGGGTCCGTCTTTTACACGATCAACCAGGAGGGCTCGGCCTCGCCGACGTTTGGCCGCGATCAGCAGTGCCTGCGCTGTCATCTGTCGTGGGACACGCTCGGCGTGCCCGGCATGAGCGTCCTCAGCACGTTTCCGCGCGCCAACGAGCGCGAGTACGCCAACGGTTTCTTTGTCGACCACTACCGCCCGATCCGTGAACGGTGGGGAGGCTGGTACGTCACCGGCCAACAGGTCCCGGCGCGCCACATGGGCAACCTGCCGTTGATCCTGCCGAAGCCTCCCGCCGCGCCGCCAGGCGGGCGAGTGTCGCTCGAAGGGCAGTTCGATCTCACCGGCTATTTGACGCCCTATAGCGACGTCGTCGCGCTGCTGGTGCTCGAGCACCAGGTGCATTTCAGCAACCTCGTGACGCGCGCCACCTGGGAAGCGCGGGTCGGCGATCCGATGCGAGTGGCGGAAGCGGCCGGCATGATCGCGGACTACCTGTTGTTCGTGGACGAAGCGCCGATCACCGACGGCCCGATCGCCGGATCTTCCGGATTTGCCGAGACCTTCGTGGCGCGCGGGAAAAAGGATGCGACAGGGCGCTCGCTGCGCGAGCTGGACTTGAAGACGCGGCTGCAGAAGTATCCGCTCAGCTACATGATCTATTCGCCCCAGTTCCAGGCGTTGCCGGAAGCGGCGAAGAATCTCGTGCTGGCGCGGATCAACGGCGTGTTGTCAGGCGAGATCACCGGTCAGAAATACGCGCACCTGACGCCCGCGCTACGTGCCGCGATTCGAGAGATTCTCGCGGCCACGCTCTAGCGACCAGACGAATTCCGCCACACCGTTTCTTTCCGTGCGTTCGAGCACGCGCGCGCCGAGCTTGCGCATCACGCCCACGCCGCGATGGTTGAGCGTTGACGTCTTGCCGATCAGCTTCGTGATGCCCCACTCGCCGAACAGGAAATCCAGGTAGAGATCGATCGCCGCCATGAACACGCCGGTGCCCCAGAGGTGCGGCGCCAGCGCAAAGCCGATTTCGGCGCGCTCGGGATCCTCGAACCGGAGCGCCATGAACAGGCCCGAGACTTCGTCCTTCCCGGTGAGCAGCGTGTAGCAGGCCGCCCGGCCGTCGGCGCGGCGCGACTGGCTGAGGGCGATCCAGGCGGCGAATTCCTTCGGCGTCGCCGGCGGCGGGTCGAGGTGCGCCGCCACGTCGGGCAGCTGGAACAACGCCGTCAGCGCGGCGGCGTCCGCCGGGTGCACCTCGCGCAGACGGATGCCTTCTGCCGCGAGGACCGGGAGCGAGTCGAAAGTCACCAAGGGGGCGGACGGCAGAGTAGTGCGGCGGCGCCAGGGAATCAAGCGTCCCGGCTGCAACGTTTTTCGGGGCGGCGCCGTCTACTTGTATTGCATTCCAATAGGAGCGTTGGTAATGTTCCTATGGGTTACCAATATGAAGCACCTGAGAGCGTGGATGAGGCGGCTGTTCGGCGTGTTTGGCTCGGCGCGAGCCGAACGTGAGCTCTCCGCGGAGCTCGAGAGCCACCTCCAGCTGCACATCGACGACAACATCCGCGCCGGCATGACGCCCGCCGAAGCGCGCCGCCGCGCGGTGCTCGCGCTCGGCGGCATCGAGAAAACCAAGGAGGAGTATCGCGACCGCCGGGGCCTGCCGGCCTTCGAATCACTCGTCCGCGACCTCCGCTTCGGCGTCCGCACGCTCATCAAGAGCCCCGGCTTTGCCCTGGCCGGCGTGATCATGCTGGGCCTGGGCATCGGCGTGAACTCGGCGATCTTCACCGTGGTCAACGCGGTGGTGCTGAAGCCGCTGCCGTTCGCCGACGCCGACCGGATCGTGCGCCTGTGGCAAACACCGCCGCCGTCGCTGTTCAACACCCCTGTCTTTGCGGTTTCGCCGGCCAACTTCGCCGACTGGGCAGAGCAGAACCAGGTGTTCGAGAGGGTGGCGATCTTCCGGGGCGGGCGGCAGACGCTGACCGGCCACGGCGAACCGGATGCGGTGGTCGTCTTGCGCGCGTCCGCGGACTTCCTGCCGGCGCTTGGCTTGTCCCCGTACCTCGGCCGCGGCTTCACCAAAGACGACGACCGCGCCGGCGGCGTGAAGACGGCGCTGTTGAGCGATTCGTTCTTCAAGTCACGTTTTGGCGGAAACGCCTCGATCATCGGCCAGACCATTACGCTCAATCGCGAGCCGCACACGGTGATTGGCGTCGTCCCGCCGATCACGACGTTCGCCACGCGCACCCAGGTCTGGGTGCCGCTGGCCTGGACCGAGAAAGATCGCGTCATTCGCAACAATCACAACTATTCCGCGATCGCGAAGCTCAAGCCCGGCGTGGACGTGGCCCGCGCGCAAAGCGACATGGACGCCATCTCGAAGCGTCTCGAAGCGGCGTATCCCGAGGACAACAAGGACTGGGGCGCGCTGGTGCGGCCGCTGCAGGACGACATGATCGGCCAGGTTCGCACCTCGCTGCTGGTGCTGCTCGGCGCGGTGGCGTTCGTGCTGCTGATCGCCTGCGCCAATCTCGCCAACCTGATGCTGGTGCGCACGCACGGCCGCGCGAAAGAGATCGCCGTGCGCGGCGCGCTCGGCGCCAGCCGCCTGCGCGTGGTGCAGCAGATCCTCGCCGAAGGTCTCGTGCTTGGCATCGGCGGCGGCCTGGCGGGCCTGCTCGCGGCAACGTACGGCGTCGATGTCCTGACGGCCGCGTTCGGGACCGCATTGCCGCGCGCGTCCGAGGTGAGCGTCGACACCCGCGTGCTCGTGTTTACCGCGGCGATCGCGATGCTGACCGGTCTGGCCGCCGCGCTCGTGCCGGCGTGGAAGCTGAGCGGCCGCGACGCCGGCGAGGCGCTGCGCATTGGTCCGGGCCGCGGCAATTCCTCGGCTGGTGGCCGCATCCGCAATCTGCTGGTGGTGTCGGAAGTCGCGCTGGCGTTGATGTTGTTGATCGGCGCCGGGTTATTGATGCGCAGCCTCAGCGGCCTGCGCTCGGTCGATCCCGGCTTCGACCCCGGCAACACGCTCACCGCCACCATTCAGATTCCGAACGCGAAGTACTCCACGCCGGAGCTGCGCAACCAGTTTTTCGAGCGCGTCGCCGCGAACGTGCGCGCGGTGCCGGGCGTGCAGTCGGCCGCGTGGATCGACAACGTGCCGCTGCAGGGCGGCTCTTCGCAATATGTGGCGGTGGAAGGGCAGCCGTCGATGAAGGAATCGGAGCTGCCGGTGGTGGCCGTGCGCCTGGTGTCGCCCGATTACTTCAAGACCTCGCGAATCCAGATGCTCGCCGGCCGCGACTTCACCGTCGCGGACGGCTACGGCAAGCCGGCGGTGATCGTCATCAGCGAGGGCACCGCGAAGCGATTCTTTCCCAACCAGGATCCGATCGGCAGACACATTGCCCTGACCATGATGACGAAGGAGACGGCGGAGATCGTAGGGGTCGTGCGGGAAGTGAAGTTGGGCTCGCTCGAGGCCAGCGAGGCCGAGTCCGAAACCGCGATCTACGCGCCTGCCGCACAGTTCGCCCACAGCGGCTCGACCATCGTCATGCGCACGGCGACGGATCCGTCAGGCTTTACTCGATCGTTGATCGGCGCCGTGCGCGCGATCGATCCGGAGCAGCCCGTGCTCGACATCACGACCATGGACGAAGTGGTGGAGGAATCGCTCGGCCAGCGGCCGTTCGCGATGCTGCTGCTCGCGGCGTTCGCGATGCTGGCGCTCGTGCTCGCGTCGGTCGGCATCTACAGCGTGCTCGCCTACACTGTTCGCCAGCGCGTCCGCGAGATCGGCATCCGCATGGCGCTGGGCGCGCCGAGCCGCGGCGTCTTACGGCTGGTGGTGATCGAAGGGCTGAAGCCGACGCTGGCCGGCGTGGCGCTGGGCCTGGTGCTGGCCGCACTGCTGGTGCGCGTCATGAACACGCTGCTCTACGGTGTCGATCAGCACGACCCGGGCACGTTCGGCGTGGTCGCGATCCTGATGCTGATCGTCGGTGTGGTCGCCACGCTGGTGCCGGCCTGGCGCGCCACGCGCGTCGATCCGATCGTGACGTTGCGATCGGAATGAGGGACTCCTCGAAGCACGGCAATTTGCACGGAGTTTCGAATTGCCGAGATTGACGCGCAAGGACGAGCGAATTATGTTGCTAGCGAGTCCCGTTCGCGATGGCACGAACTCCCCGCGGCGATTCGACGGCGAGGATTCTCGAAATCACCACGGCTGTCCGTCGTGATTTGGGCCGCACCTGGTCTGTCAGCCAGATGGCTCAGCTTCTGGGTATCAAGGGAAGCCAGTTGCGGCGGTTGTTCTCCGACACGATCCACATCTCTCCAGCGCAACTGCTCAGGGACATCCGGTACGCCGCCGCCGCCAGCCTCCTAGAAAATCCGCAGCTACGCGTCAAGGAGGTGCTCGCTCAAGTCGGCATCAGAGACGGCAGTCACTTCTGCCGCGACTTCCGGAAACGTTATGGCCTCTCGCCGTTGGGCTATCAGTCGCAGCACGTCCGAATAAAGCTCGATTCCGCCAATAAAACGGCGGCGCCGCCTATTGACCGCGCGTTCGCGGGCCCCGACGATGGATCGTCGGAGGTCGTCGACTCATGCGCGTCTTCAAACTCGCGGTCGCTCTGGTCGCGTGCTCAGCCTCTCTGAGCGCTCAGGGCATCACTCAACAGCAGGCCGACGCCATCCTGCAGGAGCTCAAGGCGATGCGTGCCGCGATCGATCGCCTCGCATCGTCCGGGGCGGTTCGGCCGGGTGCGACCGGCCCTGCCGCCAATGAGCCCGTCACAATTCAGTCAATCGGCACGTACGTCATGGGATCACCGAGTGCTCCAATCACCATTGTCGAGTTCACGGATCTCCAGTGCCCGTTCTGCAGCAGGTTTGCCGGCACGACGTTCGACGAGCTCAAACGCAACTATATCGACACGGGCAAGGTGCGTTTTGCCACGCGCGATTTGCCGCTGCCGATGCATCCGCATGCGGTGCGAGCGGCCAAGGCCTCACGCTGCGCAGGAGAACAGAACAAGTTCTGGGAGCTGCGAGGGGCGCTCGTCCGCAACGCCGCCACACTCTCGCCCGCGCTCATCAACGACCAGGCGAAGCTGTTGAACCTCAACATGGCGGCGTTTGACAAGTGCCTCGACGGCCCGGCCTTCGACTCGCTGATCGAACAGGACATCGCGACAGCAAGGTCGCTCGGAGTCACAGGCACACCAACGTTTGTGATCGGCAAGACCGTCAGCGGCGCGTTCACCGGTGTGAAGGTCGTCGGTGCGCCGCCACTGGCGGTATTTGAGGGTCGGATCAAGTCACTTCTCACGGGACCCAGCCACTAACCCGTCAGTGGCGCGTTCGCCCTGGGCATCTCCGCTGGAGGTACGCATGCTTGCTCGGCGCATCATCACACAGCTTCTCGCGTTATTCAGCGTGCTTGCCGTTATCGACGTTGGAACGGCCAGAGCTCAGGACCAATGCTCCGAAGACCAGCTTGTCTGGGACACGTGTACTCGGCAGGTCTGCGACGAGCAGACCGTCACGGTGTACGAGTGGTGCACGGGCGAGCGGCCGGTGTGCGACACCAGAACCGAATGGGTGACGGACTACTGCTCGAGTGCCGAGTACGTATGCGACACCGGCTCTTACTGGGTTGACGATTACTGCCAGGATTCCAACTGGGTCTGCGACTATCAGACGATTTGCGAGGGTGGCTGCGACGAGTGGGGTTGCTGGGAGAGCTGCTGGAATGAAGCCTACAACTGTCGCGAGGAAACCACCACATATGTGTGCGGCGGCCACTGGGAGACGTATCAGGACAACTGCCGCTGGGAAACCACTACATACCCGTGCGGCGGCCACTGGGAGAACTACTACGAAAATTGCCGCGAGGAATCCTACCAATACATGTGTGGTGAGCACCAGGAAACGCAGTACGTCAACTGCCGCGAGGAGCAGTATGCCTGCAATCCACAATGCCCGCCGCCACCGCCACCGCCTCCGCCACCACCGCCGCCGTTGTTCTGCGCTGCCAACGGCAATGACTTCGAGCCTGATACGCGTGACATCCAGGAATGTTTGGATCGTGGAGATGAAGTGAGGCTGAACGCGGATGTCCAGAATGGCTACTTCATCGATGGCACGCTGTTCCTGAACGTACCTGGAACGCGCCTGGTGGGTGTGAGCAATTATGGCTATAAGGCGGTGTTGACAGCGACGAGCGCTCTCACGGGCCCGATTCTCAACGGCAACGCGCCAGGCTACACCATAGAGGGAATAATGTTTAACGGGAACAAGTGGGGGCGTCCACGACCGTCTGATGCGGCCTGTGCCGACGGCAACGTCGTGCTGCGCGGATCGTTCACGGTCGCCCATGTCGAAACGCGCGCGGCGGCGTGCGGAAGCGGCATGGCCGTTGAAGGTCAGTTCGAAATCAGGGACAGCTATTTCGTGTTCAACGGTTTCGAAGAGCCCGCGGGGTTGAATCCGCCACAGTGGTCGGACGGGTTAACGGTGTGGAACTGCCAGAACGGCAGGATCCATCACAACACCTTCTGGGACAACACCGACGTCGACCTGATTGTTGGCGGCGGCCTGTGTACCGTCGAGGACAATACCATCGATCATAGCGGGGCCTACGGATTTGCGGGGTTGATGGTCGGTTGGTTCCCTGGCGGCGACGGCAATCACACGGGGTCAGTCTTCCGGCGAAACCACGTGACGTCGTCTTTGAACAAGCTGGCTTTCGGGATCATGGTGGGAAGCCACCCGTGGACCGTCGACTGGCCTTTTATAAATGCCGGCTCTGTTACCGGTAATTCTTCGAGCGGCGCCGTCATCAATTTGATGGTCGAAGCTGTGCTTGATAACGTGAACGCCGCCGGCGTCGTCGACAACAACGATGTATCCGCGGCTCGAGGCAACGAGGCGTTCGGGAATTGCACGCGGTCGACCGATCGGGCCGCCTTTCATAACGGAAGCATTTACCTTCAGCCGGGAGTTGGATGGTTGCCGCTGCAATTCGACAACAACCAGTGTCTACAATGAGCGGTAATATTGCCTATGGCTGTGCCGCGGTTCCGATTCTGCCTGGCGCTGTCGCTGCTGACGCCGTTTTGTGGCGGCGTCACGCAGCCAACGCCACGGCCGGTGACGCCGGCTCCGGCCTTGTCAATCCTGCCGGCAATCGAATCGTTGAAAATCGGCGCAACAGAGCGGCTGTCCGTGGTCGCGACATCCGGCAGTAGTCAACGAACTGTTCCTGCAGTCTGGTCCAGCGAGCAAACCAGCGTAGCTCTGGTCTCTGATGCTGGAGTCGTGTCGGCGGTTGCTGAAGGTTCCACGAATATCCTGGCAGTTGCAGAGGGACAGCAACTCCGGCAGGCGGTGCGCGTCGTCGCTGACTACGGGGGGCTGTGGACAGGAACGAGACGGATTGTCGGGTGCCAGCGGTCAAGCGGCGCGGGCCCGGATGCCTGCCGTTTCGTTCTCGTCGGTGGCGGCGCCGTGCTGCCGGTGTCGGTGAGGCTCACGCACGGTGCCACGAACATCACCGGAACGCTGGAGCTGTTGACCGGATCAACCCCGGTCGAAAGTGGCGAGGTCCGCGGCTCGTTTTCAGAAACGGGCGCCTTACAGCTCACCGGGGTCCTTCAGAATGTCGCTGGTCACGTGAGCGAGACGACGATCGGCGCCGGCGATTGGAGTACGATCTTAGCCGCAGGGACCAATCGAATGACGGGACGCTTCATCAGAAACAGTCGCGAGCAGAACGCCTTTGGCCTGCAAGTCGTCCGCGAAGAGTGTGACGTCACGTTGGTACGCTCTCAGTAGAGGTGTCGTCGGAAGCGCGTTCATATAGTAGCGGACTGGCGTGCGACGCCACCGCCTGCCAGCGTCCGTGGCGCTTGATGAACACGTCGGTGAACCTGATTCGC
>Ga0114129_10017959_pt1 | contig 10073 bp, 7 predicted proteins | sample RhiMetdeltSRZDD1_FD_80071 | JGI IMG/M metagenome (GOLD analysis project Ga0114129, IMG submission 80071) | Populus rhizosphere microbial communities from Tennessee, USA - Rhizosphere MetaG P. deltoides SRZDD1 (version 2) (version 2) | ecosystem: Host-associated > Plants > Roots > Rhizosphere >...
CATCCCGATCTGGCTCGCCACCGGCGGACCGGCGAACACCGCGCTCGCGGCCGAGATCGCCGACGGCTGGCTCCCGGTGGGCTTCGGTGCGAACGGCCTCGAGGTCTCCGGGTTCTCGTCCGGTGATTTCGCCTTCCAGGCGACGATGTACCCCTTCGGTACGCGGACCATCCAGGGGCGCAGCCTGTCGCAGGACGACATCTCGGGGGCGTCGTTCATCTATCCGAACAGCACGCTGACCTCGACGACCGGAACCATCTCGGGGCGCGTCCTCAACGGCGGGACGTTCGCCCGCATCCGGGGAGCGCACGTGGTGGCGGTGTCGACCGCGGCGCCCGACGTGCCGGTCGTCGGAGTGATCTCCGACGTCCAGGCCGGCGGCCCGGGAGGGGAGTTCAACATCGTCGGCCTGCCGCCCGGCAGCTACTACGTCCGCATCGAGCCGCTCCCCGGGGGGACCAATCCCTTCACCCAGGAGAACACCCATTTCACCGGCTTCGACACCACCTTCCCGTGGGAGTTCTACGACGGGCCGACCGAGTCGGGGTTCGACACGGCCGCCGACCGGGTGGCGATTCCCGTCGCTGCCGGGCAGACCGTCACCGGCATCGACATCCTGACCAACGTCGCGTCCCCCGATCCCCACGAGCCGAACAACACGCGGGCCTCCGCCACCCCGATGTCCTGCGAGCAGACGATGGTCGGGTCGATCGTGCCGCGGGGCGACGTCGATTACTACGCCGTGTCGATCACCTCCGGCACCCATCTCGTGGCGGACGTCAACGCGGTCCGCAGCGGCTCTCCCCTCGACGCGATCGCGGGCGTGTTCGACGCCGCCGGCAATCTCCTGGCCTTCGCGGACAACACCCTCTCCTTCGATCCCATCGTCGGCGTCGACCTGTTCACGCCCGGCACCTACTACGTCGCCGTCGCGTCCTTCAACGACAGCGGGTTCAACGGCACCGACTCGCGCACGATCGGGGACTACCGGGTGACCCTGCAGTGCCAGGTGCCGGAGGTCCCGGCGGGCACCTGCGGCGGCAAGGTGCTGTACGCGGGCTCGAACACCCTTGGGGCGGTGTTCGCCCTCGCCGACGCCAACCACGACCTGATTGCCGAGGCGCAGACGGAATTCACCTCCGGCACCGGGAGCGTCCAGGGACTGCTGACCTCGCGGCGGGATGGAGGAGTGTGCCTCGGGACCACGAGCACCCGGGTGCTGGGCCTGTGGGACGACAACGGCGACTTCACGGCCGACCGATCCCTGGCGATCTTCACCCCCGGCCTCGACGGCCGCGCCGTGGTGGCCGCGCGGCGCGGCGGGGTCGAGTACCTGTACACCGGTGAGCAGTTAGGGACGGGGACAGTCTACGAGGTGAGGGACAAGGGCGGCGACGCCCAGCCGGAGCAGACGACCGTGTTCACCGAGGATCCCCAGGCCTGCGTGGCCTTGGGCGTGGACGAGGCAGGCACGCTCTACGTCTTCGACTGGATGCACAACGACATCGGCGGGATCCTGGCCTACCGCGATCTCGACGGCGATGGCGACGCCGACGCCTCGAGCGAGTTCCTGGCGGATGCGTCGAACTATATCAACTTCCTCGCCCGCGGCCCCGGAGAGGTCTTCGCGCTCAATATCGGCCTCGGACAGGTGGATCGGATCGAGGACACCGACGGCGACGGGGTTGCCGACCGGATCACGATGTACGCCGCCGGCCTCACCTTCACCAGCCTCTACGCCGGGATGACGTTCGACGACGCCGATGTGCTGTACGTCGTCGACGCCGAGACCCGCGTGGTCGCGCTCCCCGACGACGACCACGACGGCGTCGCCGACCGGCTCACCCCCTTTTCGCCGCTGATTCCCGGCCTCGTCGGCATCACCTTCGGGCAGGGTCCGCCCGGGACCGTGTCGCTCCAAGGCTCGTTCCACCCCGTGCTGGTCGCGCAGAGCGGACCCGGTCTCCGCCTGACCTGGGAGGATCTGGGTCCCACCGTACCCGGCTACAACATCTATGAAGGGACGATCGGCAGCTGGTACTCGCACGCGCCTTTGCTCTGCGGCGTGACCGGGACGGCGGACGGCGCCGGCAACCGCTCCATCGACATCAGCCCGACGGGCGCGGCCAATCACTATTACCTGGTCACCGCCAGCGATGCCTGCGGCGAGGGATCCCCGGGCCGCGCCGGCAGCGGCCTGCGCCGCCCCATGCCGAACGGCATGTGCGGCGCCATCCCGTAACATCCCGGGCGAGACAGGGTGAAGGGGCGGCGGAGGAGCGCGCCGCGACGGATCACAAGGTGCGCCGCACCTCGTGTGTCGCCTCCACCATGTTTCTGAGCTTCGCCTCCGCCTCGCCGGGGGAGCGCGTCTTGAGGCCGCAATCAGGGTTGATGTAGAGACGCGACGCCGGCACGACGGCGAGCGCCGCCCGGATCCGCTCCTGCATGACGTCGACCGGCTCGATCGCGTGCGTGTGGACGTCAAAGACCCCGGCCCCCAGCTCCTTCGTGAACGGGTAGCTCTTGAACAACGGCAGGAGGCCGAGATCGGAATTCGACAGCTCCAGTGTGAACTGATCCACCGGCAGGTCGAGCAGGCGCGGGTAGATGGCCGGGAAATCGCCGTAGCAGATGTGCGTGATCGTCCTCGCCTCGAGGCCGCCGGTGACCCCCGCCATCGCCCGGATGGCGAGATCGATCTCGTCGGGACGCACCGAGACGGCCGGCTCGTCGATCTGCACGTAGCGCGCGCCGGCCTCGACCAGGGCCATCGCCTCCTGGTGAATCGCCTCGGCGAGGGCCATCGCCAGGGCCTCGCGCGAGCCGTAGTGATCGTCGAACGACCAGTCCATCATCGTGTACGGGCCGGTGAGGATCGCCTTGACCGGCTTTCCGGTCTGGGCCTGGGCGAAGCGGAACCACTCGACCGTCACCGGCCGCGACCAGCGCACGGGCCCCATGACCACCGGCTTCCGGTAGTAGCGGTTGCCGTACGAGCGCACCAGCCCCGAGATGCGGAACCCCTCGAGGTTCTCGGCGAAGTAGGCGGTCATGTCGCCCCGGTACATCTCGCCGTCCACCAGGACGTCGAGCCCCAGCGCTTCCTGCATCCGGATGCAGGCCACCGTCTCCTCCTGCTCGATGCGGCGGAGCTCGTCGGGAGAGATCTCTCCGCGCGAGAGGGCGGCTCGCGCCTTCGTCAGGCGCTCCGGCTTGGGGAACGAGCCGATCGTGCTCAGAGGCAGGAGGAGTCCCGGATCGAGGACCGGAGGCGGGGACGTGGCGCCGTCGCTCATGGAAACTCCTGTCTGGCGCGGTCCCGAACCGCCGCCAGGACGGACAGCTTGGCACGCGCCACGTCCCGCGGCAGGAACTCCAGCCCGTGGGTCGTCGTCAGGTGCAGCGGCCGCTTCGATCCACCCGGGACCGGAAGCGCCTGCAGGATCGGGCGGGCGAGCCGTTCGTAGACCTCGTCCGCGCTCTCGAGGCGCGTGTTCCTCCCGTCCACGATCCCGAGCGCCACGCCGGTTTCCGCCGGAAGGGCTCCGGCCAGCCTGGTCCCGACGGCGCCCGCATCCCCGTCGCCGGCCGCCTGCCGGACATCGAGCCCGATCAGGTCGCCCGGGAAGAGCGCGGGGTCGTCGAGAAGCGGAGTCGCGTCGCCGAACGAGGTCGCCAGGAGGACGCGCGCCGTGGTCAGGCCGGCGACGAGACGCCGCATCGCCAGTCGCAGGATGGGGGCATCCCCCGGGTGGCGGGCGATCACCGGCTCGTCGATCTGGATGAGGCCCGCGCCGGCCGCCTCCAGGTCGAGGACCTCGCGGTTCAGCGCCGAGGCGATCTGGAGCGTCAGGTCGCGCAGCCCGCGCTTCAGGGGGTCGCGCGACAGCCGCGCCAGCGTCAGCGGGCCGGTGACGATCGCCTTCACCGGGCGCGGCGCCGCCGCCCCCGCCGCGAAGCGGTAGGCGTCCACCAGGAACGGCCTCTCGCGGCCGATCGGGCCGATCGCCGCCGGCTGCCTGTAGTACGTATTGGTGTCGAAGTAGCGGAGCAGGCCTTCGATCCGGAACCCGGCCAGGCCGCGCGCCACGTGCGACACCGCGTCGTGCCAGCGGATCTGACCGTCGGAGATCACGTCCAGGCCGGCCTCCGCCTGGTCGGCGATCGCCCGGCGGGTCATCTCGTCCTCGGCCGCCGCCAGCTCCGCCGGCGGGATCTCGCCGCGATCGAGGCCCTGGATCGCCCGGCGCAGGACCTGCTCCTCCGGGCGATCGCCGATGCGCGGATAGTTGCTGTGCAGCGCCGCGAGGATCACGCCTGTCTCCCCATGACGATCCACAAGAATAGGACCTCGAAGATGCGGGCGCAAGGGCTCTCTTCGTGGTCCCGGCAAGTGTGCTACCCTCTGGGCGGGAGGATCACGCGGCAGGGTGGACCGCGTCGGGGCGAGGGAGCCCGGTGGTGAAGCAGGTCCTGTGGAGTGAACCGATCCAGTCCCGGATCGACGGCGGGAGGCCCCACTTCCTCGCCAGGGCCAGCCTGAAGGCCCTTTCCGCCGGCAAGGCCTCCATCCTTCTGGATGTGGCGGCCACCGACCGTCCCGACCTCATCGTCCTGTCCGACGACGGCCTCGAGGCCCCGGCGGTCGAAATCTGCCGGTGGCTGCGGGGCGACGAGAGAACCCGCGACATTCCCATCCTGGCGCTCGCCGGCACCCCCGCCCAGGCCGAGGCCCTCCGGCAGGCCGGCTGCAGCGAGGTGCTCCAGGCTTCGATCTCCCCCGAGGCGCTGCAGGAGGCGATCGTGGGAATCCTCGGCATGCGCCTTCGCAAGTTCCCGCGCTATCCGGTGGTCCTGCCGGTGGCGAGAGGGCGGTTCATCCGCGAGTTCCTGGGGTACTCGAACGCGGTCAGCGAAGGGGGGATGGGGTTCGACACGCTCAGCCGCATCCGGGGGGGGGAGCAGCTGGCGCTCCTGATCTACCGGAACACGGAGGAGAAGCCGATCGCCGCCACGGGCCGCGTCGCGTCCGTGCGGGCGAACATCGATACCGGGATCGGCTACGCCGTGGGGATCGAGTTCATGAAGCTGGCCGAGCCGGACCGCGGCCGGCTGCTCGAGCTGTTCCCGGACGACCCGAGCGTCGTGTGGGGCGGCGATCCGGAGAGCGCGCCCCCGCGCGATCGTCCTCCCAAGGGGCCGGGCATCCCCGGAGCCTGAGAGTCCCCGTCAGCGCCTCGCGAACATCGTCTCCGCCGTCCCTTCCAGGATGGCCCGTTGCGTCTCGGGCGGAAGATTGAGGGCGCGGAACTCCTCCAGGTTGCGGCGCGGGCTCTCCACGCCGGGGCTCGGCCAGTCCGTTCCGAACAGGGTCTTGTGGGCGACCTCCGCGATGCGCGGGAAGTAGCGCAGGAGGAGACGCGGCGGAATGCCGGAGATGTCCATGTGCAGGTTGGCGTGCCGCCGCAGCAGAAAGAAGCAGGTCTCCATCCAGAGCGGCCGGCCGCCGTGCGCCATGATGATCCGGAGGCCGGGGAAGTCGACCGCCACGTCGTCCAGCGCCATCGGGTCCCCGTACTTGTTGCGCGCCTCGGGGAAGATCGAGGTCCCGGTGTGGACCATCAGCGGGATGTCGAGGCTCTGGGCCCGCTCGTAGAGCTCGGCGAGCCGCGGGAGGCGGCCGCCGTCCCTGTAGTCATTGAGGAAGAAATGCTGGTGAGGCGGGTGCAGCTTGAGCACGCGAACGCCGTGCGTCTCGACGATGCGCTGAAGCGATCCGGCCGGATCGGGATCGAGCCGCGGGTGGACGCCGCCGACCGCCACCAGGCGATCCTCGTGCCCGCGGCAGAACCCCCCGACGAACTCGTTGATCGCGTCGGTGAAGCCCATCACGTCGGGGCTGACGTAGTTGACCAGGACGGCGCGGTCGATCCCCTGCCCGTCCAGGAACTTCAGGAAGGCCGCCGGGTCCTCGAACAGCCGGTGGATCTCTTCGAGGTCGCGACGTCCGGCGCTGATCCGCTTCAGGGCGTCCGGCCTGAACTGCCGCCAGGGCTGGACGTGGAGGTGGGCGTCGGTGACCATCGGATCGGAAGCTCCGCGTGCCTTTCAGCGTCCCTTGAACTTCGGCCGCCGCCCCTCGAGGAAGGCGGTCATCCCCTCGCGCTTGTCCGCGGACTCGAAGAGGATCGCCTGCGCCAGGCGCTCGGCGGCGTGCCCCGCGTCCGGGCCGTAAAGCGCCGCCTGCAGGGCGAGCTTCGCGGCGCGCACCGCCATGGGCCCCTTGCGCGCGATGAGCGCGGCGGTCGAGCGAGCCTCGTCGAGAAGCCGGTCGCCGGGCACGACGCGGTTCACCAGGCCGATGCCGAGGGCCTCGTGGGCGTCGAGGATCCGGCCCGTCAGGATCATCTCCTGCGCCCGTCCGGATCCGATCAGCCGGGGGAGCCGGTAGGTCGCGCCGGCGGCCGGAATGATCCCCAGGCCGACCTCCGGCTGGCCGAACCGGGCCGATTCGGAGGCGATGCGCAGGTCGCAGGCGATCGCCAGCTCGCAGCCGCCCCCGAGCGCGTAGCCGTTCACCGCGGCGATGGTCGGCAGGGGGAACCTCTCGATCTCGAGGAACAGGCTCGAGTTGATGCCGCGCAGGGCGTCGGCGGCGACGCGCTGGCGCAGCTCGCGGATGTCGGCCCCCGAAGCGAACACCGCCGGGCCCGCGCCCGTGAGGATCAGCGCCCGTGCGTTCGTGTCGCGCGCCACCAGGCCGAGCGCCGCGCGCATCTCGTCCACGACTTCCTGGCTGATGGCGTTCCGGGCCTGGGGCCTGTCGATCGTGACGACGGCGATTCCGTCGCGCGTCTCGAACCTTAAGGCGCGGAAGCGCGGCGCGCCGGCGGCCTTGCCGCCCCGGGCCGGACGCCTGGGTTTGCGGGCGCTTTGCTTTGTCATGGCACGAGCACGATCTTGCCGAACACGGAGCGTTCTGCCATGGCGCGGTGCCCCTCGGCGACGCGCTCCAGGGGGAGGACGCGATCGATCACCGGCTTGAGACGGCGCTCGCCGATCAATCCGGCGATCCGCGCGAGCTCGGCGCGGCTTCCCATGGTCGAGCCGAGGATCGACAGCCCCTTGGAGAACACGTAGCGCAGATCGGTCGCCGCCTGGTATCCGGACGTGGCGCCGCACGTGACGAGCCGGCCGCCCCGGGCCAGCGACTTCAGGCTCTTCTCCCAGGTGTCCTGGCCGACGCTCTCCACCACGACATCCACGCCGCGCCTGCCGGTGAGCCGGCGCACCTCTTCGAGAAAATCGGAGGTGCGGTAGTTGATGGCCGCGTCCGCGCCCAGGTCGCGCAGGCGCGCCGCCTTCTCGTCGGACGAAGCGGTGGCGAAGACGCGCGCCCCGTGCAGCCGGGCGATCTGGATGGCGGCGGTGCCGACGCCGCTCCCGCCGGCGTGCACCAGGACGTCCTCCCCCACGCGCACCCGGGCCCGATCGACCAGCATGTGCCAGGCGGTCAGGTACACGAGCGCGAACGCGCCCCCGTCCTCGAACGACACGCCTTCGGGCAGGGGCAGGAGGTTCCCGGCGGGGAGGGCGGCGTACTCCGCCTGCGTCCCGTTTCGATGCTCGCCGAAGATGCCGTAGTCCTTGCACAGGGCGTCCCGGCCGGCGTAGCACTCGGGACAGCGGCCGCAGGAATAGCCGGGGGATACGAACACGCGGTCGCCCGGGCGCAGGCCGGAGACCCCCGGGCCGACCTCGTCGACGACCCCGGAGGCGTCCGATCCCGGCACCATCGGCAGGGGGAGGGATATCCCCGGCATGCCGCGCCGCACCCAGGTGTCGAGGTGGTTCATGCCGGCCGCCTTCACCTTGATCACCGCGTGCCCCGCCTCCGCCCTCGGCCTGGGCAGATCGGCAACCTCGAGCGCCTCGATCCCCCCGTGCCTGCGGATCAGGACCGCCTTCATCAGAGCTCCTAGAGCCCCTTGAACCTGGGGGGGCGCTTCTCCAGGTAGGCGTCCAGTCCTTCCCGCGCGTCCTCCGATTCGAACAGCTGCTGCTGCAGCTCGCGCTCGAGGGCCAGGGACTCGAGGAAGGGCATCGAGGCGCCGGACACGACGCTGCGCTTGATGAGGCCGACCGCCTTCGCGGCCTTCCCCGGCGGGCAGAACTGCCGCGCGTAGGTCAGGACCGAGTCCCACCAGTTCTCCGGCTCGAACACGTGGGTGACCAGCCCCTGGGAGGCCGCCTCGTCGAACGTCATGGTGCGGCCGGTCGCCATCATCTCGATCGCCCGCGCCTGGCCGATCAGGCGGGCGAGGCGCTGCGTGCCGCCCGTTCCGGGCAGGACACCGAGGGCCACCTCCGGCAGGCCGATCTTGGCGCCGCCCCTGCGGGCGACGCGCAGATCGGCCGCGAGGGCGATCTCGAATCCTCCGCCGACGGTGTGGCCGTTCAGCGCGGCGATCACCAGCTTGGGCGTCTGCTCCAGGCGGTTCAGCGTCTCGTTGGCGTGCAGGCAGAAGGCGTACTTGAAGCGCGGCGTCACGCTCTTCAGCATCCGGATGTCGGCGCCGGCGGAGAAGAACGCCTCTCCCGCGCCGCGCAGGACGAGGACGTGCACCGCGTCGTTCATGCGGGCGTCCAGGATGGCGGCGTCGAGCTGCTGCATCATCTCGTAGCTGTAGGTATTGGCGGGAGGCGCGTCGAGCTCGAGGATCAGGATGCCGTCCTCGGTCCGGCAGGAAACGAGGGGTTTGGCCATGGTCGTCAGGAGAGGTCGACCCAGACGGACTTGGTCTGGGTGTATTCCAGGAGGCCGTGATGCCCCAGCTCGCGCCCGAAGCCGCTCATCTTGCAGCCGCCGAACGGCATGGCGCTGTCGTAGAGACCGTAGGTGTTGATCCAGACGGTCCCGGCGCGAAGCAGCCGCGCCGTCTTGTGCGCCTTCTTGATGTCCTTCGTCCAGACCGCCGCGGCCAGCCCGTACGGCGTGTCGTTCGCGGCGCGCACCACCTCCTCGAGGTCGCGGAAGCGCAGGACCGACAGGACCGGTCCGAAGATCTCCTCGCGGGCGATGGTCATGTCGTTCTTCACGTCGCCGAAGATCGTCGGCCGCACGAACCAGCCCTTGCCGGGCGCGCGCTCCCCCCCCGTCACCAGGCGCGCCCCTTCGGCCTTCCCCTTGTCCACGTACGAAAGGACCCGGGTCATCTGCGCCTCGCTCACCTGGGGGCCGAGTCGCGTCTTCGGGTCGAGCGGATCCCCCTGCTGCATGCGGGAGGTCGAGGCCGCGAGCTTGTCCAGAAGCGCGTCGTGCACCGCCTCCTCCACGAACAGGCGCGAGCCGGCCGTGCAGACCTCCCCCTTGTTGTAGAAGATGCCGTTCTGGGCGCCGCGCGCCGCCGCCTCGAGGTCGGCGTCGGCGAAGACGACGTTGGGTGACTTGCCTCCCAGCTCGAGGGTCAGGCGCTTCAGGGTGCCGCTGGCGCGCCGCATGATCTCCTGGCCCACCGCGGTCGATCCCGTGAAGGCGATCTTGTCGACGCCCGGGTGATCGACCAGCGCCGCGCCCGCCGTCGGACCGAATCCGGTGACGACGTTCAGGACCCCGGGCGGCAGGCCGGCCTCCTCGGCGATGCGGGCCAGGAACAGGGCGGTCAGCGAGGTCTGCTCGGCCGGCTTCAGGACGACGGTGTTCCCCGCCGCCAGGGCCGGCGCCACCTTCCACGCGGCGAGCAGGATCGGAAAATTCCACGGGATGATCTGGCCGACCACGCCGAGCGGCTCTCGCAGGGTGTAGTTGAAGGTCGGGGCGCGGACGGCGACGGTCTCCCCCTCGATCTTCGTGGCCCAGCCGGCGAAGTAGCGGAAGCAATCGGCCGCCATCGGGACGTCGACGCGCGACGCCTCGGTGATCGTCTTGCCCGAATCGAGGGTCTCGACCTCGGAGATCTCCGCGAGGTGCGATTCGATCAGGTCCCCGATTTTCCAGAGCAACCGCCCGCGGTCCGATGCCGACACCTTGGCCCACGGACCGTCGAAGGCGACGCGGGCCGCCTGGACGG
>Ga0114129_10017960_pt1 | contig 10073 bp, 5 predicted proteins | sample RhiMetdeltSRZDD1_FD_80071 | JGI IMG/M metagenome (GOLD analysis project Ga0114129, IMG submission 80071) | Populus rhizosphere microbial communities from Tennessee, USA - Rhizosphere MetaG P. deltoides SRZDD1 (version 2) (version 2) | ecosystem: Host-associated > Plants > Roots > Rhizosphere >...
CCAGCAGCATTTTTAAGCCCAACCCCTTGCTGCCGGAGACGCGTTCGGAGATTGCCGTGCCGTTAATTGCCGGTGATCGCTTGATGGGCGTGCTCGATTTGCAAAGTTCTCAGGCGGAAGGCTTGACCACGGATCAACTCGTCGTGTTTCAGGCCCTCGCCGGCCAACTCGCCGTCGCCATCGAAAATGCCAACCTGTTTGCTGAAGCCGAACAAGCGCGCGCGGAAGTTGAGGGGCAAGCGCGCCGTTTAACCGGGATTGGCTGGAAGGATTTCCTGGATGGCTTGGAACGGAGTGAGCGCCTGGGGTACACCTATGATTTAGACAAACTGTCTTCGTTGAACGAGACCCTCATCAGGTCGGACGAGCCGTCGGCGTTGGCGGCCACTGTTCGTATTGCTGGAGAACCGATTGGGTTGCTTCAACTCGAAGCCGAGGCGGACCGAATCTGGACGGAGGATGAAATCGCCGTCGTCAACGCTGTGGCCCGCCAGGTCGCTCAGCAAACCGAGAACTTGCGCCTGTTCGCCGAAACGGAGCGTTATCGGCGGAAGGCGGAAGAGGCTGCTCGCCGCCTGGCCCGCGAGGGCTGGGAGGAATATCTGGAGAAACTCGCCGTGACGAGCACGGGCTTTGTCTATGATCAGAATCAGGTCACCCCCTTTAAGTCCGAGCCCAATGGCGATAACGAGGGAGCGCTGATCAAATCGTTAACGGTGCAGGGCGAGCCGATCGGCGAGTTAGTCGTGACCGAGATTGCGAACTTGAGTTATGAGGCGCAAGAATTGGTGGAAGCCGTGTCGGGTCAACTGAGCGCGCACCTGGAAAACTTGCGCTTGTTGGAAGAGACTGAACGGGGGCGGCAACTGCTCAATCGGCGCGCCGTAGAACTCGAAACGGTCGCCAAAGTCAGCACCGCCACCTCCACCATTTTGGAAGCGCAAAAGCTCTTGGAAGCCGTCGTAGACTTGACCAAAGTCAGTTTCGGCCTTTACCATGCGCATATCTATGTGCTCAGTGATACGGGCGATGCGCTCGTGCTCCGGGCCGGGGCCGGCCAGGTGGGGCAGCAGATGGTCACGGAGGGATGGAAAATTCCCATTGTTTGGGAACGGTCATTGGTCGCGCGCGCCGCGCGGACGCGTAAGGCGGTCATCGTCAATGATGTGACTGCCGCGCCCGACTTTCTCCCGAACCCCTTGCTGCCGGATACGCGCTCGGAAATGGCGATTCCACTCATCGTTAGCGACACGCTTTTAGGCGTGTTCGACGTGCAGTCCAACCAGGTCAATCACTTCTTGGATGAAGAAGCGCGGATTCAGACCACCTTGGCGGCGCAGGTCGCCGTCGCGTTGCAGAATGCCAACCTGTACGCCGAACAAACAGCGACTGTCAACCGGCTGCGCGAACTGGATCACCTCAAGTCCTCCTTCCTGGCGAACATGAGCCATGAATTGCGGACGCCGCTCAACTCGATCCTGGGCTTTGCCGAAGTCATGCGGGAAGGCTTAGATGGGCCTTTGACCGAGCGGATGGAAACGGACCTGGGCATCATCTACAGCAACGGTCAGCACCTGCTGAACCTGATTAATGATATCCTGGATATGGCCAAGATCGAAGCCGGAAAGATGAGCCTCAGCCCTGAGCGCTTCAACATGCAAGAACTCTTGGAAGAAGTCATGGCCATCACCATGCCGCTGGCCCGCGATAAAGATTTAAGTTTGATCCTGGACCGGAATCCGACCGAGCCGCTTTACTTGGAAGCCGACCGGATTCGGATGCGTCAAGTCATGATCAATCTGGTCAACAACGCCATCAAGTTCACCGAAGCCGGCCAGATCACGCTCCAGGCCGTTCAGACGGACGGTCATATCCGGGTCAGCGTGCATGACTCAGGCATTGGCATCCCGGTAGACGAACTGGAAACTATCTTCCAGGAATTCCATCAAGTAGACGCCTCCACCACGCGCAAAGCCGGCGGCACGGGTCTAGGGCTGCCCATCAGCCGTCATCTGGTGATGATGCATGGCGGGAAACTGTGGGCTCAGAGCTCCGGCTTGCCGGGTGAAGGCTCTACCTTTTTCGTCGAAGTACCGCTGGAAAGTCAAGTTGGTTTTGAAGACTTATAGAGTGGATTCCATTTTGAGAGATGGGTCTAGACCTGTCAGGTCTTGCCACCTAGACCTAAAATCAAGCGATAGGGGTGGAGACCTGACAGGTCTGATTTAAAGGCGATGGCTAAACCGCAGTTATTGCAGTGTGTCGTCTGTGGCCGTCAGCAGCCCTACCAACCTTTTGTGGCGGCAGAGTGTTCAATCTGCCATTCCGAATGGTTGGAGGCGCAATACGACTACACCAGCTTTAAGCGCGAACTGTTGCAAGGCTTACCTGGCCGGCCGGCCAATCTCTGGCGCTACCATGATGTCTTGCCGGTGGATAATCCCACCACCCTGGATTTGTTGAGCGCCGGTTGGACTCCGCTGCAACTCTCGCGCCGGTATGCCAAATCCTTAGGGCACAGCCGCGTCTACATCAAAGATGAACGTCACGGGCCGACGAACTCCTTTAAGGATCGTCAGGCCTGTGTCTCGGTCGCTGCCATGCTCGAGGCCGGAATTTATGAGTGCGTGCTGGCCTCCACGGGGAATGCCGGCGTCTCTTATGCGGCCGCGTGCGCCCGAGCCGGAATCAAGCTTTGGGTTTTTATGACCAGCCTGGTTCCCCAAGAGAAACTACAAGAAACGGCGTTATTCGGAGCGGAAGTGGTCAAAGTCAGCGGAAACTACGACCAGACCAAGCAAATCGCGGCCGACTTCGCCACCCGCCGGGGTTTATTGCTGGATCGAGGCGCACGCAGCCTCCCGGCGCGGGAGTCCATGAAGACCATTGCGTATGAAATTGTTGAGCAGCTCGGCTGGCGGGCGCCGGATTGGTATGTTCAAGCCGTCAGTGGCGGACTGGGCCCGTTGGGCGTCTATCATGGATTCCACGAATTGTATTCAATGGGGTTGATTGACCGCGTTCCTGCGATCGCGATTATTCAGGCGGAGGGCTGCGCGCCAATGGTGCGGGCCTTCAGGGCCGGCCGGGAAACGGCGGAACCGGTTGTTCCAGAGACGCGGATTGCGATCCTCTCGACCGGCGACCCAGGCAAAATTTACACCTACCTCTGGCAGACCCTCCGCCGTTTTGGCGGGACAATGGAAAGTGTGACAGATCAAGAGGCGTTCATCGCCATGCAGACGCTGGCCCGGTCGGAAGGCATCTCGGTTGAGCCGGCCTCCGCGGTCGCTTTTGCCGGTTTGGAGAAATTGATCCAACAGGGTAAGATTACTTCCGAGGAAATCGTCGTCGTCAACTGCACCGGCCACACCTTCCCGGCTGAAAAACACGTGCTGGGGGAACAATGGCGGGTGGATGTTCACTTGAGCGATGACCAGAGGCCTGTGCCGCGGGAGGGGGTGCTGGCCGCGTTGGAGCGTCTGGATGAACGAACGACGACGGTCCTCTTGATAGATGACAATCGGGATGACGCACTGCTCATCCGACGTTTGCTGGAAGCCAAAAAATCTTATCGGGTGTTCCATGCCGCCGACGGTTTGGAGGGCTTGAGTCAAGCCCGGCAGCGACTCCCGGACTTGATTGTGCTCGATCTGACCATGCCACGTTTAGACGGTTTCGGCGTGTTAGAGGCGCTCAAGTTGGATCACCGCACCCGCAACATTCCGGTGGTGATTGTCAGCGCCAGAGATATTACTAACGAAGAGCGTCAGCGTTTGAGTGGGCATATTGAGGCGCTATATCAAAAGGGAGCCTTATCCCCGCGCGCATTTGTGGATGAGGTCGTTCAGGTCTTAGGGGACAAGCCCTCTCGCGAAGGAGCCGATTAGATGCCTCGAACCGTACTCTATATTGAAGACAACCCGGACAACATGCTGCTCGTGCGGCGCGTGTTGGAAGGGCACGGTTATCGCTTCCTCTCGGCCACCAGTGGTTTAGAGGGGCTTAAGATGGCTCAGACACATCAGCCGGACCTGATTTTGCTGGACATCAACTTGCCGGACATTGACGGCTATGAAGTCGCCCGCCGCCTGCGGGCCAATGCCAAGAATCATTTGCTGTATGTCCCCATTATTGCCGTGACGGCCAACGCCCTCAAAGGGGATGCCGATAAAGCGCTGGCGGCCGGGTGTGATATGTACATGTCCAAGCCGATTAATATCCGCGAGTTATGGGAACGCGTCACGGCTTTCTTGCCAGACTGAAGAGCGAGCCGCCTCGTCCCGCAACCTTTTCTGTAATAAAGTTTAGCCTCGCTCTGGGGATTCGTAAAAGACTAAGTCTGCGCTTTTCGATAACGTCATTCCCACGAAAGCGGGAATGACGACTTAGCGAAACAGGCACAGCTGGAAATTCGCGGACACCTTTTGCGCGCGTACCGTAAAAAGTAATCTTTGCTTGTACCGGTTGCTCCCGTTATAATCCCCCCTCGTTACTTCTACCTCCCAAGGCGCTGACTACAGGAAGGTCCATGTTCAAAAAAGTCCTCATCGCCAATCGGGGCGAGATCGCCGTTCGCATCATTCGCGCTTGCCGTGAACTGGGAATTGCCACGGTTGCCATCTACTCCGAGGTAGATCGCAATGGGTTGCATGTCCGGTATGCCGACGAGGCGTATCTGCTCGGCCCGGCGCTGGCGCGCGAGAGTTACCTGCGGATGGACAAAATCATCGAAATCGCCAAGCGCGCCGGGGCGGATGCCATTCATCCCGGCTATGGCTTCCTCGCCGAACGCGGGGATTTCGCTCAAGCCTGCGCCGACGAGGGCATCACCTTCATCGGCCCCAAACCCTCCGCCATTGCGGCGATGGGAGATAAAGCGGTCGCGCGGGCCACCGTCGTCCGGGCCGGTGTTCCGGTGGTGCCCGGCACGGAAGGGGAGGGCGGTCTGCGGGATGAAGAAATCATCGCCGTCGCGCCTCAAATTGGATTTCCGCTGCTGATCAAAGCGACCGCGGGCGGCGGCGGCAGAGGGATGCGGGAGGTGAATTCGCCGGAGGAATTGCCGGGTCTGTTATCTTCGGCGCGGCGCGAAGCGGAGGCCGCCTTCGGCGACGGGGCCGTCTATCTGGAGAAATTAATCCTCGGCGCGCGCCACATTGAGATTCAACTGCTGGCCGATATGTTTGGAAACGTGCTGCATTTGGGCGAGCGCGAGTGCTCTCTGCAGCGGCGGCATCAGAAACTCCTGGAAGAGTCGCCCTCGCCGTTTGTCGCTGATGAATTGCGCCAGCGCATGGGCGATGTCGCTTGCAAAGCCGCCGCCGCCGTCGGCTACGTCAATGCCGGGACGATTGAATTCCTGGTGGACAAAGAGAAAAATTTTTATTTCCTAGAGATGAACACCCGCCTCCAGGTGGAGCATCCTATTACCGAAATGGTGACGGGGGTAGACATCGTCAAAGAGCAAATTCGGATCGCGCGCGGACGCAAGCTGCGCTACGAGCAGGGGGATATTGTGATGAACGGCTGGGCCCTCGAATGCCGCGTCAACGCCGAAGATCCGTATAATGGCTTTCTCCCCTCCACCGGACGTATCACCCATATCCTGCTCCCCACTGGCCCCGGCGTGCGTGTGGACACCGGCATTTTTCCGGGCTTTGAGATTTCCCGTTATTATGATTCGCTCATCTCCAAACTTATCTGTTGGGGTGAGACGCGCGGCGAGGCCATCTTGCGCATGCGCCGGGCCTTGGAGGAATATCGCATCCTCGGCGTCAAAACCAACATCCCCTTCCACCAGAACATTATGGACTCGCATCGTTTCCTCGCCGGCAACTTCGATACGCGGTTCGTGGAGGAGCGCTTCAGCATGGAACAAGCTGAAGAAGGCAAAGCCGCCGCCTCTGACATCGCCGCCATCCTGGCGACCTTGGTCGCTCATCAGCGGGATCAGCACGCGGCCCAGGTGATTCAACCCGGCAAACGTGATACCAGCAACTGGAAATGGGTCGGCCGCTATGAGCGGATGCGGCGATGAGGTTTATGGAAAATCAGTCGGCCGGCCGAGCACCGGCTTTAAATTTTATTTTCCTGGTGGTTTTAGCGGCCCATATCGTTTTAGGAATAGGCTTCAGTCTGACCACGCCGATCTTTGAAGCGCCGGATGAGGACGGCCATTACTTGTTTGTGCGCTATCTTCAGCTTTACCACACGCTCCCCGTTCAGGATCAAAACCCGTATGGCCCACGCGCCGTGCATACCCCTTTATATTACGTGCTGGGCGCCTTGCTCACCGGTTGGATCCAATTCGAGGCGTCCGCCGAGCGGGCTGATATGCAGGTTAATCCCCACGTCTGGTTTCGCTACGAAGATCCGAACCCGGCGAATAAAGCGATGTGGGTGCATTACCAGCCGGCGGAGCGCTGGCCGTATCAGGGTGAACCGCTAGCCGTACATCTCGTCCGGTTGCTCTCGGTTGGGTTTTCGGCGCTCGGGGTTTGGCTCACCTATCTAACGGCTCGTCAGCTTCGTCCGGCGGATGGAGGCTTTGCTTTTTTAGCGACCGGCCTCGTGGCTTTTAATCCCATGGTGTTATTCATGAGCGGTGTGGCTCAAAGCAATACCACCATGCTGGCCGCGGGCGCAGCGATTTTATATACCTTGAGTCATTTTATCCAGCGTGGCTTTACGCTCCGGCGCTGGCTCGTGATTGGTTTGATCTTCTCCATCGGTCTGCTGCTCAATTTTGGCAATCTCACTCTCGCCCTGCCGATAGGGCTGGCTGTGATGTACGAGACTTGGTCGCTTCGCGCGCGCAAATTTCAGACGCTAGTGTCTGGTGCACTTGGCATCAGCCTGCCGGTCATTGTGCTGATGGGCTGGTGGTTTCTACGCAACCGGGCGCTGTATGGAACTTGGACGGGAACGAACACGATGCTGGAGTTGTTTTGCTGTGACCCCATCCAGCCCTCCCAGGCGCTCTATTTATTTCTAACGGGCTTACTCGGTCGTTTTGGGCAAGGCTTAATGATTACCTTTCCCCGCAGCATTTATTTGGCTGCGGTCTTGGTCGTCGTCCTGGCTTTTGTCCAACTTGTGAAATCGGGCTGGGATCGGTTGCGCGGCTTGCAGACGGCCACGGGGGAGGCTCGTTCCGAGGCGCTCGCTTCACTGGCTCGCTGGTTTCTTCCCAGTGTCATGGGAGTGAGTGTCGCACTGGGAATATTATTCTATGCGGTCACCGTCGTACCGGGGCTGCCCGGTCGTTATATGTTCCCGGCATTCCCTGCATTGGCGTTGCTGTTGTCCGCCGGTCTCTTGGCTTGGTTTCGCCCGCGCTGGCAAGCGCTGGCCTCCCTTAGCGTTGTAACACTCAACCTGAGTCTGGCGCTTTACGCGCTTTTCGGCTTACTCTGGCCGACTTACTCCGCGCCCCGGACACCTTCTGAAACCGAAATCCGCAACGCTAAACCTCTGGACGCAACGATAGGCGATACGGCCCGCCTCTTGGGATATAAGCTGAATACGGACTCGGTGAAGGCCGGCCAGTCACTGGTTGTCACCGTCTATTGGCTCCCGGAGACCAAGACCGAGGCCCCTTATACCGTCTTCATTCATCTATTTGACCCAACGTTTGGCTCCATTACTCAGCAGGATACCTATCCCGGAATTGGAAACTGGGCCACAACGGTCTGGGATCCGGGCCGGCCTTTTGTAGACACCTACCGCCTCGATATTCCTACCGATGCGCCGGCGGTTGACCATGCCCAAATTTTGCTGGGCCTGTATGACGAAAAGACGATGCAGCGTCTGCCGGTCACCGGCGCCAATGCCGGCTCAACCGAAGAGGCCTGGGTCGCGTTTGGAAACGTTCAAATACATCCATGAAAGTAAACAAAACTTCTTTTTCAAATCGCCTGCTTCTGAACAGCCTTGCCTGCCTGGGGTTACTATTTCTCCTTTGGCTGCGCCTTCATCAGCCACCGAACACGGTGGACGATGCTTATATTACCTTCCGTTACGCCCGGAACATTGCGCAGGGCGTCGGATTTGTCTACAACCCCGGTGAACACGTCCTGGGAACCACCACGCCGGCGTATGCCCTCTTGCTCGCGCTGCTTTCCCGCTTGAGCGATTTTTACGACTATCCCCACTTGGCGTTGATGGTGAATGCCCTGCTGGATGCGCTGACTTTCTGCCTCCTCCTGCGTTTAGCCTACCGCCTGATTGGCTGGCCGTGGGTGGGGCTGGCCGCGGCCACGCTCTTCGCGCTGGATGGCCGTACCCTGGATTTCTCGACCGGAGGCATGGAAACCAGCTTCAACGTCATGGCGATTCTTCTCACGCTCGTCTTTTTCTTTGAAAATCGTCGAATGCTTGCGGCGCTGGCCGCCGGTCTGGTTGTGCTCATTCGCCCGGATGGCGTGACATTAGCCGCGGTTCTATTTTCCGCGTGGGGACTGGCGGCGCTTCGTCGGAAAGCACCTTGGCCGTGGAAAGAAATGGTGCTCTTTAGCGCCGTTGTTGCGCCGTGGATCATCTTTGCTTTCTTATATTTCGGGAATCCCATCCCGCAATCAATTCTGGCTAAATCGGTTTTATATCGCGTTCCCAAGCTGATGGCTTTCCGCGCTTTCCTGGTCCAACTCCGTACGGTCTTCCCCTTCAGCCTTCCGGCCTTGCATGACCCGGAGCCCTTAGAACGTCAACTTTTGCAAGCCGTCCTTCCGGTGGCGCTCTGCGTGCTCGGTTTAATCACCCTACTGAAACGTCACGCCCAAGCTTGGGTGCTGGGTGTCTACCTCCTGCTCTTCATTAGTTTCTTTTCTCTGGGCAACCCCTTGTGGCTCGGCTGGTACGAAGTTCCTCTCATGCCGCTTTACTGGATTCTCATCTTGGCGGCGGTGATCGGGTTAGCCCGGTGGCTGGCCTCACTCTCTGCTCTCCCTCGTAAAAAGGTGGATGCCGAGGTCTCTCGCAGACCCCAAGAGCAACGCGAAAGGGGGAGACTTCGGCATCCGCCAATAGATAGCCGGGGAAGCCAGGTCGTGTTAAGTCTGTGCGCGTTTGCTCTATTGGCCGTTCCGCATCTCTCTCGTTTAAATGCCATCCCGTGGGAAAAACTTCAGCGGCCAGTGTTTGTGCTCAATCCGGCTTTCAACAAACGGCGCGAAGAAGACTATGAACTGCTGGCGCGCATGCTGCTGCCGAGCGCGCAGCACGATCGCTTGGTCGCCATCCCGGAAATTGGCGCCTTCGGTTACGTCTATCCAGGCCGGCTGTTTGATACCAGTGGCTTGATCTCGCCGCCGGTGCTCAAATACTTTCCGATCCCGGACACGATCCCGGTCGAAATTTACTCCGTCCCGCGCCAGATGATCTTCGACTTGCGCCCGGACCTCTTTGTCAGTTTCGATAGCTTCATGCAGGTGACCCTCCCGCCGGATGACCCCGAATTTTTGCGGCTTTACCGGCCGACGATTGGCCTCACCAGTCACGCCGCCTTTGGTATTCAACGGCTCATGACCTACCGTCGCGCGGATTTGCCGGTCGAAGTTACTCTTCCTCCGGAAGCTCAACCGGCGAACGTAGACTTTGGGCCTGATCTTCTTCGACTGGAGGGCTATACGCTGACCTCCTGGGCGGATCAGGAGAATCGTTATTTGGAAGTCACCTTGTTCTGGCGGAATGGCAATGCTGCTCTGAAGCGTGATCTGCTCGTGCGCGTTAATCTTCTGGCTGAGACAGATCAACAGGTCTATCAGATTTTGGATCAGCCGGGCGAGGAACTCTTTCCCAGTCAGAGTTGGACGCCTGGAATGGTGTTGGTAGATCGCTATCAACTCAAGCGGCCTGTGCCTGACGTAGGCCCTTACACCATCACCGTCACCTTGTTCGACAGCGCCCAGGACGGGGCCTTGCCGGCTCGAACGGAAGCGGGCGCCGCCTTGATAGATAATACTCTGGTCATTCCCCTGAACTCGGTCGAGCTTCAGGCAGCTTGGTCAGGGGAACAACCTTCGTCCTAATGCGAGACCGGTCAGGTCTTACACAGGTCTGATCCGAAGATA
>Ga0114129_10017961_pt1 | contig 10073 bp, 2 predicted proteins | sample RhiMetdeltSRZDD1_FD_80071 | JGI IMG/M metagenome (GOLD analysis project Ga0114129, IMG submission 80071) | Populus rhizosphere microbial communities from Tennessee, USA - Rhizosphere MetaG P. deltoides SRZDD1 (version 2) (version 2) | ecosystem: Host-associated > Plants > Roots > Rhizosphere >...
CGTCGAGCGCTATGCGAAGTATTCCCAGGCGGTCGCCGGCTTTTACCGCTTCCAGGACCGGATTCTGGGAGAGCTCCTCCGGCTGATTTCGAAGGACACGACGGTCATCCTGCTCTCGGACCATGGATTCGATTCGGGGGAATCGCGCCCGAAGGACGTTCCTCCGTTCATCGAGGGCCAGCCGGGACTCTGGCATGCTCCCTTCGGCGTGCTGGTCCTGCACGGCGCCCATGTAAAGCCAGGCCCGCTTCCGACGTCGAGTCTCTACGACGTGCTACCCACGATCCTGGATTTGCTGGGTCTCCCCCCCGCGGAAGACCTTCCCGGCAGGAGCCTGCGCACGGGCATCGAACCGGGCTTCGTGGGAGGAGGCTCTCTGACCAGGATCTCATCCTATGAAGCCTATGGGGATCCGCTTCGGCCCGCCGAGGAAGGGGAGAGGGAGGCATCCGGCGCCGCCGGAAGCGAGGCGATCGTCGAGACCCTTCGTTCGCTCGGATACGTCGGGGCGCCGCCGGAGCCCAAGGAGTCGGGCAAATCGGGCGCGTCGGGCGCGATCAACGCCGCGACGACGGCTCTCTATCACGCCAATCTCGCCTCGATCCTCGCCGCCAAGGGGGATCTCAAGGGGGCGGAGGCCGAGAGCCGCCTGGCGCTGCAGAGCAATCCCGACACGATCTCCGCGCTCCTGGGGTTGGCCGGAATCGAAGAGATGAAGGGCCATCCCGACCAAGCCCTCGCTCTTCTCCAGCGAATCGTGTCCCGCGGCCCGAAGTACGAGCCGCGCGTGCTCCTGCGAATCGCGGAGCTGTTTCACAAGTCGGGACGGGATGAGGACGGCCTCGCCTATTTCGATCGAATGCGCGGCGCGGGAAAGAACGAAGCGATGATTTCAACGGCCCGCGGGGTGTTATACTCGCGCTCGAAGCAGTCCCAGAAGGCGGAAGATGCCTTCCGACGCGCTCTGGCCGAGGATCCTCTGTCTCTTCCCCCGATGGAAGAGCTTTTCGTGCTTTACGATCAACAGGGAAGGCTCCCCGAGCTGATTCCCGAGCTCCAGGCGGCGATCCGCCGCGAAGAAGGCTCTTTCATGCACCATAACTGGCTGGGTCTTGCCTATCGGCGGCAGGACAATCTCGGACGCGCCGAGGAAGAGCTGCGGCGCGCGCTCGAGCTCGGGCCGGATCAGGTGGGGCCCGCGGCCAACCTCGGAAGCATCTACCTCCAGGAGGGCCGAGTGGATGAGGCGGTCAAGCTCCTCGAGAGGGCGCTGGGAAGGGATTCGGCAAGCGCGGAAGTTCGGACCAACCTGATCGTCGCTCTCGGCCGGCTCGGTCAGGTGGACCGGGCTCGCGATCTCTTCGAGGAGGGGATTCGAATCACCCCCAGGCGTTCTTCCCTCTACAACGCCATGGCTTTTGCCTATCAGACGAACGGGCGGCCGAAGGACGCGGCCGCTCTTCTCAAGGTCTCCCTCAAGATCGACCCGCACCAGACCGATGCTCTTCGGCTTCTCCGCCAGGCGGATCCCGCCTCGACGCCGGTCGAGCCACGCTAGGAGACCACCCTTGATCGCCCGGCTCTCCGGCATCCTGCATGAGAAAACACCCGAGCGGGTCATCATCGACGTTCAAGGCGTTGGCTACGACGTCAGAGTCCCGCTTTCGACTTACGGCTCCCTGCCGGCGACCGGAGCGGAAGTCCGACTGCTGGTGCACACGCACGTCCGCGAGGACGCGATCTCGCTCTACGGCTTCACCACCTCCCGCGAGAGATACCTCTTCGAGAAAATGATCGGGGTCAGTGGCGTCGGCCCCCGTCTGGCCATCGCCCTCCTCTCCGGGCTCCCTCCCGAGGATCTGCTGGAAGCGATCCGGGGAGGAGAGGTCGCCCGGCTGTGCAAAGTCCCGGGAGTGGGGAGGAAAACCGCGGAGCGGCTGGTGGTGGATTTGCGAGACAAGATGGAGCCCACCGACACGAAGGAGGCGGGGCGCGGCAAAGGGACCAATGCGGCGGAGGGGCCAAGCGCCCTCGCCGCTGACGTGCTTTCCGCCTTGGTGAATCTCGGTTATCCCGCGCGGGACGCGGAGCGCGCCGTCTCCGATGCCCGCCGGTCGTTGGAGCCGGAGGAAGCTCCCGGTGCGACAGCCGTCACCTTCGAGAGACTTCTGCGCGGCGCCCTTCGGACCGTTTCCGGATCGAGGTAGCGAACCGACGGGCGAACACTCCCACGGCGGGCCGCTTTGCCGGCAGTTTGCCGACTGAAAGGACGAACGGGTGCCTTCGGGTGACGATCGGAGAATTCTCTCGGGCGCGAGCCGGGATGAAGATCGGGATCTGGATCGAACGCTGCGCCCCCGGACGATGGAAGAGTACATCGGCCAGGAGCGGATGAAGCAGAACCTCCGTGTCTTCATCCAGGCCGCTTTGGACCGGGGAGAGGCGCTGGATCACATCCTTCTCTACGGCCCGCCGGGGCTCGGCAAAACGACGATCGCGCACGTGATCGCGCACGAAGTGGGCATGCCCATCAAGGCCACGTCCGGACCCGCCATCGAAAAGGCCGGGGACCTGGTGGCCCTGTTGACCAACCTGGAGGAGAGGGGAATCCTGTTCATCGACGAGATCCATCGACTGAGTCCCACGCTGGAGGAGATCCTTTATCAGGCGATGGAAGACTACAAGCTGGACATCACCATCGGGCAGGGCGTCGGGGCGCGGGTCGTGAAGATTGACCTTCCGGCTTTCACGCTCCTCGGGGCGTCCACGCGCATCGGACTGCTCACCGCTCCGCTGCGGGATCGATTCGGAATAGTCCATCACCTCCACTTCTACGGACAAGAGGATCTCACTCGAATCATCCGGCGGGCCTCCCGGATTCTGGGGGTGGCAATAGACGACCTGGGGGCGGAGGAGATTAGCCGGAGAGCGCGCGGCACGCCGCGGGTGGCCAACCGGCTGCTGCGGCGGGTCCGCGATTTCGTCCAAGTCGAGGCGGACGGCCGGATCACGGGCGCGACCGCCGAAAAGTATCTCGAGCGTCTCGAGGTCGACCGGTACGGCCTCGACGAGGTCGACCGCCGACTGCTCCTGACGATTCACCAGAAGTTCGACGGAGGGCCGGTGGGCCTCAATACACTGGCGGCGGCCATCGGCGAGGAGCGGGATACTATTGAGGAAATCTACGAGCCCTACCTGCTGCAGATCGGCTTCATCGACCGGACGGCGCGGGGCAGGCGCATCACTCGCCTCGCCTGCCAGCACCTGAAGCTGTCCGATTCGCCGGCCCGGAAGATCGCACCCCAACCCCCTCTGTTCTGATTCCCGAGGAGCGGACCTCGCCCCGCACCCCTTTTTCTTGCCCGCGACGGCTGCCTGGCCCTCGGGTTCCTCCCGGCGGAACTTCTTCAACTCTCCGACGAGAGAAGCTGACGTGGCGTCTTCCCCCGCAAGGGACTTCGGAAGTCAATCTCCCCAGGATCTGACCGCGATTCCTCCGGACGCCTCGGTCTGACTTTTTCCCCCTAGGTACCCGGGGCGGGCCGCTCCTTCCTCATCCATCATCATAGTCACGCCGCATCGTCTGCGCCAAGGGCCGCGGCCGCCTCAGCGAGGTGCCCAGCGTCCGAGCCGCCTCTGGCCTGCCGCGCGGAGCAAGAAGGGCCGGGTCCGAAGGGCCCCTGGAATATTAGGCGGGCCGGCCTCTTGGGCATTCACGCTGGGGATTCTCACCGCGGGGAAGCCGTAGTCCCGGTTTCTCCCGGTATCATGCACGGAGCAGAAAAAGCGCCGCCGAACTCCCCTCGTATTCTCAGATTGCTCATTTCGAAAAGGGAAATGGCCGGCGGTCTCCGGTGAAGCTGGCGCGCCCGGAGTCTCGGAGGGGAGTGTGCCTGGAGCAAAAAAAAGCGGGGCCCGAAGGCCCCGCTCGAGTTTTCAGACTACCGACGGCTTACGGGCAGGTGACGCTGGCGGTCCTCACCCCGAGGCCCGTGCCTCCGCGGCTCTGACCGTACGTCGCGAACACCTTGGTGACGCCCGAGGGAGTCGTGAAGGTGTTCCCCAGGTAGTAATACAGGTTACCCGAGGCCGGATTGTCGTCGACCAGGCTGATCAGGCTGGGCGTCGGCGGGTTGCAAGCGTGCTGCACCGCGTCGATGTCACAGGAGCTGACGCCCGCCAGTCCGTTCGTCGTGAACGCCGACACGTTGCTGAATCCTTGCGTGATGGTGCAATCGTTCACCACGCAGGTTCCGCTGATGCCGCCGTCGGTGCCCCCGACAACCAAGCCGTTGCCGACGCTGAGGGCAGCCGTTCTGACGAAGGTGTGACCGTAGACCGGACGAGGCATCGAAAGGTGCGGAGGCGTGCCCGGTCCGCTGAGGAGGTAGTTCGAGATCAGCAGGCTGGTGGTGCTCGGACCCACGCCAGCCGAGGCCGAAAGGGTGGGCTCGGACGCCGCCGGAGGCGGTCCGGCATACACCCTGCAACCATTCGGGACAGCTCCGACCGGCGGACCGACCGGGGTAGTCGTGCAGCTCGTATCGGAGCTGCAGCGGATCTCGACCTGATAGAGGTCGCCTTCCGCGCTGTTCCCGAGCTTCAGGGAGCCGGCCGTGGACCAGTCTTGGAGCACGCTGGTGCCGCTGCCATCTACCTTGGAGAAGCGGAACTGCGCCACGCCGTCGGCGCATCCTCCTTGGTTCGCGGTCTGCGAGGCGTCGAGAAGGAGGCTTTCGCCCTGCACCACGACGCCGTCACCGTCCGCATCGGTGATGCGGAAGTCCGGAGTGAAGCCGCTGTTCGTGCCCAGGGCCTCGTTGCACTTGGCTGCAGCGGTCGCAGGGCACTGACTGCCCAGCGGAATCGAGGTGGGGTCGGCCACCGGAGTGACCTGCGTGGTGACCGCGCCGGTGATCTGGATCGAGTCGATCCACCAGCCGTCGTCGCGGGTCCCGATGTCGAACGGATTGGCGGCTCCGGGCGGCTCGAGATAGGAATCCCACCCGTTGCCGAAGTCCCAGCCCTGGCCGACCCAGCGGAACTTCACGCGCTGTCCGAGGAACAGGCCGAGGTTGAACTTGGTCTGGACCCAAACACCCTCTCCGACGCTTCCGAGAGCTCCCGGACCCTGGGCATTGAAGAACGAGAAGACGTTCGAGCCCAGGACGTTTCCGGAGTGTGACCAGACGCCGTCGGGGAAGCACATCGTCTCACCGAAGGAGCCGGGAACGTTGGAGTTGGCCGCGTCGGCCGGGGTGAATTCGCAATAGCCGAACCAGGACCAGACCTGGGTCGTGTGATCGTAGACGTTCTGGAACGGAATGAGCTTCTGCCAGCGGCCGAAGCTGTCACCCGCCCCCGGGTTCTGATCCACCGAGATTTGGACGTCCGAGTGGTCTCCCGACTGGTCGACCTGGAAGTTGATCGCGTTGTCGTCCGCGAAGTCGGCGATGTGCCAGAAGGACATGAACAGGTCGCCGATACTCGCGTTCGGCAGGATCGTCAGGTTGATCGGGTTGGTGTCGAACGCCTCGATTTCGCGAAGGGGAGTGGTATCGAATTTCCGCTCCGCGGCATCGGTGTGACGGCCCCAGTGCGCCGACTTGGTTCCGTGGAACGCCTTCTCCGCCGGAATCGGCCCGGTCGTGCTGTCGAAGTGCCAGTCGGTGTCGAAGTCGGGGTCGATCTGGCAGCCCTGAGGAGCAGTCCGGCCGCCGATTTCCATGAACCCGAAGCAGGCCTGGCCCGACATCGTGGTGTCGGAGTCCGCGGCTGCGTTCCTCTCGATGAACCCGATGGTGGAGCTGAAATCGTTGTTCTGGCTGATTCCGCCCGTGCCGGTCGGGGTGGGGCCCTGGACCTCGAAGTCCTCGTAGACCAGACCCGGCTTGCAGGCACCCACGGCACCGCCGCAGTTCGCGTCGGAGGCGCAGGCGACGCCCGCGAAGCTCGGAGCCAGATCGCTGTCGCAGCGGGAGGCCGTCGGCGTGACGGTAGCTCCCGTCGGAATGTCGATATCCTCCAGGAAGGTGACGGGAATCGGTTGCGTCGTCCCGCCCACCTCGTTGGAGTTCATCGTCAGGGTCAGGTTGCCGCGGGCGGGAAGCGTCCCGCTGTTGGTCGTCGTGGTGCCGGCGATGACGACCTCGAAGAACTTTCCGTCGCTCGGCTGGGCGGCGTCGTCGACCGGGGTCAACGTGCGCGTGTCCAGCGTCGAGCCGTTCGGGAAGCTGGCAATCGTGATCGAGGCATCGAGGATGCACGCGATGTCGGGGTCGCCCGTCGACAGCGAGAGGTTGATGCCGGTCAGGTTGATCCCCGTGATGTTCTGGAGGACCAGGCCCAGCCGGACCCTCTCACCCGGGTCGCCGAACGGGTCGCCGTCACCGCAGGCATTGGTGGTGGTCACACAGCTGCTTCCGGGGCACGTCACACCGCCGGCGCCGCAGAATTTCCCGACGTTGGTGCCGCCCGCGCAAGCTTGTACGGTCGGCCCGCCGGCGCACGTGCCGAGCTCGGCCCGGTCGCGAACGATCGGCGAGAGGACGACGAGCTCCGCGAGAGGAACGTTCTTGCAGGTCGCGGCCAGCGCGAAGAACGGACCGTTGGCCACGTCATCGGGGATGCCGTCGCGGTTCTCGTCGAAGTGACCGACGGGATCGCAGGCATTGCCGATGAGGTTGAAGTTGTCATCGGACTGCACCGGCGGGTTGGAGCCGGGCAGGATGGTCTGGTTGTAGGTGGCGGAGCAGTTGTCCTGGTTGTCCCGGACGAGGTCGCCGTCGGCGTCGTCGTCGACCGACGAGCAGACCCGGCCGCCGCAGGTGCTGCCGGGACAGTTCACGTCCATCGCGCAGCGCTTGCCGCTGTTGACGCCGCCCGCGCAGGTGCCCAGGCAGTCGCCGTCGCAGACATCGCCCAGACCGTCGAGGTCGGCATCGGCCTGGCCGTTGTTGGCGATCAAGTCGCAGTTGTCGTTCTCGTCGCAGAAGTTGTCGCCGTCGTAGTTGTCGGGACCGACGACACCCAGAGTGCAGCCGCTCGGCGGGTCGTCGTCACAGGCCTCGCCGTGTCCGGCGCCGCCCAAGACTTGTCCCGCCTGGCAGGTCCCGGCGCACGCCGCGAGAGGACCTCCATGGGTGCTGCAGGGAATCGTGGCGTCGTTCGAGCAATGCCCCTCATCCGGGACGTCCGGACAGAGGTCGGCGGCGTTGATGACGCCGTCACTGTCCACGTCGTCGAAGTCGCAGGCGTCGCCCGTGCCATCCAGGTCACCGTCGGCCTGGCTCGGGTTGTAGACGAAGGGACAGTTGTCGCAGCCGAAGTAGATGCCTCCGACGACCGTGCCGCCGACTTTGTCCCCGTCGTCGTCAACCTGCAAGGGGTTGTAGACGGTGGGGCAGTTGTCGGAGGGGCCGGCCGGGGAAGTGCAGACGTCGTCGATCGAGCCGCTGGCGGGGTTGAAGCCGCAGATGCCGTCCGGTCCATTGCAGGTGGTGATGTCATCCGAGGTTCCGGGGATGCCGTCACGACCGGCGCAGGACTGCACGCCGTCACCGTCCAGGTTCAAGAAGCTCGACTGGCCGGCGATGTGGTTCTGGTTGGAGTCGCACTGGCCGTCCTCGTAGGCCACGAAGACGTTGGTCTCGGTTCCGGGAACCGTGAAGACGACCCCCGGGGAGTTGAACACTCCGGAGACCGAGATCTGGCCCGTGAAGATGCCCGTCGTGGCGCCCGACTCCGTGAGACTCAGGATCTCGCCAGGGAAGGGATCGGAGTTCGACCAGACCCTGACCTGGATGGTATCCGCGGCGCCCGTTCCCGCGATGCAGGGAGACGCAGCACCCGTGGCGTAGCGGGAGTCGTTCACCGTGACCTTGAGGGTCTCGTTGCAGTCGTAGAGGTTGGTCCTGTCCACCGAGAGGGTGGCGCACTTGCAACCGGCGGCGATTTCGCCGGCGCCCGTGCCGATGCGGCTGCAGGAGGCGGTCGTCTCGTTGACCGGATGGACCTCGTCCCATTCGAAGACGACGTCGTCGACCGACACGCCGAAGTCACCGTCAGCCGTGTTCGGAATGACCGGATTCTGCTCCACGTACAGGAACGCGAGGCCGATCTGGAACCGGTTGCCCGCGTCGCCCGGCGTGAAGAACTGCAATCCGTTGTCCTCGTAGTCCACCGAATCGAACTCGACGCCGCGGCTGGGGCCGGCCACGGTGTCCTCGCCCACGTGCGGCTCGGCGGCCCCGGTCGGACAGCTGCTGGCGCCTCCCTGGCAGGGGCCGGGGAAGGGCCGCAGGTTCGTGGGACCGACGGGGATGATCGGCTTGATGGCATAGTTGTTGAAGCTGGCGCTGTCGAAGCCGCTGAAGCCCGTCTCGTCCCCGGTCAGGGTCGGCGTTAGGCCGGCGAGCGATGCGTCGGGATCGCTCGTGGGGCCGAACGTGACCTGGTTGTAGTAGGCCTGGGTGTAGTGCGGATCGATCGGGCCGCCCTGGGTCGCGATGTAGTACTGCGTTCCGTCACCGCGAGGACCGTTGCCGGGTCGGACGATCGCCTTCGGCACGTCGTGGTCGATGTCGTTGTCGACGTCGATGTACAGGGTCGGCTCGTTATAGAAGAACTGGACCGTCTCGTTGAAGCCGAGACGCTGGAATTCGACGGTGAACGGGTTGCCGTTCGCGTCGGTTCCCTGGTTGACCTTCTCGATTACGGGGCTGATGAAGTAATCGAGGAGGAACTCCGCCCGCCGGCCGGTGGCCGCGTTGAACGCGATTCCGTAGTTGCCGCACGCGGGGTTGTCCGCGCCGCCGTTGCAGGGGCCGTTGGCGCCGCAGTCGCTGTTCAAGTAGCAAGCAGCGCCGCCGACGTTACAGGTGCCCGCCTCGCCCGAGCCGGTGTGCCACACGCCACCCACGAAGGCTCCGGCGGGAATCGCGACGCAGCCGCCTCCCAGGCCGTTGTCGAAGCCCGGCGTCCCGTTGGCCTGGACGCAATTGGACTTGGACTGGGTCTGGAATCCGCAGCTGCCGCTCTGGACGTAGTGCCAGAGCGGAAGAGTCGCCGACGAGGCGCCGAGAAGGCTGGCGGCGTCGCGCTGCGTGGTCCATCCGCCGTTGTTGGCGTCGAAGTTCCACGGAATCAGGTCGACGCCGGCCGGGGCGGTGTCGGTCAGGACGTGCCGGTCGATGATCCCGTTGGTGTTGGTGTCGCCGGTTCCGTTGAAGATGCCGAGAGCCGGATAGGCCTCGTCGGCCGCCACGCAGCCCGAGGGCGTCCCGACGCCGGTGCAGATCACGTTGGTGATGGCGCCGTTGTTCCCGGGCTTTCCGGCCAGCGGGCTGAACATGCTGGAGAACGTGACCGTCTCATCCAGCAACCCGAGCGTCAGGCCGGGCCGGTCGTTCGGCTCGATGACCAGCGAGCGGTTGATGTCGCGCTGGATCGAGCCGCTGCCGTTCGGGAAGTCGGTCGAGTAGTGCAGGCTCCCCCGGTCCGAACCCATCGAATGCTGGAAGTTGAACACCTGCCGTCCCAGGACCTTGCCGTTGCTGGTCTGGGATAGGGTCAGGCGCAGGAAGACCTGACCCGAAACCGCCACGTCATTGACTTTGACGGAGAAGGTGACCGCTTCCGGCTGGCCTTCCGGGAGCCGCCCGATGTTCTTCGGCGAATCCAGAATGCTCAGCTGGGCAGGAGTGCCGCAACTGCCGCCCGCGCCGAAAGCCACCGCGCAGGCCGACAGCGTGGCGGTGACGTCGGTGTACTCGTCGAGCCGCGAGTTGTTGACCACGGCCACCGAGTAGGTCACCAGCTCGTTGCGGTCGAAGAACTGGTCGGTGTCGCATCCGCCGAACAGCAGGTCGGTCTTGTTCCTCTGCCCCGGGATGACGAAGATGCCGCCCAGGAAGTTGGGCTCGCAGTCCATCGGGGTGCGGCCGAAGGCGGTCCGGGAGTTCGCCGTCCCGTCGACGTAGGTCACCTCGACGGTGTATCCGGTGTCGCCCTCGATGATGCCGTTTCCGGGCGTCCCCACCGCGGGGGAGCCGGTTCCGAGCCGGACGGCCACG
>Ga0114129_10017963_pt1 | contig 10071 bp, 13 predicted proteins | sample RhiMetdeltSRZDD1_FD_80071 | JGI IMG/M metagenome (GOLD analysis project Ga0114129, IMG submission 80071) | Populus rhizosphere microbial communities from Tennessee, USA - Rhizosphere MetaG P. deltoides SRZDD1 (version 2) (version 2) | ecosystem: Host-associated > Plants > Roots > Rhizosphere >...
CGCCGAACGTGCGGTGGAGCAGCAGCAATGGCTGGTCGGCCAGGTCCGTCACCTCGATCGCGCGATGCCGACCTAGCCGGCTCTTCAGCGGGAGCACACCGAGGTCGTGGACCGGGTACAGGAGCCGGTACCGGAAGCGATGGTTGGGCACGATGAGGGCCAGGTGGACATCACCGTGGTCGAGGCGGGTCGACAGGCGTAAACCGCCATCCTCCACGCAGTGCACTTCAACGCCGGGATGACCGCGCCGATACTGCCCGAGGAACAGCGCGAGCGTGTGCTCAATCGCCATTGGCGTCGCTCCGACACGGAGGATGCCGGTATGTCCTCCCTTCAGCGCGCGGGCGCGTGCACCGAGCAACTCGGCTTCCATCAGGAGTCGACGGCTCTGCCGAAGCAAGTCCTCGCCTTCTGACGTCAATTTGAGGCGGCGACCGATCCGGTCGAACAGCCGCACGCCAAGTTCCGCCTCGAGCGCGCGGATCTGGCGGGAGGCCGCCGGCTGGCTCACGGCGAGCCGCCCGCCCGCCCGGGCGATGCCGCCGGCCTCGGCAATGTTCACGAATGCCTCGAGATGGCGGAGGTTCATCGCTGTTCTTTCATTCCTTTCCTGCATCAAAGATAGAACCACAAATGCATTGGACACATCAATGGCCACCACGTACGTTGCGGACTGCAACGCGCGCTGATATCGCAACGTGGAGGAAGGCCATGAAGACGACTTGTCGTTTGGGCTCGCTGGGACTTTCCATGATCGTGGCCCTTGCGCCGGCGCCGCCCGGCATGGCCCAGGGGCCGATCCGGGTGGGAATGACGACATCGCAGTCAGGGCCTTACGAGACTCAGGGCGTGCCGGTGCGCAGCGGGTACCTGCTCTGCCAGAAGCATGTCAACGAAGGAGGCGGCCTCTTGGGCCGCCGGGTCGAGTTCCTGATCCCCGACGACCAGTCGGATACAAAACGCGCGCCTCTCCTCTACGAGAAGCTCATCGTCGAGGATAAGGTGGACGCTGTCATGGGGCCTTACGGATCTCCGCTCACCGAGTCGGTGGCACCCATCGTGGAGAAGCACCACAAAGTCATGCTCGCGCCACTCGCGGCAACGTCCTCGATCTGGGAGAAGGGACGGCGCTACATCGTCATGCAACTCGGCCCCGCGGAACTCTTCCTGGCCGGGTTGATCGACCTCGCGGCTCGACACCGGCTCAAGACCGTCGCCCTCGTCAGCGAGGACACGATCTTCCCCAGGGCCGCCGCCAAGGGCACCAGCGATCTCGCCAGGAAGAACGGCCTCGAGGTCGTCCTCCACGAGGAGTACGCGAAGGGCAGCCAGGACTTCTCCGCAATCTTGGCGAAGCTCAACGCGGTGACCCCCGACGTACTGGGGATCGCCAGCGCGAACCTCACCGACTTCATCGTCTTCGCTCGTCAGATGAAGGAACGCGACGTCAACGTCAAGATGTTCGGCACCACGACGGCCGTCGTCGAGTTTCAGCAGGCGCTCGGCAAGGCGGCCGAATTCGCCTACGGTGCGTCCCCCTGGGAGCCGAGTGTCCCGTACCCCGGCGTGAAGGAGTTCGTCGATGCCTATCAGAAAGAGTTCCAGAAGCCTCCGAGCTTGCACGCCGCCGGCGCCTACGCCGGCTGTCAGCTCTTCATGGAGGCGGCACGACGGGCAGGCAGCGTCGACTCGGAGCGGCTGCGCGACGAGCTGCTGAAGCTCAAGACGACGACGATCTTCGGCGAGTACGCCGTCGATGAGCGCGGGTACCAGATTGCGAACAAGGGTCTCCTGGTACAGTGGCACGACGGCGTGAAGGTGGTGGTGTGGCCCGACCGATTCGCGACTGCGAAGCCCCGTTTTCCGACTCCCGCATGGAGTCAGCGGTGAGGCAACGAGCGCCCGAGGGAGGTCCGGATAGATGAAGAAGAGTTAGCCGCGCTTGCGTCCGCTAACCCCTCGTCGTCCATGATTGCGGGGGCTGGATTTGAACCAGCGATCTTTGGGTTATGAGAGTAAATCAACTCGTGGAAGCCAACGAGACGAACCACTCGAAGCAATGGCCCACGACGATTTGCGGCCCGGCGTCGTTGGGCTCTTTTGGCTCTTGTCGGTCCGTTTACTTCATAGTCGTTTCATAGATGCACGGTCGCCTGCTATGGAGTTCGCGGCATCGTACCGCTCAGTTCCAAGAGTTGACCCGCGCGCAACACCGTGACGTTGATCGTCGCGCCGGACTGCAGGCCCACTAAGGCCTCTCGGATCTTCTCGTACGCCGAGAGGCCGCCGACAGCCATTCCCTGGACTTTCAGAATGATGTCGCCGTCGACCAGCATCGAGTCACCGTCGATCACCGCGACCGTCGTGCCACCTCGCAGCCCCATCGCTTCGCCCGGCGAGCCGCGCGCGACCTTCGTCACGAGGTAGCCGAGCGCCTGCGGCGGCAGGTTGAACAGATCGCCTGCTCGCTCGTCAGCAGTCGTCCCTCCATACCGGTCCAGAACGACCGCTGTTCGAGCAAGAGCTTCTTCGCCGTGTTCATCGTCACGACGAATCCGAGGCCTTCGCTGCCACCAGACTTCGAGATGTTGTGGCTTACGATACCGACGACGTCTCCCGCCAGGTTGAACATCGGACCGCCCGAGTTGCCCTGATTGATGACGGCGTCCGTCTGGAAGAACTCGGCCAGCGGCATTGTCTTGTATACGGTGTTCGGTGGCCACCGAGCACTGATCCAGCCGACGCTCATCGAGTGCGTGAGTCCGTATGGAGCGCCGATGACGATGATCTGGTCACCGATTCGGACGTCATCAGAGTTCGCCATTCTCGCCACCAACGTGCCTGCGGGAACGCGATCGAGCTTCAGAAGTGAGAGGTCAGCAGCAGGCTCGGAAGAAACGACGCGTGCCGTGACGATTTCGCCGCCCATGAACTCGATGCGGATCTGATCCATGGCGTGCACCACGTGCGCGGCTGTCATGACTTTGCCATCCTGAGAGATCAGCACCCCGGACCCGGCCTCGGTGAATCGCACCTCGCCGCTCCCCGAGACGTCACGGCCCGTCGCCCTAATGACCACAACCGCTGGGATCACCTTACGAAAGGTGTCGCCAACCGTCTGCGCTGCGACCGCCCATGGCAACGCGATGACCACCGCAACCGTGCCGAAAAGGACCAGAGCATTGGCGTGGCGGCCCATTTGCCTTCTCTTATGCGTCGCGTTATGCGTCGCGCCCGGCAGTCGGTGCGGGTGCTCCCAGGATGGTCTCGATTCGCGCCAGCCGTCTTGCCCGTTCACCGATGACTTCGCCGGCCGCCGATACGACGGCGCGGATCACCGCGAGCGCGTCGTTTCGGGCTTTGGCGTCCGGTAACATCCTTGGAATCGCGGCCAGTGCGGCATCGGAATCAAGGACCAGCGCGAAGAATTGCTCGCGCAGCATCCGCTTGAACTCTTCCAGCGTCACGTCGCCGTGCTCGTCGCGGATCCGGCGCAGCTGATTGTGAAGGCGCGCTCGTCCACGTCCGGGCCTCCCATGCCGATGTAGACTCCGCTGCGGATCACCGCCTCCCGCAGCCCGCCTTCGGCAATCTGCGCCTTGATCTCACCGATTCGCTTTCGGATGAACGCGATTCGCTCTGGCTCGATTCCGGGCTGCCGTCGCGGGCTCTCATCCGAGGGCGTATCCCAACCCCCGCTTGCAGCGCCGGCATGCTGTAGATCGCCAGGAATATCTGCTCCACAATCCCATCGCACACGTCGGGCCACGCGTCGAGCGCCGCGATGATGCGCTCCGAGACCGTGGTCTGCAGCTGGAGGAACGGGTTGTCGGACGAAGCCGGCCGACGTTGCTGGCGGACCTGCTCGGCGAGCTGGGCGATGTGACGCATCAGCGGGTTGCGGTCGGAAAACATCTCGAACGGCAGTTCGGAGGGATGGAGTTTATGCAGTCATTCCGCCGTCTGCTCGTTGGCCATGCCGGAACGAAGGGTTGCAGCAGGGTGAGATACAGGCCGATATTGATCTCGGAGACGCGCCGCACGGCCGCGAACCGGCGTTCGTTCTCGCGGTCGGGCCGGACGATGGCCCGGATGTCGTTCAGAGTCCGCCGCTCGAACCGGACGATCCAGTCGCCGCTGACCAGCTCCGGATGGATCGCGTCCGCGGTCTTGCGCGTCATCACCGCCTCCCACAGACCCGGCGGCAGCACGTCGATCAGATCGATGTTCGAGGCGAATTCCCCGTGCTCCTTACGCGCCACGTCGCCGGAGACGAAGATGCCGAGATGCCCGGCGCTCTCGTGGATGGCGTACACGATCGTCTGGCCCTGGGCGAGGATGTCCTCGTCCTTCTGGTAGAGATCGCAGATCCAGCCGAGCGCCTGCGGCGGCGGCGTGATGTTGTCGCCTTTGGAACAGAAGCAGACGATCGGCGAGCTGATGTTGCGCAGGTCGATCCGTACGCCATCGCGGGTCATGATTGCGGCAGTGGCGAGCCGGTTGCCGACGAACAGCTGATCGACGATCCACTGGATCTCCTCGGCATTGAGATTGACGTGGCCGCCCCACCATCTCTCGAAGTCCAGGAACCGCTGCGCCTCGGTATCGATGTTGGCCCACGCGTTGTAGTTCTTGGTCCAGAGCGTGTTGGCGGGGTTGAGATTCTCGAAGTTCGCCACGAGATGCGCCCCGTCGAACTTGCCGGTGCCGAGGTCGCTACTGAGCGCGGTCAGCCAGCTTCCCCCGAAGAGCCCTCCGCTATAGCGCATCGGGCTCTGCCGCTCTTCGCCGGCCCAGTAGGATAGCGGTGAGCCGGCGAGGATGATCGGCCCGAACAGTTCCGGCCGCGTCGCGGCCAGCATCATCACCGCCCAGCCCGCCTGGCAGTTGCCGATCACGCACGGCTTTCCGTCGGCACCGGGATGCAGCGCGATGACTGCCTCTAAGAATTCGGCTTCGGCGCACATGATGTCTTCGATCGTCTGTCCCGGCATCGGGTCGGGGGTGAACCCGACGAAGTAGCACGGATGGCCGGCGCGCATCGCGACGCCGAGCTCGCAGTCGGCCTTGAAGCCGGCGATCCCCGGTCCGTGGCCGGCGCGCGGATCGACCACCACGAACGGGCGTTTCTTCGGGTCGAGCACAACGCCCTGCGGCGGCTTGATCCGCACCAGCCCGTAATTGACGGGCCGCTCGAACGTCCGCCCGTCCAGGACCAGCTCGGCGTCGAAGCTCAGCACGTGCGGCGTCGCCTTCGCCTTTCCGCGTAGTACTGCTCACTGCGTTGCCGGGCCACATCCAGGAACAGCACCGTGCGCTGCCATGCGTCCACCCAGTAGTCCCAGGCCGCCATGGGGCGCTACAAGTAGAGGTCTGCTGCATCACTGTGACGCGGGACACCACTGCGTCGACTATGCGGGTGCGGGCAACGGGCAGACGGCTTGCGGCGCGCCGGCTCAGTGTGGCGCGCCCAGCGAGCAGGGTGAGAAGTAGAGCGAGCGACGTGGCGTCGAATATGTCGCCATGACTTGATTTCGCGCGGACCGTCGAGGCTTCAGACGACGATCATCGCGCCTCCTGGCCGACTGACGCGGGATGATACCCTTGCAGCAGCGCGGCGACTTCCGCGACTGAGCTTGGTTTACCGAATACAGCCTGCCCGCCCGCTCGGGCAATGGGTTCGACGACGGTTCCGGCGATTGGCCAGTCACGACAACAATCGGCGTCGCCCGGCACATCATTCGAATCGCCCGGGGAGTATCGAGCCGGTCATCATCACTGCCACCGAGATTCAAATCCAGAAGGACAAGGTCGATATGCTGGAGTCCTGCGGCGAGGACCGCTTCGTCGGAGGTGGCCGCGACGGTAGCTTTCCAGCCGGGTTCGACACAGATGTCCTCCAGGAGCATACGGACGACAGCGTCATCATCGACGATGAGGACACGAGGTCCTGGATCCACCGCCGTCGTCAGCTTCTGCGCGCGTTGTAGCACCGTGGTCATGGCTGCCTCCGCAAGGGCGGGAGGAGAGCAACGCGCGTACCGAATGGCACATAGTGGGAATTAGCTGATTTTCGTACACGTGTGTTCGCGACGTGCCGGTGCCGGTAACGAATTGGCCGGTCAAAATCGCGTCAGTCAGGACGAGCGGCCGCACTTCGCCGGTCAGCCGTGACCGCCGTGGTCACCGATCCGGCCCACTAGCTAGCGCCCGCCGGCCGAAAGTCGTCGGCGTCCGAGCCGTGGGTACCGAAAAACGAACCTGCGCCTGCCGCAGAGCCGGTCGCCTCCGACATGCGGGCCGGCTCCACGATTCGCCCCCTCGAGCCAGCGCAATCGGCAGAGCCGCCAGCCCCGCCCGTCGCACGCTGCAGACGTGCAACGGCGCCGGCGCTCAATCGCCTGTCCCGAACTCCACGTTGGGTTCGGCTGGACGCGCAATTCCGGAGACGGTTGGTGACGATGTTCCCGGGTTCCCGATTTGGCCGCCGCTTTCAATCCTAATCGAATGACTTCAGGCGCTCCGCTCCGTCGCGTTCGCCGCGCCACACCCTGCGCAAGGGCGAGCACCCCACGCTCCAAGTTTCGATGACGTGCTCGCGCAGAACTGCCAGGCGGAGCTCAGCGATTACGTGCGTGCTCGATGTCATCGCGGCGGTGCAGCACCGCCGCATCGCCGTGGGCACGGCACGGGCGCCCGAGCCTCGACGATGACGTCCGTACGGACACCGACGGGGCGGCGGGTATACCGACACACCCGCCGCCCCAAGCATTCAGCTATGCTACTTTTTCGGAGGAGAGATCTTGAGGTCGTTCGTCACGCTGACGACACCCTCCGTATCTTTCGCGGCCTGTTCGGCCTCGGTCTTGGCCTGCTCATTCGGCACGGTGCCCTTCAGGTGAACAATGCCGTCCTTCGTGTCGACGTTGACCGACACCAAGTTCTTGGCGTGCTCCTTCGTCAGCTTGGCTTTCACCTTCGACGTGATTTTGGCGTCTTCGGCTTTTCCGGCGTCCGCCAGGAGCGGCGTCCCCGCCACGAGCGTCAAAGCTACAGCTGCGCCCAAGATGGCTCTCAAGGCTTTCATTTTGTGTGCAACTCCGAGAAACCAGTAAGTGCTTCAAGCGGCGTGCCAGCGGAGTTTTTGCGCCGAGCGATGACAATCGCCGACGACGACGACCTCGGCCGCGACCTCGGGGCGTTCCTCGACGAGCGCCGCGCGTGCGGCACACTGGCCACCGGCTTCACGGGGAGAGCCAGAGCGCATGTGGCTGGCGTGCTCGTGCGGGGCGCGGATTGAGCGGCCGGCTACGTTGTAGAGGCGAACTTCGCGCCGACGGTCAGGGAAAGCCTGACGCCGCCGAGGCGCGCCCCGAGTCCGAGGAGGATCAGGACGACCAGGGCACCCCCACACCATGGCCGGCATCGGCCTTAGTCCTCGCAGGTCTTCATCTATCTGCTCAAGTCGACGGCCGTCTCGTCGGCCGGCACCTGCCGGTAGCCCTTCGCCCGCAGACACCGCTTCTGGAACTCAGCCATGTTCAACGCGCCGGCGACCCCGCCGCCGAAGTAGCCGCTCTGCGACCCGCACGCTGGGCGAGGACCAGTGGTACGGAAATCAGAAGTGCTGCGCGAGACCGCTGCCTCATCGCACGCTCGTGCGCGCGAGCGCTCAACTCTTCTTCGCCGTCTGGGCCACGAACCCGCTGAATTGCGGCCGGACCTTCGAGCCGTGGCACGTTGGGCATTGCACCTCATCCTTCTCCCGCTCCGTGAAGGTCATGATCAGGTCGAAAGGCTTGTTGCACTTCTCGCACATGAACTCGTAGCGCGGCATGGTCCATCCCTCTTCTTTCCTCGCCCTTACCGCAAGGACGTGGCGTCCAAGCGGAAAAGATGGAACGGCGGCGGCCCGGCGACGGGGCGTTCGGAGCGGGCGCCGGGCGCCGCATGTCTACCGGGCCGGGCGGTACTGGGCGCTGACCGCCGGCGCCTTCCTCAGAGCCGCCACCCACTGGCTGCCGCCGAGCAGCGGGGTGGTCTTAGCGGCCCGGACCGCGCCTCCCGCAGCGATAGCGACAGCGACTGCGGCCATCGAGACGTCGTCGGGGGCATCGACGATAACGGAGACGTCGTACTCCCCGTATGAGTAGCCGCCGGCCAGTATCCGGGCACCGACGGCGTCGTTGATCTGCTTGCCCACGACCTCTAGGCGGTCCTGTGGGTTCTTGATCTGCGCCGCCAGCGACTCTGCAGTGTAGGCGACCTGGTACATATACTGTGACATCGCGCGTCCTCCCTCGGGTTCGTGGTTCATGGTAGAGGCGACAACTACGGCGGTCATCGTCTTCCCGTTGCCGAGATAGTTGGCCTTACGCCACCGTATAGTTCTTCCTGGCAGTGCGTTCGGAGGTTCGTGCGTCGATCAGCGTGCCAAGAATGGTCGATGCCATTCCGCCGATCCATTGGACCTTGGGCCAATACCTGAGCGTGCGGAAGCCGCAGTTCAGTCCGAGACCGTTGTCTCAATCGCCCGCGAGGCTTTGCCGGCAGAGAAATTGAATCTACTCGACGTCGAGTCATGAACTCAACTGGGAGTGGATCTCGGTCGCCGCACTCGAGACCACGGTAAGAACCGTCGCCAGATGCATGCGGATGAGGGCCTGGAACCGAATGATGTCGCCGGAGACCAGGGGCTGCACCGCCGCATCGGCGGCCGTGCCCGCGATGGTGACGGCGGAGAGGCCGAGGGCGCCCGGAATCACCTGATTGCCCTGCAGGATATCGAGCCGGACCCGGGTTCCATCGGGAAGCGCCTCCGGCGCGAGGCTCACCCGGGCTTTCAGGTTCCAATGGTTGTTTCCCGTCTTGGTGCCGACCAATCGGGCGTACGGTTGGCCGGCGACGGTTATGCGCTGGACCGTGAGCTTCTTCTTCACGATCGTCCTGAGCGGAGGGTTGCCGTAGCCGCTGAATACTTGAGCGCCGTCTCGGATGCGCTTCACGTGGCCCAAAAAGTCGAGCACCCCCATTTTGGTGATGGCATGAAAACGCGACCTGAAACACCTGGACCGGGTCCTCAATGAAGGGCGAACAAGGCTTAGCGAGAATAAGACTGAGATGCTGGCCGAGCACAAACGAGAGTGTTTCGATCGCATCATTGAGATTCGGAAGATCCACGAGGGGTGGCGATCTCACTTAAACGGAGCCCGGGCGCAACGCATTCGGGCTAATCTCGAGAAAAACTACGAACGAACCCATAGAGCCTCGGAGGCACTCGAGCGCTACCGGACTCGGGCCGATGAGCTGCGCGAGAAGATCGTGTGTAGTCACATCGCTTTCGCGTCGCACACGACCAACCGACTGAACTGTCCCCTAGACGTACGTCTTATCCACACACGCAAATTGGGCCCCTCATTTTACACATCGCCGGTGAGATCGCCGCAGTATGGATGCTCGAAATAGAAGGCGTCGACATCGCTGACGAGCGACATTTCAGCCAGTCTACGCAGTTCACATGGAGCGGAACATAGCCAAAACCTGATGCATCGCTCGGCGGTTTACGATGGAGACGGGTATGCCGCTGATCAATCTCACGGTTCAGCACGGCCGTACGCTCGACGAGGCCCGTCGCGGACTCGAGATGGCTGTCCACCAGGTCGCGAGCCAGTTCGCGGCCCTCGTCCGGCGGGTCGCATGGGCACCGGACCGCGAGCGGGTCAAGATCGAGGGGGCTGGATTTTGGGTCGAGATGTCGGTCGATGCACAGGCGGTGCATGCGACGGGCGACATCCCGGTCCTGGCGGGACTGCTTGGCGGTCAGCTGGGCTCAGGTCTGAAGCAGATTCTCGAGCGTACCTTTCAGAAGACGCTTCCCTGAGGCCGGCGTCGATGCCTCGACAAGTTACTGAGGGGCGCGAGAAGCCCGGGTCGAACCAGCTGCGCTAGCGTTCCGTCCCGAAGAAGGTCGCAAGCACCACCGCCAAAGCCCCGACTCGCGGTCATCGGAATCTCCTGGGCCACGAGACCACTCCTTCGGGGGAGCGGTCTCAACGGCAGGTCACCGAAGCC
>Ga0114129_10017964_pt1 | contig 10071 bp, 11 predicted proteins | sample RhiMetdeltSRZDD1_FD_80071 | JGI IMG/M metagenome (GOLD analysis project Ga0114129, IMG submission 80071) | Populus rhizosphere microbial communities from Tennessee, USA - Rhizosphere MetaG P. deltoides SRZDD1 (version 2) (version 2) | ecosystem: Host-associated > Plants > Roots > Rhizosphere >...
AGCTATATGGACAACGTGAAATTTCGGAACCTGCAGGTCGATCGCGACGTGCCCGTCCATGGGCGCATTCTGCCAATCGCCGAGGTGCAGCAGGGGATCGCGAAACAGATTGCCAACGCGCAGGCGCTCTGTGCGTCGGTGGAGGCCGCTGGGCTATCGATGCGGGGCTGCCCTGTGAAGACGACGGTGGACCGGTGAGACACGGCCGGTCCAACGGCCCTACGTTGACGTTTTGGGCGGCGCTACCTTCTTGCCGCCGTTCTCGTCGAGCCAGGTCGCGATCTGCTCGCGCGACCACTCGTGATGATCGTTGAGGTGCACGATCATCGCCGACAACAACAGCCGCTTCTTGCAGCCGTCGATTGGACAACTGCGGACGGTGCCCTCGAGACAGTCGAAGAACGAGGTCAGATCCTTGGTCGGACGCTTGCCGTCCATGTCAGCCGCGAGCCGGTACATCCCTTCGTACGCCGCGCCCAGCGCGCACGAGGCTCGACGCCCGACAAAGTAATCGCCGAAGGCCTGCTCCGGCCGCCGCGCAGCGCCGGCTCGGATCGCTGACGCCAGTTCCTTCGTGCCGTGATGTTCGTCTGCCATGGAGGTCTACTCCACCAATCTCAATCCATGTGCCAGCCACGACACACGGGAATGACGAGCGAATCCAGCAGGCGCGAGCCTACACCTGTTCGCCCGTGGGATTCGACTGTTCCGCCCCCGGACGAGGAACCCACCACCAACCACTAACTACCAACCACCAACCACTCCAGCACAGCCACAGGAGTGTCAGCGCCGGTCGCGCAGCGTAATGCACGCGGACCGCTGGCGCTCGTCGCGACGCCGTCAATCCTCACTTTTCCTCAGTGCTTTGCAAAATGCTCTCTCACCGGCGCTCGGGAATGTCTTTTGCCCACCACGTGCCCAAATCATCATGACTTTCGCGGGACTCGGCTGCGACCTCGCCATCGACCTCGGCACCGCTAACACCTGCGTGTTCGCGATGGGCAAGGGGGTCATCCTCAGTGAGCCGTCCCTCATCGCATTCAACACCTCCACCGGGGCGGTGGAAGCGGTCGGCGAGAACGCCCGCGGGATGCTCGGCAGGACGCCGGACCGACTGCGCCCGGTGAGGCCGATTCGCGACGGTGTGATTGCCGACTTTGACGCCACCGAGAAGATGCTCTCCTACTTCATCAAAAAGACCAACGCGCAGGTTGGCGGCTGGGCGCGCCCGCGGGTCGTCTTTGGCGTGCCCTCGCAGATCACACCGGTCGAGCGGCGGGCGGTCAAGGAGAGTGCGTATCGCGCCAAGGTCAGCGAGGTATTTCTGGTGGATGAGCCGATGGCCGCGGCGTTTGGCGCCGGCCTCCCCATCACCGAACCGGCCGGCAGCATGATCATCGACATCGGTGGCGGCACCACGGACATCGCCGTCATCTCACTCTCCGGCGTCGTGATCAGCCGATCGGTGCGGGTTGCCGGCGATGCATTGGACGAAGCCATCATCCTGCACTTGAAACGCCAGCACGAGGTCCTCATCGGCGAGCGCACGGCCGAAGCGATCAAGTTGGAGATCGGCTCCGCCACGAAGTTGGACAAGCCGCTGACGATGGAAGTGAAGGGCCGGCATATCGGGAGGGGCGTGCCGGTGAAGGTGACCATCTGCGACACCGAGGTCCGTGAAGCGCTCAGCGAGCCGCTGAAGACGATCATCAGCGCCGTGCGCGAGACGCTGGACCAGATCCCGCCGGAACTCTCCTCCGACATTTTCGATCGCGGCGTTGCGCTGTGCGGCGGCAGCGTGCTGCTGCGCAACCTCGATCGTCGTCTCCAACAGGAAACGCAGCTGCCCGTGAAGATCGTCGATCAGCCGCTCTCAGCCGTCGTCGTCGGCGCGGGCAAAATGCTCGAAGACAGGAAACTCCTCAAGCGGCTCGCCGCCTGATTCGCAGGCTTACCGGAACCAACCAGGAAGCGCACCAGCCTTTCGGCCTTCGTCCTCCAGGCCTTTCATGCTCTGCTCGAGGTCTTGAACTTGTGATTCCAGCTCCTGAACGAGCGAAGCCTGTCGCTGTCGCTCGCCTTGAGCCGCTGACGATCGGCCGTTGGCGACGGCGACGTCGAGGCCCTCATCGGCTTTCAGGCTCTCCAGACGCTTCTTGGCCGCGTTTAACCGCTCGGTGCTGTACGCCAGCTGCTGACGAATGGGCTTGGCGCGTCGGCGCCAGTAGGCTTCGTCCTTGCCGTCGCTCCCTGACTTCCCCATCGAGGCGCCTCTCACGGCGGTGCGGTAAGCCGTCGGCGTCGTGGGGCGTGGCCGGCCGTCGAGGTTTTCGTTGGTGTATGTAGCCGGTTTGCTCGCGGCTTTGGCGTCCGCCGCGGCCTTCGCCTTCGACCTCTGTTCTTTCGTGGCTTTGGCCACCGCACCAAGCGATGGCTGCTCCTGCTTCACCTGTGCAGCCACGACACCGCTCAGGGCGAGCACCCCGATGCCGAGCCAGATCCTGCTCATGCCGGTGTTTTCGGCTGCTCCCCCGCCACGGTTCACACATGGGTCGCGCGGTTCAGCACGGAATTGCGCAGCTCGCTGGTCAACCATTCTGAAGCCGGTTTAATTTGCAGCGTCACTCCCGCGCCACACACGCCACGTCCAACGGTACAGAGGGAGGAGACCATGAGACGGCTCTTACTGACGGTCGGAGTGGCGCTGCTCGTCGGCAGCGGCTCTGCGCTGGCGTCCACGCACTCCGATTACACGAAGTCATTTCCACTGCAGACGCTGAAGACGTTCGAGTTCAAGGATCAGCGCCGCATCTCCCGCGACCCGCTCGCCAATAACGCGATCTGGGCCAACGACATCAAGGATGCGATTCGCCGCGACATGTCTGAGCACGGCATCGTCGAGGCAACGTCCGGCAAACCGGACTTCTTCGTCGCGTTCTACGTCGGGCTGAGCGATCGCTATGACATGCAGTACCTCGACTACGGCATGCCGGTGTTCCATCGCGGCTTCAGATCAGGGTGGTGGGGCTGGCCGCGCGGCTACGACGTGTGGGCGGTTCCGTACACGCAATCCACCGTCATCGTGGACGTGATCGACGCGCGTACCAATCAGCTCGTCTGGCGCGGCCACGACGTGGACACGCTCAACACGAACCATCCTGACAAGACGCTCTCGAAAGCCGTCGGTAACGTGATGGAGCGTTTCTACAAGGACACGAAGCAGAACGGCCACGCGTAAGAAGCGCTGAGGGACGAGGTGTCGACACGAAGCATTCCTCTGGATCGGCAGGCGATGCATGCGAAGGCGGCATCGTTTGCCGATCGCGTGCGATCTGCGGATCGCGAGCGCTGGCCGCCGAACCGGCGCGTGCTCGTCGAAAGCATTGTGGCGGCGGTCTGCGCCTACATCCTGAGCGCCGCGTTCGAGGCGCTGCTCATTCATTCGATCGGCCCGACCGAATGGGAGCTCGCGTGGGTGAGCGATGTCGCGCTCGCGGGCGCATTCGGAACGGCGGTCTACCTGTGGCGACATCTGCTGACGACCCGGCGCGAGCTCGAAGAGCGCGAACGGGCGCAGCTCGTCGTGGACACCCAGCTGTCGATTGCCGCCGACATCCAGCGCCAACTGCTTCCTCCGCTGCCGCCGAACGAGTACGGGTTCGAATGGGCCGCGGCGCTGCGATCGTCGGGCACGATTGGCGGCGACTTCTACGACTTCATGCCGTTCGGTCCGACGCAGTTGGTGGTGCTCGTGGCCGATGTCTCGGGCAAGGGGATCCCGGCGGCGATGGCGCTCGGATCGCTGCGCTCGGCGTTTCGCGCGCTCGCGCGTCAAAGCGCCGATCCCGCGCGCATCGCCACCCAGCTCTCTGCAGGACTCTACGACGACTGGCGTGGCGCGCTCTATGTGACCTGCTTCGTCGCCACGTTTGATCTGCGTCAGCGCACAATCACGTCCACCAACGCGGGCCACCCGCCAGCGATTGTGAAGGGGCGCGGCGGCTTGCACTACCTTCGCCGAGGCGGACCGCCTGCGGGGCTCTTCCGCGACACCACCTTCGAGCGTGAGTCGATGCAACTGCACACCGGCGACGCCTGTTTCATCGTCACCGACGGTGTGACCGAGGCACTCGACGGCACTCCGCTCGAGCACACCCTCGATCAGATTGGGCTCTGGCATAGCACCGGTGACGCCGCACGCCTCTGTCAGTCGGTGATGATCGGCGCGCTGGCCGCGCATGGCCCGAGCGATGCCGCGGATTGGGATGACGACCGCACGGTGGTGGTCGCAACCGTCGGTCCAGCGCCAGGCCCGCGCGGTCGCTCGAATGGAGGGTCTCGATATGGCCACCACTGAAATGGCCACCACTGAAGAGAATGGCTACTTCCGGCAAGGCGTCGAGTTTTTGCTGATCCTGGCGCTGCTATTCGTGCTGAGTCAGCTTGCCGGTCTTGCGGCCATCTATGTGGGCGATGAGTACAGCTCGCCCTCGTGGAACGAGCACAGCGTGCCGCCGCCTAAAATGTACTAACGCGTGCGTGAATACGATCTGATTGCCGATTGGTACCGTGGTGATCGCAGTCGATCCATCGGAGTCCCGGAAGCGCTCGCAGCCGTGGTGTCGCTCGCTCGCGGTTCACGGATCCTCGATCTCGGCTGCGGCAACGGCTCGCCTATCACTGACGCGCTCGTCACTGCCGGCTACCGCGTCGTCGGGCTCGATAGCTCACGAGGAATGCTGGAGCGGTTCCGTGTCAACCTGCCCAACACGCCGGCTGTTCGCGGCGACTCGCGCACGTGTCCGTTCGTGGACGGCGTCTTCGACGCCGCCGTCTCGTGGGGCATGCTGTTTCACCTCGAGCCCCGCGATCAGGCCGCGGCATTTGCCGCTGTCTCACGTGTGCTCACACCGGGCGCGCCGTTTCTGTTCACCGCCGCCGAAATTCCCGACGTCCGGCCCGACGACCTGGGCATCACCGGAACGATGAACGGCGTGACGTTTCGGTACTACGCCGTCGCAGACTATCGGACGCTCATCGGGGAACACGGCTTCGAGCTCGAGAACGTCTACGACGATCCCGGCGTGACCACCTACTACTTCTCGCGAAAGCGGGCGGCCGCTGAGTCCTGATCTTTACTTGGGACCTGTACCGGTTATCGCGATCTCCTTCGAGATCTGTGCGGTTGGTTCTGCCACGATCTTCGTGGCCGAGACCCTCATGCCTTTCCGGAGCTCCTTGACCGTTGCGGGTTTACCTTCAGAGGTGAACGTAAACGAGTCGGGAACCGTGTACTCCCGGGTCGTACCATTTTCGAGTGAGAGAACCACGTAGTTGCCCTGGACCCACCACACCGTGCCGTTGGTGACAGTCGTGGTGCGCACAGTGATGGGCTGCGTGGTCGTCGTCGCCGTGGCCGTGAGGAGCGTTCCGGGCGTGAGGTCGGTCAGGCTCTTGGCCTTTCCATCGATCATGAACTGCTGGCCCGGTTGGATGTTGAACATGCGGTACTGACCACTCGGTTGCATCCTGGCTAGCAGGGTACTGTTGTCGACCATCACGACCTCCCCCGTGATCTTCTCGGTTTTTGTGTCCGGCGTGCCGGCCTCCTTCGTCGTCGTCGTGGTCTGTGCCCCGAGTCCCGCTGCTGTGGCGAACACAGCTACCAGAGTCATGATTCCAAGTCGTGAGGTCATTGTTCTTCTCCTTGCGTTCATCGGTGCTTACGGTTGCTCGATGTCGTAGGCGGTGATCCGCCAGTCGGTGTTCTCCATGCGCCACAGCACGCGGAGGACAGCTGCCTCGCCGCTGCGAGTCTTGAAACGTACGTTCATCCCAAAGCCTTCCCCATATTCGAGTGGCAACGGATCGGGTACGCTGCTTCCGCGCGCGCGCCCAGCACACTCAGACGCATCAGCAACAGCGTTCGGAACGCTGGTCAGGGTGAACACGCGGGCGAATGGATGATCGATGACACGAATCCCGGGAAGGAATGGCTCGACGGCTGTCAGCAAGTCGTCGAGGCTGCGCGACGCGCCAACGGCTCTGCCTACGCCTTCCAGAGCGGCGCGCAGTCTGCGGCCAGCGTCTTCGACCGATGTCGCCGCTTCACTCTCCGGATTCCGCTCCAGGTTGTAGCAGTCGTAACTCTTCGGCGATAAGTAGTTGAATGCCGCGTCGTAGTCGTTGCGAACCAGCCAGCTTTCGAGGAAGCCTGTGGCTGCGGTGACCAGCGTCGGATCGGCGCTGATGCGCGCGACCTTCGTTTCAGCAACCGGCTCGGGCGGCGGTGTGGTCGCCTCGTCGGAGCCGACTTTCCACGACACGATCTTCCAGTATCCGTCCTCACGTCCCCACAGCAACGCAACCGGAGTATCCCGCCGGCCGGCAATGGAGAACGTCGCACCGAAGTAGTCGCCATACGAGCGTTTGACTTTCGCCGGATCGGCGAGGGTGAACCGGCTCTGGCAATCCAGCGACGCAGCGATGTCGTCCGGGACCGAATAGAGGACGAACTGCGGTTGATAGCGATGAGAGACGACGCGCAATGCGGGGTTGGTGAGCCGCGTGCCGACGACCAGTCCTTCCAGCGAATGACGAGATCCCAGTGAGTCGTGTGCGGACTTCAGGTTGACCATCAGCTGAATCGGTGCCAGACCTCGGTCGAACGTCGATGGATCATCGCTGTCCTGCGCGAGACACGCGTACGAACGCTCGGAGATGTAGGCCACCGCCGTTGCGATATCCCCTTCGATCAGCCAGGCTTTGAGAAAGTCGTTGACCATGACTTCGATCTTGGCCTTGCCGGCGCGGGGAGGCTTCAGGCGTGGCGTTGACGACTCCGTCTGCCCGGGTGCTCGTTCCCTCTGTGGAACGCCGAAGAAGCTGTTCCACCAGTTCTGGAAGCCAGACCAGCGATTGAGGTGCCTGTCGAAGTTGCTGCCGGCGCGAACATCGGAGTTCGAAGCGGTCAGGTGCCCGTTCAAGAGACTCACTGGAAACGTTGACGATCGATAGTCGACGTCGATGTCGCTGTGCTGCCGATCGAGCGCGATCGAGATCTGGATGGACGGTGCACCGCCCTGAGTCCGGTAGTTGATCGGATAGCCCTTGTGGTACACCGAATTGTCCATGCCGCGCTTGAATTGCTGCGCACGCGCGAGCGTGTCGATCGCGCCGGGTACGAGGCGGACGTAGATCCGGAACTGATGATCGCTGGCCGTCCCGTCAACTTCTCCTCTCACCGAGTCCACCTGATCCACGAGTGCCAGGGCATCGCCGAGACTGGCGCCACTCGCGTCCGTCAATGGCGTCGTCATGAGTGCGTGGGTCACCGCGTCGAATGAGGTCTTGGTTGATACGGTGAGCACGTCGTCATAGAACGGTCCGGGCTCGACCGGCTTGCCTGTGATGCGGGCGAAGCGTGCGACCCAGTTGGCGACAAGGTGCTGACGACGAGCTTCGAGCCCGGCGTACGCGCCTCCGAAGCGGACGTCTGGCTGCTGGCCGCGGACCATCGCCAGAGCCGCGATCGATACGGCGCAACCCGCGAGCGTCACACGCTGGAACACGCGAAGTCGCGTCATCGTCAAGTCACCGTCTGGGCCGGAACGGTCGCGGGATGTCGTGGGCTCCGTCGGCGTTTTCGTCTGCAACCGCACGAATCCAATGGTGAATTCGTTGAGAACGCAGTCTGCATCTAGAGGAGCAGGATGTGTACCAGCGGTTCAGTCGCGACAGTTGGCGAGACCCACCGATCCGGCAGATCAGCGTCGGGATCGCGGCAGCAGCCGCGAGGAAGTCACCACTCATGACCATCACTGTCCGCACCGAACGTGAAGGAGACCGCGCCCGTCTCGTGCCGGTCGGCACGTTCGACGTGACGCATGCGCCAGCGGTGGCACAGGCCGTCGCGCAGGTTCCGCCCGATCTGGAAGGGTGCCGATCGATCGATCTGGATCTGACGCATCTCGATCGCATCGACGGTGCGGGAGCCGTGCTGCTCGCACGGTTTCTCGATCGGCTGGACGTCGACGGGGACCGCACCCGGATCGTCGCCGATCGCAACCCCGAAGCCGCGCGCCTGATCACGCTCTACCGACAGAAGCGGGCAGAGTCAGCTCCTGCACCGACGCGAGCGATGGGCCTGCTGGCGACGATCGGCGCAGTCGCTGCCGATCTTCCCGCCCGGGTCACTGACACCCTCGATTTCACAGGTCGCTGCATCGCTGCCCTGCCGAAGATCGTCACGTCACCGCGGTCGGTCGACTGGCATTCGCTGCCGCGTCTGGTCCAGGAGATCGGCGCCGACGCGCTGCCGGTGACGAGCTCAGCCAACCTGCTGGTTGGCGTCATCATCGGGTTTCTGGGCGTCTCGCAACTGGGCCGCTTCGGCGCCGTCGTCTACGTCCCCGAGCTCGTCGTCGTCGCACACTTCCGTGAGCTGGGGCCGCTGGTCACCGCGATCGTGGTCGCCGGCAGATCCGGCGCTGGTCTCGCCTCTGAGATCGCCACGATGAAGGTGTCGGAGGAAATCGACGCGTTGCGCTCGATGAAATTCGACCCGCTGCTGTGGCTGGTCGTGCCTCGCTGTCTCGCGCTCGTCCTGGTCGTGCCGTTGCTGACGTGGGTCGGCGACGCGCTTGCCCTTCTCGGGGGCTTGTTGGCCACGGTGGCGATCACCGACCTGACACCCCGCGCCTACACCCTGGCGACCATCGATGCGATCACGGCGAGCCATTTCTTCGGGGGCCTCGTCAAGAGCCCGTTTCTGGCGTTGGCCATCGGACTCATCGCCTGCGCTCAAGGGCTGGCGACTCAGGGCGGTGCAGCGGCGGTCGGCGCTCGCACCACGACGGCCGTCGTGCTGGCGATTTTCGGAGTCATTGTGATCAACTCGCTGTTCACACTCCTCTACGTGGCGGTGGGCGTCTGATGATGCCGGCCTCGAGACCGCACATCATCGTCGAGGACCTGCGAATCGGGTGGGGAACCAGAGTGCTCATGGAGCACGTCACCTTCGGTATCGAGCGAGGAACGACGTTCGCGATTCTCGGCGGATCCGGCTGCGGGAAAAGCTCGCTGCTGCGATACCTGATTGGGCTCGAGCAGCCCATGGCCGGTCGAATCGACATCGATGGCGTTGGCCAGCCCCATCTCTACCAGGGCATGCCGGCTTTTGGCGTGCTGTTTCAATCGGGAGCGCTGTTCAGCTCGATGACGCTCGCCGAGAATCTCGCGCTTCCGTTGACCACCTGGACTCCGATACGAGGTGCCACGGTGCGGGATCTCGTTCAGGCCAAGCTCGAACTCGTCGGGCTCGGTCCGTTCGCCGAGCATCTGCCGGGAGAAATCTCGGGCGGTATGAAGAAGCGCGCCGGCATTGCCCGCGCCATGATGCTCGAGCCCGATCTCCTGTTCTTCGACGAACCGTCCGCCGGGCTCGACCCGATCTCGGCGGTCGAGCTCGACGAGCTCATTAACACGCTCAGCCGGGATCTTGGCATCACCATCGTCATCGTGACCCACGAGCTGCCGAGCATTTTTCTCGTGGCACACGATTGCATCGTCCTCGACAAGATCGCCAAGGGCATCGTCGCGCAAGGTGACCCGCGCGCACTGCGCGAGGAATCGACCATCCCGTTCGTGCACAACTTCTTCACACGATCCTCGCCAGGCGCGTCGGCGAGCCCAGGAAGGTGATCAATGGCGGCTGAACGCAGCTACGCGCGGCTTGGTTTCTTCGTGGTGGTCGTCCTCGTCGTCGTCCTCGCGACCGGACTCCTGTTCATTCAGCGATTGAGAAGCCGTGAGGTGATCGAGGCGGTCACCTACACGACCGAGAACGTCAGCGGCCTCGAGGTATCGAGTCCCGTTCGATTCAGGGGCGTGTCGATCGGCCGCATCAGGGAGGTGCGGATAGATCCGCATGACGTCATCGTCGAAATAGACTTCGAAATGTTTCCCGATCGCCTCAATACGATTGGTATCGACCTCGAACGGATCCGGCAAATTCGCGATCTGAGCGGCATGTTCCCCAGGCTGCGCGCCAGCAGGGTGAGTAATCCAGTG
>Ga0114129_10017966_pt1 | contig 10070 bp, 8 predicted proteins | sample RhiMetdeltSRZDD1_FD_80071 | JGI IMG/M metagenome (GOLD analysis project Ga0114129, IMG submission 80071) | Populus rhizosphere microbial communities from Tennessee, USA - Rhizosphere MetaG P. deltoides SRZDD1 (version 2) (version 2) | ecosystem: Host-associated > Plants > Roots > Rhizosphere >...
GATGAAAAAGCTCCTCGTCTGCCAGCACGTCGCACACGAGATCCTTGGGACTCTCAACCCGTTATTGAAACGCGCCGGATTTCGGATCCGCTACGTGAACTTCGCGCGCCATCCGGACGCTCAACCCGGCTTAGATGGTTACGACGGGATCGTGATCTTGGGCGGTCCGATGAGCGCCAATGATACCGATCGGCTGCCCCACCTGGTCACGGAAATGAATCTGATCGAGCAGGCAATGGAGCGGAACCTCCCCGTGCTAGGAATCTGTCTTGGCGCGCAACTGATCGCTAAAACGCTCGGCGCCGCGGTTTACCCCAACCCTGAAAAGGAAATCGGCTGGTATGACGTTTCGCCGACGGGCGAGGCCGACAGCGATCCATTGCTCTCGAAGTTTCGCGACAGCGAAAAGATCTTTCAGTGGCACGGCGAAACATTCGATATGCCGAGATCGACACGTCACCTCGCTTTTTCCGCCTTGTGTGCGAACCAGGCGTTTCGCTACGGGGACAATGTCTACGGCTTCCAATTTCACCTGGAAGTCGACGAGCCAATGATCCATCGTTGGCTCGCTCTGGCCGAGCACGGGAACGAATTCCGCGCACTTGGCGAGAAGATCGACCCCGAACGCATTCACAACGAGACGCCGGAACATATCGCGCGCCTGCATCACCTGAGCGACCGCGTTTTCGGCGAGTTCATCCAGTTATTTGGAATGAAAAAGAATCGCGCGGCCAAGCTAAGAGAAGCGCAGGTCTAATATTCCCGATTCATCGGCCACGATTTCCCTCGAGGGAAATCGCGCTTGAAAATTCGCCCCGCCTCGGCTACCGTCTGCGAAAACTATGGACTGGTGGATTTGGCTTCTGCTCGGGCTCCTGCTTCTTCTCACCGAACTCCTCACGCCCGGGGGCTTCTACATCATCTTCTTTGGTATCGGTGCTCTCATTGTCGGTATTTTGGCCGGCTTTCAGTTCGCCGGTCCGCCATGGTTTCAGTACATCTTGTTTTCGCTGGTGTCGGTGACAGCCCTCTGGTTGTTCCGGGAAAAACTTCTCCAGTTAACGCGATCGGCTCCTTCGGAATCAGTAGACAACCTGGTCGGAGAAACCGCCGTGTCGCTGGATGACATCCCGGTCAATGGTATCGGCAAGGCGGAGATGCGCGGCACTTCTTGGAATGCCCGTAACATCGGTGACCAGCCTCTCGCACGCGGCCAGCGTACGAGAGTTGAGCGAATCGAAGGTTTAACTATTTTTGTTCGTGCTGAAACCACTTAAGAACGGAGACCACTATGGGTGGATTTATCGTTGTCATCGTTCTGGCGTTTCTGGTCATTCTGATCGTCGCCAAGACTGCGGTCGTGGTTCCTCAGCAAAGCGCCTTTGTCGTCGAGCGTTTGGGGAAATACAGCGGGACGCTCAGCGCCGGCTTTCATATACTCTTTCCTTTTCTCGATGTGGTTCGTTACAAACACTCTTTGAAAGAGCAGGCGATCGACATCCCGCCGCAAATCTGCATCACACGTGATAATGTTCAGGTTTCGGTCGACGGGGTGCTCTATCTGAAAGTATTGAATCCGGAGCGGGCGTCTTACGGCATCGCCGATTACGTCTTCGGTATCACGCAGCTCGCGCAAACCACCCTGCGCAGCGAGCTCGGCAAGATCGAACTCGATCGGACGTTCGAAGAGCGAACCAACATCAATACCCAGGTCGTGAGCGAACTGGACAAGGCATCTGAGCCCTGGGGTATCAAGGTCATGCGCTACGAGATCAAGAACATCACGCCGCCTCAGGATATTCTCGCAGCCATGGAAAAACAGATGCGGGCCGAGCGCGAGAAACGGGCGCTGATTTTGACATCAGAGGGCCAGAGAGACGCTGCGATCAACAGCGCCGAAGGTGAAAAGCAGCAAGCGATCAAAGCCTCGGAAGGTAACAAACAGCAGCAGATCAACGAAGCCGAAGGCCAAGCCGCGGCAATTCTCGCGATCGCCGACGCAACCGCGAGCGGCATTCGAAAAGTAGCCGAATCCATCGAACAGCCCGGCGGATTCGAAGCGGTTCAATTGCGGGTAGCGGAAAATTACCTGACCCAGTTCGGCAAACTCGCGCAAACCGGAAACACGATGATCCTACCCGCGACCTTGAGCGATGTCGGCTCGATGATCTCGATGGCGATGAACGTCATCAAACAACAAGGCCGCCCGAACGGCGGAACACCCGCGACCGAGAGATGACATCCGAGGAGCAAGCCTCGTTTGAATTGGGTTCAAGTCGTTCCAGTGAGTTCAATCCGTTTAAAACGTGTGGAACTTTTGGAACGATTGGAACCAATAACTCTCCGTTACGGTCCAGCCTGACTGATACGGTATCCCCTAACGTGGGGAAATCCCGCCGCTAAAACGATTACAATCAAGAGAATGGTGAGTGCTCCGGTCATCGTGGCGATTTCCGCGCCGACCACCGCCGCCAGCGCGCCAATTTGAAATTGACCTAGTTGCGGACCGCCGTTCGTGAAGATGCTATTGATCGAAGCCATGCGGCCGCGCAGCTCATCGGGCGTGCTGAGCTGATTGATGGTAGCGCGGAGAACTGCGCTGATCGTGTCGCCGATACCAGCGCCGACCAGTAACAGAACGGATAACCAGAGAAATTGCGACTGGGCAAAGAATAACAGGCAAAGTCCGTAAATGGTCACGCCAACAAGAATCCACCGTCCCGCTTGCCGCACCGGTCCCCACAAGCTCAATCCCAACGCGCCGAGCAGCGCGCCGACGGCGCTGGCGGCGTAGAGCAACCCCAAACCTTGCGGTCCAACGGCGAGAACGTCTCGCGCATAGATCGGAAAAAGCGAGCGCACGGTTCCAAAGATGTTGGCGCCGAAGTCCATCATTAAGAACGGAAAGATAACGGCATGGCTCCAGATAAAACGGAAACCGGCGCGAACCGAATCAAAAGTGATCGTCCGCCAGCCGCCACGCTGCGGCAACCGAGTGCGAATCATCGCCAGCGAGCCGAACATGATAAGCCAGGAAATCGCGTCTACGGCGTAACAGACGGCGGGACCCGCCACGGCCAACACGACGCCGGCCATCGACGGCCCCGCGATCGTGGCGATTTGTCTTTGTGTGCTGAAAATCGCCAACGCCCGCGACAAGTCTTCCGCCGGCACGAGATTGGTCACAATGGATTGGCGCGAGGGCGACTCCAAAGAGCTGAATAACGCTAGAAGCATTGTGACGCCGTAAAGTCTCAACGCCGTCACATGGCCGGCCAAGGTCAAAAGCGCCAGACTCCCTGAGACGAAAAACAGGCTTCCCTGCGTCACCATCATCAGTTTGCGCCGGTTCAATGCGTCGGCCAACAAGCCGCCGAACAAGAAAATGAACATTTGCGGCACAGCACGCGCCAAGCCGATCAGCCCGAGCTGCAGCGGCGAGTTGGTCAGCTCGTAAATCTGCCACGCCATCGCCACCTGGGTAAACTGGCTGCCGACGCTGGAAAGCAACAGACCAATCCAAAATAGACGAAAGTCGCGGTGGCGCAACGGTGAGAGAAGTTGACGTTTACGAACGGACGGTGCTTCCATGATGCGAAACTCGTTAGATCACCGTCGAACCCTCAGGACTTTCCCAACGATTTGAACGGCTTGCCTTCGATAAACTCAGGCCCTGAGCACGTCGAAGAGAATTTTTTGAACGACTTGAACGAATCGTTCTATTTCTGGCACGAGGGGCAGTAGAACGCGCTGCGATTGCCGATGGCCACGCGCTTGATCATCCTCGAACAAACCCGGCACGGCTCGCCGCTGCGATCGTAAACTCGCAGGTGATTCTGAAATTCCCCCGATTTATCGTCCGCATCGCGGTAGTCGGAAAACGACGTACCGCACCAGCGAATGGCGTCACGGAGCAACCGGGGAATGGAATCAGCGATTGCCTGCACCTGCCTGCGGGTTAATCGATGCGCCCGGGTCGTCGGCTTGATCCGCGCGAACGATAGGATTTCGTTGGCGTAAATGTTGCCGAGACCAGCGATGATCTGCTGATCGAGTAATAGATCGCGAATGCGACGCTGCGAAGCGCGGGTGAAACGAAACAGGTAATTATCGGTCAAATCGGGATCGAACGGATCGATCCCCAGGTGACGCAGTTGAGGCAATTCCAGCAATTGCGATTTTTGCGCGACCAAAGACAGGCCAAAGCGGCGCGGATCGTGATAGCGCAGCTGATTGCCGTTGTCTAAATGAATAATGATGTGATCATGTTTTCTCAGCGCCGCGCTGTTTGCGACGCAAATCAGTTTTCCGGACATGCCGAGGTGAAAAACCCATGCCGCTTCGCCGGCTAGATGAAACAAAATATATTTCGCCATTCGCGTGATCGCTTCGATTTGCCGTCCCGCCAATCCCGCCAGCGCCCGCTCGTCCACCGGCAGACGAAGTCGCGGCTCCAACACCTCGACCCGGCGTATCGTTCGTCCCAACAGGTGCGGCTGTAAAGTACGGCAAACGATTTCTACTTCAGGCAATTCGGGCATAAAATCAGTTATCAGTGATCGGTTGTCAGCGATCAGTTGTCGTCACCAGGTCTCGGCGCAGGCTCCGCGCGGCGCGCGTAAGCTTGATGAATTCCTCGACGCTGAGGGTTTCGCCGCGACGCTTGGGATCGATTTCGCATGAGCGAAGATAAGTCTCGACCGCCTCTCGTTCGAGCTTCAACCCGGACGTGAGCGCATTTCCCAAAATTTTGCGCCGTTGGCCGAAGGCCGCTCGCAGCAAATCGCGCAACAGCGCCAGCTCATCTTCGGCGACCAGCGGTTCGGGAAAGATCTCTATCTGCAAGACCGTTGACCTAACTTCGGGACGCGGGAAAAACGCCTCCGGTGAGACGTTTACTTTCTCGGCGATCCGTCCGTGAATCTGGCACCACACGGACAGAATACCATAGTCCTTCGTTCCCCGTTTGCCCGCGATCCGGTCGGCGACTTCTTTTTGCACCATCAAGACCAGCTTTGAAAAATGTTTGTACCACTCCAAGACGCGAAACAACACCGGCGTTGAGATGCTGTAAGGGAGATTGCCGACCAGCTGGAGCTTTGCCTTGGGCAACATTTCCGGCAAAGCCACTTCGAGAATGTCGCCGTGAATCAGTTGAAAGTTAGGATTGGCCGCAAAATCGCTTCGGCGCAGCCGTTCTACCAAAACCGGATCCACTTCAACCGCCCACACTTTGCCCGCGCGCTCCAGTAAACGCCGCGTCAGAAAGCCCAAACCGGGGCCGATCTCGACAACTAGAGCGTTGGCATCGCGATCGAGCAAAGCAAGAATCGAATCGATAACTCGCTCATGAATCAAGAAGTTTTGCCCGAGTCTTTTCCGGGGCCTGAACTCCGATTCTCGCAGCGCGGCGCGAACCTCTTCATATAGGGTCACAGCGAGCCCTTGAACCCGGATTCCGCAGTTAAACCTATGGGGGCTTGAGCGAGGAGCAAACCTGGAGTAGCGAAGGCACCCGACTGTAAAGTTTCAAAGTCCTTTTCGCTCTTTCGCACTTCACCATTATAAGTCTTAAATTTCATCTTGAACCACCGACGATCGATGTCCGCTCAGAGGCAGAGACCCATTGACTTCTCTACGGAAGGTTTGCTCCTCGCTCATCGCGTCGGCCCCGAACTCCGGAAATTCGGGTTGAACTTTGAACCGAACATTGAACTGTTTAGAGCGTCAGATCGGCGTCGGCGTTGAGGCGAAAATCGTCGCGCCGCCCGCGCTTGAGCCAATGATAACCGGCCAGAGCGATCATCGCGCCGTTGTCGGTGCAAAACTTCGGCGCGGGAAAGAAAACGTCGATTCCTTCGGCGTCGCTTCGCTGTTTGATCTTTTCGCGCAATCGGCTATTGGCGGCCACACCACCGGATAGAACGACCCGCGATACGCCCGATGCGAGGGCGGCCTTGACCGTCGGATTGACGAGCATGTCCACAACCGCTTCCTGAAAGCTCGCGGCGATATCGGCGATCTCACCTTCCCAGCGCTCTTTGCCGCGCGATTGAAGATAATGCCACACCGCCGTTTTGATTCCACTGAAGCTGAATTCGTAGCTGTCCGTACGAAACCGAGCGCGCGGAAAACGGATTGCCGTTCGATCGCCATTCTTCGCCAGAGTGTCGATTACTCGACCGCCAGGATATCCGAGGCCCATCATCTTGGCGACTTTGTCATAAGCCTCCCCCGCGGCATCGTCGCGCGTGCCGCCGAGAAGCAGATAGTCGCCCACGCCTTTCACGCGATAGAGGAGCGTATGTCCGCCGGAAGCGAGCAGCGCGATGTAGGGAAACTGGACTTCATGCTCGAGATGAATGGCCAGAAGATGCGCTTCGAGGTGATTGACGCCGACGTAGGGAATGCCCGAGCGAAACGACAGGCCCTTGACCAACGAAAGCCCCACGAGCAATGAGCCGACCAGACCCGGGCCGTAGGTCACCGCGATACCGTCGAGTTCCTTGAGGGTCACCCCGGCTTTTTGCAGCGTATCGTCGACGATCGGCACGATATTGCGGATATGCTGGCGCGACGCCAGTTCTGGCACGACTCCACCGTAGGGCCGGTGGACTTCGTCCTGCGACGAAACGACATTCGCCAAGATCGTGCGGCCGTCTTGTAACACCGCCGCGGCGGTGTCGTCGCAAGAGGTTTCGACGCCAAGCACTAACATGGCGAGCAGAGGCTCATTTCGCAGGGGATTGAAGGTCGGCTTGCATGCGCAACAGCGCGTCAGCGGCGGTGCGATTGCCGGAATTCAAACGCAAGGATTGTACGTAACTGGTTTCGGCCCTTTGCGGCTGCCCAAGCGCGCGATAGTTCTCGCCGCGCAGCGCGTGGACTTCGGCCAGCCAGAACGGCTCGCCATTCAGTCGAGATTCGGCGACATCGAGAAAATTGAGCGACTCTTGGTAACGCCCTAAACGGTTTTGCGCCTTTGCCAGGAAGAAATATCCGTAAGGATTCGTGGAATCAATATCGATCGTTCTCTCCAAGCGCGCAAGGGCTTTGACGGCGTCACCGGCATCGAGAAGCTTTCGGCCTTCGTCGGTGAGGCGAAGCGAAGCGGCGCGCTGCGGGCTTATCCCCGGGGTGATCTTAGCGACGAGGGAGCTGTCGTCGGGCAGCGGCGGCGTGGTCGGCTGGAAGACAGTCGACCCCGGACTTGCCCGGCTTTCGCCTAGGCCCGCTTGCCTCGAGGATTCCTTCGTCTCCTTGCCGGAGGCAGGCGGCATTGGCGACTTGGTTCCGATATCCTCCTCGCGAATGCCGCCCTCTTGGGGGACCGGTCTCCGGCTCAATTCCGGTGGCGGCAGAGCGGGCGGAGGGGGTATCGGAGCTGTCGTCTGCGGCGTTCGCACGGTGCTGCTACTCGGTGGCATGGGCATGCGATAGGGTCGTTGGGGCGCACAGCCGTGCAGCAAGATAATTGCCGCGGCCAGCAACGAGATTTTTCGATACAGACCTATCACGCCCCAAATTACCATTTCTCTGTAGTGGCTATAGTGGTTCTGCAGATCGAATGGGTTGAAGCGCGGACGGCGGACAGGGTTCGGCAGGTTCGCCTTCACGACTATACGGCCCGCACTTGCCGGCTGGAGCCTCCGGTCCCTCATTCATAGGCACGGGCGGTATGAAGTCAGTCACGGCCATACTCGCGGTAGCCGCTTTCATGAATTCGGTCCAGATCGGCAGCGCTGCCTCGGCGCCGGACAAACCAATCTTGCTGGGACCATCGTATCCAACCCAGACGACCGCGAGCAAATCCGGCGTCCAGCCGACAAACCACGCATCTTTGTAATCATTGGTTGTGCCGGTCTTTCCCGCCGCCGGACGCGTAAAGCCCCATCTGCGCGCGGCGATTCCGGTACCGCGATCGAGAACACCCTTGAGAAGATCATTCATCCGATAGGCCAGCTGTCGATCAATAACCTGCTCGCTCCGCACGTGCCGATTTTCTAATAATCGCGTATTTTGGTCCATCACATTCCGCACCGCCAGCGGGCGAGGCCGCGTACCGCCATTGGCCAGAGTGGAAAAAGCCACGGCCACTTCCAAAGGCGTGACTTCGGCCGATCCCAACGCCAGCGACGGGACCGCGGGCAAAGAACTTTGAATTCCCAGGCGGTGAGCGATGTCGCGCACGCGCCGGATGCCGACGTCTTGAGCAAGGCGACCCGTAGCCGAATTGAGCGAGTTTTCCAGAGCACGGCGGAACGTCACGGCGCCGAAGTACTCGTTGTTGTAATTGGTCGGTTGCCAGTTTTGACCATCGTAGCTCCAGGTAAACGGGCTGTCATTCAAAACCGAATCGGGAGTGTACTGGACGCCGCTCTGACCGCCATACATCAGCGCCGCGAGATAGACGAACGGTTTGAAAACGGACCCCGGTTGGCGCTTCGCTTGAAAGACTCGGTTGAATTGCGACTTTTGATAGTTTCGTCCGCCGACCATCGCTTTGATCTCGCCAGTTTGGGGCCGCAAAACGACGATTGCTCCCTCCAAACTGTCTTCGCTGTTCCGGCGGCGCAAAGCCGGACGGGTCGCCTCGAGCTTGTTTAAACCCTCCACCAGCGCGCGCTCGGCGATCCTTTGAAGTTGCAGGTCGAGACCGCTAAAAATCCTGAGCCCTTCCTTATTCTGCACGTCGCTCGAATAGTTTTCGTTGAGCTCGCGGCGGAGATAATCGACGTAGAACGGCGCGTCGTTGGTCACTTTGACCAGCGCCCGCTTGGGAAGTTTTTCCCGTAGCGCCGTATCGTACTGTTTGCGCGAGATGATCCGTTCGTCGAGCAACTTGGCGAGCACCACGTTACGCCGCCGGATGGCCAACTCGGCGTTTCGGTAGGGCGACAATTTGTTCGGCGCGCGGATCAATCCCGCCAGGAGCGCCGTTTCTCCCACCGTCAGGTCGGAAAGCGGTTTGCCGAAATAGAAGTGGGACGCTTCCCACACGCCAAAAATCCCCTGCGAGCCCCTTTGGCCGAGATAAATCTCATTGAGGTAATTTTCGAGAATCGTCTCCTTGGAGTACTTTCGCTCCGCGATCAGCGCCATAATAGCTTCGGGAATCTTGCGGCTCATGGTGCGCTCATCGCTGAGAAAAAAGTTTTTCATCAATTGCTGCGTCAAGGTGCTGCCGCCCTGTTGACGGCTCATGCTGGTGAGATTGACCCACATCGCCCGCATGATCCCGACCGGATCGATGCCGAAATGGCTAAAGAAGCGTTCATCTTCGACGGCCAATACGGCTTTAATGACCAGTGGCGGCACGTCCGGCAATTTGACTATTGTCCGCTCCTGCCAGATGCGCTCGTAAAGACCGGTCACGAGCTCGGGCTCGAGCTCGAGATCGAACATGTCTTTGCCACTCGCTAAGTCTTCAATCCGTGTGAGTGTCGTGCCCTGGAGGGCGATTCGGACCGGCATCCCTTTGCGCTGTTCGGTAGGAAACTCAAAATCGTGGAGATAGATTTCTACGGACCCACGCGAAATGCGATACTCGCCCTTCGTTCTGGGCGTGGAGGGGGTTTCAAAATATCCCAGCCGGCGAAGTTTTTCCGCGAGATCGTCGAGGCGGAGGCTGATGCCAACGTAGAGAAGATAACTGTCGGAATAGATTTTCGAAGGAAATGATGAAAACGGTTTCTCGAATTTTTTGGTGACCGTCTCTTCCAGTTGTTTTAGATACCACGCCCCGAAAACCAGGCCGCTGGTAGTGACAACGAGAAGCGCAACCAATGAGATGCTGAAAATTTGGAGCTTGGATTTAAACAAACCGCGGGCCTCGAATCGAGGTTCGATTCTCGCGCAGAAACAACGCAAAAGCAACAAAACGAGGTTGGAAATTCCTGGGCGACTCCCGAACCTCGTTTTGGATTGCCGAATATTCGCAAGAAACGTCAGCGCTGCGGCTTGAGCGCAAGGAATAACGTGCTGTCGCCGCGGCGCACCAAGAAAAGCACGCCGCGTCCTTTGCGAACGCCCGCGACGGCCTTTTTATACTCGTCGATACTTCGAATCGC
>Ga0114129_10017967_pt1 | contig 10070 bp, 8 predicted proteins | sample RhiMetdeltSRZDD1_FD_80071 | JGI IMG/M metagenome (GOLD analysis project Ga0114129, IMG submission 80071) | Populus rhizosphere microbial communities from Tennessee, USA - Rhizosphere MetaG P. deltoides SRZDD1 (version 2) (version 2) | ecosystem: Host-associated > Plants > Roots > Rhizosphere >...
CGAGGTGCTGCGGCGATGGAGGAACGGATTCGCCTTTAACGCGGCGTATACGCTTGCCAATTCCGAGAGCAACGCGCCCGATACCGGCAACAGCACGATCGGACCAGTGCAGTTCGATCCGTACGACATCGAAAAGGATCGCGGCCCCGATCCCAATGTGGTCAAGCACCGGGTCGTCGCGAACGCGACGATCGATATTCCAGTCGGGCGCGGCCGAAAGCATGGGACCGACATGGCGGAGTGGGCGGACGCGCTCTTCGGCGGCTGGACGGTCTCGACACTGTTCCAGGCGCGCAGCGGTCAGAATCTCACACCCTTTTTCAGCGGCTTCTACACGACAAGCCCGTGGAACACGGGCAAGCCCCTCGACGGACTCGGCAACTTCTTCTGCTGTGCCTGGCGGCCCGACCAGATTCGAAATCCCAACACCGGCGGCGCGCGAAACGCGTTCTTCGATCAGACCGCCTACGCGCTACCGGGGCCGGGACAACTCGGCAACGCGAAGAAAGGCAGCCTGAAAGGCCCGGGCACGTGGGTCATGAACTTCGCGTTCTACAAGGACCTCGTCGTGCAACACGACTTTCGACTGCAGTTCTCAGTCTTGCTCGACAACGCGTTCAATCATCCGCAGTTCTTCCCAACGTATGGAAGCGGCTTCGTCGATCTCACGTCGTTCCTGGTCGAAGGGGATCCAAACAACGGTTCAACCGGCGTATTGGGGGGAGGGGCGATAGGCAACGCGGAAGGATTCTCTCCAGGACGCGATATACGCCTGGGCGTCGGAGCCCCCTTCTGACGTCCGACTCCGACACTCCCCTATGTTCACAGAATTGGCTTGCCCTTTGCTCATGGGTCCACCGCGAGCGAGCAGGAGGACCCATGGAGGATGACGGGGATGAGAAACCGGTCAACGCGCTGGCTGAATGCGAGGAGGTTGTCGAGCACTTGAAGGAGGAAAACGCCCAACTTCGGGAGTCAGCACAGACGTTCGGCGATCTCGCGGAACGTCTGAACTCGCGCCAGCTGCCCGACGTGGAAATGAGTGGCAAGTCGAGCGAAGGCCGGCGGACCGGCGAACCAGCACCACCCAAGTGACACGTGCGTGTAGGCAACGGCCGGGCCCTTGGTGAGGCTGTATACGCCGTCGCTCTGCATGACCTTGCAACATGCGGCGTAGCTGTTTTGGTCGGTCGGATCGACGAAGGCCGCATTAGGTGAATGTCACGGCGGGATAGCAGCATAATGGTCGCCATGCTGCGACTTGCTGCGATCCTTATCCTAGCCACGGTAACCGTGCGCGCGTCCGGGCCGGCACAGAATCCGCCGGACCAGCCGAGGAAGGGATACCCCATCGTGCCCGTGTGGGCCGGTATCCCCGCGGGATCGGAAGGAAAATCTGGCGACGAAGCCGTTCGTGTGACCGACGCCGGTGAGCACGTGGTCTCGAATGTTCACCGGCCGACGATGACCGTTTATCTTCCTCCTGCCGATCGCGCCACCGGCGCTGGTGTGGTGGTGATGCCGGGCGGCGGTCACCGCGAGCTCTGGGTGGATCACGAAGGGCACAACGTCGCGGCCTGGCTGAGCGAACGGGGCGTTGCGGCGTTTGTCCTCAAGTACCGGCTCGCGCGCGAAACGGGATCGACGTACACGATTGAGGAGCACGCGTTCCGCGATGCGCAGCGGGCAATCCGCCTCGTGCGCAGCCGCAGCACCGAGTGGAGAGTTGCACCCGATCGCGTCGGCGTGATGGGCTTCTCTGCTGGCGGCGAAATCGCCGCGCTGATGGCGATGAAGTTCGATGACGGCGTGGCCGGTTCCAACGACCCTGTCGAACGCTTCAGTTCGCGTCCGGCCTTTCAGGGGCTCGTCTACCCAGGACGATCCGGCAGCATCCAGCCAACCAAGGATTCCCCTCCGGCGTTTCTCGTCTGCGGTTTCGACGATCGGCCAGACATTTCCGAGGGTCTCGCTCAGGTGTACCTGCTATTCAAAAAATCGGGCGTTCAGACAGAACTACATGTCTATAGTGGCGTCGGTCACGGCTTCGGCCTGCGCTCTCGGACGCAGGGACCTGTGCGGGAGTGGCCGCAGCGTTTTCTGGAGTGGCTCGGCCAGCGCGGCTTTCTCGAGCAGCCCGGCGCTTCCGCCGACGCACGGCTTCGCGCCCTCTACACCGAGGAGTGGAATTGGAGACAGAAGGAGCTGGCGCGCGCCGTTGATTCACCCGGCGACCTGAGCGATCGCTTCCCGAAGGTCGACCCCACGTCGCAGCAGGCGCGGCTCGCCAACTGGACGAAGACACTGGCCGCGCTGGACGCCATCCCGTTCGACCAGCTCTCGGCCGAAGAGAAGATCAATGCGCAGGTGTTTCGCACGTCGATTCGCGCGCTGGCCAACGACGTGAAGTTCCGCACCTACGAAGCCCCATTCAACAGCGACACGTTTTTTTGGACCGAGTTCACGCCGCGTCAAGGCTTCGCGACGGCGGAGGCCTACCGGGCCTATCTCGGTCGCCTCCGCGACATCCCTCGCTACTTCGACGAGCAGATCGCGAACATGCGCGCGGGCCTGGCGCGTGGCTTCACGGTTCCACGCGTCTCGGTCGTCGGCCGCGACAAAACGATCGAACCGTATGTGAACGGCGACACGACCAACCCGTTGTACGCACCCTTCGCCCAGATGCCTCCGACCATCGCCGCGAACGATCAAGCCACGCTGCGCGCCGAAGCGTCAGCGGTGATCCGTGACGTCGTCGTGCCAGCGTACTCCAAGCTCCTCACGATGATCCGGAGCGAGTACCTGCCCAAGGCGCGGACGACCCTCGCGGCAACCGCTACGCCGGATGGCGAGGCCTATTACCAGGCGATGATCGAGAAGTTCACGACGCTGAACTTGACGGCCAAGCAGATCCACGAGATCGGCTTGAAGGAAGTCGCACGCATCGAGGCGGAGATGCAGGCGACCAAGGAGCGAGCGAATTTCAAGGGGACGATGGCGGAGTTCTTCCACTTCCTGCGGACCGATCCACAGTTCTACGCGAAGACCCCGCGCGAGCTCCTCTCGTACTCAGCGTACGTGTCGAAGAAAGCCGACTGGAAACTCGCAGAGACGATCGGGTTCCTGCCGCGGCGCCGGCACGGAATCCGGCCCGTGCCGGACGCGCTCGCGCCGATCTATACGGGCGGACGCGGCGGGCTCGAGGCCTGTCTGATGAACACCTACAACCTCCCGGCGCGCCCGCTCTACACGCTTGCCGCGCTGACCCTTCATGAGTGCACGCCAGGACACAGCTTCCAGGCGGCGCTGGCACTCGAAGGTCCAGAACGTCCGCCCTTCCGCCGTGGCACGTCGTTCTCGGGATATGGCGAAGGATGGGGCCTCTACACGGAGTGGCTTGGCACGGTGATGGGAATCTACGAGACGCCGTACGAGGACTTCGGCCGCCTGACGTACGAGATGTGGCGCGCCTGCCGATTGGTCATTGACACCGGCATCCACCAGTTCGGCTGGAGCCGCGAGCAGGCGATGGACTATCTGCGCACTCGAGCGGCGCTCTCCGAGCACGAAATCACGACCGAAGTCGAGCGCTACATCGCGTGGCCGGGACAGGCGCTGGCCTATAAGCTCGGTGAGATCCAGATTCGCCGTCATCGTCGCGAGGCGGAGGAGAAGCTGGCCGCCAAATTCGACCAGCGGCGCTTCCACGACGCGATCCTCGCGATCGGGTCAGTTCCGCTGCCGGTCCTCGAGCAGCGCATGTCGCAGTTCATCGCGGACGGAGGCGTCAATCCACCTACGACGCGACAGCCGTAAGACGTGCGACGGGTCAGGCGCGGCGGGCAGCGGAGCGCGCGCGATCGACTCGCGTGATCAGCTCTTCGACGATCGGATTCGTCGCAAACGGATTGAAATGAAACGATGACTGTGGGACGAAAGGGATTTCGGTGCCGAAGCGGCCAGCGTGCCTCAGGCGCAGCGTCACGACCGGCGGCCTCCCCGGTGGCGCGCTGATGTTGATGATGTCCGACAGGGCAATGCGCTGTTCGTCACCGCGCCTGATGACGACGAGACAGTCGTCCGCGTCGTAGACCTCGTCCATCAGCGGCCAAATCAACTTCTTAAAGAAGAAGAAGCCCGCGGCCGCCATCGCAACAGGCATGATCACGAAGATCGGCCACGGCCCGCTCCGTTCGGCCGCGAGCGCGATCAGGGCGAAGGCGGCCAGTCCGCCGAACCAAATCAGCGGAAATACCCTCTTTTGAAACCAGGTTCCCCGGGAGGAAATCCTAACCATCGGTCTGCACCGAGCAATGGTCACTCGCTGGACGGTGCATCGTTGCCAGTGACCGGCGTCGGCGTGGTGAGGGCCGCCAGAACTTCTTTATACAGATATTTGGCCCCCTCGACGCCGTTCAGCGGGCCCGCTTCGTACTCGAGAGCGAACGTTCCGGTGAATCCGCCCGCCAGCATGATCCGGACACCTCGCTGCACGTCGTTCTTATCGCCCCACCGATCCCAGTACTTGGCGTGGACGTTTGAGTTCGCGTAGGGCGCGAGCGTTTTGACGCCGCTGACGAGCATGTGCTCGTGCTCCCAGTTGCAGAAATCTGGCGATGCCTCGCAGTACGGATGGTTGACGGCGTCGATGATGATCCGGATGTTCTGGGGATCGGCCGCAAGACCCCAATGATTCTCGATCGTCACTTTGATCCCGAGATTGCCGCCGAAGTCGGCCATTTCCTTGAACGACTCGATGGCGGCATCGAGCATCGGCACGATGTCGAGATTTCTGGGATAGCCGTCGCCGCTGCGCGGAATTGCGTTCGGCCTGATCGGCGGCCCAAGCGCCGACGTCGAGTTCATCCGCATCGACCGCACTCCGAGCACCGCACAACCCTCGAGCCAACGCTTGGCCATCGCAACGCCTGCCTTGCGCCGAGCGTCGGCTTCGGGCGATCCGGAATCAGCGAGCGCAAACGGTGCGTTGTTGGAAATGTGCTGAACTTTGGTGCCGGTCTTGACACACCGAGAGGCCAGCGCGTCCAGCCACTTTCGACCTGACGGGCTCGTTGGATCGAAACCGCCTCCGCCTCCCCCGCCTTGGGCGGCGGTGATGAACATGCTTTCATCGGTGACGTCGCCGAAGAGACCTGAAAACAGATCCATTCGCGTGACGCCCGGGAACGTGTCCTTGGTCCACTGCGGGAAATCGAGCATCGTGATCTCGCCGTAGCGCTCTTTCATCTGCGCGTTGGTCGTGCGATCGCGGTCGGCAGGCACGGCAGGTACTGCAGCGGCGGCGGAATCCGCCTGGCCAGCGCCCGCCGGCGCTGCTCCGCGGCCGCCACCAGGCCCCGTCCCACGGCCTCCGCCAGCCGCAGCCCTCGTTTTGAACAGCGTGCGAATCGGCCAGGTGCACGAGGCGATGCGCTCGAACCTGGCCTTCTCGGTCAGGGTCTGCGCCAAAGCTTCCTCTCGTGCTGTCATCAACATCGTGGCCGCGGTCACACCCGCGCCAGCCGTCTTGAAGAAGTCGCGCCGATCGAGTTTCTTGTTCATAGTCGTTAGTTTTAGTCGCGCTGGATCGCGAACGCCATGATGCTGTCATCAATCGTCGGATTGTTGAAGAACCCGCCGCCGGTTGCGGTGATGACGACGTACTGCTTCCCGTCACGGCCCTGGTAGGTGATGGGTGTTGCCTGAGCAGCAGCGTTCAGCTTGAACGTCCACACTTCTTTGCCGGTCTTCGCATCGAACGCACGGAACCGGCTGTCGTCGGTGGCGCCAACGAACACCAGGCCGCCTGCCGTCACGATAGTGCCGCCATTGCCCGGGCGTCCCGTGTTCTGCTTGTCCGGCGGCAGATTATCGCTGACGCCAAGCGGCACCCGCCACGCAAATTCACCAGTGTGGACGTTGACGGCAGTGAGCTGGCCCCACGGTGGCTGCTGACACATCAACTGCTGCGGATCGTTCTCTTTCCTGATGCTGAAGCGCCCGCCGCCCGGTATCCCCTGATAGGGGCCTTCCGGATGCACGCGATTGCCGACACCGCTCGCCTGCGCCGGTCCGGTGACAGCAGGATCGCGATCTTTCAGCCCGGAGATTTGTCCCATCTCGTTGGTGTTCACGAACAGGTAACCTAGCGCCGGGCTGTACGACACTCCGCCCCAGTTCACGCCACCGTGATTGCCGGGAAACTGCACGCGCAGCCGATTGTAGGATACCGGCAGATAAGGTCCGCCAAGCTGCATCCCGTCGATCAGCTTCCGGCACGCGGCTTCGAGTTCCGGTGTGACCGTCGCGACATCCGCGGCTGAAAAAGACATTCGTGCAAGTGGCGGTGGCTTCAGTGGGAATGGTTGCGTTTTTGCCGCACGCTCGAGCGGCACTTCACTCGGCGGCACCGGCCGCTCTTCGACGCCGTAGATCGGTTTGCCGCTCACGCGGTCGAGCAGAAACAGCAGCCCGACTTTGTTGATGACAGCGACGGCGGGGATCGTCTTGCCCGCGTGCCTGACGTCGAGCAGCACCGGAGCTGCGGCGAGGTCCGCGTCCCAAATGTCGTGGTGCACGACCTGGAAATGCCAAAGATACTTGCCAGTGTTGGCGTCAGCCGCAACGAGGCTCGTGCCGAACAGGTTGTCGCCTTCTCGATCGCCACCGTACTGATCGACCGACGGCGCGCCAAACGGCATGTAGACGATCCCGCGCTCGACGTCTACGGTTATGAATCCCCAGACGTTGACCCCAGATCGGTTCTTCGCGCTCTCGCCTTTCCACGTCTCGTGGCCCTTCTCTCCTTGCTGCGGCACCGAGTGGAACGTCCACACGAGCTTGCCCGTGCGCATATCCCACGCGCGAACGTCGCCGGCCGGACCGAGCGGCGGATTCTCCTGCGTGGTGCCGCCGGTGATCACCAGGTTCTTGTAAACGACCGGAGGCGAGCTGAGATTGTTGCGCCCTGCGAGACCTCGCAGGATTTCCGGCGTATCGAGGGTGACAACACCCTTCTCGCCGAAAGCCTCGTTCGGTTGACCGGTTTTTGCGTCGAGCGAGTAGAGCTTCGCATCGCTCGTGCCGAAGACGATCTGCGGCGGCGTCTTGCCGTCGCCTCCCCAGTATTCGACGCCGCGCGTCGACGGATTGCCGGTCGGCAACCGAAACGCCCACATCTCCTTCCCCGTCGACGAATCCAGGGCCACGACGCGGAAATAAGGCGTTGAGAGGTACATCACGCCGTCGATGACGAGCGGCGTGACCTGACTCGACGAGAATCCAGTGCCTCCGCGGCCACGACCGCGACCCCGACCAGCTTCCTGCGGCGGCGTGTCACCGACGGGAGCACCTGGCGCTGGTGTTGGCGCGGGCCCCGCGGCACGGCCTTCGGGTTGCGGCGGCCTCATGTGATAGACCCACGCAACCTTGAGATCGGCGACGTTCGCTGGCGTGACTTCGGTCAGTGGCGAAAACCGCGTGCTGTTCGCGTCATGCCCGTAGGTCGGCCACTCTTTCGCCGCCGCGCGGCGCGCCGCGTCGGATTGCGCATTCAGTCCGTACTCTGCAATCGCGACGAGGGCGAGAACACTGGCTATCGCCGCTGGAAATCTCATGGAAGCTGTGCGCATCAAGAAATACCTGGGATCAAGAATGTGTGAAGGTCCAGCGAGCGCGGTTCGTGGCAGTGGATGCAGTCCGTAAAGACCTGCAGCTTGTCATGACATCGCCGGCAGCCGAGCATTGTCGTCACGTCCGTCTCTCTCGCGATCACGTCGCGTTCGGCGACTGGACCGTGGCACTCCTCGCAGGTCACCCCGGCTTCGAGATGCGTGCCGTGGCGCCAGTACACGTAGTCGGGTGTTTGATAGACCCGCACCCACGGGATCGGTTCGCCCTTCGAGGCGTACGACGCCAGCGTCTTGATAGCGGGCCGATCGCTCGCAACCGAGGCATGGCATCCCATGCACGTGGACGTGGGCGGGTAGGTCATCAGCTTGCCAGCGTCTGGATTCACGTGGCACAACCGGCACTGCAGTCCCATCGCCACGTGACGCTTGTGACTGTATGGAATCGGCTGCTGCGGAGCAGGCGGCGCTGGCGGCGGGGTCTGCTCTGCTGTGGCGCGCAGTGTCAATACCACAAGAGTCACGGTCCACAGCACCACGACGATCCGGAAGCGACGGGGTGACACGTGCGCACAAGTATAACCCTCACCACGCTCATCTGAGCATCTAATCATTGACATCAACGCATCATCATGGCAGCATCACCATCATGCGGACAACAGTCACGTTGGATGACGATGTGGCGGTGCGGCTAGAGCGAGAGCAGCGCCGGCGGCGCGCGTCGTTCAAGGACGTGCTCAACGACGTGCTGCGCACGGGGCTCGACGCCGCTGAGCGCAAGGACCAACGTCAGCGAAAGCCGTTCACGACCAAAGGCTTTGATCTCGGGCCAAGCCTGGTGGGAAGCCTCGACAACATTGAGGAAGTGCTCTCACGGGTGGAAGGCGAAGATCATCGGTGATCCTCGTCGACGCCAATCTGCTCGTCCTCGCCGCCAATCGCTCCGCTCCAGAGCACGACGCCGCCCGCGAGTGGCTTGACAAACAGTTGAGTGGGTCGCGTCGTGTTGGTCTCCCTTGGCAGTCTCTCCTCGCATTCGTTCGGTTCGTCACCAACCCTGCGATACTCCGCCAACCAGTCACGGTCGCTGAGGCGTGGCATCAAGTGGAAGATTGGCTCTCGTCAGACCCGGTGTGGGTGCCGGTACCGTCGGACGGTCACGCCGCAATCCTGGGAGAGCTCTTGCGATCTCGACACATCACCAGCCGACTCGTGCCTGACGCGCATCTCGCGGCGCTCGCGATCGAACACGGCCTCACGCTCTGTTCCACCGATGGAGACTTCGCAAAGTTCCCGGGACTTCGGTGGGAGAATCCGCTTAATCGCTAGTCGTTAGTCGTTAGTCGTTGGTCGTAGTCGTCAGTCGGCGACTAACGACAACGACCAACGACTATCGACTAACGACTAACGACTATGCCACCACTTCGACAGACTCTGATCCAACGTTCGAGGTGCGCCGGCGTAGTGAGACGTGTCGTTGAAGAGCATGAGCCTGGCACGGACTGGATCGCGGAAATCAACGACGTTCAAGCAGGCAGGGGCCTGGTCGAGACGATCGCGATAGCCACGCGGATCGAATCCGAGCAGGCTGCTCAGGATCAGCCGCAGCGTGGCCTTGTGCGACACGACCAGGATCTGCTCGCCGCGATGCGCCGTCACGATCTCGCGGACGACCGGCATGGCACGCGCGAGCACCGCCACACCGGACTCGCCGCCAACCGGCGCGAACGTGAAGGGATCGGCTTCCCACGCGGCGTACTCGTCTGCGAACTGCTGCTCGACGTCCGCCCGCCTCATGCCTTCCCAATGTCCGTGGCCGATCTCGCGCAGCCCGTCGCGCGTCTTCGGCTCGAGGCCGCATCGTTCGGCGATGAGGTGCGCGGTATCCAGTGCGCGCGACAGCGGGCTCGAATAGGCGGCCGTGATGCTCTGCTGCGACAGCCGCTCCGCGAGCCGTTCGGCCTGCCAACGGCCGTGCTCCGAGAGCTCGGCGCCGCTCGACCCGGAAAAGAGGTCCTCCTGGGTCGCCGCCGTTGCGCCATGTCGCACGAGAAATACCCGGGTGACGTTCATACGCAGTAGCGTACGCCAGATTGCCGCTGAGATAACGCGCGAAGCCTTTCGCGAGGGATAGACTGTGGCGATGCCTCGATCAATGGACACGCACGATGCGCCGCTGACGCCGCTCGTCTCCCGGCCCGATCGCGTGTTTCCCACGCTCACGCCGGACCAGATGTCAAGGATGACCGCGCACGGGCGGCGTCGCTCGACCGTCGCTGGCGAGGTGCTGGTGGAAGTCGGCGACAAGCGGGTGCCGGCCTTTGTCATCGTCAGCGGCGAGATCCAGGTCGTTCAACCGACGGACAGGGCCGAGACATTGATCGTGAGCTATCACGCGGGGCAATTCTCCGGCGAAGCCAACATGCTCAGTGGTCGACGCTC
>Ga0114129_10017968_pt1 | contig 10069 bp, 8 predicted proteins | sample RhiMetdeltSRZDD1_FD_80071 | JGI IMG/M metagenome (GOLD analysis project Ga0114129, IMG submission 80071) | Populus rhizosphere microbial communities from Tennessee, USA - Rhizosphere MetaG P. deltoides SRZDD1 (version 2) (version 2) | ecosystem: Host-associated > Plants > Roots > Rhizosphere >...
AATCCTGTCGAGCCGACGGCGAAGTCTCTGGCGTCCGGAAAGAACGTTTACAACAGATATTGTGCGGAGTGCCATGGCGTTACCGGCAACGGCGTGAGTGAAAAAGCCAAGACACTGGCCGAGGCCGGAGAAACCAAGCCTTCGGATTTGACGGATGACAAATGGGATCACGGTTCAACCGATGGCGAAATATTCGTCAATATCCGTGACGGCGTCGGCGTGAGGGGCGCAATGAAGGGACTGAACGGCAGGCCCGGCATTAGCGAAACCGACATTTGAAATGTCGTGAATTACGTGCGCGCGTTGGCAGTGTCCAACAAAAACGGGGACGAACCACAAAAGGCACAATAAGGATTTGGATCCGTCGGCAAACGAAGGGTCGCCAGAAAGCGATAGAACTCACGGATAAAGAATCTATCCGCTGAGTTCCTAGCGTTTTATTTTCTGTCGATGGCCGGGGAAAGCGCGGCGACGGCCCATCCGGTTGCGATTCCGGCAACGACTCGCGATTTACATTCCAGACAGGGGGACAATCACTCTGATTCTGGTGCCAGTCCCGGGAAGGCTTTGCACTTCGAGTGAACCGAGTACGAGACTCGCGCGCTCCTGCATGCTTCAATCCGAGCCCGCGCTCCTTTTGCCTGAGATCAAACCCGGTGCCACGGTCTCGGATTGTCAGCACGATCTTCCTTGCACGCGACTTTAGCACAGGTCGGCAAAACGACATCGAGTATGTCGCATGATGTTGCGCAGGGCCCCTTGAGCGATGCGAAACAGGTACCCGGGTGAAGATTATGAGAAATGGAGCGGATTTTGTGACCAAGTGCGGCCACCGCTTGCTGCAGTTCTTGGAGTTCCAGGTTAACGCGTTCGATTCCATGCGACAACCCGTCACGAATCAAGCTGATTTTGGTCGAGAGGACAAAGATGTCCGAGCCGAGGCTATCGTGCAATTCGCGTGATATTCGCTTGCGTTCCTCCTCTTGGGCACCAATTAACCTGCCGGCCAGGAGTCGGAGCACCTCTCGGTCTTCTGTCGGTGATCCTCCGGTCCTCTCCCCATTGGCGTCGCTGGTAAGACCGACCCGGTCTTGTGTGATAGGTCGCGCCATCTGGCGCCGTGGCTGTTTGTAGATAGTTTGGGCGCTCGTTCGTTTACTGCATGGCGGAACTAAGACGTTTGATACCGAAAGAAGGATGCCTGCGATATTGGAGGCCGAATTCGTTCCGTTCATTTCAATTCTCCTTTTTCAAGACCGTTGGTCGGGGGCGAGGAGACACCGTGATGCACGACAGGTGCCCGTTCGGTTTTCAGTTTCAGGCAATCGCCAACGGCTTGAGAATCAGACAGAAGAGCTTGAGAACTTCGAGAAAGAATCACGGCTTTCCACATGCCGACGGATTGATCCTGTCCAAAAACAACTGAGCCTGCGCAAAAAATCATCAATTCATCGCCTCGTTGTGGAGAGGTTGAGTTTGCGTTTTGCAGCGACGGCGTGGCTGACAGGCCCGATTGATCGTTTTGGCCTAAGATCTGCTTAACGGGCCGCCAATGCTTGTAAAAAAACGTTAATGCCTTGGCTATGGGTGGCGATGTGGGGGCTTATGGCAGACGTCCTCATCGTTGAGGACAACCAAGATCTCGCGAGTCTTTTGGCTGAGATTCTCCGAGTGGCGGGGCATGAGCCGCGTGAGGCCCACAATGGACGGGAGGGGTTGGACCGCGTTGCGGAAAAGATGCCAAGCCTCATAATCCTCGATGTAGAAATGCCTGTCTTGACGGGACCGGAGATGGCGTATGGACTCTTTCTACGTAATTGTGGTGACGAGAAGATCCCGATCATCCTTCTTTCCGGAGTTGTAGGTCTTCCTCGGATTGCCGCTGGCGTTGGAACGCCGTACTTTCTTTCCAAGCCTTATTCCGTGGAGGGGATTCTGCAACTCGTAGAACGTGCCCTGCGTGAGCGTGTTCCTCCAAGACCTCAAAGAGAGCGGCTGGCATGACACCGGCTCGACCAAGTGACTTTCCTAAAGCAGACAGGTGGCCCCTCCGATTGGCCTTCTTCCTGATTATTCTTGGGTTCAGTCTCGGAAACCTGGTCAGCCTCTACGAGATCCGTGGCAACCAAACCAAGAATCGGCTCGTTGTAGAAAAAATGCTTGCGAGCATTGATTTATTGTCCCGGCTTGAGCGGGACATCGACCGCAAACGGCTCTTAGTCAATATCCATATCTTCGAGAAACGAAGCGACGACATGCAGGATATCGAAAAACAGATCTCTGAAGTCGACGCGGACTTCGCGGCCGCGGCTGACGCCTACGGCGCGATTACTTTGGAAGCAGGTGAACGCGAGTCTTGGGAAGAACTTCAAGCCGAACTCACGGCGCTCCAGCCGGACCTTTCTAGGGTCATCCAACTTTCGAGGGAGAACATGGATGTCGAAGCGCGGGGATTGATGCGCACGATCGAAAAGCGATTCGAAACAGTCGATCAAGCGATGGAAAGACTGATTGACGTTAATCGCAACGAGGCAAATCACACTTTGATCGAAATGATGGCCTTGCAACGAAAGTCGCGAACCGTTCTCGGCGCCCTCACACTCAGTGGCATCGCTTTTGCGCTGTTTACAGCGGTTTGGGTGAGTCGCCTTCTCAACCGACGGGAAGATCAGATCCGCCGCGCTGCGATGCTGCTGGAGGACCGGAACCGCGATCTCGATGCCTTCGCGGGCAGAGTAGCTCACGACTTGCGCGGTCCCTTGACGACGATCAACCTGGTCGCCTCAAGGCTGTCCGAACGAGCACAGGAAGAGGGAGTCAGCGCTACCCTTAGGCGCGGCGTGAGGCAAATGGAAAGTCTCATCCAAGATCTGCTCACGCTTTCGAGCGTTGGCGCCCAGCTTCCAAGCGCTGTTTGCGAGACGGCGCAGGTCGCATCAGTCGTAGCTGACGAACTGAAGTCACAAGTTACGAGTGCGGCGGGAGTTATACACGTTGAAGTGGAGCCCGCGACCGTCGGATGCAGTCCGGGTCTTCTTCGGCAGGTTTTATGGAATCTCGGCGAAAACGCCATCAAGTTCCGTCGTTCCGACGTGCAGTTGGAAATCGAGATTCGAGGGCGCGCCAAAGGACGGCTCTACGAATTCAGCGTGTCCGATAACGGGTCGGGGATGACATGGGAGGAGGCCCGCCGGGCATTCGAGCCGTTTTTTCGAGGGGAGCACGGGCGATCAACGCCTGGAACTGGTCTTGGACTTTCCATCGTGAAGCGTGTGATCGAAGCTAGCGGCGGTACCGTTTCTATCAATTCCGAGCCTGGACGGGGTACGACGTTCGATATCAACCTCCCACTTGGACGCGCCGCGTGAGACGCGGTCGCGACAGCCCACAACAAAGCACGACGGCGGCTATCGGGCCACTACAGGCAATCATTCGAATCCTTCGTTGAATTTTTCACCACGCTGCTCAGATTTTGAGCATTTTCGCTGCGTACCCGGTCCGCCTGTGAAGCTAAGCGTGGCTTTGTAACAGCATGTTACAAAGTGCGGCTGTAATGAAAGATGTGGTCAGAGTCGTGCAAGCCGACATCAGAGGAATTCATGCGGTCTGAACCCCAACGAAACGCGTTTGTAACAATTTGCCGGAGCCATGTGAAGGCGGAAGCCGCTATTAAGAAGCTCCTTTTGTGCCGTTTCGATATGAACAGCGTGTCTGTCGCGGCGCTCCAGACCCATGGCGAACGCGATGTAGCCGGCTGTTATTGGGGTGGCTTGCTCGTTTAGTCCATGGGAAAGGATCAAAGTAGGGAGCGTAGCCTGTATATTCCTTATGTAATGACCACGGTTACGCAGGCCTCTTGTTGAGCCCGATTGCAGGCGCGCTTCTGAATGGCCACGGGCGAACAAGACTGGTAGCCGAAGGCAGCTTTACTTCGCTCGCGCCAGTTCGACAACAACATCCCAGTTAAATCGCGCGAAGCGCAAAATCTCGCTTTCCAGAATCCGCTCTTGATCGCTGTGAGCGCCGAAGCCGAGCGGTCCATCTTCCGTGTCGGTCGCGGGACCGATGCCATAGCATTGGATGCCTTTGGCTCGAAGGTACGCCATATCGGTCGCGCCCGTGCCCATAGTCGGAAGTGTCGGGGCCTTATAGGTCTTCATAACATTGGCTTCAAGCACCTTGAAAATTTCCGAATCTAATTTCGCGACTCCTGAACCTGGCCGCACGTCGCGAGTGGCCCAGACGACTTCAACTGCGGGATCGTTTACGACTTTCTTCACTTGCTCGAGGAACTTTGCTGGATCTTCATCGGGCAAAGCGCGGACGTCGAGCATCGCCTTTGCTTCCGACGGAATCACGTTGATCCGATAACCCGCATTGAATTGATTCGGTGAAATCGATGTGCGAAGCATCGACGCGTGCCGCGGTTCGCTTTCGAGGAAATACTCGTCGGCAGCCTGGATTTTCTTGGAATCGCTACTCAATATGTCGCGGTACCAGCGAGCTTCCTCAGGTTTCGAAATTGCTGCAAGCCTCGAAAAATAAGTGCCCGTTGTGTCGTTAATCCGAATGGGAGTGCGCCATTTCGCAATGGCAGATACCGCGTCAGCGAGGTGAACGACTGCGTTCGTCTTTAACGGTATGGAACCGTGACCCGCGACACCGCGAGCCGTGAGTTGGATCGCACGGGGAATTTTTTCCAACGTCTGAACGGTCGCGTACTTCACCTCCCCACCTTGGCGCACTACTCCGCCTCCCTCCGCAAGGCAGAACTCGGCATCGATTTCCGGGAATTGTTGATTGACCATGAACTGAATGCCGACGCGCGTGGTTCCTTCCTCTCCTGATTCAAACAGGAAGATCACGTCGCGATCCAGCGGCACGTTGAGCCGTTTGAGCGTGAGGGCGGTCATAAGTGCCGAAACGACGTTGTCCTTATCGTCGACGGTGCCGCGCCCGTACACGTAGCCTCCATTGCGTGTCGCCGAGAACGGAGGAAATTTCCACTTCATCGGATCCACATTCACAACATCCGTATGCGCCATGATCAGCAGCGGACGTTTGCTTCCGTTTCCTTTCAATCGCGCCACGACATTGGGACGATTCGGTTCGAGCGAAAAAACCTTCGTCGGAATGCCTTCCTTCTCCAATGTCTGCTGGAGATAATCTGCCGCCGGCTTCTCGTTGCCCGGTGGATCCATGGTTTCAAAGCGCAACAACGCCTGGAAATGTCGCATTGTTTCTTCTTCAAATCCTTTCCAGTCCGGTTGAGAAGGGGTCTGCGCCGCAGCAATCAGACACAGAAACACGAAGGCGCACAGGATCACTGAAAAAATGAGAGTACGCATGGTAGGAGCAAGATATCATTCGGAAGTCACAAAATGAAGAATCGCGGCTATATCGTCTTTTTCTTACTGCTCGCCGCGGTGAGCTGCCGGGTTTCCCGGTCCTTACCGCAACGCAGTATGTGGCAAGGAACCGTCGACCTGCCCGACGGCATAGTAGTGCCGTTCCGCATGAATTTGGATCTTTCAAGCGAAAGACCTTTCGGCTATTTCCTCGTCGGCGACGAGAAAACGCAAATTCCGGAAATCTCGAAGAAGGGCGATTCGGTGACGCTCAGCTTTTCCGAATACAGCGCTGAGATTCACGCGACCTGGGATGGTGCGCAACTGGCCGGTAATTACCGGCGCATTCGGGCTGACGGGACAAAGTCTCTGAAGTTCACGGCTGCGCCTGAAAAGGATGCGTCCAACGCAACGAATGCGCCATCGAACGCGCCTCTGCCTGACGGGAACTATCATGTCTTCTTCCAGTCCGCAAAAGTGAATGACGATTCGACAGTTGCCAAATTCTGGAATAAGGACGGCGCTCTCTACGGCACGTTCATCGCTCCCGATGGCGATTACGGACTTCTGGTGGGCACGCCGTCGGAAAAACGAATTCAATTGAGCCGGTTCACGGGTTGGCAGGCGATTGCAATCGCTCTGGAACAAGACGGCGGAGTGTGGTCGGGCAAGTTTTATGCTGCAAGTGCGCCGATGCCGCAGTCCTTCATACTACAGCCGCGTAATGATCTGGACGTCGAACTCCCGGCGACTAAAAAAACCGCGATGAAGAATCCTAAAGCTCAGTTCGCGTTCTCGGGTGTTTCACTGAACGGGGACACAGTGCGTCACACGGATGATCGCTTCAAGGACAAGGCTCTGATCGTGGATATCATGGGGACCTGGTGTCACAACTGCCTGGACGAATCGCCCGTGCTGCAACGAATCCAGGAGAAATTCGCGAAAGATGGATTGGAGATTGTGGGCCTGTCGTTTGAAATCAGCGACGATCCGGCTCAGGCCAAAAAGAATCTGCAGCTGTTCAAAGATCGGTTCGGTTTGACGTACACACTGTTGTTTTGCGGCAGCCTCGATGACGCCAACGTAAAAAAACAGATTCACCGCCAGCTCGATAACTTTTTCGCGTATCCTACGACGATCTTTATCGACAAGAACCACGTGGTTCAGGCCGTCCACAGCGGGTTCAAAGGTCCTGGTACTGGAGAAGAGTTCCAGCGTCAGATCCGCGAATTCGAAGAGTTGGCCGGGAGATTGGTGAATTGAACAGGAGACGATGCATGAACGCTAGAGGCTTAATAGCTTTTATTATGGGGTGTCTTTTGTGGGTATCGCTCGCGCCCCAGGGATGGGCACAAGCGCGGGCGATGTACCAGCAAACGCAATACAAAGGGCAGGAAATCGGCAAACTGACAGGCGATGTTTATTACGCGCGAATGGATGATTACGTATCCGCTTTCATGGTGACAAGCGAAGGCATCGTGCTTGTGGAGCCGATTGGGACAGAGATGGCGACGTGGCTCAAAGCGGAACTCGCAAAGCGTTTCAATGTGCCGGTGAAGTATGTGATCTACAGTCATTCTCACTGGGACCACGCGTCGGGTGGCGCGGTATACGCGGACACGGCAAGGTTCATCGGACACGAGAATCTGCTGAAGAATATCGCAATGCCCCCAGCGAACACGCCGTTGCCACAGAATGTGCGCGCGCAGGATACGAACGGCGACGGCCGCATCGAACAGTCCGAAGCTCAAGGCAACATCAAAGGACAATTCGACCTTTACGATGCGAATCATGACGGCGTGCTGACGGGCGCGGAGATCGCGCGCGGTCCGATCGGGAATGTGCGTCCGCCGGATATGACTTACACGGACCGGATGAACATCAATCTCGGAGGAAAGCGCGTCGAGGTGATTTCCAAACCAACAGCTCACGCCGACGACAACACGATCGTGCGCTTTGTCGACGGCACGAATGTGCTTTTCGCGTCGGATTGGATTACCGTTCACCGGTTGCCGTTTGGGCAAATCGGAGACGCGGAAACCGCTGTGGTGAAGAGTGTCGAGGCGATGGATTTCGAACACTTTCTTTGCAGTCATGGTGCGCTGGGTAAGAAATCGGATGTGACGGCGAGTATCAAATATCGTGAAGAACTCAAGGCCGCTGTCGCCAAGGCCATTGCCGCCGGACAAACTCTCGAGCAGGCGCAGAAGAGCGTCACGATGGACGCGTACAAAGATTGGGAATTCTACGAGCAGCAGCGTCCGCAGAATGTAGCGGGGATGTATCGATCGTTATCGGCCAGTAGATAAAGTCCCTAAATGAAAATTGAGAATTGATTAGTGATTAATGTCGTTCAAGTTTTCTTTTGACGATTAATCATTAATCACTAATCAATTCTCAATTCTCATTTAAGGGCGGTCATAGACCGCCCCTACAGATCTAGAACAAATACTTCAACGCAAATTGCATGATGCGCGGGTCGTCGGAGGTTTTCAGCTGGCCGAAGAGCGGGCTCGTGAGTTCAGTACTAGGATAGTTTCCTGTAGTGCAACACGCAGGCCGGAAGCTGTTCGTTACGTTATAAACCTCCCACCGGAACTCAAAATGTTGACTTTCCTTCAATCGGAACGACCGCACCAAAGCTATGTTGAAATCGAAATGGCCGGGTGTGGAAACCTGTCTTGTACCGGAGTTTCCAATTGTTCCTAAGTCAGGATTCGCAAACGCCGCCCGGTTATACCAGAACGTGAGCGGGCGCCCAGAATCGTCGCCGATTTTATCCCCGCCGACATACGCTGCCAACTGGTTAGCCGTATTCGTTCCATTCCGCGCGAAGTCATTACCGCCCGTGGCGGTAATATTTTGAAACGCTCCTGTTCGGTAGGAATAAATTGTGGACAACCGCCAGCCGGACGCAACATAGCGCAGTAAAGGCCGTTGGAAATTCGGCATGTCGAGAACCGGTGTGAAATTGAAAAGCTGACGACGATCGCTCAAGCAATTACCGCGGCCGCCATCCCGATTGCCAATGTATGGATTGGGAATGGACGGATTCGCTCCGGTATTCGCAGCCTCGTCGTTCTGGAACGGCGCGAGGCAATGCGACCAGGTGTAGTTCGCCCCGAGGGTCACGCCTTTTCCGGCGCGCTTGCGCACTTCCAGCAGCATGCCGTTATAGCTCGACTTGCCGCCGCTGTCGATCTGGACGAGATTGGCCACGTACTGTCCGGTGTTTTGGAAATCAACCAGCGACAAGAAACGTCTATTGTTCGTGTTTTGCGTGGTCGAACAGGCAGTGCCGGCACCCGTGGTTGGTCTGAACGTGTAGCCCTGAGCGAAGCAGTTCCCGTTCGCATCCGCATTGCCGGGGAAATAGATTGCCGGATTCAATTGCTCCGAACCCAGCATGTGGATGATGTGGTTACCGATATAGCTGGCAGATACGAGCCAGTCCGCACCAATTTGCCGCTGAATCGATAGGTTCCAGTTCTGGGCTTGGGCCGGCTTGATATTGTTCATTGCCGTGTAATTGCCGAATGCGACGAATGGTGTATTCGGACCGAACTGAACCGGGAATGGATTGGCGCCATTGAAGCCTGCTCCCGGCGTTCCCCACGGGTCGCCGAAGAGCGGATTGTTGATGCTTGTACTGGATCCAAAGGGAGGTATGATCGACGTCCAGAGATGGTATTGGGCGTTCGGATAGTCATATCCAATACCGGTTGACGCTCGGAGAGACGTTTTTCCGTCTCCGAAGACATCCCAGGCAAATCCCAACCGCGGCGCGAACTCTGCCCAGTTGCGGTCTCTTCCCCGCTTGCCGGGAAATCCAGGGTCGTTAGGGAAACTGAAGCCCAGTGGCGCTCTCTGGAATACCGTACTCCGAACCCCAGCGGCACGAGCCTGGTCGCTGTATCGAGTGACATAACCGAGCGTCAGAGTCTCGGCAAGATCGGGCTCCCAGCGCAATCCGTAGTTCAGGGTCCAACGTGGGCTGATTTTCCAGCTATCCGCGAAGTATGCGGCCAGGTACCACTTTCGCATGTAGTCCACGTTGGGTGCCGACTGTGCAAAAGTGCTGGGCTTTCCAATCAGGAAGTCCGCCAGAGCAAATCCTGTGAAGCTCGTACCGAAAGTGAAACTGCCAGGGGAAGTCACGTGGGCATTGGAGTTGGAATCGACGTACGCCATTGCGCCACCTATCGCAATCTGGTGAGCGCCTCGGGTGAGACGCGCATCGGAGTTGATGCCGGGCGAAAACGTTCTATACGTCGCATTGCTCGCGGTACCACCACCGAGGGCGAAACCCGAACTTGTGTTGCCGGTAGTGGTGCCGACGTTGAGGATCAAGTACTTCGGAAGAAAACTGAAGTAATTTTTTACGCCGGCGTCGCCCCAGTTAAAGAAGTCGGCGCCTAATCGTTGGATGTCGGTGTAACTCGCTGTGATTCTGGTGGAGACAACAGTCTGAGGGCTAACCAACCAGGTATCGCCGAGGGCATAAGATTGAGCCAGATTCTTTCGGCCGCGATCGAAGGTCGTCAATATGTTATCCGGGGCGAGTGCATACGGCACCGGCTGGCTTTCGGCAGTGAACAACACGCGTCCCATAATTGAGTGCGCCGCATTCAGCTGATAATCGCCCTTTCCCACATATTGCGCCGTTCTCGTGTTCGACGGATCACCGAATGTGATTAGGCCGCAGGGATCGTTAGTGGTCG
>Ga0114129_10017971_pt1 | contig 10067 bp, 7 predicted proteins | sample RhiMetdeltSRZDD1_FD_80071 | JGI IMG/M metagenome (GOLD analysis project Ga0114129, IMG submission 80071) | Populus rhizosphere microbial communities from Tennessee, USA - Rhizosphere MetaG P. deltoides SRZDD1 (version 2) (version 2) | ecosystem: Host-associated > Plants > Roots > Rhizosphere >...
AGGCGGATCGATGACGGTTCGCCAGGGATCACCGAATCCACCGGTCCAGTTTGTGCTGCACAGAACCGGGCCGGGATCGACCGGGGCGATGGCGGGTATCACGGCAAAAGATTTGCAGTCCGAGTTGGGCGCCGCCGACGCGTTGTTCAACCAGCAGCGCTGGGACGAAGCGGTGGCCGCGTACCGCTCGATCATGAACAAGACACCCGTGCTCAGCGTGATCAATCTGCAGATTGCCGCCGCTTACCGGCACAAGAAGGATTACGACGCCGCTCTCGCGGCCTACAACGCCCTCCTCACGATCGATCCCGGCAACGAAAAAGCCGTGGTCGGGATCGGCCAGACCAATCTCGAGCGCGGTGACGTGAAGGCGGCCGAGGCGGCGCTGCTCAAAGCCGCCGAAGGGACGTCGGCGGGGCGTGAAGTGTTCTACAACCTCGGCGAGGTGAAAAGCGCGAGCAACCAGAACGACGAGGCGGCGAGGTGGTACGAGAAAGCAAGTGGCAAGGACCCGTCCTGGGGAAAACCGCTTTACCGCCTTGGCATGATGGCGCTCAACCGGGGCGACAGACAGGGCGCCGCAAAATTGTTCGATCGCGTGATCGCCGTGGACCCGATCTCGCCGGAAGCGGCGATGGCAAAGGGCGCGCTCGATCAGCTGAACAGGTAATGACGCGTTGGCGCGTCCGCTTCGCTACACGTTCATCCTCGTGCTCGTCGCCGCGGGAACCGCGCTGGCCGCCGTCGGCGGCTGGCGGTACGCGCGCGCCTCGGCGCCGGTCAGCGGCCCGATCATCCTGATTTCGATCGACGGGCTGCGAGCCGATCACCTTCCCATCTACGGTTACACAGGCGTCAGGGCGCCGGCCTTCGATGCGCTCGGTGCAGACAGCGTCGTGTTCGAGCGCGCCTACGCGCACATCCCGCAGTCGTTCCCGTCGCACGTCTCGATCCTGTCGGGCCGTCTGCCGTTCGAGACCGGCGTGCGCGACGAGGTCGGCTTCGCGGTGCACGACAGTGAGCGGATGCTCGCCGAGATTCTCAGGGACCGCGACTTCTCCACTGCCGGCGTCGTCTCGTCGTTCGCGCTGCGGAAAGATACGGGCCTCGCTCAGGGCTTCGAGCTGTACGACGACAACCTGTCGAATGCCATCGACGGCATCCGCGACGGCGAGTCGGCCGAGCGCGCGGCTGAAACATGGCTGCAGAATGGCCACGCGACGCGCGCGTTCCTGTTTCTTCAGCTCGGCGAGCTTCACCGGACGTTCGCGCCGTCAGCAGTGCCGTCAGAATTCGAGCCGTACGACGGCGCGATTGCGCGCGCCGATCACATCGTCGGCCGGCTCGTTCGCTATCTGAAAACGCACCAGCTCTACGATCAGTCCACCATCATCCTGGTGTCGGCTCACGGGGAAGGACTCGACGATCACGGCGAGGCCGCGCACGGGTTGTTCATCTACGACGAAGCCGTCCGCGTGCCGCTGATTGTCAAACCCGCCGCTGGCGAAGGCACCGGACAGCGCGTGCGCGACATCGTCCAGCTCGTCGACCTGATGCCGACCATCCTCGATCTCGCCAAAGCGCGGGCTCCGGGAACCATCCGCGGCCGTTCGCTCAGGCCGCTGCTCGACGGATCGGGACGGCTGTCGGATCGCGTTGTTTATTCAGAGTCGTTTTTCGGTCACTATCACTTCGGGTGGGGCGGACTGACGTCGGTCACCGACGGGCGCTACCGCTACATTCAGGCGCCGCATCCGGAGCTCTACGATCTTCAAGACGATCCGCGCGAACGCGAAAACCTGATCGACGACCGGCCTGACGTCGCGGCGCGGCTGCGCACCGCGCTCGGCGACTTCTTCGACGGCTCGTCGCTTCCGATCCAGGGCGACGTTTCGGCCGACGACCGCGAGCAGCTCACGGCGCTGGGCAATGTTGGTGACGGTCCCTCGGCGGGCCCCGATGACGCGACGCTGGGACTCCTGATCGATCCCAAGGACGCGCACGAGGCACTCGACACGTATCGCGCCGCAGTCGATCACGACCGCGCACGAGAGTGGCCCGAGGCAATCGCGCTCCTGGAACGGATGCTGCGGAACGACCCGGCGTCGGCGGAACTGTGGCGCCGCCTCGGCGGCGTCGCCGGCCGCGCCGGGCGACCGGACCTCGCCGTCGACGCTTTCAAACACGCCATTGCGCTCGACCCTGAGGACGCCTCAGGACTGCTCGGCCTCGCCTCTGCGCTGCTGACGGCGCATCGCCCGGGTGAAGCGCGCACTCAGGCCGAACGCGCGGCGGCGCGTGCGGGCGAGAACCTCTCGCTTCGCCGCTCGGCGCGCGAGCTGATCGTCCGCAGCGCGCTCGCGGCGCACGACGCTGCCGGCGCAATCGCCGAAGCGGAGCTGGCCGAACAACTCGATCCGGAGCGGCCGCTCGCGGCGTACGTCGAAGGCCGGCTGCTGCTCGAGGATCGACGCTACCAGGACGCGCTGCTTCGCCTGGATCAAGCGATCGACGATTTGCATCCGCCGATTCTCGACCTGCACGCGTCGACTGCGCAGGCGCTGGTCAGGCTCGATCGCTACGGCGAGGCCGAGTACCACTTCCTCGAGGAGCTCTCTTCGTTTCCATCCAACACGCGCGCGCGTGCCGACCTGGCATCGCTGTACTACGCAATGGAACGTCGGGACGAAGCCGCGCAGGTGCTCGACGATCTGGTCCGCATCACGCCAACGCCGGACGGGTACCTACTCGCGGCACGAACGTGGATGAGCGTCGGGGAGCCGCAACGGGCCGCGCTCGTTCGCGCCGAAGGACAACGCCGATTCCCGCCGGCGCCGCCACGCGCACGCCCGACCGTCGATTAATCCCGGTCGCTAATCAGGCAACCGTCGATACCAGACGATATGGTCGCCGTCGTCCTCACGATCTGAATATTGAACGGTGAGGTAGCCGGCCGAGCGCATGTGTGAAGCCGGAAGCTCGAGCAAGGCGTTGTTCGAGAGCAGGAAGCCGCCGGGGCGAAGCATCGCTTCGACGTTGGTGAGCGCCAGGCACTGATCGAGAACGTCGTAATAGACGAACACGTTGGTGGCGAGCACCAAATCGAACGGCGCGTCCTCGAGACGCGCGACCACGACATTGAGTGCCTCGGGCGTCACCCTGAGCACTTCCTGAGGTCTGACGCGAATCGTCCGGACGTCGACGGTCCTGCCGGCAGCGGCCGGTTTCGCGTCACGCGTTTCCGACCCGACGCGATCGCCGAAACGCTTCCAGTACTCGACGACGTCCGGCTTCCACGACAGGGCAAGGTCAAGAGGGATGCGGATCAGGTACGGTGATCCGCTGGCTGCCTGTTTGCGTGCGCGGGCCAGGTGATCGTTGATGCGGGGGCTGACGTCGAGCGTCGTCAACTGGACGCCGCCCGGATGGTCGAGGCCCAGACGAATCAACGAGTCGATCAGGGCGAATGGCTGAACGGTCTGCTGGGGGTAGAAGTCATAGCCGGTGGTTTTGTCGGCGAAGTCGAGGCCCGGGCCGATGACCGCGACGCGCCGCACGCTCCGCGGCGCAAGCAGCTTGTCGCCGCGAAGCCGGTCCAGGGCGCGCTCGACCGCAAACCCGGGCTGGATCGTCGTGTCGAGCGACAGGCCGCGGTCGCGAAACAACCTGGAACGCGTCGCAAACTCGGCGGTCGCGTCCTGAAGCGTCCGGGCGGCCGCCAGTTCCTGCGCAAACTGACGCTGCTCGCGGCCGACGCGCGCGATCTCCGACTGGAGATACTGTGTCATGCGGTCGCGATCGGCCGGCGTGTCGACGCCGTGACCGTGTCGCTGAAGCGTCGCACGAGCGAAGACGCGCCGCTCGTCCGTTCCCGGTGAAGCCAGCGCGTCCAGGAAATCGCGAATTCGCCCCGGCACGACCTCAGGACCCGAAGCGCCGGTTCCATCCAGCAGTACTCGCGGTTGTCGTGTAAACGAGGTCCCGAACAGCAGCCAGTTGACGATCGTGTCGTCGTCGCCCCGTTCGAGACGTTCGCGAATCTCGCGATCGTGTTGCGTCAGCCACCCCGGCCAGGCGGCCTCACGCTGTGAGGCCGTTCCGGTGTTCAACTCCGTTGGCAGGACTTCCGACAGCGACAACAGCAGCGGCCGGGCTGCGGCGTAGGGCATCAACGAACTGCTCGCGTGAATGGACAGCGCGAGCGACAGGAAGAGGAAGGGAATCGCGCGTCGCAAGGCGGGGCCGTGAAATGGAAACACGCAGAGCCCGCAGAGGGAGCAGAGTTCGCAGAGTCGGCGTCTTCTGCGTCCTCTGCTGACTCTGCGTTCTCTGCGTTCTCTGCGTTCTCTGCGCTGAACTCTTTCTAGAATTCGAATTTCACTCCGAACTGGAACCGTCGTTGACCGTCGCCGGCCGGTACGCCGTCGCCGGATCCCAGATCGCCGCGGAACGCGGTGACGAGCGTTGTCCCGCTGATGTCGTTCTGAGATCCGTCGACGTACAGGTTCGCGTGATTGAAGATGTTGTAGAACTCGAACCGAAGCTGCACGGCTTTGTTCGCGTCGATCCGGAAGCGTTTCGAGAACACCGAGTCCGCCGCCCATTTTCCGGGCTTGCGGAAGAGGTTGCGCTCCATCATGTTCGACGGGAACGGCCCGAAGTCGGACAGGCCGCTCCGCGGATCCGCGTAGCTTCCGGCCCCTCTGAGCTGGCTGGCCAGGTCGAGATACCCGTACGTGTTCGGATCCCCGGTGGATGCCGGATCCTTGTTTACCGAGGGCAACGAGCCGACGACTAACAGGCGTGGACAGCTCAGCGCGCTGTTCGTGCAGTCGTAAATGGAGAACGGCGCGCCGGTCTGCGCGGTGAACACGATGTTGGCCTGCCATCCGCCTGCGACCTGTCTCATCACACCCGCCCGGGGACCGGGGATCTCCCAGATGGCGCTCATCGAGACGCGGTGCCGAACGTCGAAGTCGGCATCGCCGTAGTCCACATCCGGATTGTACGGGTCGAGCAGGCCAAGATTGCCGTTGTTGTTGCTCTCGCTGAAGGTGGAGCTCAGATTGTCCTTGGCATGCGCGATCGTGTACTTGCCGGTGAACGACAACCCGGAGGCCGCAAGGCCGCGGTTCTCGACGCTGAACGTCACGCCGTGGTACTGCGACCTCCCGCCGTTCGCGCGCCCGTTGATCGTCCCGTACTGCGGATTCTCCCGCGACGTCGTCGCAACTTGATATGCCAAGCCGCTGCCAGGCCCGTTCTCACGATTGATCGTGTAGAGGTCCACACCCTTCGAGCCGGTGTATTCGACGCTCGCGGCCGTACTGGCGCCCAGCTGCTGCTGGAACGACGCGCTCCAGAAATGCGCGTAGGCGTTGACGATGTTCTCGTCCACGTGGCGGAGACTGGTCGGCGGCAGCACCTTCGTGCCGGTGCCAGCCAGCGGTCCCGCATTGTTCGCGCTGATGGGAATCACGGGGACGTCGGTGCCGGCAATGAGGGAGACCACCGCATAATTGGGTGGATTCTGGATGACGTTGAACGTGACGTTGCCGAAATTGCGTTCGTACGCCATCCCATATCCGCCGCGGATACTGCTGCGGCCGTCGCCGCGCGGATCCCACGCGAAGCCGAGGCGCGGCGCGAAGTTATTTTTGTCCGGCCTCCACAATCCCCCGGCGGGACTGTCCTTCGCAATCTGAACGCTGCCGTTCTTGATCTGCTGCGGTTTCGTCGACCCCGCTCCGAAGTAGAAATTCGAATCGAGATTCGGATCGGAGTTGTGCTGCACGCCGTAGTACTCATACCGCGCGCCGAGCGACACGGTCACGTTGGAGCGCATGCTCCAGGAATCGTTCACGTACACGGCGTACTCGTTGTACCGGTTGTTACGTGTGAAGTTCGGCGCCGTTGCCGGCAGGTTGATCGTCTGGCCGGGGAACTTCCCTTTCGGATCGACCGCGCCGTTGAATTCCCGCACGACACCCGTCACCAGGTTATCGAGCGCGTTCGGAACCGTCGTTCCCAGGTACATCACTGAGTTTTCATACGCCCCGAACGTGCGGTTGTCCATGATGCGTACGAACGAACCGCCGAAGCGCACGTCGTGACTTCCCTTCAACCAGGTTTGATCCTGGTAGAGCTGAATCAGACTTTGCGGTCCTCCAAACGGAATGGCGCTGCCCGGCGCGTACGGCAGATAGCCGGGTAAGGCGATGCGAATGCCGAGCAGCGTCGTGGGTACGGAGCGCATGTAGAGGCCCGGCGTGTCGGGCTGGTCGCCGAGCGGTTGCTCGTTCTTCAGCCGGTTGTAGACGACCTTGGACTGGGATGTGAAGTTGGAGCCCCAGACGTGCGTCACCGAGAGCAACGCGTTCTGGTTGTTGTCCTTCGAGCCGGTATCGAACCCCTGGAACGGGCTGTTGGCGTTGCTGCCAAGGAGGAAATCCTCGCTTTCGATCGCGTACCGCACGTACGCGTTCGTGTTCCCGCCCATCGTCCAGTCGACGCGGCTGACCCACTGCTGCGTGTTCTGTGGAATGCCGCCGCCGGCGTCAATCGGCAGCGACCGCTGCACCTGTCCGAAGATCGGCATACTGGCCGGCAGCGCGGCAAACGGGCCACCCGCATTGCCCGTAATCTGACCCCGGGTAATCGTCGGGCCATTGATCGCCGTCACCAGCGGGAACTTCGAGAAGTACGCCTGCGTCCCGGCCGACGTCGCGGCCAGGAACTGCGGCGTCGGCACCCACGAGATATCGGTGGCGTCGCTGCGCACGCGGGTGAACTCGCCGCTGACGAAGAACTGCGCTTTGTTCCTGATGATCGGCCCGCCGAGCGAGAAGCCGGGCTGATGCCGGTTGTACGGGCTCTTCTCGATATCGCGCGCGATCTGATCGACAGTCCGCGTCGCCATCTTTTCGTTTCTGAAGAACTCGTAGCCGGTGCCGTGGAACTCGTTCGAGCCGGACTTCACGACGACGTTGACGATGCCCGCCGTGGCGCGGCCGTACTGGGCCGAGAAGTTGCTCGAGATGACGCTGAACTCCTGAACGGCGTCGAGCGGCACCGACTGCCCCAGGCTGCCGGTGAACTCGTCGTTGTTGGCCGCGCCGTCGAGCAGCGCGTTGGTCGCCGTCGACCGCAGTCCGTTGATCGAGAAGCCTTTCACGCCGCGCGGCGTGTCGCCGCTGAAAATCGTCGGATCCTGATCGTTGACGTTGCCGGCGATGGCAATCATGTCGAACGGATCACGGGTAATGGTCGGAAGCTCTCTGATCTGCCGTTCCGTGATCGTCGTCGCGATTTCGGCGGTACGCGTGTTGATCGCCTCGGCCTGCGCCGTCACGTTCACCGCTTCGGCCACGCCGCCGACGTCGAGCTTGGCGTCGAGGCTGACTTCCGAGCCCACTCGAACCTGGACTCTGGAATTGATGGTCTTGAAGCCGCTCAATTGGAACGAGACGTCGTATTGGGCGGGCTGCAGATTGGCGATGACGTAATGTCCGTTGGTATCCGTGGTCGTCGATCGCACCGCTTTGCTTGCAACCGACGTCGCCGTCACGGACGCGCCGGGCACGATGGCGCCCTGTTGATCCGTGACCGTCCCCGACAGCTTGCCGGTTTCAGTCTGTGCGAAGGCGGAGACCCCTCCGATCAGCAGAACCACCAGCATTGCCACCGTGAGTCGAAGTCGCATATGTGGCTTCTCCTTGATGTGAAGCCATTAGTTTACGACTGTAGCAAGTCGCAGAATCCCAAGAAACCGACCGATCGGGCGCGAATTGCGCAAAGATCCAAATACCCGTCGATCGGCCGTTTTGCGGATGGGCTGGATCTCCGTGATCGCTCAGGGATTTGTGCGCGCTAGGGCCCAGCGAAAGGACCGTGCGCACACGTGCATACTATTTGAGAAGTTTTGATGACAATCCTGCTGGGTTTCATTGCGGCCATCTCGGTCGCCGGCGCCCAACTGCAGTCCACGTCGAGCCGTGTCGTGCTGGTCAGCACGACGGTGAGCGGCCGCGCTCTGGTCGATCTCGGCGTCGACGATTTCGTCGTCGAGGAAGACGGCAAGTCGCGGGAAATCCTCGACGTGCACATCGCCGACTATCCACTCGTCGTGTTGCTCGACAACGCAGCCGCCGACATTGACGCCGTTCGCGATGCGGCCATCCGCTTCGTGTCGAAGGTCGGCGAGCGCGGTGTGGCGGTCGGCACGCTGGCCGAACCATCCGGCCTGATCGCGACCTTCGACGACGACCGCGCGAGGGTTCTGGCAGCGATCCGCGACGTCCCGCCAGCACCCAATGCGCGTCTGGCGCCCTCCGACGCGCTTGCCACCGCGGCGCGAATGCTCAAGGAGAGCGGCGCGCCGTTCTCGGCCATCGTCGTCATCTCGGCCCGGCCGCTCGCGCCGACGGAGCTGGGCCCGGCGGATCTGCTGACGCCGGTCCTCGGAAGCGGTACTGCGGTGCACGTCGTGGCCAGACGTCCTGGTGCGAGCGAACCCGATCCATCTGCGCAGGGCGCTCCCGACTTGTTCCGCGAGCTGGCGAACGTCTCGCACGGCCAGTACACGACGATTTATTCGGCAGCGTCGTACGCGATCGCGCTTGATCGCCTGGCCGATCGGCTTGCAGCGGAAATGATGATTCAGTATCTGTCGCCGCCGGGCGGATCGGCCGGCGGCGAGGTTCGGGTCGGTGTGAAAATCCCCGGCGCAAAGGTAACGGGTCTTGGGGTGTCTCGCTAATCGACGATCGACGTGTCGATCTATCGATAGATCACCACGTCACCACATCGTCGATCGTAGTTGGTCAGTGCTGTTTGGTCTCCACCTGTTTCAGTGCTTCTTCGATCAGACGCTCGTTGTCTTCCTTCGACAGATTCCGCTGAATGATCTTCGACGCGATCATCACTGAGAGATCGATCGCTTCGTGTCGAATCTGCTGGAGCGCCCGCGTCGTCTCCAGCTGAATCTGCCGCTCGGCGTTCTTGACGATCGCGTCAGCCTCCGCCTTGGCCTTCTGGCGCATTTCCTCGCGCAGCCGGCCGGCGTCGGTCCGGCTCTGCGAGATGATCGCCTCGGCCTCGCCGCGCGCCTGGCGGATGATCTGGGTCGACTCCACCTGCAGCCGCTCCAGCTCCTGCTTCGCCGCCTGCGCGTCGTCGAGCGATTTCCGAATGGTTTCCTGCCGGCTCTCGAGCGCGCGCAGCAGAGGACCCCAGGCGAACTTCGCCAGGATCGTCAACAGGACCACGAAGGTGATGATGGTCCAGATGAACAGCCCGGGATCGGGTCTGAGAAGCGGGTTGTCCACGCGCGTCCCCTTTTATTTGAAGACGATCAGGATGACGCCGACCTCGGCGATGATCGCGACGCCTTCGAGCAGGAACAGCGGCAGGTTGACGGCGCCGGTGATCTGCGCCGCCGCGGCCGGCTGGCGAGCGATGCCCTCGGCGGCGGCTGCGGCAAATCTCCCGATCCCCAGGCCGGCGCCGATCACGATCATGCCGAGGCCGATCGCGGCGCCGAGATAGGCGTTGGCCAGCGCGCCGGCGGCCGCGGGAGCTGCCTCCTGCGCCAGAACGGAAGTGCCGGCAACCAACGCAAACGCAAAGGCCCAGGCCGCGGCGACCATTGCCCTGCGAAACACTCCTGCTCGCTTCATTTCCATGTCCTTTCGAAGAAGAGTCATTTCAGTGATGCGCGTGAATGGCCATGCCGATGAACACGGCCGAGAGAAGCGTGAACACGTACGCCTGAACGAGCACGACGATCAGCTCGATCACCGACACGAACACCGCGAGCGGCACCGACAGCACGATGCCCGCGCCGAACCCGGTGGCGCCGCCGAACTGCTCCGCCAGAATGAACACGAACGACAGAATCGCGAGCAGCGCGATGTGGCCGCCGGTCATGTTCGCCGCAAGTCGCATCGTCAGCGCGAACGGCCTGACGAACATCCCGAGGACTTCGATCGGGATGAGGAGCAGGTAGATCACCGGGTTCAGGCCGTGCGGCACGAGGTTCATCCAGTGCTTCACGAAGCCGTGCGCCC
>Ga0114129_10017972_pt1 | contig 10067 bp, 9 predicted proteins | sample RhiMetdeltSRZDD1_FD_80071 | JGI IMG/M metagenome (GOLD analysis project Ga0114129, IMG submission 80071) | Populus rhizosphere microbial communities from Tennessee, USA - Rhizosphere MetaG P. deltoides SRZDD1 (version 2) (version 2) | ecosystem: Host-associated > Plants > Roots > Rhizosphere >...
CCGTCGCGGCCGGCGTCGTCTGTCACGCCCACCCTCTCCAGGGGGGCGTCATGCACTTCAAGGTCGTGTTCCGGGCGGCCAAGGCGCTCCAGCAGAACGGCGTCGCCGTCCTCCGCTTCAACTTCCGGGGTGCGGGCCGCAGCGAGGGCAGCCACGACCACGGCCGCGGCGAGCAGGACGACGTGCGCGCCGCCGTCGCCGAGATGCAGCGCCGGCTCCCGGGCCTGCCCGTCGTCCTCGGCGGCTTCTCCTTCGGGGCGTGGATGGCCCTGCGCGTCGGCTGTGCGGAGCCCGCGGCGCGGGCCCTCTTCGCGCTCGGCCTGCCCGTGACGATGATGACCGACCGCGCGTTCCTCGAGAGCTGCCGGCGGCCGCGTCTCTTCGTGCAGGGAGAGCAGGACCAGTTCGGGAGCGGCGAGGCGATGCGGGAGCTGGTGGCGCGCCTGCCCGAGCCGCGCGCGCTCGTGATCGTCCCCGGTGCGGATCATTTCTTCGGCGGCCACCTCGACGAGCTGCAGGAGGCCGTGGGCTCCTGGGCGGCGCGGCGGCCATGGGCGGCGGCATGAGCGTGCGGCAGGATGGAGCACGGGGCGTTCTCCATCGCGACCGTGCGGTGCTGGTGGTGGTGGACCTGCAGGAGAAGCTGCTGAGCGCCATCCACGAGAAGCAGCGCGTGCTCGAGAGCGGGCTGCTGCTGATCCGGGCGGCGCGCGAGCTGGAGCTGCCCCTGGTGCTGACCACGCAGTACGAGAAGGGCCTGGGTCCCACGGTGGGAGAGGTTCTCGCGGAGGCGCCGGGGGCCCGGCCGGTGGACAAGGTGGCCTTCGGCTGCTTCGGCAGCGAGGAGTTCCGGGCACGCCTCGCGACTCTCGCCGGCCGCGACCAGCTCCTTGTGGCCGGCATCGAGAGCCACATCTGTGTGGCGCAAACGGCGCTCGGCGCCCTCGACCAGGGCTACGACGTCCACCTGGCCGCCGACGCGGTCGGCGCGCGCCGACCCGGCGACCGCGAGGTGGGCCTGCGACGGATGGAGCGCGCGGGCGCCGTGCTCTCGAGCGCCGAGATGGCGATCTACGAGCTGCTCGGCCGCAGCGACGGCGCCGCCTTCAAGCGGCTCCTCCCCTACCTCAGGCAGGACCGCTAGCGTTTTTCGCAAGCCGTAAGCGGTCGCGGAGTGCGTAAGCCGGCCCGGTCCCCCTCCCCCGGATCCGTCCGTTTCTCGCGGCGTCTCCCTGGCACATCGCTTGCTTCAAAGCCGTTCACCACCATGACAAAGGAGGTTTCGCCATGAAGATGCTGCGCGCCGCCACCGCGCTCACCGCCGTGCTCCTGGCCGCGGCCGCCGTCGGAGGCGCGGTTCGAGCCAGCGACGACGACCACGACGACAAGAACCGGGGACAGGAGTTCACCGCGCGGCTGATCGGCGCGGAGGAGGTTCCCCCCGTCGTGACCGACACGACCGGAAAGGTCGAGATCCAACTGAACGCGGACGAGACCAAGCTGGATTTCGAGCTGACGGTCCGCAAGGGAGTGCGGGTGACGCAGTCCCACATCCACTGCGCGCCCAAGGGCGTGAACGGGCCGATCGTGGTGTTCCTGGCCGGATTCCACAACCGGGGCTGGGACGTCAACGGGCGGTGGGTCGAGAACGCGACGGCCACCGACGCGAACGTGATGCCTCCGCCGGCCGGCTCGACCTGTCCCGTGCCGCTCAACAACCTGCGCGACCTGGCCGCCGCCATCCGGCAGGGCAACACCTACGTCAACGTGCACACGGTCGCCCATCCCGGAGGCGAGATCCGCGGACAGCTCCACCGAGACGACGAGGACGACGACCACTGACTTCCGGCGGCCGGCCGGGTGACCGGTCGGCCGCGTTCTAGCCCTCTTCCGGTTCCCGCCACCACTGGAAGAGCAGGGCCTGCAGCGCGGACAGCGCCAGGATCGTCACGTCGTCGTTCAAGTACAGCGAGAAGAAGGCGCCGGTGACCGCGCGGGCGAGCAGCGTGAGCGAGAAGCCGATCACGGCGTTCACGAGCAGGAAGACCGCGGCCAGCCCCACGGTCTCGAGCGTCTTGCCCGCCGCCGAGCGCAGCCGGCGCCGGGCGCCCTTCCGGGCGACGAGCGCCGCCGCCAGCGTGCTCAGTCCCACCAGGAGGAGGATGAAGGCGGTGTGCATGGCTCAGCGGCGCTCGGCCACCCGGCCGAGGGCGCGCGCCAGCAGCTCGCCCAGCAGGTCGTGCGCCACCTCGAGCCTGGCCTCGGGGCGGTCGACGTCCGAAGGCATGTCGTGCACCGGCGCCGGGACCACCTCGAACCCCACCCGGCGGAAGAGGGCGGCGGCCCGGGGCATGTGCTGGCCCCCGGTGACCAGCAGGATCTTCCGCACCCCGCGCGGCGCCAGGTCCTCCCAGCAGACGCGCGCCTCGTCACGCGTGGTGGAGCCTCGCGGGTCCGCGAGCAGGGCCGACGAGGGCACGCCCAGCTCCTCCGCCAGGCGCACGCGCACCTCGGCTTCGCTCCGCCCGCGGCGGCCCGGCCCCAGCATCACGATCAGCGGAGCGAGGCCCCGCCGGAACAACGCCACCCCGCCGAGCGCGCGCCGCAGGGAATGGTCGGTGAGGACGCCCTCGTCGACCCCCGCTCCCAGCACCACGATCGCGGGCGCCGCCTCCGGAGGCGGGGCGGGCGGGACGAGGACGCGGTACAGGACGCCCGCCAGCGGCGTGAACGCGAGCGCGGCGAAGAGGGCCAGCGCCGCCGCCCCGACCACGCGCAGCGCTCCCCGCGCGCTCATCCGACGTGGATGCGCGGCCGCTCGAGCGGGTTCGCGATCGCCTTGCGCAGGACCTCGCGGGTGACGGGGGCGGTGTCCCCCTCGCCCAGGAAGAGGTAGCGCAGCAGGTACGCGATCGGGTTGCCCTCGGTCCAGCCGAAGTACGCGTGGGGGATGCCGCCGGTGAGGTCGCGCAGGTGGAGCAGGAGGGCCGCGATGGCGTTGGGCACCGCCGGGCTCTTGCAGCGCAGCACGCGATGGCGCCCGACGCGCACCCCGCGCACGAGCAGGTCGTTCTTGAACTCCGACGCGTCCCCGTGGCCGACCTCCAGGAAGAGGACCGGCTCGAGGCCGCCCAGGCTGTGGTCCTCCCGCGCCTGCCGCTCCTTCACGTCGTATTCCTGCTCGGCGCGCTTGTCGGGGCGGTGGGCGATGATGCGGATCGGATGGGGCGTGACCTCGTCCACGAACGCGCGCGCGGTGGCGCTCAGGTACACCGACTCGATGCGCACCTCGGTGGCCCGCAGGGCCCGCGAGAGCAGCGAGCTGAACACGATCGCGGCGATGAAGAACGAGGCGATCTTGATCCCTTCCGGCCTCTCCACGATGTTGGCGGCCGTGGTGTACGCGAAGACCAGCGTCATCAGGAAGTAGGGCCACCGCCGGCGGCGGTGCCGCCAGTTCGCCAGCGTCACCGCCATCGACGCCGAGCTCATCAGGAAGAGCACGCCGGTGGCGTAGGCGCCGCCCTGGGCGTTCACGTCGGCGTGGAAGAGGATCGTCACGCCGAAGGCCACGGCCGTGAACACGAGCGTGAGCGGCCGCGTCGCCCGCACCCACTCCGGCGCCATCCCGTACGGGGGCAGGTAGCGCGGGACCAGGGTGAGGAGGCCGGCCATGGCGGAGGCTCCCGCGAACCACAGGATGGCGATGGTGCTGAAGTCGTAGACCGTGCCGAACACGCCGCCCAGCAGCTCGTGGGCGAGGTAGGCGAGGGCCCGCCCGTTGGCCGGCCCGCCCTCCTGGAAGGCCTCGGTCGGGATCAGCAGCGTGGTCACCAGGCTGCTCCCGATGAGGAACACGCTCATGATCAGCGCGGCGGTGAGGAGCAGCCGCTTCGTGTTGCGGATCCGTCCGAGGGGGCGGGCGGGGTCGTCGCCCTGGTCCCCCTTGATGAGGGGCATCACCGCCACGCCGGTCTCGAAGCCCGACAGCCCCAGCGCGAGCTTGGGATAGAGCAGGAACGCGACCGCCGCCGTCGCGAAAGGGCTCGAGAACGTCTGGCCCACCAGGCGCCTCCAGACCGTCAGCGCGTCGGGATGATGCCACGCCAGCTCCCGCACGCACGCCGCCAGCACGACCGCGTTCAGGAGGAGGTAGACGGCGACGATCACCACCGCCAGGCCGATGGCCTCCCGGAAGCCCCGGATGAACACGCCCCCCAGCACGGCGAGCAGCCCCAGCGTGACCGCCTCCGGGTGGTCCAGGAACCGGGGCGCGTACGGGTTCTCGATGATGTGGGCGGCGGCGTCGGCCGCGGAGAGCGTCATCGTGATCACGAAGTCGGTGAGCGCGAACCCGAGCAGGATGAGGACGAACACCTTCCCCCGCCATCGCGGGAGCAGCTCCTCGAGCATGACGATGCTGCCCTGCCCGTGGGGGCTCCGCCCCGCGACCTGGCGGTAGACCGGCAGCGCGACGAGGAGCGTCACCCCGACCAGCACCAGCGTGGCCAGCGGGGACAGCAGGCCGGCGGCGAGGAACGCGATGCCCGGCTGGTAGCCCAGGGTCGAGAAGTAATCGACGCCCGTCAGGCACATCACCTTCCACCAGGGGTAGGTGTGGGCATGGGGCTCGAGGGGCGAAGCGGAGATGGTCACGCCCTCGAACAGCCAGCGCCGGAGGCGCCCGACGTGGGCGTTGGAGGCGCCGGGAAGGGTGGCCATGGACCTTTCCTGTTTAACCGACGCGCATCAAAGCCGCAACCCCAGGCCCGAGGCGGGCACTTCCTCCGCGGGCGGAGCCGGCGGCCGAAGCGGGAAGATGCGCAGCAGGAGCCACGCGAGGAGGCCGGCCAGCGCGTGGACGACGGCGGCCACGTCCGCGCGCAGCAGGAACGCCACGCCGATGGCGTACCCGGCGAGCACCGGCACCGTGTAGCGCCAGAACACGGTCCGCCCGTCCCACGCGTAGGCGGCGGCGAAGAGCGGGAGCGCGATGTGGGGGCCGACTCCGGTCGGGGCGACGTAGAGGGCGGCCAGCTCCAGCGCGGCCGCGAGCACCATACCCCGCACGAAGCCGAGGGCGTTGCGACCGTGCTCGTAGACGTAGGGAAAGAGGGCGCCGAGGAGGACGGCGGCCAGCGCCGCGCCCGCCGGCACCTCGGGAAGCCCGAGGGCCCGCAGCGCGTGGGGACCGAAGCCGAGCAGGAACAGCAGCGGCGACGCGTTGCGGACCCACTTGGCCAGGCGCGACGGCGGGATCAGGAAGTGGTCGAGGAGCAGGTAGGCGATGTAGGCGTAGACCGGCGCCACCTGCATCAGCGAGCGCGTCTTCCAGAAGAGCGCCACCGCCAGCGCGAGCGGCGGGACCGCTTCGTAACCGCGGGGCCATGGCGGCGGCATCCGGTACAGAACGGCCGTGCGCAGGTCGGCCTTGACGCCGGGGAGCAGCGATCGCTCCACCCGGCGCCGCAGCTCGCCGAGCAGGCCGTCGAGGGCCTCCGCCTCGGGCAGGCTCCGGTAGGGAGCGGGGTCGATGGGGTCGTGGAAGCGCACCCGCACCCGGGCCGGCTTGGGCAGGGACTGGAAGTGGGGCCACGCGCGGAACGCGCCGGTGATGGTGGCCGGCACCAGCGGCGCCCCCGTCTCCAGCGCCAGCCGGGCGGCGCCTTCGCGCAGGGCCTGCTCCATCCATCCCGTGCGCGAGCGCTTCCCTTCCGGGAAGATCCCCACCACCTCGCCCTTCGTGACCAGGTCGCGGGCGCGCGCGTACGCTTCGCGGCCCCGGCCTCTCCGCACGTCCACCGGGAAGGCCCCGAAGGCCCGGATCACCGCCCCGAGCAGGGGGAAGCGGAAGAGCGCCTCCCAGGCCATGAACCGGATCGGCCGCGAGACCTGCAGTGAGAGCAGCACGGGATCGAGGTACGAAGGGTGGTTGGCGGCGACGACCACGCCGCCCTCGGCCGGGATCTTCTCTTCCCCGATGCAATCGAACGTGAAGAGGAGGCGGAAGAGCGCCTCGGCGAGCGTGGTCACGAGGCGCCGCAGGGGGCGGGCGCGGGGAGCGTTCAAGAGCGGGAGCGGCCGCGCGCCCGGGAGTCCCCGTCGGGCACCACCACCGTCAGCGCGTCTCGGAGCCGGCTCAGCGTGGACGGCGACAGCATCCGCACCTCGCGCAGCCGGCGCGGCCCGGCGCCGCCCACCGTCCCGGCGGAGAGCACGTCGACGAGCACGCAGTCGGCGGCCGCCACCAGGCGCCGCCATTCCCGGGTCTGGGAGCGCAGCCGTACCTCGACGTGGATCTCGTCGCCGCGCAGGCTTCGCAGGAAGACGGAGGCGAAGGGCAGCACCGTGGAGGCGTGGGCGACCACGAGCACGATGCTGCCGGCGGGCAGGGCGTTGATCGCGTCGCGGTCGGGGGCGGGAAACTCCAGGTGCACCACCTCCAGCGCCGCCCCGGGGGCCATCCGCGCCACCGTCGCCTCGTGATACGGCAGCACCACGCCGAGCGCCCCCGAGAGCAGGCCGGGATCGCGGGCGAGGTCCTCGAGGGTGGCGCTCGATGCGGAGACGCCGAGGCCCTGGCGGACCTCGTGCGTCATGATCTCCGCCATCTCCCGCACGGGATCGATCACCACGACGCGATCGGGCGGCGACGCCGCCAGCCAGCGCTCGACCGCGGCCCGCACGTCGGCCCCCCCGAATCCCTTCGCGAAGGCGGCGTGCAGGGCCAGCCGGATCATCGCGTCCAGGCCGTCGGCCTCGGCCAGCGCCCGCGGCCCGCCGCCGCGCACGAACACGCCCGATCCGCGCCGCAGGTCGACGTGGCCGGCCGCCTTCAGGTCCTGGTAGGCGGCGGAGACCGTGTTGTGGTGGACCTTCAGGCGGCGGGCGAGGGCGCGCACGCTGGGCAGGCGCTGGCCCCGGGCGAGCTCGCCGCCCAGGATCTTCAGCTCCAACTGGGTCACGAGCTGGTCCCGGACCGGGACGCCGCCCCGCCGGTTGACGAAGATGTCCATGGAACGACGGGGGGACCTTAGCAGAACGGGCCCCGTCCGCAAAGCCTCAGCGCACCCCCAGCTCGCTCGCGGTCGTGAACTGCGGCTCGATGTCCACCGGGACGTTCTTCAGTCGGTCCAGCACCCGCTTCACGCTCGGCCGCACCACCGCCATGCGCGCCAGCAGATCCCGGGCCTTCGCGCTGTCTCCTTCGGCCTGCAGGGTCATGATGTCGCGCGTGAGGGCGGTCACCGCGTCCTTGATGCGGCCGGCGTCGACGGTGAAGGTGCCGTCGGGCCGGACCTTGAAGCCGCCCGCGTCGAGGAGCGTGTTGAGCTGGAGGGCGATGCCCTTGCCGTGGGCCTCGGTGAGGCCGAAGCGGATCGAGCGGAAGCAGGAGGCGAGGAACGTCGTGTACATCGTCCGCTCCATCGCCTTGTCGAGCACGCCCTTGTCCACGAGGTACTGGAGGGCCCACAGCCCGGAGACGTCGGCCTTGGCCTCCTCGAGCGCGCTGTAGTTCTCCCTCAGCTCCTCGCGCACGGTGGTCTGGCGGCCCGCGACCTCGATGTTGTGCGGGCCCAGGCCGTGCATCAGCTCGTGCATCAGGATGTGGGTGAAGAACGCGTCGAAGGCGATGCCCTTGCGGTCCTCCAGCGGCAGGGCCATCCGCGAGACGGGGACGAGCACCTTCTCGAACTTGGCCTCCTGCGTGTTCTTGAGCATCACGCGCTTGGAGCCCTTCTCCTGGACGACGCGCTCGTCGTTGGGGAGGTTGAAGGCCGCCGTCTGCACGCCGCGGTTGCCGTCGCCCGCGGAGAAGATCACGTTCACGACCCGGATGGGGGCCAGCGCGCCCAGCTTCGGACGGCGGTAGCGCGCGTCGATGGGCAGGTGGTCCTCCAGCTCCTGCAGCTCGGCCGCGAACCGCGCGAGCTTGGCCGTCTCGGCGTCGTCGCGCAGCGTGACGAACGCCTCGAAGGCGGCCTTCGCGTTGAACCACTCGTCCTCGTACACCTCGTAGGGACCGATGGTGGGCTCGATGGACGCGTCCAGCTCCATCCACGCGAGGTCGCTCGCGTAGTAGTCGTTGCTCACGAAGGCCGCCGCCCGCTTCTCGAGGAACGCCTTCAGCGTGGGCTGGGCGGTGAGCCCGGCGGCCTCGCGCAGCAGCGCGGCCGCCCGCGCCAGCTCTCCCTGGTACTCCAGGCTGTAGGGAACCGCCGTGAGCCGGCCGTCCGGCGTCCTCCGGATCGTCGTGAAGAAGCCGCGCGCCCGCTCCGCCTCCGCGGCCGGGAGGGCCTTCATCCACGACTCCACCTCTTCTTTCGTCGCGCCCGCCGGGTAGAAGTTGGCCGCGGGCGGCTTGGCGCCCACGCCGGGGATGAACGGCGCGTCCTTGTCGAGGCGGGACCACGGCCCTTTGTTGATCAGGAAGTAGTGGAGGCGGGCCCGGCCCAGGGGCGTCTCGTCGGCGGCCAGCCAGAGGAGCGACGTCTCGTTGCCGGCCCACGCCTGGCGCAGGAACAGCGTGTCCATCACGCGCGCCGCCTGCACCAGCTTCGCCAGCGCCTGGCGCTCGCGCGCGGGCAGGGCGGACACGTCGGCCGCCAGCGGCACGGGGGCGAAGCGCGCGGCCATCGCGTCGAGGCGGATCGCCTCGGCCGAGGGGGAGGGCGAGGGCGACGGCGAGGGCGCGGCCGGCGCCTGGGCGCTCATGATCGAGGTCGCGAGGATCGGCAGCAGCAAAGGCACCTCCGCCGCGATCATCCCCAGCGCGGTCGGGGCCTGTCAATCGGCGTCGTCACCGGCGGGGGCGAGACGCTCAGCGCCGCGCCTGGCCCAGATCCCGCACGAAGAGCACGAGCTGCCAGCGGTCGGTCTCCGCGGGGATCTTGTCCTCGTACCGCGGCATGATGACGTTGTTGCCCTCTTCGACGATGCCCTTGGTGATCCGCCAGAAGATGTCGCCGTCGGTGAGCTTGGCCTGCAGCCTCGGGTTGGTGAGGTTGCGGGGAGCGTGGCCCTTGCGCTGCTCGTGCAGGCGCGCGTCGGGGCCGTCTCCGCGCCCGGTGGCGCCGTGGCAGGACTCGCAGTGCTTCTGCCAGAGGGTGTGCCCGCTTCGCAGCGCGAGGTCGGAGCGCGGGACGGGGTTCTTCCGCTCGCGCGCCGCCTCGGGGATCTCGTAGGGATCCTCGGGCTCCTTCGGGGGGGCCGCCTGTGCCTTCGGATGGCTCAGGGCGACCAGGGGACACACGGCGAACAACCCGACGAAGAGAAGCTGCTTCATCATCTCCAGGCCCCCCGGTTGGCGCGGGCGCAAGTTCCGCGGCCAAGGATAGCGCCGTACGTGATCGCGCACACGTCCGAGCGCAGCTGCATGACCCGAGGGTCGCCTTCGCGTACACTCTGCTCGCTCGACCCTCCGGCGCCGGCCGTTCTGGGGAAAGGAGCCCATGGGGCCCTCGCGATTGGCCGTCCGTGTCGTGGTGCTGGCGCTCGCGGCCGTCGGGGCGGGTATCGTCGTCGCGTGTCGGCAGGAGTCGCCCCCGCCTCCGTCGGAACCCGCCCCGGTCGTGACGGCGTCGACGGCAGTGGCGGCCCCGGTGCCCACGCCGGAGAACACGGTGGCCCTGCTGCTGGCCGCCGCCCCCGAGCTGACGCCCCTGAGCGCGCGCACCCTCCTCGACGCGACCTCGGCGGCGGGCCAGGACGCGACCACGCTCGCCCGCGTCAGCCTGCTCGAAGCAATGGCGGGCTTCGCGCGCCTGACCCCGGACCAGCTTCGAGAGCTGAACGGCCTTTTTGCAAAGGCCTACGATCACCTGGCGTCCGCGGACCGCGCCGACGTCGAGTCGTACCTCCAGGGCGTCAGAGGCGGGCGGCCGGGCACGACGGCAGCGGAGGCGCGTGCGCGCCGCCTGTTGAACGGCGCCATCCTCGCCCTGTCCCCCTCCGATCGCGAGCGCCTCCAGGCTCTCTACGGCGCCGCGATCACGGCCAGCCTCGCGGCAAAGAGGGAGACCGCGCGTCGCGCGGCGGAGCCTCCGCCCGTGGTGTCGGCGGAGGCG
>Ga0114129_10017976_pt1 | contig 10067 bp, 8 predicted proteins | sample RhiMetdeltSRZDD1_FD_80071 | JGI IMG/M metagenome (GOLD analysis project Ga0114129, IMG submission 80071) | Populus rhizosphere microbial communities from Tennessee, USA - Rhizosphere MetaG P. deltoides SRZDD1 (version 2) (version 2) | ecosystem: Host-associated > Plants > Roots > Rhizosphere >...
AACAATCTCGCGCTTGCAATCGGCTGGGTGGCTTTCAGCTTATATGCCACGCTGGTACTGGCTATTCCGTTCCGCCGGGGCAAAAGATGGGCGTGGTACATCTCCTGGATACAAGTGATCGTGTTTGGTTCCCTAATTTTTCTGGATGCGGATCCAGAGCTGCGCGGGGTGGTGATCATGTACGTGACGGCAGCAGGTGTGATGGCTTTGTGCCTCTTTGTGACCCGGCCTGCGTTCTTTCGGAGTGAGTAGGACGAGTCTCAAGGACACAATAGCGTAAGAATCAAGTTGTAGCACTATAAGGAGAAAATGATATGACAACTCGGACGATGGCTAACACAAGCGACACGTTCAATATTGGCTGGATCGTGCTGTTGATCATCTCAGCATTGGCGCTGCTCAATCACCTGATGCTGCCCCTGTACGACAAGAACAATCTCGTAGTTGCTATCGGCTGGGTGCCTTTCAGCTTATATGCCACGCTGGTACTTGCAGTTCCGTTCTGGCGGGGTGAAAGATGGGCATGGTACACCTCCTGGATACAAGTAATCGTGTTTGCTTCCCTGATTCTCTTTAAGGGTGATCCGGAGATGCGCGGAGTAGTAACGGCGTATTTCATCGGAGCGTGCGTGATGGCCCTGTGCTTGCTGGTGACTTGGCCGTCTTTCTTTCGCAGGGAATAAGAGTGGGCGCAGACAGGAGAGTCGTTTATGTCGAAGGATACAGTGATCCGCATCGGCGGCCCTGCGATGATCCTCGGCGGGGTGCTGTGGATGGTCGCGAATTTGGGACACCTGCCGATGGAGTGGTTTGGCGGAATTAATTTTGACGTGGTGTGGGGTGTCGTCTTCCCCCCCTTGTTCATCGGCCTATACGTGCTGACCGTGTACGCCGGGCGGAGCCGTCTGATGCGGGCAGGGGCGTGGCTGGCCTTCGCCGCCAGCGTGGTGGGCTACCTTGCCGTGCTCGGCGCGCTGGTTGGGATGTTAGGGCCGGATATGCTTCAAGTCTGGATGGGGTCACTGCTGTTCCTTGTGCTCGGCATGCTGCTGTTCGCGATGGGCGCGCTGCGGGAAAAGCCCCTGCCGCGCTGGAACGGAGTGGCCGTCGTGCTGATCATCCTGCTGTTAGCACCATTCTTATCCTTCATCGCCGCAGCCGTCATCCTTGCCCAGGGGCCGCCCCCGCAAACGACGCCGGATACGGCCACTTTGCTGGGTCTGGCGGGCTTCTTCGGGCTGATCGGATTGTGCTGGCTGCTGCTCGGCTATGCCATGCTGCCGCTCAAGCGCCGCGTCGCATCCGCGCAGTCGTAATCGTTGGCACATTTACGTACGGCATGATATTGCTAAAGGAGTGATAACCATGAACTCACAAACACGCCGCGAAATCCGCTTTGGCCTGATCGCGATGGTTTTGGCTGGGCTAGGGCTTACACTGAGTGTCGTGGTGCGGGGACCGCTTGACCGCGATCCCGCAGCCCTCATGCAGGCGGTGCTCGCCCCGAATTTCGTACCGGGTGTAGTGATCGGCCTGATTGGAGGAGTGCTGGCTATTTACGGTGACTTCTTCGGGCTATACCGCTACCTCACCATGAGAGACAAAAGCCTGATCTCCTTTCTGGCGATTGTGCTTAGCCCTCTGGGACTCATGATGTTCGTGCTTCCGTTTGTCACCTTTCTTGCGGTCAACGTGCCTGTGATCGCCGAACTGTACCAGCAGGGCAATCAAGCGGTATTGGCTGTGTTCGAGGCCACTTTTGCCAACCCACTCAGCCTGGGATTGTTGGGGGTCACCTCCGTGACTGGCTTGATTGGCACGCTCCTGTTTGCACTTGCCATGTGGCGGGATGGCAGGCTGCCTAAGTGGGTAGCTGTCGTGTGGGCGCTGAGGGGTCTTCTCCTTGTCATATCCGGTCCGGGTCTTTTCGCGACTGAATTGCTGGGAGTGGTGCTGGCGCTGATTCTTGCGTGCGTGATAGCCTGGTATGGATGGCAGGAAACGGCTTCTGAGGCTACTATTGCCATGACAGGAGGTCAGTTGGCGCAATCATGAACGCTTCTGCCACAACACTCACAGGAATAGGGAACGCCGAACCTTCCATTAACACTCGCCTGCATGGGGCTTGGTTGTGGGTAGCACGTGCCGTATGGGTTGCTATTGCACTTCTGGCTGTGGTCACCTATGCTGCTGCTGCGCCCGTTGCGTTCAATCTCTTACGAACTCCTTGCGATGTAGAACCTTGTGCGCCAATTCAGCCCACCTCTGCGGAATTGAGGGCGTTCCAGGAGCAGTACGGGCTCTCGCCCGATTTTGGGGCCTGGTACCACACCTTGTTGGAAGCAGCAAACCAGCTTGTGAACCTCTCTGTGGCCCTGCTCATTTTCTGGCGCCGGTCGGATGAATGGACAGCACTCATCACATCATTTATGCTGGTGACGATCTTCGCGGTCTTCTCCCCTTCACCGATGCTGCTGGCAAACGCCCAATCGTTGTGGCACGGGCCGCTCGTATTGCTGCGGGTAATCGCGCTTACATCGACCGTAAGCCTGTTCTACCTGTTCCCGGATGGACGCTTTGTGCCGCGCTGGACGCGCTGGCTGGCGATTGCTGTACTGGTGATTATCGGCACACAGGCTGCGGTTGGCGCTCCCTTCCAGTCCGGGTTTCCTGTTTTTATCATCGCTCTCGCCAGTGGTGCGGGCGTGCAGATTTACCGCTATCGAAGAGTGTCGGACCGGCTTCAGCGCCAGCAGACCAAGTGGGTCGTGCTCGGTATAGCAGGCATGGTTGTGCCAATGTTTCTTTTCTTGGTGTTTGCCTTTCTCAATCCTTCGCTAAATCCGCTGCGGAATCCAGCACAGATATCAGCGCAAGGTTCGGCTCTCTTCAGCGCGATGATTACAGTCTGTGTTGTCCTGCCGCTCACCTTCTTTCCCGTGACACTGGCGATTTCGATCCTGCGCTACCGCCTGTGGGATGTGGATATTGTCCTCAACCGGACGCTGGTTTATGGCGTGCTGACGGCCAGCGTGGTTGCCATATATGTAGCGATGGTCACCGGGCTGGGAGCTTTGTTCCAATCCCAGGGCAATCTGCTGATCTCGCTCCTCGCCACCGGGTTCGTTGCTGTATTGTTTCAGCCAATGCGCGAACGTGTCCAACGTGCCATCAACCACTTCATGTACGGCGAGCGCGACGAGCCATACGATGTTCTGACACGGCTCGGCCAAAGGTTAGAAGCCGCCATCGAGCCGACATCTGCTCTGCCGCTTACAGTCGAGACTGTCGCCCAGGCACTCAAGTTGCCCTATGTGGCGGTGAGACTTAACCACAATGGGGCTGTTCAGGTTGCGGCTGTCTATGGCATTTCACAAAATGTCCTGACACGTCTATCCTTGATCTATGCAGGTGAACCAATCGGTGAGTTGGTGGTTGCCTCGCGCGCTCCTAATGAATCCCTGACCCCCGCCGACCAGCAGCTTTTGAGCGACCTAGCCCGGCAGATTGGTGTCGCGGCTCATGCAACCCTGTTAGCTGCTGATCTTGAACAGGCTCGTTTGCGGATCGTAGCAGCGCGGGAGGAAGCACGGCGGCGTCTGGGCAGTGACTTGCACGATGGTGTAGGGCATCAACTTGCTGGGCTGGCGCGTCAAGTGGAGACAGCAATCCATCTGCTCGATCATGAGCCTGAGACGGCCCGTGAGTCTTTCACGGAAATCACACAGCAGTTAAACGCCGCCATTGCTCAAGTACGTGGATTAGCGCACCAGCTTCACCCACCCGAATTGGAATTGCTCGGCTTCATTGGAGTGCTGCGCGAACATGCCCAAACCCATCCAAGCCTGATGATCCATCTCGACGCGCCCGACTCCTTGCCGCCGCTTCCCACGGCTGTTGAGACTGCCGCCTACTATATTTCGCTGGAAGCCTTGACCAATATCGAGAAACATGCTGGGGCGCGATCTTGCTCTATTCGCGTTGCGCTTATACATGGCGAAGCGGCTTTCGATCTGTCGATGCTTGAACTTGACATTATTGATGATGGACATGGCTTGCCGCCCGCACTAACGAGTGGTTTGGGTTTGCTTTCGATGCGAGCGAGGGCTGCTGAAGTAGGCGGTGTCTGCCGCGTTGAGTCGAATCCGCATCGCGGAACGAAAGTCAGAGTGCGCCTTCCCTGTTCGGTGCAGCTATCGCGCGATGTTGAAGTTGTGGAGATATGAATGACGGATCGTATTCGTGTGCTCATTGCTGATGATCAGGCCATCACCCGTGGCGGCCTGCGGAATTTTCTTGCCGCGCAGGAAGCTGTCGAGATTATCGGTGAGGCTCATAACGGTGAGGAAGCAATCGAGTTAGCAGCCTCCGTTCAACCCGATGTGATCCTGATGGATTTGCGGATGCCGGGCATCAATGGCATCGAGGCCACACGCCGTATCCATCGAGCTAGCCCGCACATCGGTATTTTGGTTGTGACAGTATTCGAGGATGATACCTCCGTCTTCCCGGCCATTCGTGCCGGAGCGCGCGGTTATCTGCTCAAAAATGTCGAACAGGATGAACTCTTGCGGGCGATTTCCACAATAGCCAATGGTGGCGCGATCTTTAGCCCAGGCATTGCCCAGCGTGTGCTGAGTTATCTCAACGCCCCAGCGCCCGACCTCCCCAAACACATCTTCGATGAACTCACCAGCCGTGAGCGAGATATTCTTGACCTCATTGCACAGGGCAAAACAAATAATGAGATCGCTGAAGTACTGAATTTGAGTCCCAAGACGGTCAGCAACAATATCTCCAATGTACTCACGAAAGTTCAGGCGACAGATCGCGCCAAGCTGATGCTGATGGCTCTGGAAGCTGGCATGGGTCAATCCTCAAACATCAGCGACTAGACAGCCTCCTACTTTTGCCATTCCTGACCACCCTGGTTTCCTACCATTGCTGTTTTGCTTTTCTGCTTTTTGCTGAATTGCTGACGTGCTAGCCACTTTTGCGACATATCCCCAATACCCGTGTCACAGTTCCAAAAATTCCATCTTCTTTATTAACCCAATTCCAACCTGTTTGTACTCAACTCTTTTTCAGCGCCCTCCACTGATCCCCGAAACGACGCATCGCGCGTAATTCTCAGTGTCACGATACCTTGTTGTACTTAAATTCCTGATTGTTTTGGCGTCTTGCAGCCTCTCCAAACGACTCCCTTCGCAATCTGGTGAACAACACATCTTGCGTGCGATCTTCCCAGACTTTGCAGTAGGAAAGAGGGAGGATCGTCAGTAAATCTATAAGCCGCTACAATTGCGACACTCTGCAATTTGAGTAGAAGGAGAACGGCGTGCTTGGGCGCGTCACCGATTGAGGATGGCTAGATTGACAAGATTGCTCACATACGCGCTAGCAGTTGGGATGGTGGTGACCAGCCTCGTGTGGGAGGCTGCGCCGCAGCGTGCATCGGCGGCCCCGACCAGGCAGACCGGAGAACTGCTCAACAACCCCGGCTTCGAAGCTGATGATAACTATGAGTATCCGCGCATCGTCACCGAGGAAGGCGGCGGTGCGGTCGCAGAAGGCTGGCATGCCTGGTGGTTTAATGACGAAGGTTCGACGTACTCTGTGCCGGAATTCGAGGTTGCGCCTGTCATCCGCGATCCGTTTCGGGTGCATTCGGGGAATGCGGCGCAGCAAATCTTCCGCCCGACCGTGTTATGGATGGCGGGGGTATACCAGACCGCGAGTGTGCCGAATAACGCATCGCTGCACTTTACAGCATGGGGCCATACATGGGCTACTTTCTGTGTCCATAAGAAGAATTCGGATGGCAGCGAGTACGATGACTGCCATCCGCAGGATAGCAATTACGGGAACGCGAACCCCACCGTCATGAAGATTGGGATTGATCCGACGGGAGGGACAGATTGGTCAAGCTCGGATGTCGTGTGGTCGCCGGATTACAACATCCATGATGTGTATACACAGATAGCGGTGGATGCGCGGGCGAAAGGATCAACGGTGACAGTGTTCCTGTTCACCACCTTTATGTTTCCGGCAACGGTCAACAACGTCTACTGGGATGATGCATCGCTGACCGTGGCTGGATCGGTGGCCCCTCAATCAACCTTGCCAACGACTCCGAGCAAGCCGGGGACTCCAAGCGTCAAGACTCCGACAAGCGTTAGCAGGTCAGGGAAGCTTCCAACACAACCGCCGAACGCGGACGGCTCGCAGCATCATATTGTCAAGGTGGGGGATACGCTCACTGCCATTGCCTACGCTTATGGTGTCCACACCGGGGATCTTATGACGCTCAATGGTCTGTGGAATGACTACATCTATCCGGGGCAGGATTTGTTGATCAAAGAGGCGACTGTGCCAACGCCCACCCCGACGCTCGATGCAAGCCCGACTCCCGTAGAAACTCCAACGTTGGCCCCTACTGTTACGCCGGAACAAGTCTCTGAAGTTCCGCAGGCTACGGCAGGAAAAATATGCTTCTCAATGTTTGACGATACGAATAAGAATGGGCAGCAGGACGCTGGCGAAGTGTTGGTATCCGGGGGACAAATTTACTTAAATGGAACGGGATCAAATGCCTACACCACCGACGGGACTCATGAGCCGTTCTGCTTCACCGATCTGGCGGTAGGGGATTATATCATCACCGTGCAGGCCCCGGCTGGGTATACGCTCAATGGGGCTGGAGATACGCCTGTGCAGATTACCGGGGGCAGCGAGGTTACGCTGACCTTCCCAGCGCAGGCCGGGCAGCAAGGACTTACTTCCTTCAATTCAATGTTTGTTATCGGGGCGGGGGTCGCAGCCTTGATTGTGGTTCTCTCGGCGGTGGTGGCGATTATCCTGTTGGCACGGCGGCGGAAAAGAACAGCCACATAACAAAGTGTGGAAGTACAAGGGCGCGTGGAGCGCCCTTCGCATTTAGAGCAATCAGATCAGGCGGGGTTGTTCTGCTGAAACTGGTGACTGCTGCTTGATCTGCGCCACGTATTTGAGAATTTCCTGAGCACTCTGGCGCGCAGATTTGGCTTCTGCGCCGAGCATCTGAGTAAGTTCTTCGACCTGACCACCCGGATCAAGATGGGACACGTAAGTTATCGTGCGCTTGCCGTCGGACTTCTTCTCAACTTTGAAGTGTGCATCGGCAAAGCCTGCTAGCTGCGGCAGGTGAGTCACGACAAATACCTGATGATCGGCAGAGAGCGACCACAGCTTCTGGCCGACGACTGCTCCGATGCGCCCACCGATCCCTGAATCAATCTCGTCGAAGATCAGGGTGGGAGTTTCGTCGGCGCGAGAGAGGACTTCCTTGAGCGCAAGCATGATCCGTGAGGTTTCACCGCCAGAAGCAATCCGTGCGACTGGATGAAGTGGTTCGCCGAGGTTGGGGGCAATCAGAAATTCTACTTTGTCGATACCCGTATGGGTAAAGCCTACTCGATAATCTCCAACAGGCGCACCTTCGGGATCATCTACATGTTCGATTGATACTCCGAAGCGGGCATCCTGCATCTTGAGGTCTTTTAATTCAGCTTCGACGGCGTGGGACAGCTGATCGGCGGCGGCAACGCGGGCTGTAGAAAGCGCCGCTCCCTGCCTACCGATTTCGCCTAATAAGCGGGCCTCTTCAGCTTGAAGTTCCTGAATGCGTTCGGCGCTGTTTTCAATGCGAGAAACCTCCTGTTCAGCATCTCCCGCAGAGGCGATCAATTCTTCGATGGTTTCAACCGCGTACTTGCGCTTCATGTTGGCGATGAGGTCCATACGCATCTCAACATCACGCAGGCGGGCCGGATCGAACTCAACGCTTTCCAGATAGTCAGAGAGATTGCGCGCTAATTCTTCGATCTGGACGGAGAGGGCCTCAGCCGTATCCGCCATTTCCTGTGTCTCTGGATCGTACTTCACCAACTTAACAGCGGCGAGAGCGGCCTGAGTGACTAAATCGGCAGCAGATAACCCACCTTCCGCTGAGCCATACAGCGCTTGATATGCCTCGCTGCTTAAGGCTGCAAGCTGCTCGGATGCACCGAGGCGCTTTGCTTCGGTATGGAGTGCTTCATCTTCGCCGGGCTTGAGGTTTGCCGCGTGGATTTCCTGCACTTTGTAAGCGAACATATCCGCACGCTGCTTCAGTATCTTTTCGTTTGTACTGAGTTCAACAAGCTCATGGCGAACCGACTCAACCTGCTTGACCAGCTTTGTGAACTCATTACGCTGCGGCAGCAGCCCGCCGTAGCGATCCAGTAGATCGATATGAGATGAGGGCTTGAGGAGAGTCAGATGCTCGGACTGACCATGAATATCGACCAAACCTTCGCCAATCTCCTTGAGCACATTCAGGTTGACCGTATAGCCATTCACACGGCAGACGGTACGACCGCCCTTCCGAACCTCGCGTGTGAGCAGGAGGTGTTCTGGCGATTCAACTTCAATCTGCTCACGGGTCAGGATTGTCTGAATACGATCCTGGTTGTCACCCGGAGGAAGCAGGAAGTCCGCTTCTAGCACCGCCATTTCCGATCCACTGCGTACAGCGGTGGCATCCGAGCGACCACCCAGCAAGAGCGAGACAGCATCGAGAATGATGGACTTGCCCGCCCCCGTTTCACCGGTCAGCACATTGAAGCCGCGAACAAAGGAAAGGTTAAGCTCTTCGATGATCGCAAAGTTCTTAATGGTAATTTCAGTTAGCATAGGTAATTAGCATCTCAACAAAAGCAACCAGTAGAAAATACTGGAATCATATCATTATCGCCCGAAGCGCAAACGACCAATCGCGGCGAAAGTAGCTGTACCGATATAGATGGCCCAAGGGATTATCGAGAAACCCGCAAACAGCATGAGCGGCAATGCCATCAGCGCACCCAAGACTACACCGCTTGCGACAACCAACCACGAATACTGACTCCGACGCCGTCCTGCTGCGCGATGGGCAATATCGGCAATGAGTGCGCCTGCCGCCGACCCGGCCCCGAATGTGATGAACCATCCCCAGAAGCCCATCCTCCCACCGATTACGATAGCCAACCCCGCAGCCATCGCACTCAAAACAACAGTTACAACTCCCTGAATAACAGGGTCAAGTGTTTTAGAGTTGTAGAATACCTGCTGCTGGCCCCGCACACATTCACGGCAGCGATAACCTACTGGCGTGCGCCGCGCACATTTTACACACATCGGACGCCCACATTTGTTGCAGCGCAGCGAGGTTTCTACGTTCGGATGTATCGTACAGTACAAGACTTCGGCTGTGGAGGTCGGGATTGTTTGTGTTTCCGCCATTTCACTCTCGTTCATTATTCTGAATTGTCCACCTGCTTAGGCTCCAGCCGATCCAGCAGGGTATGATAAAAATAGGTGCGTGGCCCCAACCGTATAAACCGGCTTACATGATCGCTCGCACAAACATCAATAATATCTTCATCCTGCATCTCAAACTCAAACTGCCCATCGACGGTCAAAATGGCTTGATGATCAGTTTTGACCCGGACGCGCACGGTCGATCCTTCCGAGAGGACAATCGCACGGTCGAGAGTCAGATGGGGTGCAATTGGCAGCACGAGTATATTGCGAAGCTCTGGCGGCAGGACTGGCCCACCCGCAGCGAGAGCATAGGCGGTCGATCCGGTAGGGGTCGAGACGATCAAACCATCGGCAACATAAGTAGTGAGTTTATCGCCATCAATCTCAGTATGCAGCCGGATCACACGGGCCAAGCCGCCCCGGCTAATCACCACATCGTTGAGAGCTATGTGCTCTGCGATCAATTTGTCCTTACGCCAGGTACGAGTTGCCAGCATCAGCCGGGTCTCGATCCAGCACTCATCGGCCAGAACTTTGGGGAGCCGCTCACGCCAGTTATCTGGCCCCATCTCGGAGAGAAATCCGAGCCGTCCCATATTGACGCCAAGCACCGGAACATCTGTGCCGATACCCATACGAGCCGCCCGCAGCATTGACCCATCCCCGCCGAGCACGATGACGACATTTGCCTCCGGGATCAGGGGACGGATTTCTTCTTCCTTCCAAGTACTCCCCAGACTTACATC
>Ga0114129_10017977_pt1 | contig 10067 bp, 10 predicted proteins | sample RhiMetdeltSRZDD1_FD_80071 | JGI IMG/M metagenome (GOLD analysis project Ga0114129, IMG submission 80071) | Populus rhizosphere microbial communities from Tennessee, USA - Rhizosphere MetaG P. deltoides SRZDD1 (version 2) (version 2) | ecosystem: Host-associated > Plants > Roots > Rhizosphere >...
CGGGGGGCCGTGTAGCAAGGGGGCATGGGCCACGAGCAGCAGGACCGGTGGACGGCGGTGGACGACTACTTCGCCCAGCTGGTCGTGCGGACCGATCCGGTCCTCGAGGCGGCCGTCGAGGCCAACGCACGGGCCGGCCTGCCGGCCCATGACGTGTCGGCGAGCCAGGGCAAGCTGCTGCACCTGCTCGCTCTGGTCCAGGGGTCCCGCACGATCCTGGAGATCGGCACGCTCGGCGGCTACAGCACCATCTGGATGGCGCGGGCGCTACCGATCGACGGTCGGCTGGTCACCCTGGAAGCCGACCCCGTTCACGCCAGCGTGGCACGGGCCAACCTCGCCGCCGCCGGCCTGGCGGACCGGGTGGAGATCCGCGTCGGCGGGGCGCTGGACACGCTGCCGGCGCTCGCTGAGGAGGGCCTCGGCCCCTTCGACCTGGTGTTCATCGACGCCGACAAGGTCAACAACCCCGAGTACCTCGCCTGGGCACTGAAGCTCACCCGCCCCGGCAGCGTGATCGTCGCCGACAACGTCGTGCGCGGCGGGGCCGTCATCGATGCCGGGAGCGACGACCCCAGCGTGCAGGGGATCCGCCGGTTCACCGAGCTGCTGGCCGCGGAATCCCGGCTGAGCGCGACGGCCATCCAGACCGTCGGCAGCAAGGGCTACGACGGGTTCGTGCTGGCCGTCGTCACCGGCTCCTGAGCGGCACCGGGACGATCGGCGGGCTCGGGCTCGGTAGCGGAACCTGCCTCCGGCGACGGCGAACGGAACCGCCGGGCCTTGGCCCTCGCCCCCATCACCTGGAGGCCGGCCAGGGCACCGCCCACGTACACCACGCCCTGGGCCACGCACGCCGCACACATGGCCTCCGAACCTACCCGACCAGCCTGGCTGGTCCCCGGCTACTCCCGGCCCGCCTCCACACGAGGGCGTAAGGTCGGAGGCCCATGAGCTCCCGCTCGCCCGGTGGCTACGCGCCCGGCTCCCGGGCCCGAGCCGCCCGCCAGCGGACCGCAGCACCGCCGCCCCGCCGGACCAACCGGCTCAAGACCTGGCTGAGCGTGATCATGGTGGTGATCGGCGCGCTGACGGTCCTGGGCCTGATCGCGCTGTGGCCTCGGGGAGCTGCCCCCGATCTCGGGGTGCAGGCCCGGGACTACCTGGACGGCACCGTCACCGTGGTGCAGGAGGCGACCTGCCCGGGCATCGAGGTCGACGCGCCCACCCCGTGCCGGATCTACAGCGCCCGGCTCACCTCCGGCCCCGACCAGGGCGACACCGCCCGGTTCGCGGTCGATCCCACCCAGGTCGAGATCCCCGAGCTGGCGGTGGGCGACAAGGTCGTGCTCCAGCAGTCGCCCAACCCCAACACGCCCGATCCCTACCGCTACTCGTTCCAGGACTTCCAACGCTCGACGCCGTTGCTCTGGCTGGTGGCGGCCTTCGTGGTGGTCGTGCTGGCCTTCGGCCGCTTCCAGGGCCTGCGGGCCCTGGCCGGGCTCGCCCTGAGCCTCGGTGTCCTGGTCACCTTCGTCGTCCCCGCGCTGCTGCGGGACTCGCCTGCGGTCCTCGTCGCGCTGGTCGGCACGGTCGCCGTGGCCTACGTCGCCCTGTACCTGGCCCACGGCTTCGGGTTGATCAGCACGCTCGCCCTGGCCGGGACATTGGTGAGCCTGGCGGTCACCACTGCTCTGGCCGTCGTCGTCGCGTCCGTGGCCCAGCTCTCCGGGCTGGTGAGCGAGGAGGCCCAGGCCCTGCGGGTGACGGCCGATGCCCTGGACCTCCGGGGCCTGCTCATCGCCGGCATCGTGGTCGGGGCGCTGGGCGTCCTGGACGACGTCACCGTCTCGCAGGTCTCGACCGTGGCCGCGCTACGCCGGGCGAACCCGGCCCTCGGGGCTCGGGAGCTGTACAGCGAGGCCACCCGGGTCGGCCGGGACCATGTGGCGTCGACGGTCAACACGCTGGTCCTGGCGTACGCCGGCGCCTCGCTGCCGCTGCTGCTGTTCTTCGCCGAGGGCAACCAGCCGCTCGAACGGCTGGTGACCGGCGAGCTGGTGGCGGTGGAGATCGTCCGCATGCTGGTCGGGTCGATCGGGCTGGTGCTCGCCGTGCCGGTCACGACCCGGCTGGCGGCCGTGGTCCTCGCGCGGACGTCCGACATCCCCGGCGACGACCACTACCACCATCACGACTACGACGATGACTACGGCCACGCTCCGGCCTCGTCCTACGGCACCGCCGAGCCGGCGGCCTGGGACGAACCCGAGGAGCCCTGGTACCGGACCAGTCCGGGCGACGAGCCCGAGCCCGCGCCGTGGTTCTAGTGGGGTACCGCGTGTCAGCTCACGGCTGGGGCGGGCGATGGAGGCGGACCACGCCCTCGTCGATCGCCGCCTGCGCCACTGCCGCCGCCACCTTGGGGGCCACGCGGGTGTCGAAGACGGAGGGGACGATGTGGTCGGGAGCCAGGTCGTCGCTCACGCACTCGGCGATGGCCCGAGCCGCGGCCAGCTTCATGCCCTCGGTGATCGCGGTCGCGGCCACGTCCAGTGCGCCCCGGAAGATCCCCGGGAAGGCCAGCACGTTGTTGATCTGGTTCGGGTAGTCGCTGCGCCCGGTGGCGATGATCTTGGCCAGACCGTCGGCGTCCTCGGGCGTGATCTCGGGATCGGGGTTGGCCAGGGCGAACACGATCGGCTCCGCCGCCATCGTGCGTAGCTCGGCGGCGGTGATCAGGCCCGGCCCCGACACGCCGATGAACACGTCTGCTCCCGGCATCACCTCGGACAGCGTGCCCTCCCGGCGCTCGGGGTTGGTGTTCTCCGCGAACCAGAGCTTGGCGACGTTGAGGTCGTCGCGGCCCTCCCAGATCGCGCCCTTGCGGTCGACGCCGATGATCTCCTTGACGCCGGCCTCCAGGAGGATCTTGCTGATCGCGACGCCGGCCGCGCCGACACCGGCGATGACCACCTTCAGCTCGGCCATGCTCTTGCCGACGATCTTCAGCGCGCTCGTCAGCGCCGCCAGCGCCACCACGGCCGTGCCGTGCTGGTCGTCGTGGAACACGGGGATGTCCAGCAGCTGCTTCAGGCGCTCCTCGATCTCGAAGCAGGCCGGAGCCGCGATGTCCTCGAGGTTGATGCCGCCGAAGGTAGGAGCGATGCGGCACACCGTCTCGACGATCTCGTCCGGTGTGCTGACATCGAGGCAGATGGGGAAGCCGTCGACCCCGGCGAAGTGCTTGAACAGCAGCGCCTTGCCCTCCATCACCGGCAGCGCGGCCTCGGGCCCGATGTCGCCCAGGCCCAGCACGGCGGTGCCGTCGGTGACGATGGCCACCGTGTTCTTCTTGATGGTCAGGTCGTGGACCCGCGCCGGATCCCGTGCGATGGTCGTGCACACCCGGGCCACGCCGGGCGTGTAGGCCATCGACAGGTCGTCGCGGTCGTTGACCGGCATCCGGGCCAGGACCTCGATCTTGCCGCCGTCGTGCATGAGGTAGGTGCGGTCGAGCAGCTCGAGCACCTCGACCCCGTCCAGCCCCTCGACCGCCGCGCGGACCTGCTCGATGTGGGCCTCGTCGCGGCAGTTGACGACCAGGTCCTCCTCCAGGGCCGGACCCCGTACGTCGAACCCTCCGAGCGCCGAGATGTTGCCGCCGATGTCACCGATGGCGGTGGCCAGACGGCCGAGGGATCCGGGGCGATTGTCCATGCGGACCCGCAGACGGACGGAGTAGGCAGCAGTTGGGGTAGCCACGGCGGGCAAGTATCGCTCACGGCCCGACCCCCCGAAACCGAGTATGGCTACCCTCGGTGGACGTGCCTGGTGTCTTCGACGTCGTCACCGCCGACGGCTACGAGCAGGTCGTGTTCTGCCACGATGCTCCGACCGGTCTGCGAGCCATCGTGGCCATCCACTCCACGGCTCTGGGCCCCGCTCTCGGCGGCACCCGCTTCTACCCCTACGCCACCGAGGCCGATGCCCTGGAGGACGTCTGCCGCCTCGCCCGCGGCATGACCTACAAGCACGCCGTCTGCGGGAACGACCTCGGCGGCGGCAAGGCGGTCATCATCGGCGACCCGGCCGAGCTACGCAGCGAGGCGCTGCTGCGGGCCTACGGCCGCTTCGTCGACGGCCTCGCCGGGCGCTACCTCACCGCCGAGGACGTCGGCACGACCCAGGCCGACATGGACCTCATCCGCCGCGAGACCCGCCACGTCACCGGCGTCAGCGAGTCGCTCGGCGGGTCCGGCGACCCCTCCCCCGCGACCGCCTGGGGTGTGCTGTGGGCCATGAAGGCGGTGGCCGAGCGGCTCTGGTCGACGTCGTCCCTGGCGGGACGCCACGTCTGCATCACCGGCGTCGGCAAGGTGGGCTCGGCCCTCGCCGAGCACCTCCACGAGGAAGGCGCCAAGCTCACCGTGGCCGATGTCGATGCCGACGCGGTCGCCGCCGCGATCCACGAGTACGGGGCCGTGAGCGTCGAGCCGGACGACGCCCACGCCGTCGAGTGCGACATCTTCTCGCCCTGCGCGCTGGGTGCGGTCCTCAACCCGACGACCGTCCCCCAGCTCCACTGCGAGGCCATCGTCGGGTCGGCGAACAACCAGCTCGAGAGCGACACCGACGCGGTGGCCCTGGCCCAACGGGGCATCGTCTACGCACCGGACTTCGTGGCCAACGCCGGCGGGGTGATCAACATCGCCGAGGAGCCCCACGGTTATGACCGCCAGCGAGCCTACGACCGCATACGCACCATCTACGACACGCTGCTCGCGACCTTCGCACGGGCCGACGCCGACGGGATCACCACGGCCGAAGCAGCGGACCGCCTGGCCGAGGAGCGGATCGCGTCGGTCAGCCGGGTCAAGCTCCTGCGGGCCAGCAGCGGCTGAGACCTCGAGCGGGCCAGCCGGCGGTCAGTTGGCGATCAGGCTGGCCACGGCCCAGAGCGCGGCGAGCCCGCCGATCACCGCCATGACGATGCTGCGCCCGACCGGTGCCCGGGCCAGCTCGCCGTCGCGGGGTGTCTCCGGCGGGCGGACCAGGGCCATGATGCTGCCCACGGCCATGGCGCCACCGAGCGCCAGCACCAGCCACGCGAGGAGGTCCTCGCCGAGGAAGACGGTGGTCTCGGCAGCGAGCGCAGCAAGGAAGGCGGGCACCTCCATGGCTCCAAACTAGCGAGAAGCACCGAAATGCTGGGTATGCGGCTGTCTGGCGGTTAGCGTTTACGACAACATGACCGTTTCGACGGCGAGATTGCCGGCGGAGGAGTCTCCGACAGTCATCGGTTGGCGAGAGTGGGTGGCACTGCCCAAGTTGGGTGTGCCAGCCATCAAAGCCAAGGTCGACACGGGCGCGCGGTCCTCGTCCCTCCACGCGTGGGACATCGAGGTCGTGCCCGGTAGGTCGCATGCTCGTGTGCGGTTCGTGCTCCATCCTTTCGAGGACGACGAGACCCTCACCATCCGCGCTGTGGCGCCGTTGGTGGACACCCGGGACGTGCGGTCGAGCAATGGCGAGGTCGAACGACGCCCGGTGGTGCGGACGACCCTGGCCGTTGCGGGCCATCGCTACCGCATCGATCTCACGCTGACCCGTCGTGACGAGATGGGATTCCGTATGTTGTTGGGGCGTTCGGCCATTCGGCGCCGATTCGTCGTCGATCCGTGCGGATCGTTCGTCGGTGGGGGCAGTACAGTCTCGCCGCCCTCCCACCTCAGCTGGCCCCATGAAGATCGCCATCCTCTCGCGGAACCCCAATCTCTACTCCACCTCCCGTTTGCAGGAGGCCGCTGAGGCGCGCGACCACACGGTCCGGGTCATCGACTACTTGCGGTGCTTCATGAACATCACCGCGCACCGGCCGACGGTGATCTTCCAAGGCGAGGAGCTCAAGGACGTGGACGCGGTGATCCCCCGGATCGGCGCGGCCAACACCTTCTACGGCACGGCCGTGGTCCGGCAGTTCGAGATGATGGGGGTCTTCACGGCCAACGACTCCCAGGCCATCAGCCGGGCCCGGGACAAGCTGCGGGCGCTCCAGCTGCTGGCCCGCAACGGCATCGGCCTCCCGGTGACCGGTTTCGCGCACTCCACCAAGGACATCGACGGCCTCCTGGAGACCGTGGGCGGCCCACCGGTGGTGGTGAAGCTGGTCGAGGGCACCCAGGGCATCGGGGTGGTCCTGGCCGAGACCAAGAAGGCGGCGGAGTCGGTGATCCTGGCTTTCCGCCAGCTCAACGCCAACATCCTCGTGCAGGAGTACATCAAGGAGGCCCGGGGCGCCGACATCCGGGCCTTCGTCGTCGGGGGTCGGGTGGTGGCCTCGGTGAAGCGCCAGAGCGCGCCGGGTGAGTTCCGCTCCAACCTGCACCGCGGCGGGACGGCGGTCGAGGTCAAGCTGACGCCGGAGGAACGGTCGATCGCCTCCCGGGCCGCCAAGACCATGGGGCTCAACGTCTGCGGCGTGGACGTGGTCCGGTCCACCCATGGCCCGGTGGTGCTGGAGGTCAACAGCTCACCCGGGCTGGAGGGCGTGGAGAAGGCCTCCAAGATCGACGTGGCCACGCGCATCATCCAGTACGTGGAGAAGGGCCACCAGGAGCGACCCCGCCGGCGCGGCCGCGGCTAGGGGTTCCCCTAGGCGGGGATGGGGTCGGGGCAGCATCGTCCCCCAGCCCGATCGATCGGACACTCGGCGGTATGGATGCCGCCACGACCACGCCCACGACGCCGGCCTCACCGTCCTCGGCTCCGCTCTCGGTGGACGCCCTCGTCGACGCGACGCCCGACCGCCGCGACCGGGTCGTCGACTTCCTCCGCGCGGTCAGCATCGCGGTCGTCGTCCTGTGGCACTGGACGTTCTCCCTCACACACTGGCGGCACGGTTCGCTCCGCATGCCCAACCCCATCGGCGACGTCCCCGGGCTCTGGACCGCCACCTGGGTCCTCCAGGTCATGCCGCTGTTCTTCCTGGTCGGGGGCTACGCCAACCTCGCCGCGTGGGAGGCGGTCGTGCGCACCGGCGGTGGCGCGGCCGACTTCTGGTCCAAGCGCTTCTCCCGGCTGCTGCGCCCGGTGGCCGTCTACCTCGCGTGCTGGGCGGTGCTCGACCTGGCGTTGCAGGCCGGTGGCGGGCGCAGCGTCCTCGACTGGGGGTTGGTGGTCTTCGTGCCGCTGTGGTTCCTCGGCGTCTACGCCAGCGTGGTCGCGCTCGCGCCCTTCACGGCCCGCTGGCACACCGCCCGGCCGGTGCTCGCGCTGGGCGGATTGGCGCTCGGTGTGGTCGCCGCGGACGTTCTCCGCTTCGGCTTCGGCGCCGGTTGGGCGGGCTGGGTCAACGTGGGATTCGTGTGGGTGTTCGTCCACCAGCTCGGCTACTGGTGGCGGGACTGGCCGGGTGGCCGGGCGCACAGCCGGCGGCGGGCGCTGGCCGTCGGTGCCACCGGGTTGGGCACCCTCGCCACGCTGACCACCTTCGGCCCGTATCCCCGATCGATGGTCGCCGTGCGGGGTCAGGAGATCAGCAACATGAACCCGCCGACGGCGTGCATCGCGGCACTGGCCGTGTTCCAGCTCGGGGTGGCATTGGCCCTGCGGCCCGCGCTCAGCCGGTGGCTGCAGCAGCGGAAGGTGTGGCGGGCGGTGGTGGCCGCGAACGGGGTGGCGATGACCGTCTTCTGCTGGCACATGACGGCTCTGGTCGGGTTCCTCGTGGCGTACGAAGCCGCCGGGTGGACGTTGGGCGACCAGCCGACGGCCGGGTGGTGGCTCTCCCGGCCGGTGTGGATCATCGGTCCCGGGCTGGTGCTGGCCGGGCTGATGGTGGTCTTCGCCCGCTTCGAGCTGCCGGGCGCGGGCGGCGGCGGCGCACGCCGCCCACAGCAGCGGAGGTGGAAGTCCGTAGCCTCGTAGTCGATGAGCGATGGGGTGCGTGATCGAGCGCTGGCGGCGGTCAGCGACGCGCTGGTGGGCGCGGCGACCGACCTCTCGCTGGATGCGGTCCTGGAGCGGTTGATCGCCGCCGCCCGCGACCTGGTGGGCGCCCGGTTCGCCGCCCTCGGCGTCCCCGACGACGAGGGTGGCTTCGCCCGGTTCATCACCGATGGCATGGACGACGAGCTGATCGAATCGCTCGGGCCGATGCCCCGTACCCACGGCCTGCTCGGAGCGATGTTGACCCAGCCGGTGCCGTACCGGACCCCCGACATCCGGCGCGACCCCCGGTTCCGGGGCTGGTGGCCCCAGCGCCACCCGCAGATGCGGTCCTTCCTCGGCTATCCGATCCTGTTCAAGGGCGACATCATCGGAGCCTTCTACCTGACCGACAAGCTCGACGCCCCGGCGTTCGACCAGACCGACGAGGACCTGGTCGGCGTCTTCGCCCCGCATGCCGCGGTGCTGATCGAGTACGCCCGCCTCTACGAGCAGAGTCGCGAGCTCAGCATCGTCGACGAACGCAACCGGATCGCCCGCGAGTTGCACGACGCCCTCACCCAGACCCTGTTCGGCCTCCGGCTGGCCATCCAGACGGCGAGCGTCGCGCTGGCCTCGCTCGAGACGGCGACCGCTCCGGGCACGGAGCCGGCGGCGGCCTCGGAGTCGGCAGCGACCGAGCCGTCTCCGGTGGCGACGGCCGCCGACCAGTTGGCCCGGGCCGAGGGCCTGGTCCAGGAGGCCTTCGGCGAGCTGCGGTCGCTGATCCTCGACCTGCGACCCCCGGACCTCGAGACCGACCGGCTCCCGGGAGCCGTGCGCAAGCAGCTCGCGCTGCTCGAGCGGACCAGCGGCCTGGCCGTCGACCTGCAGGTCGACGGTGACCCCAGCTCGCTCGATCCCGAGGCCGAGCGCCAGGTGTTCCGCATCATGCAGGAGGCGGTGGCCAACGTCGTCCGCCATGCCGACGCCACCTCGCTCACGGTGTCGATGACCGTCGAGGAGGGTGGCGACGGTGACGCGAGTTCGCGAGGACGGGTCCTGCGCATCGAGATCCGCGACGACGGGGTGGGTTTCGACCCCGACGAGCGGGCCATCCGCAGCCGCCGGCTCGGCCTGACCTCCATGTCCGAGCGGGCCCATGGGCTGGGCGGCAAGCTGACCATCGAGTCCTCGCCGGACGCCGGGACGACGGTGCGAGCCGAGGTCCCCGTTGGCTGAAGCCGACACGTCCCCCGACGGCGCCATCACGGTGCTGGTGGCCGACGACCACCCGGTCGTCCGCGAGGGGCTGCGGTCGTTCCTCAGCGCCCGACCGGGCATCACCGTGGTGGGCGAGGCCGCCGACACGCCGAGCGTCGTCGCGGCGGCCCGGGTCCAGAGTCCCGATGTCGTGCTGGTGGACCTGATGATGCCGGGTGACGGGATCGAGGCCATCCGCCAGCTCCGGGCGCTCTCCCCGCCGCCGCGGGTGCTGGTGCTGACCAGCTTCGCCGGCGACGACAAGGTGCTACCGGCGCTCCGGGCGGGGGCGGCCGGGTACCTGTTGAAAGACGTCCGTCCCGCGGACCTGGAGGCCGCGGTCCGCACCGTCCACCAGGGAGGCGCTCTCCTGGCGCCCGCTGTGGCGACCCGGGTCCTGGACCAGGCGACCTCGCCCCGCCCCAGCACCGTGGACGACGACCGATTGGCCGAGCTCACGCCCCGGGAGCGGGAGGTGCTGGCCCTGCTCGCCCGGGGTCTGACCAACCGGCAGCTGGCCGCCGAGCTGTTCGTGTCCGAGAAGACGGTGAAGACCCACGTGAGCAGCATCCTCACCAAGCTGCGGGTGGCCGACCGGACCCAGGCGGCGCTCTACGCCGTCCGGCACGGCCTCGCCGGCGATCCGGTCGACGGCGACCCCAACGGGGCCCGGCACTAGGCCTTTCGACCGAGGGCGAACCGGTCCGGGGGCCGATGGGCCGTGACCGGCCGGTTCATAGGTTGCGGGTATGACCGAGACTCCGAGCACGACCCTTCCCAGCGCCTTGATCACCGGGGACCCGCGAGGCCTCGGTGATCAAGGGGCCGGGAAGGGTGGTGCTCGGGGTCTCGGTCATGCCCGCAACCTATGAGCC
>Ga0114129_10017978_pt1 | contig 10066 bp, 6 predicted proteins | sample RhiMetdeltSRZDD1_FD_80071 | JGI IMG/M metagenome (GOLD analysis project Ga0114129, IMG submission 80071) | Populus rhizosphere microbial communities from Tennessee, USA - Rhizosphere MetaG P. deltoides SRZDD1 (version 2) (version 2) | ecosystem: Host-associated > Plants > Roots > Rhizosphere >...
ACGCTAGAATCTCGGTCATGCGCCAGTCGATCGTTTGCGTCTTCATGCTCGTGGTGTGCGCCGCACCTGCCCTCGGCCAGTCCGGCACGCTCGTCATTGTCGGTGGCGGAAACACGGGTCCGGAGATCGTGTCCAGGACGCTCGCCCTCGCCGGCGGGCCGAACGCGATCGTTGCGGTGTTGCCGCAGTCGTCGGCGGAGCCCGACGCCGGGGACGAGTCGGTCAAGATGTGGCGCGAGGCGGGCGCCCGCGACGCCGCAAAGGTGACATTCGACGACAGGCAGATGGCGACCGCCGCGCTCCGGCGCGCCACGCTCATCTGGATGCCGGGCGGCGATCAGAACCGGTTCATGAAAGCAATCGATGGGACAGGTCTCGCGGACGTGATTCGCGAGCGATATCTACGCGGCGCGGTCGTGGGAGGCACGAGCGCCGGCGCCGCGGTGATCTCGGAAGCCATGATTACCGGTGAGGCAGATCTGCAGGCGGTGACGGCCGGCAAGACGGTGCTTGCCGGCGGGCTCGGGCTGTGGCCCGAGGTCATCGTGGACCAGCACTTCCTGAAGCGCCAGCGCGGTAATCGTCTGATCAGCGCGATCCTGGATCGCCCCACGCTGATCGGCGTGGGGATCGACGAATCGACCGCGGTGGTCGTGCACGGCTCGTCGTTCGAAGTCATCGGCCGGAGCGCCGTCGTCGTCATCGATCCGAGAGGCGCAGCTGTTGAGAAGACCGCGCCTGGCGAACAGTCTGCCGGCCGCGGACTGAAGCTGAGCGTCCTGCGCGCGGGGATGTCGTACGCGTTTCGCTAACGCGTTAGAGAGATTCCAATTCGGCCTCGATTCCCTCCGACATCGTCTTGAACACTCGATAGGAGCGTCCGAGGGCCTGCTGCCCGGCGGTGTCGATCAGGTAGTGTTTGCGCCGGCGTCCGCCGCGCTGCGGCGTGGGATCGCCGATGTACGCGCACACCATCTTTTTCTTCTCGAGCCGCGCGAGCGTCATGTACAGCGCGCCGACGGCCACTTCACGTCCCGTGCGTTCGCGGATCTCGCGAAGAATCGCCGCGCCGAACGCGCCGTTGCCAAGGCGCACCAGCGCGAGCAGCACGAGCTGCTCGAACTCGCCGATGATCGCCGCGTAGTAGTCATTTATATGTCTCACATTGTTAAGTATATAACCGTGGTATGCTTGGGTCCGACCCAGACGGTTTGTGCTTGCGGTGGAGGTCTATGCACAACATAATCGAACCCTTCAGGAACCCGCGACCGAGGCTTCTGACTCATCCCGCGACAGGAAAGGACATCGAAATGGGCTCTGCATCATCGAGTGACGCAATCCGAGGCATTAATGAATGGGGCTTGAGCCGTAACGCTGCAGCGAACGCACAGCGCCGCGCGACCGAGGAATTCGGATCGCTGACGTTCAACGAGGAAGTGCAGCGTGCGCGCCTGCCGAAGGATGCGTTCCGCGCGCTGCGCCGCTCGATCGCGCATGGTGAGCCGGTCGATCCGTCGATTGCCGATACCGTCGCCAGCGCGCTGAAGGACTGGGCCGTGGAACACGGCGCGACGCATTACACGCACTGGTTCCAGCCGATGACCGGCATCACCGCCGAAAAGCACGATTCCTTCCTGAATCCGACGCCGGACGGCCGGGCCGTCGCCGAGTTCAGCGGCAAGGAGCTGGTGAAAGGAGAGCCCGACGCGTCGAGCTTCCCATCGGGCGGCATGCGCTCGACGTTCGAGGCGCGCGGCTATACCGCGTGGGATCCGACGAGCCCCCCGTGGCTCCTCGTCACGCCACAGGGGACGACCCTCGTCATTCCGACGGCGTTCGTGAGCTGGACGGGCGAAGCGCTCGACAAGAAGACGCCGCTCCTGCGTTCGATGGAAGCGCTGTCCAAGCAGGCCATCCGCATCCTCAAGCTTTTCGGGTCGAAGGCGCAGCGCGTGGTCACGACGTGCGGCCCCGAGCAGGAATACTTCCTGATCGACCGCCGCTTCTATTTCAGCCGCCCGGATCTCATCAATGCGGGCCGCACCCTCTTCGGCGCGAAGCCGCCGAAGGGCCAGGAGATGGAAGACCACTACTTCGGATCGATTCCCGATCGGGTGCTGGCCTTCATGATGGAAGTCGAACGCGAGCTCTACAAGGTCGGCGTTCCGGTCAAGACGCGCCACAACGAGGTCGCGCCCAGCCAGTACGAAGTTGCGCCGATCTTCGAGAACGCCAACGTCGCCACCGACCACCAGATGATGACGATGGAGATGATGCGGAGGGTGGCGCCGAAGTACGGTCTGGCGTGCCTGCTGCACGAGAAGCCGTTCGCAGGCGTGAACGGATCCGGCAAGCACTTGAACTGGAGCATCAGCGACGAGCTGGGGAACAATCTCCTGAACCCCGGCGACACGCCGCACGACAACATCCAGTTCCTCGTGTTCTGCGCCGCCGTGCTGCGCGCCGTCAACCGTCATCAGGGTCTGCTGCGGTGGAGCATCGCGAGCGCGGGCAACGACCACCGGCTCGGCGCGAACGAAGCACCGCCCGCCATCATTTCCGTGTTCCTCGGCGACATGCTGACGGACATCTTTCAGCAGATCGAAAAGGCCGGCAGCGCCAAGAGCACGAAATCCGGCGGGATTCTCGACATCGGCGTCTCCGTGTTGCCGAAGCTTCCGCGCGACGCCGGAGACCGTAATCGCACGAGCCCCTTTGCGTTCACCGGCAACAAGTTCGAGTTCCGCGCCGTTTCGGCGAATCAGAGCATTGCGCTCCCGAACGTCGCGCTCAACGTCGCGGTGGCGGAGTCGCTCGACTACTGCGCGACCGAGCTCGAGAAAGGCCTCAAGGAGGGCAAGAAGCTCCAGGCCGCCGTCAAGAGTCTGCTGACCAAGTTGATCAAGGAGAACAAGCAGATCATCTTCAACGGAAACAACTACGCCGAGGAGTGGCAGAAGGATGCGGCAAAGAGAGGTCTCCTCAACCATCGCACGTCAGTCGATGCGTTCGGTGAGATCCTCAAGCCGGAGGTCGTCAAGGCGTTCGAGAAGTACGGCGTGCTGAACGAGCGCGAGCTGAAGGCACGCTACGACGTCGCGCTCGAGCAGTACAACAAGACGATCAACATCGAGGCGCAGCTCATGGTGTTGATGGCCAATCGGTACATCCTTCCGGCGGCCTATCGATATCAGGGGGAGCTGGCCGAGAGCGTGACGGCCGTGAAGGCGGCTGGCGTGACCTCGAAGGAAACGCGACGGTCGCTGGAGGAGCTGGCCAAGCTCACCGACGAGGCCAAGACCCGCCTCGATAAGCTGCAGCACCTGCTCGACCACGAGGCGAACGGCGACATCGAGAAACACGCGAAGTACTTCCGCGACAAGGTGGTGCCCGCGATGGAAACGCTCCGCGAATCGGGTGATGCGCTCGAGTCGATCGTCCCGCACGACGTCTGGCCGCTTCCGACGTATCGCGAGATGCTGTTCGTGAAATAGAAGACAGAAGGTAGAAGGTAGAAGGTAGAAGACGGGCCTGGCGCGCGAGCCGGGCCCTTTTTGTTTTCATCCGGCCAACCGAAACCGTTTTCGTTCCGTCCAACGGCTCATGATGGAGGTCTCGCCATGATGGGCCGTAGTCTGGCTGCCGTCGGATGTGTCACCCTCGCCCTGGCTCTGCCGTTCAGTCCGCAATCCGTCAGACGCGCGGTCGATCTCGAGGCGGCGGATTGCTCCCGTCACGACATGAGGTTCGACGACCTGGCGGTCGCGCGCGCGGTGCAGCGTACGACCGTCCCGTTATCGGGACGTCTGGACATCGAGCCGGAAGCGAATGGCGGCGTTCAGATCGAGCGCGGCCGGGGATCGAGCTATTCGATCACGGCATGCATCGCCGCGGGAGGGGTGACCTACGACGAGGCGCAGCAGGCCGCCGACGCCGTGCGGTTGTCGATCGAGGGCAGTCGCGTGCGCGTCTCCGCGCCCAGAAACGTTCGAAGCTGGAGCGTCTATCTCATCGTCGAAGCGCCCGACGGCGCTGACATCTCCGTCACCACCACGAACGGCCCGATTGGGATCTCGGACGTCTCGGGCAAGTTCGATGCGCGAGCGAGCAACGGTCCGATCGGGATCCACGACGTGCGCGGGACGGTTTCCGCGCGCGCGCAGAACGGACCCATCAGCGTCGAGGGGAGCCGTGGAGATTTCGAGGTCGAGACGTCGAATGGACCGATCTCGGTGTCGCTGTCGGGCACGCGGTGGGAAGGGCGGCTCGACGCCCGCGCGCACAACGGGCCGCTGACCGTCCGCATTCCAGAGAACTATCGATCGGGCGTCGAGATCTCTTCGTCGTTCAACTCGCCGTGGAGCTGTCGCGTCGCGGCGTGCCGCAGGGGAAGCCGCGATTGGGACGAGCGGTCCCGCAGCCTGCGCATCGGCTCGGACCCGGTGGTCGTGCGGATCTCGACCGTCAATGGTCCCGTGACCGTCGACGAGCGGTAGTCCCAGAAGGGCGCACGTAGCGCCGCGAACCCTCGATCACCCTCTCGCGCGCAAGAGCTGCTTGATTTCCTGCAGCTCCGCCATCAGATCCTGCTGACGAAGCGTATCGCTTGTCGGCTTCCGCCCGATGAAGCACAGCGTCCCGCCCGGCTCGAGGATCACGCGCTCCACGGACTCGAGAGAATCGAACCCCTGGCGATGGGCCGCGGCCTCGAGTTCGGCCATCGTGATGAGCTCCGCGTCGAGGTTCTCCTTGAGCACGCGGCCGTGCTCGACGAGCAGCGTGGCTTTTCCTTCAACGAGGCGGTCGATGCGTTCGTGGTGATAGAGGAAGCGCACCACGACGAAGTTGACCGCCATCAGCGTGGCCGCGCCGACGATCCCTCCGGTGACCGAGTTGTCGTTGCCGATGATGGCGTTCTGGACCGTATTGGAAATCGTGAGCAGGACGATCAGATCGAACTGGTTCAACTGCGCCAGCTCGCGTTTGCCGAAGACGCGAAAGAGCAGGACCATGACGAGATACACGATGAGCGGCCGCACGATCTTTTCAATCCACGGCACGCCAGGCACGAGAAGGTCGGACCAGACCATGCATCCTCCAGACGGCCATTCGGCCGTTCCTGAGAGTGTAGCGGTCCTGGGTTGTCCGGCTCTAGCCCCGCATCACGGGAGCCGGATTGTTCCTTCTCCCAAGAGCACGCTGCGGCCCCCTACGCGGACCTTGTTCACGCGCGTGCCCGTTCGCTCGATAGAGATGTGAATGCGGCTCGGTCGCTTCATGGCCACGCCTTGCAGGCTCACGAAGTGTTGGAGCCGATCTTCGGGAAGGAGATTGTGGGCGGACAGGTAGCAGCCGAGCGGTCCGCTGGCGCCTCCCGTCGCAGGATCCTCGGCCACGCCAAGACCGGGGGCCAGCATCCGGCTGTAGACCGTCTCATCGCCCGACGCGCCGGTGCGGTCGAGCGTGAACACGAAAACAGGGAGCTCCTCGATCCCGGATTTCTCGAGAGTGGCGGCGTATGCGGACCGCGCGATCGACACCCGATCCACCGCGGCGCGCGTCCCCAGCGGCGCAAACAGAAACGGAACGCCGCACGACACGTTCTCAATGGGCAGATCGCCGCTCAGCTCCGAGGCGCTCACGCCAAGTGCTTCCGCGAACGCGGATTTGTCCTCCACGCGTCCGCCGACCTTCGGGAGCTGTTGGGTCATCCACGCAAAATCGAGGTCCCGATTCTTCCACGTCATCGACACCGGCGTCGGCCCCACGTTCAAGCCGAAGACGAACGCGTCCTGCCCTGGCTTGATGACGCCTTCCGCCGCGAGCGCGAAGGTGCTTCCAATCGTTGGATGGCCGGCCATCGGCAGCTCCTCGGCCGGCGTGAAGATCCGCATGCGGACATCCGTTCCAGGCGCCCCTGCGGGGAATATGAACGTCGATTCGGAGAACGCCATCTCGCGAGCGATGCGCTGCATCTCATCCGTCGAGAGGCCATCGGGTTTTGGAAAGACCGCGAGCTGATTGCCTTCGAGCGCGGTGTCGGTGAAGACGTCGACGTGAAGATAGCGGTAGGTACGCATCACCCTACCGTACGAGACGCCGACGCAGCGCGACAAGGACCGCAGACCGTATGGACTGCGTAGTCCGCAGAATTCGCTGAAGTCCGCGGTATCCTTATCGGCAATGGCCAAACGCAGGAAACCGCCCAACGCATCGCTCTTTGATGTCGTCACGGATTCGGATACACCCTCAGGTCCTTCAGACGAAGCGGTCAGTCTTCACGAAGCCGCGCAGACCCGGTACCTCAACTACGCGCTCTCCGTCATCACGTCGCGGGCGCTGCCCGATGTGCGGGACGGACTGAAGCCCGTCCAGCGCCGCATTCTCTTCACGATGTGGCAGCAGAACCTGACCGCAGACACGAAGCACCGAAAGTGCGCGAAGGTCGTCGGCGACGTGATGGGGAGCTATCACCCTCATGGTGACGCCGCGCTGTACGAAACGCTCGTGCGCATGGCGCAGCCGTTCTCGCTTCGCTATCCGCTCGTGGACGGCTCCGGTAACTTCGGATCGCTCGACGGCGACAGCGCCGCGGCCATGCGGTACACAGAGTGCCGTCTGGCGCGCATCAGCGACGAGCTGCTGACGGAGATCGATCAGGCAACGGTGCAGTTTCGTCCGAACTATGACGGGACGAAGACCGAGCCGGTCGTGCTGCCGTCGCGAGTGCCGAACCTGCTGGTCAATGGAGCGACGGGGATCGCCGTCGGCATGGCGACGAACATCCCGCCGCACAACCTGTCGGAAGTCTGCACCGCGCTCATCAAGCTGCTCGACAACCCGGATCTCAGCAGCGTCCAGTTGTGCCGCTACGTGAAGGGGCCCGATTTCCCGACCGGCGGCCAGATTCTGAACACGCCGGAGGAGCTGAAGCAGATTTACAAGACGGGATCGGGGGCGATTCGGCTGCGCTCGACGTGGGAAGAAGGCCCGACGACCCGCGCGTCCAAGACGATCTACATCACGAGCGTTCCGTACACCGTCAACAAGTCTGCGCTGGTCGAGCGCATTGCGGAGGTCGCGCTCAGCCGGAAACTGCCACCGCTCCTGGATGTCAAGGATCTTTCGACCGAAGACGTCCGCGTCGCGCTCGAACTGAAGCGTGATGCCGACGAAAAAATGGTGATGGCGTATCTCTTCAAGCACACGCCTCTCCAGACCAACTTTCTCGTCAACCTCACGTGCCTGATCCCAACCGAGAACCCGGAAGTCGGACGGCCCGAGCGGCTCGATCTCCATTCGATCCTCTGGCACTTCCTGCACTTCCGCCTCGACGTCGTGACCCGGCGCCTCGAGCACGAGCTGCAGGCCCTCAAGAAGCGCATTCACATTCTCGAAGGATTCGAGAAGGTCTTCGACGCGCTCGACGAGATCCTCAAGATCGTCAGAAAGTCCGAGGGCAAGCAGGACGCCGCTCAACAAATCATCAAGAAGTTCGGGCTCGACGCCGAGCAGACCGACGCGATCCTCGAGCTGAAGATCTACCGGCTCGCACGCCTGGAGATTCTGATCGTCCGGAAGGAAGTAGAGGAAAAGCGGAAACGCGCTCGTCAGATCGGCGGGCTCTTGAAGAACGAGGACAGCCGGTGGGCCTTGGTGCGCGAGGAGATTGAACAGATCCAGAAACAATATGGCGACGCCCGCAGATCCCCGATCGAGAGCGACGAAGAGGAAGCCGAGTACTCGGCTGAAGACTTCATCGTCGAAGAAGACAACGTGGTGATCGTGTCCCGCGACGGATGGGTGAAGCGTCAGAAGGAAGTAAAGGATGTCGCGGCGACGCGCCTGCGCGAGGGGGATCAGGTCCTGGCCGTGCTGGCTGGCAGTACGCGGTCGACCGCGGTCTTTTTCAGCAACTTCGGCGCGGCCTACAGCGCGAGGATCGCGGACATCCCGGCGTCCACGGGATACGGCGAGCCCATCCAGCGGTTCTTCAAGCTGAAGGACGGCGAGCGAATCGTTGCCGCCCTGAGCCTCGACCCGCGGGTTGCCGGCGAAATCACACCGAAAAAAGAAGGAGATGAGCCTCACGTCCAGGCGCTGGCAGCCAGCAGCGACGGCTACAGCATGCGGTTCAGCCTCGAGCCGTTCGCGGAACCCAGCACACGCGCCGGACGTCGATATGCGAAGGCCGGCGGTTCGGCGGAGTTCGTCGGCGTGGCGCGGCTCACAGGCGGTGAGGTCATCATTGCGGCAACGCGCGATGCGCGCGCGATCCTCACGAAGGCGGAGGAGGTCAACTTCCTGTCGGGTCCTGGGCGCGGCGTCATCCTCATCAAGCTGACGTCAAAGGACGACAGGGTGATCGGATTCGTGGCGTCATCTGGCGATCGCGATCTGCTGACCGTCGAAACCAGTCGAGGAGCCGAGCAGACGATCAGCACCGCGAAGTACGAAGTGACCGGCCGAGTCGGTAAAGGTCGTGAGCTGCTCCAGCGCGGCCAGTTCACACGCGTCGTCTTGCCGGTTCCTGACGCGCCACCCCTGCCGACGTAGCCTGGCATCCGACAACCGGCATCCGGTATCCGGCATCCGGTCGAGAGGAGAAGGATTCATGCGAACGCTGCTCCAGGACATTCGGTACGGCGCCCGCATGGCGCGACGGCAGCCCACCTTCTCGCTCGTCATCGTCATGACCCTCGCGCTCGCCATCGGCGCGAACACGGTCATCTTCAGTTTCTCGAACGTCTTGTTGCTGCGGCCTCTGCCGGTCCGAGATCAGGACTCGCTCGGCTGGCTGTTCGCGATCGATCCACAGCGCGGCGGCACGCGAGGCCCGCTCTCGATTCCGGAGTTTCTCGACTATCGCAAGTCGCTGACGACGTTCGAGGGGCTGGCCGCGAGCGTCCGCGGCAGCGTGACGTTGACGGGCCGTGGCGAGGCGCAGCGGCTCGTCGCATCGCGAGTCACCGCGAATCTGATCGAGGTCTGGGGTCTTCGCGTGATCGCCGGGCGTGGCTTTTCGCATGACGCCGATCGGCCCGGCGCGCCGCGTGAGGTGGTCCTGAGCCATCACTACTGGCGGCAGCACCTCGCCTCCAATCCTTCCGTACTCGGTGGAAAGATGGTGCTCGACGGGCAGCCGGCGACGGTCACCGGCGTGCTCGCACCCGAGATCGAAATCGGCAACCTGTCGGAGGTCGACGTCTGGGTGCCGCTCGAGCTCTCACCGGACGCCTCGCGTCTCGATCGGACGCTTCGAGTCTTTGGAAGGATGAAGCCGGGAGTCACGATCGCGCAGGCGACAACGGACGTGCGGCAAACCGCGATGCGGCTGGCCAAGGAGTATCCCGCGTCGAACGAAGGATGGAGCATGCGTGTGGCGCCGACGCGTGAGGCGATGACGGGAGCGGGCACCTGGATCGTGCTCGCGCTCTTGTCGCTCGTCGTCGGTTTCGTGCTGCTGATTGCGTGCGCCAATCTCGCGAACCTCGTGCTGGCGCGCGCGACAGGCCGCCGCCGCGAGCTGGCGGTCCGGTCGGCGCTCGGCGCGGGTCGCGGCCGCATGGTCCGTCAGATGCTGACGGAGAACATGCTCTACGGCGCGCTGGGTGGTCTGGCCGGGCTCGCAGTAGCGGACGCCGGCCTCTCGATCATCAAGGCTGCCGCGTACGAGCCGTTCTTTGCCTTGGTGCACATCGATCGGAACGTGATGGTTTTCACCGCGCTGCTCGCTCTCGTCACGCCAATGCTCTTTGGGATTCTTCCCGCGCTGCAGTCGTCGCGAACCGACATCAACGAAGCGCTGAAGGATACCGGCACACGGACCGCTGGCGGTCATGCCACAGGACGCAGCCGGTCGGTCCTGGTCGTCGCGCAGCTTGGCCTTGCGGTCATGCTCCTGGTGCTCGCCACGCTGCTCCTGCAGGCGTTGATTGCTCTTTCGAATACGCCGCTCGGCTTCGATCCGACGCGTCTGGTCTCATTCCAACTCGATCTTCCATCGTGGCGATACACGAACGATGCCGCCACGACGGACTATTACGATCGCCTGCTCGCCAGGCTG
>Ga0114129_10017979_pt1 | contig 10066 bp, 9 predicted proteins | sample RhiMetdeltSRZDD1_FD_80071 | JGI IMG/M metagenome (GOLD analysis project Ga0114129, IMG submission 80071) | Populus rhizosphere microbial communities from Tennessee, USA - Rhizosphere MetaG P. deltoides SRZDD1 (version 2) (version 2) | ecosystem: Host-associated > Plants > Roots > Rhizosphere >...
AAGGACCGGCTCCGCGTGAACATCCGGTGGGTGGAGGCCGAAGCGCTCGAGCAACCCGGGGGCGAACAGCTCCTCGACGGCGCCGACGGCATCCTGGTGCCGGGCGGATTCGGCGACCGCGGCACGCGCGGCATGATGCGCGCGGCGACGATCGCACGCGAGCGCGGCATCCCCTACTTCGGCATCTGTTACGGCTTCCAGTGGGCGACGGTCGAGTACGCGCGCAACGTCTGCGGCATCGCCGACGCGGACTCCACCGAGTGCACACCGGACACCGCGAACAACGTCATCTACAAGCTGCGCGATCTGCTCGGCGTCGACGATCTGGGCGGCACCATGCGCCTCGGCAGCTACCCGTGCGAGCTCAAGCCGGGATCGCGGGCGCGCGCGCTGTATGGCGAGGCGCTGATCCACGAGCGGCACCGCCACCGCTACGAGTTCAACTGCCTGTACGAGCGGGCGCTGACCGAGGGCGGGCTCGAGATCGTCGGCCGGTCCCAGGACGGCAAGTTCGTGGAGATCGTCGAGCTGCCGTCGCACCCCTGGTATCTCGCGGTGCAGTTCCATCCCGAGTTCAAGTCGAAGCCGCTCAGGCCCCATCCGCTCTTCGCCGGTTTCATCGAGGCGAGCCACAAGCACAAAGTGGCCGGCCGGCCGGCGGCGGCGACGGTGGCCGGGTAGCCTCTGGTGCAGCGGGTGCAGATCGGCGGCGCGGCAATCGGTGACGGCCCGCTGCTGCTGATCGCCGGTCCCTGCGTCATCGAGAGCGAAGCGCACGCGCTCGGCCTCGCCCATGCCATCCGCGACATCGCGGGCCGGTGCGGGGTCCCCTTCGTCTTCAAGGCGTCGTTCGACAAGGCGAACCGCACCTCGATCCGATCGTTCCGCGGTCCGGGCCTGGCCGAGGGGCTCAGAATCCTGCGCCGGATCCGCGACGAAGCCCGAGTGCCCGTGCTGACCGACATCCACGAGCCGTCCCAGGCCGCGCCGGCCGCCGAGGTGGCCGACGTGCTGCAGATTCCGGCGTTTCTCTGCCGGCAGACGGACCTGCTCGTGGCCGCGGCCGCGACCGGGCGGGCCGTGAACATCAAGAAGGGGCAGTTCCTCGCACCGGCGGACATGCGCCATGCCGCCGGCAAGATCTCGGAAGCCGGCAACGATCGCATCATCCTGACGGAGCGCGGATCGTCGTTCGGGTATCACAACCTGGTCGTGGACATGCGCGCGCTGCCCATGATGCGCGCCCTGGGACATCCGGTCGTCTACGACGTCACCCACAGCCTGCAGCTGCCCGGCGCCGGCGACGGCGTGACCGCCGGCCAGGCCGAGTTCATCGAGCCGATGGCGCGCGCCGGCGTCGCGGCGGGCGTCGACGGCGTGTTCATGGAGGTCCACGAACGCCCCGAGACCGCGAAAAGCGATGCCCAGAACGCGCTCCGGCTCGATCGGCTCGAGCCGCTGCTCGCGCAGTTGACGCGGATTCACGCCATCGCGTCCGGGGTGCCCGCGTGAAATCAGCGGCAGTCTCCCTCCTCGAGCTCGCCCGCACGGTGCTGCGCACCGAGGCCGCGGCGATCCTCCGGCTGGTGGACACGCTCGGCGCCGACTTCGAGCGCGCGATCGAGGTGCTCTACGAATGCCGCGGCCGCGTCCTCGTGACCGGCATGGGCAAGTCGGGACTCATCTGCCGCAAGATCGCGGCGACGCTCTCGAGCACGGGCACGCCTGCCTTCTTCCTGCACCCCGCCGAAGCCATCCACGGGGACCTTGGCGCCCTCCGCGACGAGGACGTGGTCGTGGCGATGTCGCGGAGCGGAGAGACCGAGGAAGTCCTGCGGCTGATCGAATCCATCCGGCGGATCGGCGCCCGGCTGATCGCGATCACCGGCGATCCGGGGTCGGCGCTCGGGAAAGCCGCCGACGTGACGCTGGACTGCGGCATCTCCGAGGAGGCCTGTCCGCTGAACCTGGCGCCGACGGCCAGCACCACCGCGGCGCTGGCGCTTGGAGACGCCCTGGCGATGGCCCTGCTGGTGCGCAAGGGCTTTCGCGAGGAGGACTTCGCGTCCCTGCACCCGGGAGGCCGTTTGGGGCGCCGGCTGATGCGCGTCGAACAGGCGATGCACGCGGGCGAAGCCGCTCCGCTCGTCCGCATCTCGACCCGCATGCCCGAGGTGTTCCACGAGATGTCGAGCAAGCGCCTCGGCATGACCTGCGTCGTCGACGATGACGGCCGGCTGGCCGGCGTGTTCACCGACGGCGATCTGCGGCGGCTGCTCTCGAAGACCACCGACGTGCTCTCCCTGACCGCCGGCGAGGTGATGACGCGCAATCCGATTACGATCGACCGACGCCTGCTCGCGGTCGAAGCCCTGAAAATGATGGAAGCGAGGAAGGTCACCGCGGTCGTCGTCGTCGATGACGACCGGCGGGTCGAGGGCGTCGTGCACCTGCACGATCTCTGGCGTACCCAGATGGTATGAGCGCGGCGAAGGACACGATGACGGTGGAGGACCGAGCGCGCCGGATCCGGCTGCTGCTGTTCGACGTCGACGGCGTGCTGACCGACGGCGTCGTCGTGATGCACGCCGACGGCAGCGAGTCGAAGGGCTTTCACATCAAGGACGGCGCGGCGATCGTCTGGGCGCAGCGGGCGGGGGTGCAGGTCGGCCTGCTGTCGGCGCGCTCGTCGGGCGCCACGACCCATCGCGCCGCGCAGCTGGCCGTGCGCATCGTCCAGCAGGGCGTGACCAGCAAGGCCTCGGCGTTCGATCAGATCCTCAAGACCTCCGGCCTGCCGGAAGAGGCCGTGTCGTACATGGGCGACGACCTGCTCGATATCCCCGTCCTGGAACGGGCGGGACTCTCGGCCGCCCCGGCCGACGCGGCGGCGGAGGTGCGCGCGGCCGTGCACTGGGTCAGCGCCGTCGCGGGCGGCCGCGGCGCCGCCCGTGAGCTCATCGAGCTCGTCCTTCGCGCGCAGGGGCGATGGGACGAGGTCGTCGACCACGCGAGGCGGCACTGATGGAGGGATCGATCGCGCTGCTCGCGGTCCTGCTGGCGCTGCTGGCCGGCCTCGCCATCGGCAAGGCCTGGGAACGCTACAAGCTCCACGACGGCCGCTGGATCGATCGGCGGCGGGGGCGGGAGTCCCCGCACTTCATCCTCGGCCTCAACTTCCTCGTGGCGAACCAGATCGATCGGGCGATCGACGAGCTCACGAAGGCCGCGGAGCTGGCCGGCGATCCGCTGGAAATCCGGTTGATCCTCGGCAACCTCTATCGCGAGAAGGGGCAGGTCGGCCGCGCCATCCAGGAACATCAGGCGCTGCTGCAGCGCCCGAACCTGCGCAAGCTGGAACACGCCAACGCGCTGCTCTGCCTCGGCCTCGACTACAAGAGCGGCGGCTTCGTCGATCGCGCGCTCGCGGCCTTCAGCGACGTGCTGCGTCTCGATCCCGACAACGAGTACGCCCTGTCGAATCTCGAGAAGCTGTATGAGGAGCAGCACCAGTGGGCCGATGCCCATCGGACGCGGCAGAAACTGGCCTCGCTCGACGGGCCTGCTGCGCAGCCGGGCCATCTCGCGATCCTCGCGTTCCTCGAGAACGAGCTCGGCATGCAGGCGCTGAAACGGAACGACCAGGCGGAGGCGGCGCGGCGGTTCGAAGCCGCGATCGAGCTGGACGCGACCAATACGCCGGCACAGCTCAACCTCGGCGACGTGCACCTTCAGCACGGCGATGCCGCAGCCGCCGTCGCGGCATGGGAGCGGCTGGTGGAACGCTCCCCGGACCGCGCCTATCTCGCGTTCGCGCGGCTGGAAAACGCCTATCCCCGGCTCGGCGACACGCATCGCTTTCCGGACCTGTGCCGCCGGCTGATCGCGGACAACCCGCAGGACTGGCGCGCGCGCCTGGCGCTCGCCCGGCACCTCGCCGGCCTCGGACAGCCCCGCGAGGCTCTCGATCTGCTGTTCGACGCGCTGGTGCAGAATCCGCACGCGCTGTCGCTGCATCAGACCATCTGGCAGATGCTGTCGCGGCTGCAGCTTCCCGGCGCGCTGGTGACCCAGTACATCGATCTCACGCGCGGCGCGATTTTCTACGCCGATCCGCACATCTGCGTGCGGTGCCGGTATCGCAGCACCGAGCTGCTCTGGCAGTGCCCGAATTGCCACGACTGGAACACGTTCGTCGAGGAGCGCATCGCGCCGGCCAAGGACTCCGAAGCCACGCTGACGTCATGACTCGCGCGAGCTCCGCCGCATCAGCCGCCTGAAGACCACGTCGACCTCGGCATCGGTCTTTTCGAACCCTTCCCCGGTGTTGATGACGTAGTCCGCGCGCCGCACCTTCTCCTCGATCGGCGACTGCGCGGCCAGCCGCGCCCGGGCGTCGCTCTCGGACAGCCCGTCACGCGTCACGAGGCGCCGAAGCTGCTCATCGGGGCTGCAGGCCGCGACCACGACCGCGTCGAAGTCATGTTCGTGGCCGGTCTCGAACAGCAGCGGGATATCCGCGATCGCGGCCGCAGTCCCGTGCGGCATCTGGGCGAACCACTCGCGAATCCGCCGATAGACGTCGGGATGGACGATGGCTTCGAGATCGGTTCTCGCGGTGCGGTCGGCGAACACGATCCGCGCCAGGGCGGCGCGATCCAGAGTGCCGTCCTCGCGCAGCATCGAGGCGCCGAAGCGCTGCACGACCGCCGCGAGTCCGGGAGAGCCCGGCGCGACCGCGAGCCGTGCCAGCCGATCGGCATCGATGGTCGGCACGCCGAGCGCGGCAAACCGATCGAGACAGTAGGACTTCCCTGTCGCAATGCCTCCGGTCAGCGCGACCTGCAACACCGTCGTACGCGTCCGCCTAGACGCCCGCCCGCGCGCGCGCGGCGCTGACCGTGTTCTTCAGCAGCATCGCGATCGTCAGCGGGCCCACGCCACCCGGGACCGGCGTCATCGCCGATGCGACCTCGGCGACCGCGGGATGGACGTCGCCCACGACGAGCGAGCCGCGGCGGTCGAAGTCGCCCAGCCGCGGCGAGCCCTGGCCGAGGATCGCCGCCGCGATGCTCCGGTCGGTCACGCGGTTGATGCCGACGTCGATGACCGTGGCGCCCGTCTTCACGAACTCGGGCGTGACGAATCCGGCGCGTCCGATCGCGGCGACGAGGATGTCGGCCTCGGCGGTCACCGACTTCAGCGCCTCGGTCTTCGAGTGGCAGATCGTCACGGTCGCGTCGCGCGACAGCAGCAGCTGCGCCATCGGCTTGCCGACGATGTCGCTCCGGCCGAGGACGACGGCGCGGGCGCCGGCGATCCGGACGCCGAAGTGATCGAGCATCACCATCACGCCCGAAGGCGTGCAGGGCGTCAGGTGCGCGCGCCCCTGGGCCAGCTTGCCGACGTTCACCGGATGAAAGCCGTCGACGTCCTTGGCGGGATCGATCGCGTCGAAGACGCGCTGCGTGGCGTTGCGGCCCATCCCGGCTGGCAGCGGCGACTGGACCAGGATCCCGTCGCAGTCGGACCTCTCGTTCAGCCGCCGGACCAGGGTGAGCACCTCGTCGATGGCGGCGGTCGCGGGCAACCGCAGCAGCTCCACGGTCAGACCCGACTCGCCGCCGGCCTTCACCTTGTTGCGGACGTAGATCTCGGAGCCCGGATCGTCGCCGACGAGCACGATCCCCAAGGCGGGAGGACGACCGGCGGCGGAGGTGAAGGACTGGACCTCGGGCGCGACGGCCGCGCGGATCGCCGCGGCAACCGCCGGCCCGTCGAGCACACGAGCCGGCATCACGGCCTCACTGACGGACGCCGGAGGGCTCGCCGGCGGCGGCCTCGAGATCGCGCACGTTGTCGAGATGTCCGAGGACGACGAGATGATCGCCCGCCCGCATCACGGCGTCGGGCGGCGGGTTGAACTCCATCGTGCCGGTGCTGCGCTGGATGCCGACGACGACCACGCCGAATTTCTGGCGGAGGTTGGCCTCGACCAGCGAGCGTCCGGCCAGCGGCGCCCCCTCGCTGATCTTCACCTGCTCCATGTTCAGCTCGAGGTTCTCGGAGCTGGTCGCGATCTGCACGAAATCGACCACCGCCGGACGGAGCGCCGTCTGCGCCAGCTGCAGGCCGCCGATCTGGTACGGCGACACGACCCGGTCGGCGCCGGCCCGAATCAGCTTGCCTTTCGCGTCTTCAGTTTCGGCGCGGCCGATGATGTAGAGGTCCGGCCGGAGCAGCCGCGCGGTGAGCACGGCGTAGACATTCTCGGCGTCGGTGCTGACCGCCGCGATGAAGCCGCGGGCCCGGTCGATGTGCACCCGCTTGAGCACCTGTTCGCTGCTGGCGTCGGCCTCGACCGCGAGGAAGCCGTGATCGATCGCCTGCTGCATCCGGTCGGGATCGCGCTCGATGATCACGAAGGGGATGCCCTGGCGGACGAACTCCTGCGCGATGATCAGGCCCATCCGGCCGAAGCCGCAGACGATGAAGTGGTTCGTGAGCTCGTCGAGCATGCGCTCCCGGCGCCGGCGCACCCAGCGGCTCTCGAGGTCCCCCTCGATCAGCCGCGCCATCAGGAACGAGAACGTATAGAGCACGGTCGCCACGCCGACCGTGAGCACCACCATGGTGAACAGCTCGCAGGCGCGCGACATCGGGTGGACTTCCTTGTACCCCGCGGTCGTCACCGAGATGACCGTCATGTACAGGGCGTCAGGAAAGCTCCAGCCCTCGATCAGCATGTAGCCAATCGTGCCGAAGGCCACGACTGCGACGAGCAGTAACAGCGAACGGCGCCATCGCGCTACGCTGCCCGCATCGCTGAGGAGCCGCTCGGGAATCGGCGTCCGGCCCGCCGGCCGCGGATCGGCCGCGGGACGCGGCGGCGCGCCCGCGGTCCGGTGTCGATCTCGGGGGCTGGCGTCCGCCACGCCGTCAGACTCAGGCCGCGGAGAGCCGGCTGTGCTTCCGCCCGTAACTGCCGTAGAGCACGAGGCCGACGGCGAGCCATGCGATCAGCCGCAGCCAGTTGGTCCAGCCCAGCCCGTAGATCATCGCGCCGCACACCAGGATGCCGAGCACCGCCACGACCGGCAGCGCCGGCACGGTGAACCCGCGCTCCAGGTCGGGACGCTTGTAGCGCATGATCCACACCCCGGCGCAGACCAGGATGAAGGCGAAAAGTGTTCCGATGCTCGTCATCTCGCCGACGATGTCGCCGGGAACGAAGGCCCCGAACAGCGCCGTGAAGACGAAGAACAGCAGGTTCGACTTGTACGGCGTGCGGTAGACGGGGTGCACTTCCGAGAACACCTTCGGTACCAGGCCGTCGCGGCTCATCGAGTAGAACACCCTCGACTGTCCCAGCAGCATCACCAGGATGACCGAGGAGAACCCGGCGAGAATCGCGACCGTCACCGCCCGCGACAGCCATTCGTAGCCGGGCATGTACTTCGAGATCGCGAATGCGACCGACGCCTCGCGGCCGGTCGACCGGAAGTCTTCGACCGTCGCCACACCGCTCAGCACGTACGAGAAGAGCACGTAGAGAACCGTGCAGACCACCAGGGACCCGAGAATGCCGATCGGCATGTCGCGCTTCGGGTTCTTCGCTTCCTGCGCGGCGGTCGACACCGCGTCGAAACCGATGTAGGCGAAGAACACCACGCCCGCGGCGCCGAGGATCCCGAGGATACCCCCGTAGTTGTGGGTCACGCCCTGCGGCGTGACGTAGGTGGTCGCCGCCGGGATCATCGGGGTGTGATTGGCCGGGTTGATGAAGCCCCACCCGATCCCGATCACCAGCAGCACGATCGTGACCTTGACGATGACGATCAGGCCGTTCAGCATCGCGGATTCCCTGGTGCCGCGAATCAGAACCGCGGTCAGGATTCCAAGGATGATGACCGCGGGGATGTTCATGATCCCCCGCGTCCCCGTGTCGGCCATCCACTCGAACGGCGAGTGCGACCATTCATACGGGATGCGGAGGCCGAACCATTCCAGCACGCGGTTCAGGTACTCGCTCCACGCGATCGCCACGGTCGCGGCGCCGACCGCGTACTCCAGCACGAGGTCCCAGCCGATGATCCACGCGATGAACTCTCCCATCGTCGCGTAGGAATAGGTGTAGGCGCTGCCCGCGACGGGAATCATCGAGGCGAACTCCGCGTAGCAGAGCCCGGCGAAGGCGCAGCCGACGCCGGCCACGATGAAGGCGATGGTCACCGAGGGGCCCGCCCGGTCCGCGATCGCGGCCGCGGTGCGGACGAACAGGCCGGCGCCGATGATGGCGCCGATCCCGAGCGCGACGAGCGCCCACGGGCCGAGCGTGCGTTTGAGCGTGCCCTCGCCCGTCTTTTGGGCCTCGGCGAGAAGGCTTTCGATCGACTTCGTTCGGAATACTGAGCCAGCCACTCTGGTGTCCTCGTGTCCTTTCTCAGGCGTCAGTCCTGCAGTTGCCTGCCGCCATCGAACGGGCACCGGCGGAGCGACCGGTTCGCGACGGGATTGAAGGGAAAAGACCGACGGGATTATAAGCGCACGCGCAAAGCTCGACCAAATACGGACAGCGCGTCGCGCTCAACTCAGGGCGCGAAGGTAATCGCGCGTACGCGCCTCTGGATCACCGCCGGCGAGCACGTCGCTGATGACCGCGACCGCAGCGGCGCCGGCCTGAATGACGGAAGCCGCCCGCTCCAGCGTGATGCCGCCGATGCCGACGACCGGCTTCCCGCGGCCCGCTGCCGCGCGCACGAGATCCAGGCCCCGAGCGTCGTAACCCGTCGCCTTGGTGTTCGTGCCGAAGATCGGTCCGACCGCGAGGTAGTCGGCGGCAGACGACAACCCGTCCGCCAGCTGTTCGGGGCTGTGCGTGGACAACCCGATCAAGGCCGCGGGCGCCACCGCGCGCACCTCGGCGGCTGGCAGGTCGTCCTGGCCCACGTGCACGCCAGCCGCGTTCGCCATGCGAGCGAGATCAGCGCGATCGTTCACGATCACCGCCGCGCCGAATCGTCGCGCCTCGAGGACGACCGCTGCGGCCAGTGACAGGAAGTCGGCCGACGATCCGGACTTCACGCGCAGCTGCAGGATGCGGGCGCCGCCGCGGAAGCAGGCCGCGGCGACCTCGCGAGGACTCACCTCGCGATCGCGACAGAAATCGGCGTCGACGATGGGATAGAACCGGCTGACCGCCGTGTCGAACAACTACACCGCCTCGGCGAGGCCGCCCCGGGCGGCGGGTTTGGTCTCCGTCAGGTAGCGCTCCATGAAGGCGGTGCTCAGACGGCCGGCCACGAAGTCGGGTTCGGCGAGGATGCGGAGGTGCAGAGGAATGGACGTCTTGATGCCCTCGATCACGGTCATCTCGAGGGTGCGGCGCATGCGCGCGATCGCTTCCTGCCGATCGCGGCCGTGCACGATGATCTTGGCGATCATCGAGTCGTAGTACGGGGAGATCGTGCACTCGGAATGGGCGAACGTGTCGACACGGACGCCAGGGCCACCCGGCACGCTGAAGGCGTGAATGACGCCAGGCGACGGCGCGAACGTGACCGGATCCTCCGCGTTGATACGGCACTCGATCGCGTGTCCGGTGAACGTCACGTCACCCTGCTTGAACGACAGCCGCTCCCCGGCGGCGATCCGGATCTGCTCCTTGACGATGTCGATCCCGGTGATGAATTCCGTGACCGGGTGCTCGACCTGGACGCGGGTATTGACTTCGAGGAAGAAGAAGTTGCCCTTGTCGTCGAGGAGGAACTCGAACGTGCCGGCGTTGGTGTACTGCACCGCGCGCGCGGCGTCGACCACGGTCCCGCCCAGCTTGCGCCGCATCTTTTCGGTCACCGCCACCGACGGCCCCTCCTCGAGGAGCTTCTGGTGCCGGCGCTGAATCGAACATTCGCGCTCGCCCAGGTGCACGACCGCGCCGTGATGATCGCCGAGGACCTGGAACTCGATGTGCCTGGGGTTCTCGACGTATTTCTCGATGTAGACGTCGCCCACGCCGAAGGCCGCCTCGGCTTCCCGCTGCGCGGTCTTGAGCGCCTTCGGGAGC
>Ga0114129_10017980_pt1 | contig 10066 bp, 11 predicted proteins | sample RhiMetdeltSRZDD1_FD_80071 | JGI IMG/M metagenome (GOLD analysis project Ga0114129, IMG submission 80071) | Populus rhizosphere microbial communities from Tennessee, USA - Rhizosphere MetaG P. deltoides SRZDD1 (version 2) (version 2) | ecosystem: Host-associated > Plants > Roots > Rhizosphere >...
GAACCTCAACCTGCCCGCCGATCTGCTCAATAATATCAGCAGATCGGCGCACCCGGGTTTCAGGAATGTAAGGATCGATATTGCTGCACCCTAGAAAAACAGGCGTGCCCTCAAGAGAGCCGCCATATCCCTGTAAATCTTCTTCTGCACGATCAATCCCCCACTCAGAACCGCTACGCCGCCGTAGCGCCATGCATTTCTAGCAGCATATTCGAGTGCCAGCCAGGCCCCTTGCGAGAATCCCAGCAGCACGATACGTTCGACAGGTATTCCGGCTGTTTCAACTTGAGAGATTAGGCTGCCTATCCTTCTCAGCGCCAAATCCAGCCAGGGTTGGTTGACTGATTGCGGTCTCAGGAACGTTTGCGGATACCACGCGCCGTCCATCGCCGCAGGTGCTAGATAAATTAGGCTACCTGGATCGATTAGGGGCGCAACGCCGAGGATATCTTCAGGCGAAGCGGCCCGTCCATGCAGCATGATCATCGCTGCCCGTGCTTCTTCGAGCGGCGCGCCGTATGCAAGCGTGCGCGTTCCAGCATGCGGGTTTGATGGTGAGGTTGAGTTCATCGAATCTGGCCTTGTGAGGGGATAGTTACAGAGCGCAGCGCAGAGGCAATCATTGGTCGATCTGCTTCCAACCAGGGCGGCAGCTTCAAATCCTCGCCTAAGTGCGCTGGGTCTTCGTCTACCGCGAACCCTGGTCCTGCTGTGGCTAGTTCCATGACATGCCCGTCTGGATCGCGTGTATAAATGCTCTTGAAATACATCCGATCCATCACTGGTGAAACGGGTATCCCTGCACGCAGCAGCCGATCTCGCCATTGCCGCTGAGAGTCGTCATCTGGCACAACGAACGCAAAGTGATGCGTTTGACCCACACCAATTCGTGCCCGTCCTGATTTATGCGGGTCTTTCTCAAAATAGCGAATCTGCCTGCCTTGTCCTACTTCTGCCTGCCACACCCACTGGCGGGTCTCCGGGTCAGGATCATCTGGCGCAGACCCTTCACTAATGCGTTTCAGGCCGAGCAGATCACTATAGAAGGCGTTGGTTCGCTCTAAGTTACTGCTGATCGCGGTGACATGGTGCATCCCTTGATCCAGTGCCATTTCAGCATCAATCTCGGTGATTGGTTCCGACCACACATCACCTGAAGCGGATGCATCTTCAGTAACGATTTTCAGAATCACTCCATCTGGATCGCGAAAGCAGATTTCCGATAGCCCATCATATTTCGCTGGCCCATCGACCGTAAGCCCATTGTCGGTAAGACGGCGCTTCCAACGCAGCATCCCTGCTCCGCTCTTGACGCCGAGCGCGAAGTGGTGTGTGCCACCCACACCGGGATGTCCGTGCGGCATCCTGCCCCATTCGAAGAAGGTCACGGCAGTCCCCGGATTGCCCAGTTCATCGCCAAAGTAGAGATGATATGTAGTCGGGTCATCGAAGTTGACGGTGCGCTTCACGAAACGCAGTCCAAGCACGCCCACATAAAAGTCAATGGTCTTCTGTGCATCCGAGCAGCCTAATGTAATGTGATGCAAACCGAGTACAGTCATCAGCAAATCCTTGCCTCGAAACAGTCAGCGCCATGATCTAGCGCGTGCATCCTTGTAAGTCCCACTCGTAATAACCCTCTTCAAGTTGTTTGGCCTGCCAGTCGCTGCCCTTACGCCAGACCATCAACAGATAAGGTAGTTCGCCATTTTGAGTGGTTGCATCCGTCGCGACGCAGTATAGTTCATCGGCTCCGACTACTGCGGGATCGCCCGGCGTGACTTTCGTGATGTTCGCTGTTCCGAAACCGTCATCGGACATTTGCTGCTTTGCAACACCCTCGACGGTATTATTACCTGCGCCATTCGATGAGCATGCGGCAAGGAATGTGACTAATATCGCTGCCGCCAGCAAAACTCGCTTCATTATGAATCTATCTCCATCAGAGTAGGGACTCATGTTCGCGGGCAATAGTATCATAAAGTTTCTCAAGAAGTCGATCTTCACGCGCGAGAACCTGTGGGCCATAATTTTGGCCGTGATGATCCTCCTGACTTTTACCTGCGCCACTATTGGTGTGCAGCCCCGCTTCGTCTACACCGGATTCTAGTTGATGCCCTTACCATTCATAATCGCTTGGGCACTGGGTCTTGGTGCTTTCGCCGGATTAGTAATTGCAGCACATCGAGGGGCATCGGCACGAACACGGCTGCTGCTTGTATTGGTTGCCTCCGCTGCGCTGCTTTTTCTTTTTACCCGCCAGTGGTTTGCACTGCTATTCCTTGTAATTAATGTTGGGCTGGTACTTGGAACATGGCGCTTCAGCCGATCACGCGGATGGCTTCTGTGGATCGGCGTGATTGTACTGGCTCTGATTATTAGCAAGCTACCTTCCGCCTTTGGCAAATCCGCTTCTGAGAATCCCTTCATTCTCAGCTTGACGCTGTGGATCGGATTTTCCTATCTTGCCTTCCGCCTGATACATTTCACCGTCGATGCCCACATGGGCCGTATCGGACATACAACTCTTGAGGAATTTCTGATTTATACGCTTCACCCCAGCAGCTTAGTAGCAGGCCCCATTGACCGAATTCGTCCTAATGTTTCCTCTCAGCGAGAACTCAAATCCTTTTCAGAAGATTTGAATCAGGGTCTGTGGCGGATTTTAATCGGCGCGTTTACCAAATTCGTGATAGCCAATCCATTATTCGCTTTTATCTCCGCGCACGATATGACTCAGAATCCCAATCAGCCGATTCATGTCGCGTGGATGTGGCTGATAACGTACTCTTTCTATCTACTTTCTGATTTCGCCTCGTACACTCATCTCGCGATTGGTTTTGGGAGATTGGCTGGAATCTCGCTCCCAGAGAATTTTGATCGTCCCTACCTCTCTGCATCGATTTCGCTGTTCTGGCAGCGCTGGCACATGACTCTTTCCTTCTGGCTGCGTGATTACATTTTCTTCCCACTGGCTCGCGATCTCCGCACCCGTTTTCGCAATCGTTATCGCGGGTTGATTCAGTTCATTTGTCACATAACAACAATGGGGGCAGCCGGATTATGGCACGGACTTTCAGGCGGCTTCTTGATGTGGGGCTTGTGGCATGGATTTGGCCTGTTCGTGCATGGGCAGTTTGCTGCATACAGAGGGCGGCCCAACCCTGAACAGACATTTATGTCTCGGATGCGAACGGTTCTCAGTGTTGTCGCTACTTACGCCTTTGTCACATTAGGGTGGGTATTCTTCGCTGCCGACCTGCCCACTGCACTACGCATCTATGGCCGCCTCTTTGGAATCCAGCGATGATGAAGCAGTCACCTTTTCCCACTCTTGGAATGTTCCTTCGCGCGCTGACGAAAGCCCTGATAATTGTGCTCGTAGTCAATGCCCTCTTGCTAATTGCACATATTAATCCTATTCGCGAACTTATTACTTTGAATACGTGGGATCTACTTGGGCGAGGACGTGCCCGCCTATCTTATCCTAGCGATTTCCCAAACGGCCAACTTCCTTTGGAGTCACTCTTCGGAGCGCACATGATAAGTGAGAAGCCCAAGCCAGCCGGTGAATTTCGTGTTGTCTTGCTCGGAGAATCAGGCATCGCCGGATGGGGTGTGCCCGATCAGGATACGCTCTCGGCACAGCTAACCCGCGCGGGTATCGCAGTCGGCAGCAAGCGCCTCGTAGCTTACAATCTTGCCTATCCGCAGCCTGGCGCACCGCGTGACCTTTTGATCCTTGATGCAGCAATAGACTACGATCCTGATCTTGTGATCTGGTTCATCACCCCTGCCGCACTCGATAATGACCCTGACATTGCCGGAGCTAATCGGGTATTTTACAACCTCAACCGTAATCGCTTGGAGAGGCTAGTCGCTGCATACCCCGATCTGCTAAGTAATTGGTACACTAGTCGCGCCCCTGCCTTATTAGATCAACCTTCCGGCTGGCAGCGTTATATTGCCATTCAGGATCAAACCCTACTTCCGGTGTGGATGAATTCGCTTTTCTATCCCTTCATCACACCCGATCTTGCCCATTCAGATCGCCGGATGGGATCAGAGCCTGTTCCTGAGGAGGCCCGCTTTACAGGCGATTCACCCGGTTTTAAGGAAATGCCAAACGAGTCGTGGAACTTTCTACAAGTCGGCTGTATGCACGCTGAGAATGGCGGTGCGAACCTCCTCCTGATCAATGAGCCGATGCTCGTGGGGAGCGGCCCGCACAGCGAAGCGAACTACAACATGAATTACCAGCGTGCCTTGTATGATCGATACCGCAAGGTCTTAAAATCCTTCACGGCGCAGCACCAAATCGCCTACCGTGATTTATGGAATATCATTCCAAGTGAGCGTTTCACCGATACGCCCCTTCACATGGATGCACAGGGATATGCTATACTCTCGGCGGCTTTGCGGGATGTTATCTCCGAGGGGGCGTTCAACTCGTCGTGCGCGCGGTAAATCAATTGAATCATCTCCAAATTCGATATTTCGTGATCGTTGCTGCTGCCATTGTGGTAGTTGCATGTGGCGCATCATCACATCCAACATCTGCACAATCCCCGACCCACGCAGTTGCAACCCGCTCGGCTCTTACTGAATCAGGCCCAAGCGAGACCCCCGCGCCCACATTGACGCCCGAAATTACAGCCACCCCCCTGCCGACCAGCGCAGTAGTATCAACTATACCAACACCTATTCCCACCGATCAGCGCCGCTACGACCTTTGTGTGAACATTGCAAGCGATTCCAATGGCTATGGTCATGTTACGTTTCAACGCCCAGATACAGGTGAGATCGCCATCACCTATATCAAGCCTCTAGCTGTCCCCTTGCAAGATCATCTTGATGCACTTGGCCTGACTTATCTCCATGTGATCGACCGGAGCCTTTCGGCAGGCGGTCTGACGATTGCCAGTTCGAACTATCTTGAAAGCGACCAGTACTTCAAGCTAAAACAAGATCACTGCAAGTTTGTCATCGTGACTCCATTCTTTCCCGATGTCGCGGTAAATTTATCCCGACCAGAAGATTACATCACGAACATGAACTGGCTCTTGTTAGGGATCACAAAGAGTAGTCCCGGATCAAGAATGCTGATTCTGAACTACTATCAGACAGATCGCGCTGACTTCACAGCAAATAACAGCGGAAAGGGTCTGACGGTTGATCGGCTTGATGCATTCAACGAAGCACTGGTAAGTGCCTGCTCGCCCGGCGGCACGATTGCTGCTTACCAACAAGCTACCTGCATCGATATTCGTTCATTCTTCGAGGGAATAGAAAGTCCAGCCGTGCTCGGCAAAACCTCGCTGCAAGATTATGAGGCGGCCCTTTACCAGACTAATGGATTTACCCACGTTCTCGATGATTACTTCGGCAAGAATCCAGAGGGTTTCTTGATTGGAGATGGCATTCACCTCAGCCTCGCCGGTCGTGATCGACTGGCGGAGCGGCTTGCACAAATTCTGTTTGACCTAAATTCTGACTTCTAATTGAAGGAGATACATGACAATGAGTGACCCAGCTATTCACACCCGTTTGCGCGAATATCTGACTAAAGAAGTTCTCCACGATCCATCCTATCCTCTGAAAGATGATGATGCGCTGATTTCTAGTGGGTTAGTGGACTCGTTCAGCCTCGTTGATGTAGCGCTGTGGGTGGAGGATCAATTCGGCGTGCATATTGATAACAGCGAACTCAACTCCGACACCTTCGATACGGTTGCTGAGCTAGCTTCTTATATTGAGCAGCATAAGTAATGACTGGAACCTTGACACAACGACTTACCGAGTTAGCCGCACAAGCACCCGACCGCGAGTTAATTCGCCTACTTTATACCGATCAGCCAGAGGTCGTGCTGACACGTCAGCGCTTTCTCGATGCCATTCGTGGGACGGCATGTCAGCTTCAAGACGCAGGGACTAAACCCAATGATCTCGTTGTGATCGTTCAGCGCGACTTGTTGAGCCTTGTAACAACCTTCTTTGGTGCTTCGATGTTGGGTGCAATCCCCTCGATTCTCCCCTTTGCCACCGAGAAGCTCGACCCGAACCGTTATCGGGTTGCGATGGCAGCCCTGCTCGATCTGGCTCGCCCTGCGATCCTTGCTACCGATGAGTTAGTAAGATCGGATGTTGAGGGCTTGCTCCCTGACGGGGATAGCTATCTACCTCGCATCGTAACCATTCAAGGCGAGTTTAGCGGCCCCCTTGATAATGAATCGCACCAATCAAATGCAGATGCCACCGCGCTCCTCCAACACTCATCTGGAACCACTGGCCTGCAAAAAGGCGTAGCCCTGTCACATCGAGCTATCTTCGAGCAGCTTGAGGCTTACAGCGCCGCACTCAGTTTTACGCAGGATGATGTGGTTGTAAGCTGGCTGCCGCTCTATCACGATATGGGCCTGATAGCAGGCTTCTTGATGCCCTTGCTGACTGGGGCACATCTCGTCCTGATGTCCCCCTTTGATTGGGTTCGTGCGCCGCAGATGCTCCTCCATGAAATTACCAAGCACCGGGGAACGTTCTGCTGGCTGCCCAATTTTGCTTATAACTTCTGTGCTCAGAAGATACGTGACCGCGATCTCGAAGGTATCGATCTTTCCAGCATCCGCGCTTTTGTAAACTGCTCAGAACCAGTCTATGATGCCAGCCATGACCTGTTCGCGGAGCGCTTCGCTCCTTATGGAGTCGATCTGAGCAAACTCACCGTCTGCTATGCAATGGCTGAAACTGTCTTCGCGGTATCACAGACTCAAGTAGATGCGCCCGCCCGTGTCGATGAAGTAGATCGCGCCTCGCTTCGTCAGGAGAATATTGCGCGCCCCGCTTCAACCGATTTGTCTTCGGAGCGGATTGTCTCTTGTGGAACTCCAATCAGGGGAATGGACGTTAAAGTAGTAGACACCTCTCAGGCTGTGCTGCCAGATCGTCAGGTCGGTGAGATTGCCGTGCGTAGCTCATACATGCTCAATGAATACTATCATCGCACTGATGCGACCGAGGCGGCTTTCTTTGACGGGTGGTATCTCACAGGTGATCTAGGCTACTTGGCAGATGAGCATGTATTTGTCTTGGGGCGTAAGAAAGACTTATTGATCGTTGGCGGCAAGAATGTATATCCACAAGACCTCGAAGCGCTGGCAAGTACTGTCGAAGGGGTTCACCCCGGACGGGTGGCGGTGTTCGGTGTGCCGAATCCACAAGCGGGAACTGAGGATGCGGGCCTTGTAGCCGAGGTGGATACCGAAGATGAGGCCGAGCAGACTGCTGTTCGAGCCGAGTTGCGCCGCGTGATTTCGAATGGCAGCGATGTCACTGTGCGGCATATCTGGCTGGTTCCACGCGGCTGGCTGATAAAAACGAGTAGCGGCAAGGTTGCCCGCTCCGCCAATCGGGATAAGGTACTCGCGGAGTTGATGGCTCAACCCTAACCATATCATATGGGCCGCATGATGTTACAGTGATCTATCATATGCTGGGCGAGTTGATAGTACTATGGTATGAATCTGTCTCTCAAATAGGTACAGACCGAATAGATGGAATAGAGTGAGAACCCTTTTTCTATACCCTATTCGACTATGGTGATTGAATGGGCTGTCAGTGATTTAGCGGTATCAAGGTCGTAGAGTAGATCACAGTGCAGCGCATCTTACTCAGCAATTATTGGAGAAAGCCCATCTCATGGTCGAAAAATCTACACGGTCGATACTTTTACTATTAATAGGTCTGTCCCTTCTCCTTTTGGTGCTTGCAGGATGTGATTTGAGCGGGGCGGGATTAGGTGCAGCGGTAGGAGCGCCTACACCAGAAAATGTTACGGAAGCAACTCAGCAGGGACTCCCTCCCACTGAAAATACAACCGAAACACAGCCTTCTACGGAACCCCCTCCAACAGTGGAAGTAACTCCCCCTCCATTAGGGCGCATCGCTTTCGTTTCCGAAGTTGACGGGAATGACAATATCTATGTAATCAATGCTGATGGTTCTAATCAGCTTCAACTAACCAATAGTTCAGGTCAGGATCAGACGCCCGCATGGTCACCAGACGGTGCGTGGATTGCTTTTGCCTCTGATCGTGATGGAAACATGGAAATTTACGTCATGAATGCCGACGGCTCCAATCAGATGCGCCTGACCAACAACGATGCAAAGGATGGGAATCCTTCGTGGTCACCTGATGGCACGCGGATTACCTTCGAGTCATTCGTGGACGGCAATTGGGAGATTTATATGGTCGGCGCTGATGGGTCTGGTCTCACCCGGCTGACGAATGATCCCGGTGGGGATAGTCGCCCCTTGTGGTCGCCGGATGGGAGCAGGATCGCCTTTGTTAGCAATCGTGGTGGAAATTCCGATATTTTCGTTATGAGTCCCGACGGCAGCAATCAGGTTAGCTTGACCGCAGATGCCGCTCCCGATTCAGACCCGGCGTGGGCTCCAAATGGTTCCAAGATTGCTTTTACATCGTGGCGAGATGGCGACGCTGAAATCTATACCATGAATCCAGATGGCTCCAATCCGCTTCGTCTCACCAACACGACGGCGAAAGATGATCTACCGATCTGGGCTCCAAATAGCTATCAAATATTCTTCCGCTCAGATCGAGATAACAACACCGAAATCTATTCCGTAAATGCAGATGCAACTGGATTATTCCGCGTTACCGACGATCCGGGGTATGATGGAGCTATCACATGGTCGCCAGATGGCTACTATGTGGCTTTCAGCACGGATCGTGACGGCAATTTGAACATCTATCGAATGGGTGCAGACGGCAGCAATCAGACGCGGTTAACGACAGTCTCTGCTGCCGATGACTATGCAGTATGGGCTCCGCACTAGCGACTGTCCCTTGTCATTTTGACCGTTTCGGCCCGGTCGAAATTTTGACAAGTTCAGTCTTTGAACTATAGAATGGCCGATGCAAATCTTTAGAGCCTCTTGAGGGGAGCAATGATGAAACAATCTAGCACGCGTATGGTCCTCATCGTGGGGATTGTCCTAAGTCTAATTCTATTAGTGGCCTGCCAGCCGCCAGCGCCTCCAACTGAAACTGGTGGCAATGCTAATGAAAATCAGGCTGCAACCACTACAGGGACAACGACAGGCACGACGACTACCGGAACGACAACTGGCGAGACGACGGGTACAACCACTGGCAGTACGGGAAATGTCACGACAAAAGAGCCGATCTCGGTAGATATTGTTCTTGATCCGGTGCTGGCGACTGGTGATGCCTCAAACTTGATCCCACTGCTGTATACGGGTCTTGTCATGGAGGGAGGCGCACCCGGTCTTGCTGATTCGTGGACAGTTTCCGAAGATGGTCTGACCTATACGTTCCGCCTGCATCCGGGTCTTACGTTCAGCAATGGTGCACCTGTAGATGCAGATGCCGTAATTGCCAACTTTGATCGCTGGTCGAATCCTGATAGTCCGCTTCGTGGTTCTGCCACCTATGATGCATGGAAGACTGCGTTTGGTGGCTTCAAGGGTGAGAAGAATGCTGATGATACACCTGTATCATCTTACGACGGCATGGAGAAAGTGGATGCCCGTACCGTTCTCATACACCTCAACCGCCCTGTAGACAATCTGATCGACCTTCTAGCCAACCCTGCCTTCGGGATTGTTGATCCCTCTGCTCTGGGCAAGGACGCGGCCAACTATGGAACCAAAGCGGGATCGGTTGCTGGGGTAGGCCCTTATATGGTGCAGGAATGGACTGATGCACATCTCGTCCTCGCCCCCAACACGGGTTGGATCGGCACAGTGCCAACGGACACACTTGAGTATCCCTTCAAGTAAACGTTTAACAGCCAATTGCATATTGACCCCATCCGGCGCGATATAGCCGCCGGATGGGGCACAAATTAGTAAACTATACTGATTCAGACTTGCCCGCGTTAAGCGGCTTTTTCTTTACACCTAGAGCATCGTTCGCGCTCAAGGTAAACTAATGAAAGATATTTTGACCCCTTTTGCCAGTGCCGGACGACTAATGTTGAAAGACGACCTGAAGGCAGTCGAGCCGCAGAACCTGAGCGATGAA
>Ga0114129_10017981_pt1 | contig 10066 bp, 7 predicted proteins | sample RhiMetdeltSRZDD1_FD_80071 | JGI IMG/M metagenome (GOLD analysis project Ga0114129, IMG submission 80071) | Populus rhizosphere microbial communities from Tennessee, USA - Rhizosphere MetaG P. deltoides SRZDD1 (version 2) (version 2) | ecosystem: Host-associated > Plants > Roots > Rhizosphere >...
CAGCGCCTGGGTCTTCTCCACGACCTTGCTGACGAACTCGTCGTAGATCGGCTCCTCCACGTACACGCGCTCCACGGCCTGGCAGATCTGGCCGCCGTTGGCCATCGACCAATACACAGCGGTGTTCGCCGCGCGCTCGAGATCGGCGTCGCGCAGCACGATCATCGGATCCTTGCCGCCAAGCTCGAGCGTGAACGGCGTCAGGCTCTCGGCCGCCTTCGCGGCCACCTTGCGCCCGGTCGCGACCGAGCCGGTGAACATGACGAAGTCCGCCGAGTCGATCAGTGCCGCGCCGGACTCGCCCCGGCCGGTCGCCACGATGAAGACGTCCTCCGGGCACCCTGCCGCGCGCATGCCCTCGGCCATCAGCAGCGACGTCAGCGGCGTCACCTCGCTCGGCTTGAGCACGACCGTGTTGCCCGCCATCAGGGCCGGAATGCAGTCGCCGAAGTTGTTCGTCAGCGGGTAGTTCCACGGGCCGATCACGCCGATCACGCCGCGCGGCCGGTAGCGCTGGATCAGCTTCTTGCCGAGCAGCAGCGGCGTGTGCGTCTTCACCTTCTCGTCGGCGAGGTACTTCTCGGCGGTCTTGCCCCAGAACCCGAGCGAGTCTGCGCAGAAGAAGACCTCGGCGAGCTGCGCGTCCTCGAACGTCTTGCCCGATTCCTCGACGACGGTCTCGATCATCCGGCGCCGGTTCTGGATCAGCCACTTGCGCGCCTCGAGCATGACCGCCTTGCGGCCCTCGAACCCGAGCGCCTCCCAGGCCGGCTGCGCCGCACGGGCGCGCTCGACGAGCCCGGCCACCTCCTCCGCGCTCATGTCGGGGACGTGGGCGACGATCTCGCCCGTGGCGGGGTTCTCGACCGGGATCGTGTTACCGGTGGACGCCCCGTTGTGCGAAGTGGTGGGCTGCGTAACTGTGGCCATACGCCGAAGGGTACCTCCGCGAGGCATCCAGCCTCGCGCCTTGATGGAGCAGCTCGCCTCCAGCTCGCGTGACCGGGGCTTCGCCCCTATTCCTTGAGCTCCACCTTCTGGATCACCACGTCGTCCACCGGGCGGTCCTGTGCGCCGGTCTGCGTGCCCTCGATCGAGTCCACTGCGTCCATGCCGCTCGTGACCTTGCCGAACACCGTGTGCTTGCCGTCCAGCCATGGCGCCGCGTCGGTGGTGACGATGAAGAACTGGCTGCCGTTCGTGTCCGGGCCGGCGTTCGCCATCGCGAGGGCGCCGCGCTCGACCTTGTGCTCGTTGAACTCATCCTCGAACGTGTAGCCGGGGCCGCCGGTGCCGGTTCCCTGCGGGCACCCGCCCTGGATCATGAAGTCCTTGATCACGCGGTGGAAGATCAGGCCGTCGTAGAAGCCGTCGCCCGCGAGCTTGCGGAAGTTCTCCACCGTCTTGGGCGCGTCGTCGTCGAAGAACTCGACCTCGATCGCGCCGTGGTTAGTTTGCAGGGTTGCTGCGCTCATCGTTTGGCTACCTCCAGTTTCAGGGGAACGCCTCTGACGGTTTTCCCGGACACCGTGCTCGCAACCTCTTCCGCGCGCGACGCCGGCACCTCGACGAAGCTGAACCGGTCTAGCAGGCGCACGTTCGAGATGTCCTCGCCCTCGAGGTGCGAGTGGTCGACGATCGCGCCGATCACGTCGGCGGGCTCGAGCCCCTGCTTCAGGCCCGCCTTGACGATCAGCTTCGCACGCGCCCCCTCGGTCTTACGGCGCGGCTTGGTGTGCCGCGGGCGGCGAGTCTCGCGCTCGCGCGGCTTTCGCTCGGGCTTCGGCTTCTCGCCGCCGTCCGGCGACCACGGGCCGACCTCGGTCTTCGCGTGGCGCTCGATCGCCTGGAGGTCGCGGCGCTGCTTCGGAGTGATGAACGTGATGGCGCGCCCGGAACGGCCGACGCGCCCGGTGCGACCGATCCGGTGGACGTAGATGTCCGGCGAGTTCGGGACGTCGTAGTTGATGACGTGGGTGACGCCTGAGATGTCGAGCCCGCGTGCGGCGACGTCGGTGGCGACGAGCAGCCGCTCACGCTCGGACTTGAACGCGATCATCACGCCGTCGCGCTGGCCCTGCGACATGTCGCCGTGCAGCGCCTTCACACGGACGCCGGCGTCGTTGAGCCGCCGCGACAGGCGGTCCGCGCCGATCTTCGTGCGGACGAAGATGATCGCCTGGTCGGGGCGTTCGGCCTTGACCACCTCGACGAGCTTCTCCTGCTTCTCTCGATCCGGGACCTCGACGAAGAACTGGTCGACCGTGTCGATCGTGAGCGTCGCCGCCTTCACCTTGATCGTGATCGGGTCGTACATGCCCTGCTCGGCCAGCCGCTTGATCTCGGGCGGCATCGTCGCGGAGAAGAGAGCCGTCTGGCGGCCGGACGGACAGCGCGACAGGATCGTCTCGACATCCTCGAAGAACCCGAGGTCGAGCATCTCGTCGGCCTCGTCGAGCACGACGTAGCGCGCCGAGGTCACGACGAGCGCGTGGCGGCTCATCAGGTCCATCACCCGCCCGACGGTGCCGACCACGACCTGCGCGTTCTCCTTCACGCGCGACATCTGGTCGCGGATCGGCGCGCCGCCGAAGACGGCGACCACCGACACCCCCCTGCGCTCGCCGTAGGCACGGAGCGCCTGGGTCACCTGGATGCAGAGCTCCCGCGTCGGCGTCAGGACGAGTGCCTGGACCTCGGGATCGTCCGGGTCGACGTACTCGAGCAGCGGCAGGCCGAACGCGGCGGTCTTGCCGGTGCCGGTCTGCGCCTGCCCGATCACGTCACGGCCCTCGAGCAGCGCCGGGATGGCCTGCTCCTGGATCGGCGTCGGCTCGTCGTAGCCGAGGTGCGCGAGTGCCTCGAGCAGCGGCTCCGAGAGCCCTAGTTCGCTGAAGGTCGCCATCGTCAGGCCGCCGGGTCGAGCAGGACCTTGCCGTGGGTGCGGCGACCCTGAAGGTCCTCGTGCGCGCGCCTCACATCGGAAAGTGGATACGTCGTGCCGAGCACGGGCGCGAGCTCGCCACGGGCAGCGCGTTCGAACAGGTCCCCGAGCGGCTCCTCCATCATGTCGCGGCGCCCGAGGCAGTGCATCAGCCAGAAGCCGACGACCGCCTGGCTCTTGCGCATGAGCCGGCCGTTGGTGACCTCGTTCTGTTCGCGGCTTGCGATCCCGTACGCCACTAGCCGACCGAACGGCGCGAGCGCCGCCAGGCTTTCGTCGAAGACCTGCCCGCCCGCCATCTCGAGCACGACATCGACCTTCTCGCCGTCGTTGGCCTCGATCAGGCGGTCCTTCATCCCCTCACCAGCGGCGTCGACAGCCACGTCGGCGCCGAGCTCGACAGCTAGCTTGCGCTTCTCCTCGGAGCTGGCCGTCGCGATCACGCGCCCTGCCCCGAAGGGCTTGGCGAGCTGGAGCGCGAGGCTGCCGACGCCGCCGGCCGCCGCGTGTACGACCACCGACTCGCCCTCGGCCAGCTTCGCGCTCGTCTTGTAGAGGTGCCAGGCGGTCAGCCCCTGCAGCACCAGCGCGAGCGCAGCGCCATCGTCGAGCCCGTCCGGGATCGGGAACGTGGTCGCCTTCGGGGCGACGGCGTACTCGGCGTAGCCACCCGTGCTGAGCAGCGCCACCACGCGGTTGCCGTCCGGGTCCGTGCCCGCGACTTCCGCCCCCGGCGTCAGCGGCAGGTCGTACTTCGCGAGGTACGTGTTCTCGCGTGCGTGTGTGTCGGCAAAGTTCATCCCCGCGCGCGAGACCTTGATCAGGACCTCGTGCTCGCCGGCGTCTGGAACCGGCGCGTCCTCGATCACCTCGAGGACATCGGGGCCGCCGAACTCCTTGATCTGGACGGCTCTCACGAGCGTCGGAGGCTATCGTGGCGCCGCCATGAGCCTCGCAGTGGTCGGCTCGATCGCATTCGACTCCGTCAAGACGCCGTTCGGCGAGCGCTCGCGCATGCTCGGAGGCTCGGCCGTCCACTTCTCGCTCGCGGCGAGCTTCTTCACCGACGTGCGGGTGGTCGGCCCGGTCGGCGACGACTTCGGCGACGAGCAGTACGCGGTCCTACACGCGCGCGGCGTGAACACGGACGACATCGAGCACGTCGAGGGCGGCCAGACCTTCTTCTGGCAGGGCCACTACGAGTACGACATGAACCTGGCGCACACCGACGACACCCAGCTGAACGTCTTCGGTGACTTCGAGCCGAAGCTGTCGGACGGGTCGAAGGCCGTGAAGGTTCTGTTCCTCGCGAACATCCAGCCGGATCTGCAGCGCGAGGTGCGCGAGCAGTGCACGGGCACCCGCCTGGCCGGGCTCGACTCGATGAACCTGTGGATCGACACGGCGAAGGACTCGCTTGTGCGCACCATCGGCGGCGTCGACCTGATCTTCATGAACGACGCCGAGCTGCGCCAGCTGACCGAGGAGGCGAACCTCGTCCGCGCCGCGCGCGCCGTGATGGATATGGGCCCGCGCTTCGTGATCGCGAAACAGGGCGAGTACGGCGCCGCGCTCTTCACCCGCGAGAGCTTCTTTGCGCTGCCGGCATACCCGCTCGAGACGGTCAACGACCCGACCGGTGCCGGCGACTCATTTGCCGGCGGCTTCCTCGGCTACCTGGCCTCGCAGGAGTCAGAGGACGACACGACCCTGCGGCGAGCGATGACCTACGGCTCGGTGCTCGCGTCCTTCAACGTCGAGGAGTTCGGCACCGAGCGGGTGCAGCGCCTCACGCGTGACGAGATCGACGCGCGCTTCGAGGAGTTCAGGCAGATGACAGCGCTGGAGTCGGCGCCCGGCTGATCAGCTCGGCGGCGCGCAGCGCGACCATCGAGATCTGCGGATGCGGGTGGCCGCGCATCAGGTTGGGGATCACCGACGCGTCGGCGACTCGTATCCCCTCGAGGCCCTTCACGCGCAGCTCGTCGTCGACGACGCTCCCCAGGCTGCACGTACCGACGGGGTGGTAGACCGTCTGGACGTTCGCGCGGATCCATGACTCGACGTCCTCCGAGCCGGGTCCCCGCTCCTCCTCCGCGATGTCGAGAAGCGGCGGCGTGGCCGCAATTCGGCGCGCTTGGCGCACCCCCTCGACCAGCACGCGGAGGTCGTCCGGGTCCGTCAGCAGCGCGTAGTCGATGTCCGGCGAGTCGAGCGGGTCATTCGACCGCAGCGTCAGGCTGCCCACACTCCGCGGCTGAAGCGCGACGACCCCAACGGAGAAGCCGTGGCGATCGGGCTCCGTGAGGCCCTCGTCCAGATAGAGCACGGGTGCGAAGATCAGCTCGGTGTCCGGTGCCTGAAGCCCCTCGCGGCTCGCTACGAACGCAGCCGCCTCGCCCACGTTCGAGGTGAGCATGCCGCGGCGCTGGAGCAGCAGCTTTACGAGCTGAGCCGGCTTCTCAGCGGCGAAAAGGGACTCCTTCCCGGATGCGTTCCAGAGCATGATCGCCATCGGGTGCTCGCGCAGGTTGCGTCCCACGCCGGGCAGGTCGTGGACCTCGCCACCCGGGCCGACGCCGGAGAGCAGCAGGAGGTGCGGAGACCCGATCGCTCCCGCGCTCAGGATCAGCTCGCGCACGACCTCCACCTCGCCATCGGCGTGGCGAACGCGCGCGGCACGCTTGCCGTCGAAGTCGATCCCCAGCACCTGCGCCCCGGTCGCGACCGTCAGGTTGGCGCGCCCGCGCGCCGGCTTGAGCCACGCGTCGGCCGCAGTGCAGCGCAGCCCCTTGCGCTGGTGGACGCGCGTGATGGCGACGCCGGCAAGAGTCTCCGGCCGCAGGTCACCCGGAGCGGCGATGCCCGCCGCTTCCGCGGCCTTCACGAACGCGGTGGTCATCGGGCTCGGCGCGCGCTGCTCGGAGACCGAGCACGACTCCTCCTCGAATTCATCCAGGTAGCGCTTCATCCTGTCCCAGCGCCAGGCCTCCGGCCACGCGTCGAAGTCAGTCGGGTGGCCGGGAATGTGCATCTGCGCGTTCATCGCGGACGAGCCCCCGAGCGTCTTGCCCCGGGGTACGTAGATGCGGCGGCCGTCGAGCGCCGCCTGCGGCGTCGTCTCGTAGTCCCAGTCGAACTTCGACTTCATGAGCTTGGAGAACGCTGCCGGAATCCGGATCTCCTTCGAGCGCGGCTTCGGGCCGGCTTCGAGGAGCAAGACGCTGTTGGCCGGGTCGGCGCTGAGCTTGTTAGCGAGGATGCAGCCGGCCGAGCCCGCGCCGACGATTACGTAGTCGTATCGGGAGTCCATGGCTCGACACTAGCGCTCCTTCTTCAGTTGCGGGAAGCGTGTCGAGCGCCCCTGGAACTCGAGGTTCGGCGCGATCACGCACGGAGGCGCCTTCTGAGTGGGCGGCGACTGGTTCTCGGTGTTGCGGCAGTCGTAGGTCTCGAGCTGGGTGCCCAGCTTCTCGAGCGCGCCGGGCAGGAAGTACGGGTTGTGGCGGTTCGTGCCGAAGCGCTCGTCTGCCGCGACGAGGCCCTCGGCCGTGAACGGCACGAGAGCGCGCAGGTAGTGGATCGGCGTGCCGCCGCCCTGCGGCCGCTCCGCTCCCTGGGTGGCGGCCGCCACGTTGGCGAACGCGGCGATCACCTCGCGCTCGTAGAGCCCCAGGTAGTCGACGACCGGCTCCGCCTCCTGAAGCACGGGCACGAGCTGGTCGAACAGCGGGCGCGCGGCGTTCACCGTCTCCGTGGCCGCCGGCAGCGCGTCCTCTGAGACCGAGATCACCTGGTCCACGTCCCGGAAGAGCCCGCGCAGCTCCGGCGCCAGCGGCAGTGCGTCCGAGAGCGTCGGCTCGAGCTGCCGCGCCGCCGGGCGCAGGTCGCGCACGAGCGGGCGCGCCTCGCGCGAGACGACCTCCACCTCGGCGAGGGTCGGGCGCAACTCGCGCAGCGTCGTCGGCAGGATCCGAACGGTCTCTGCCAGCTCGGCGTTGCGTCGCGCGGTGGCGCCGAGCAGGACGTCGAGCGCGCGGACGAGACCAGACAGCTGGCCCTGGCGGCTTCCGAGCGAGTCGAACACCTGGCCGCTGTCGGAGATCAGGCGCCGGACGGCACGATGCTGCGTGTCGAGCACGCGCACGAGGTCGCCGGCGTCCTCGCTGAAGGGCGCGATGTTGCCGAGCGCGGCGTTCACGTCTTCGCCTCTGCCGGCAAACGCACGCGCCGCGCCCTTCACGAACCGCTGGAGGTCCTCGCGCGTCGGCTTGTCGAGCGCGCGCAGGATCTCGTCGAGCTCGACCGTCGGCCGCACCTGGCCCGCGGGCAGAAGGCCGTCCTCGGGCAGGTCCCCGCTCGCCTCGCTTCCCGGCGTGAGCTCGACGTATGTCTCGCCGAGCAGCGTCTTCAGGCGCAGCATCGCCTTCGTGTCCTTCGGCAGGGGCGCGTACTGCGCGTCGATTTCGATCTCGGCACGCGTCGAGTTCCCGACCTGCTCGGACTTCTTCACATGCCCGACCGTCACGCCGGAGATACGGACATCCGCGTTGTCGGCGAGCTGCGTGGCCTCCTCGAAGTCCGCCTGGAAGCGGTAGCTCTTGGCGGAGATCGGAGTCGGGCCGCCGAACGAGGTCCACAGGTAGGTGAGGATCAGGAAGCACGACAGCGCGAAGACGACGATCATCGCGAGCTTCCCGAGTGTCGGCGCCTGCTTCTGCATCAGGGCTTCCTCGCCGAGGTCGCCGGCGGCGGCGTGTCGGGGCAGATCGGCGCGGCGCCGAGCGGCGCGAGTGCGGGGTTGTTCCCGATGAGCTGTCCGAGCGAAGAGCAGCCGACCATCACGAGCCCGCGCCAGGTCGCGCCGTGCGCGTCCTCGGTCGTGAGAATCGAGTTCGCGTTGTGGATGAACCAGGAGGTCCAGAAGAGGTAGCCCTCCTCCGGGCCCGGCGGGTTGTAGCCCAGCTCGTTCGCGACGTAGTTGAGGACCTTGCCGGTGCGGACGAGGTCGACGGTCGCGGGCTCGAGGTCGTGCACCGACGGGCGCAGGTCGGCGACGAGCGGCGTCGCCTCGCGGACGAGCGGGCGCAGGTCCTCGCGCAGGATCGGCTCCGCGTCGCGAAGCAGCGGCCTCACGTCCACCATCGCCGGCGTCAACTCGCGCACGAGCGGGCGCAGCTCGCGCGCGGCGGGCTGTAGCTCTTCCGCCAGGCCACGGCCCTCGTGCAGCGCGAGCCTTGTGGAGCGAAGGGCACCGGGTAGCCGCTCCACGCCGGCGGCCAGGTCGGCCTCGTGCGCGCCCACGGTCTCGAGCACGTCGGAGCTGGCCTCGACCAGGCTTGCCAGCTCGCCGTCCTTCTCGGCAGCCGCGCTGGACAGCACACGCAGGTTGTGGACGAGGTGCCGCAGCTGCTCGCGCCGGTCCGCGATCGCACGGCTGACGCGCGCCGACTGCTCGAGCGTCGGCTGCGTCGCCTCGAGCATCGCACGCAGGTCCGGACCGCGTCCCTTCAGCCCTTGGCCGCCGGCGTTCGCGAACACGGCCAGATAGCGACGCGTGTCGGCATCGAGGTTCGAGAGCACCTCGTCGGGGTTGACGTTCGTCGTCGTCTGCGCGATCCCGATCCGGTCGCCGTCGCTCAGCTGCCCGTCGTCCTCGAGCCCGGCATCGGGCCGGCCGGGGTCGAGCTGGATCGTCATGTCGTTCAGCCCGGTCTTCGGGCGCAGGTACATCGTCGCGTTGCGGTAGACGGGCCCGACCTCGTCCGGATCGAGCTGGACGGTCACCACGGCCAGGCCGTCCTCGGTCTCGACCTTCGAGATCTCGCCCACCTCGACCCCGGCGACGGTCACGGTCTGTCCCTGGCCGGGTGCAACCGCCTGCGCGTTGCGGAACTCGGCCTCGAGCGTGATCACCTTTTCCCACGGCCACCGCAGCCGCTGGTGGTCGAGGATGTACGCCGACACCGGGATCGCGATCACGACGAGCCCGACGATCGCGACGAACTCGATCAACGAGCGGCGGTTTCGGAAGATCCTCATCGCCGCGGCACCCGCAGTAGGTCGATCGCGTCGTCGAGCGGCGCGGGGTCGAACGAGGTGATGCGGTGCTGCTCGGGCGCCGGGCCGGTGTCTGCGGCGAGGTCAGGCGGCTCCTGCGACGTGCATGGCACGTCCGGGCGGAACGGCGGTCGGACGCCGGTCCAGCGCGGGCGCGATCCGAGGATCGGCTCGTCGGTGAGGCCGACGAGGGACTCGCCGATCGACGGGACCTGGCCGGTCGTGACACCGGTGTCGCCGCCGCCCGCGTGGTAGCGCACGGCCGGGCCGTTGCCGTCGAAGTTCTGTGAAGCGCTCGCGAGGCCGACCACCGCGTACAGGAGCTCGCGATAGAGCGGCGCGCCCGTGGTGTTCGGCGGATCGACGACCGACTTCTTGAGCGTCGGAAGCGCGTTCAGCCTCAGGCACTCCGTCACCGGAGTGACGTCGCCCAGCAGCTCGGTCAGGTCCGGCTCGAGCCGTGCCAGCGAGCGCACGGCGGGGTCGAGCTGATCGAGCAGCGCCGGCAGCTCGGCCGGCGCGACCAGCGCCCGCGCCTGCTCGAGCACCGGTATCGCGAGCTCGAGCGTGAGCGGCGCGGCCTGGATGCCGGGACGCGCGTCGTGCACCAGCGCGCGGGTGGGCGGGAACGCGGCGTTGAACGCGTCGAGTGCCGGATCGGCCTCCTCGAGCAGCCGGTCGAGCTCGGGTAGCGAGGCCGACAGCGCGGCGCGGCGGCTGGCGAGCGCACGCGCGGAACGGTTCAGGCCCTCGACCAGGTCGGGCAGCCGGTGGGCGCGGGTGACGGCCGCCGCGACGTCGCCACCCGCGTTCATGAACTCCGGCAGGTCGTCCTCCTCGCTGCCGCGGAAAGCCTCGGCCGCGATCGCCCCTTCCGTGAACGCCTCGTCGGAGGGCTTCCATGCTTCGTTCAGCGCCTGGGCCCCGCCGTGCGAGAGCCCCTCGCCGAGCCCGGCGAGGAGCAGCTTGAGGTTCACGCGCGTGTCGCTGTCGAGCGTCGAGAGGATCTGGTCGAGCTGCACCGGCGCCGCCGTTTGCGAGACGGGCAGCGTGAAGCCCTCG
>Ga0114129_10017982_pt1 | contig 10066 bp, 10 predicted proteins | sample RhiMetdeltSRZDD1_FD_80071 | JGI IMG/M metagenome (GOLD analysis project Ga0114129, IMG submission 80071) | Populus rhizosphere microbial communities from Tennessee, USA - Rhizosphere MetaG P. deltoides SRZDD1 (version 2) (version 2) | ecosystem: Host-associated > Plants > Roots > Rhizosphere >...
AGGGTCTTCTGCCGCTTCGTCATCCACGACGTGCGCACGTACACCGCACCGCCCGGCAGGCCGATGCCGCCCAGCGCGATGAACAGTGCCGGCAGCCCGAGCGACAACAGCGGGTGCGAGTACTTCAGCGGGTTCAGGGTCAGATAGCCGCGCGCCTCGACGTCGCGGTCGCCGTAGCGCCACGCGGTGTAGGCGTGGGCGAACTCGTGTACGCAAAGCGACACCAGGAAGCCGGCGATGACGAACGTGAACACGCCCACGTACGCCAGCGGCTCAGCAGCGCTTTCGGCCAGCCAGGCAAGCACTGCGCCGACGACGGTGAGCGCGACGATCGCAAGGAAGATCGGGCTGGGCCGCACCGATTGGTGCAGCGGACGGATGGTCACTTCACGAAGCTACCGCGCGCAGCAGTCGTCGCAGCTCCGCAACTCCGGCCACCGCGGTTTCATGATCACTGGCGCACGGAATCACGTTGAACACCGAGCAGCCGGCCTTCGCATAGGGATAGAGGAACTCCGCGACGTCCTCGGGTGTCCCGTACGGGGAATAACGCTCGAAGGGTTCGAACGGCGTGTGGTAGAAGGTCTGCATACCTGTGGCGAGTGGCGCGCGTGCGGCCTCGCGGGTGGCGCCGAAACCACACCAGACGTTGAGAGCGTGCTGGAAGCGACTCGGGTTCCTGCCCGCGGTCTTAGCGTGCTCCGCGACCTGCTCCACCACGGTGCCGTAACGCTGCGGGGAAACCCAGATGCCCAGCCAGCCATCGCCGAACCGGCCTGCGCGCCGCACCGCGGCGTCGGAACGGCCGCCGACGGTGATCGGGATCGGCGACGACGGGGCCGGAAGGATCTGGGCGTCGCGCATCTTGAAGAATTCGCCGTCGAAGCTGACCGGCTTGCCGTCGGACAGCGCGCGCAACAGCTCCAGCGACTCGTCCATTCGGCGCCCGCGGGTGCTGGGGTCCACACCGCAGATCTCGAACTCGTGCCTATCTTCGCCGCCAATCCCCACGCCGAACACCAGCCTGCCCGGGGCGTGCTCGGCGATGCTGGCAAGCTGGCGTGCCACCAGCACCGGGTGGCGCAGCGGGAGCAGGTAAAGCGCGACATAACAGGGGACGCCGGGGTACCGGGTGAGCAGGGTCGCGGCATCGATCAGTGCATCTGCGCCGGCGCCGACGAAAAAGCTGACGTGGTCGTTGACGGCTACATGGTCAACACCGGAACCGGCGATGCGGTGCAGCATCGCGTCGCGCTGCTCGGCGGGAGCCGCGAACTGCCCGACAGGGGCGAAGATGCCCACTCGAATATCACTCATGCGGCAAGCGTGACCCCCCAACTTTCAGCAGAGCTTGCGAAGCGCTGAAATCGCCTGGTCAGCGCACCCGCAGCCAGCCCTCGGTGTGCCGGTAGAACGTCGATCGCCGCACCGGCCTCGGGGCGGGCACGCCGTCGCGCACCACCAGGGCGGCGTCAGTGCCGAGCTGTGCGGCGCGGCCGGTCAGCCAGCGGTTGGGCCGCATCCTGCTCGACAGCACGCTTGCCCGCAGACCGGGCATCGTCGGCGTCGGCTCGATCCGCACCCCGGTCACGTCGCCGTCGAACAGCAGGTTGTCATCGGTGACCGCTTCGCCGTGGATCGTGCGGGCATCTTCGTCGGCCGGCAGCCAGTACGCGGCGCCGACGATGACGGTCCCCGTCTCGTCGCGGATGAGCGGAATCCGTTGCGCCTGACCGGTTCGCGCGCGGCGCGCATGCCAGGGTCGGCGAACGTGGGCGACCTCCACGTCGAGCCGGTCCGCTCGTAACAAGTGGGTCAGCACCGCCGCGAGGTCGGCGTCCGAGCCCACCACCACGATCCTGCGGCAGTCGGCGATGTCGTCGAGGCCGACCACCGGCAGGTCGCTTAGCGGGCGGGGCACTCGACGGCCGCCGAAAACCAGGAGGACATCGCGGGTGGTCAACGCGAACTCCTCAGGTCGGCTGGGATAGGGTGGGTCACCGGCTGCCACAGTTTTAAGGCAGATAGAGCGGGAGACTATGTCATGCCGGCAATCGTGCTCATCGGTGCCCAATGGGGGGACGAGGGCAAAGGAAAGGCGACCGATCTGCTCGGTGGCCGCGTCCAATGGGTGGTTCGTTACCAAGGCGGCAACAACGCCGGCCACACGGTGGTGCTGCCGAGTGGCGAGAACTTCGCCCTTCACCTGATTCCGTCGGGAATCCTCACTCCGGGCGTCACGAACGTGATCGGCAACGGCGTCGTCGTCGATCCCGGGGTGTTGCTCACCGAGTTGAAGGGCCTCGAGGATCGCGGCGTCGACACCGAGCGGCTGCTGATCTCCGCCGACGCGCACCTGTTGATGCCGTATCACGTGGCCATCGACAAGGTCGTGGAACGCTACGCGGGCAGCAAGAAGATCGGCACCACCGGCCGCGGTATCGGCCCGTGCTACCAGGACAAGATCGCACGCATCGGGATCCGTGTCGCCGACGTTCTCGACGAGGCGCTGCTGGCCCAAAAGATCGAGGCCGCACTGGAACTCAAGAACCAGGTGCTTGTCAAGATCTACAACCGCAAGGCGCTTGACGCCGCCGAGGTGGTCGAGAACCTGCTGGCCGAAGCCGAGGGATTCAAGCACCGCATCGCCGACAGCCGCTACCTGCTCAACACCGCACTCGAAAAGGGTGAGACGGTGCTGCTGGAAGGTTCGCAGGGCACACTGCTCGACGTCGACCACGGCACGTATCCCTTTGTCACGTCGTCGAATCCGACCGCGGGTGGCGCCGCCGTCGGTTCGGGCATCGGCCCGACGCGCATCACCACGGTGCTGGGAATCCTCAAGGCGTACACCACCCGAGTGGGCTCGGGCCCGTTCCCGACCGAGTTGTTCGACGCGAACGGCGAGTACCTGTCGAAGACCGGCGGCGAGTTCGGGGTGACGACGGGACGGCGTCGCCGCTGCGGATGGTTCGACGCGGTCATCGCCCGCTATGCCACTCGCGTCAACGGGATCACCGACTACTTCCTGACCAAGCTTGACGTGCTGTCCAGCCTCGAGACGGTACCGATCTGCGTCGGCTACACCGTGGACGGCAAGCGCACCGACGAGATGCCGATGACCCAGAGCGATATCGGCCGCGCGGAACCGATTTACGAAGAGCTGCCCGGCTGGTGGGAGGACATCTCCAACGCCCGCGAGTTCGACGATCTGCCTGCCAAGGCACGCGACTACGTGTTGCGGCTGGAAGAGCTTGCCGGAGCGCATGTTTCGTGCATCGGCGTCGGGCCCGGCCGGGATCAGACCATCGTGCGCCGCGACATCCTGGCGGCACGGTGACGGACGATCCACTTCTCGTCGACCCCGATTACGACAAGCATGGTGGGTTCCCGAACTTCGAAGCAGCCGAGCCCGGCCCGGGATTCGCACGGTTTCTGACCGCGATGCGACTGGCGCAGGATCTTGCGGTGTCGGCGGACCCTGACAGCGACACGTGGGATCTGGCTGCCGATCGCGCCGAAGAACTCGTGAAGCTGCTCGGTCCGTTCGAGGCGGCCGAAGGCGTCGGGCCCGCCAACCGCGTCCCCTCGCTGCCCGGCGCGGGCAGCCTGCTGATGCCGCCGTATCGGGTGACCAGGTTCGAACCCGATGGCGTCGAATTGAGCGTGCAGTTCAGCCGTTTCTCGGTCGGCGGAAACTACGCGGTGCACGGCGGCGTGCTGCCGCTGCTGTTCGACTCGGTGTTCGGCATGGTCATCCATGCGGCAGGGCGGCCGATCAGCCGCACCGCCTTCCTGCACGTCGACTACCGGAAGGTGACGCCGATCGACACGCCGCTGACCGCGCGTGGCTGGGTGCGGGAGGCCGAGGGCCGCAAGGCGTTCGTCAACGCATCGCTGCATGATCCGGAGGACAACGTGCTCGCGGAGGCGAACGGGTTGATGATCAGATTGCTCCCCGGCCAGCCGTAGCCGTGCCACGATGACGGCGTGACTGAGCGTCAACCCAGCCGGTTGTCGACACCGCGAGCGGCGGCGGTGGCCGGTGTGCTGTTCGCGCTGTTGTTCGCCACCGCGCTGGTCCTCATCCGGCTGGCGCTACCGAAGGGCGAAGAGCCGGGCGCGCAGTGGCTGCAGACCGGCAGCACGAATCTCAAAATCGCAGCGACGATCATGCCGTTCGCGGGCATCGCGTTCCTGTGGTTCATGGGGGTGGTGCGCGACGGGCTCGGGCGCTACGAGGACAAGTTCTTCTCGACGGTATTCGTGGGCAGCGGGCTGTTGTTCCTCGCGATGATGTTCGTTGCGGCCGGGGTGGGTGCGGGTCTGGAGCGCAGCCGTGCGGTAGGTGATCCCGACGTGGCGACGTTTGGGCAGATGGTGTTGTTGACTGTCTCGAAGACCTATGCGCTGCGGATGGCGGCGGTGTTCATGATCTCGCTGGCGACCATCTGGCTGAAGACGGGACTGATGCCGCGGTGGCTGGTCGCGGTGAGTTACCTTGCCGCGGTCGGACTTCTGGTCGCTAGCGACATCACGATGTGGCTCGTACTGGCGTTTCCGGTGTGGGTGTTGGTGGTCAGCCTGCTGCTGTTGGCGCGGGCTGGCGTCATCGACATCGACCGTGACGATTAGTCTGCCATCCGCAAAGCCTGTGACGGACAAAGCCTTACGGCCTCACGAACGTGGTCCTCTTCCCCCTCGGGCACCTCGTCGACCAGCAGCACGACGATCCCGTCGTCGTCCTGATCGAAGACGGCGCTGGCGGCCATCACGCAGTTTCCCGCGCTGATGCACACGTCTCGGTCAGCCACGACTTTCACCATGTCACCTCCAGCGATTTCAACCCGTAGATGAAGTGAAATGACCGGAAGGGCACGTCGGCGAAGTCTTCGGCCAGCGCCAGCGCGGGGAAACGGCGCAGCAACGCCGGGAACGCGATCCGCATCTCCATGCGTGCCAGCGGGGCGCCCAGGCAGTGGTGCACACCGTGGCCGAACGCCAGATGCCCTGGCGTGCCCCGACGAATGTCGAGCAGCTCGGGCGAATCGATGAAGTCCGGGTCGCGATTGCCCGACGGCAGCGACACGAACACCAGCTCTCCGGCCCGAATCGGCACGCCGGCGATCTCGACGTCGGTGGTGGTGATCCGCGGAATCGCGGTGTGCACGATCGACAGCCAGCGCAGCAGCTCCTCGACGGCGGGTCCGATCGCATCCGGGTTGTCGCGCACCGCGGCCAGCTGGTCGGGATGGCGCAGCAGTGCCAGCGTGCCCAGGCCCAGCATGTTCGACGTCGTCTCGTGGCCGGCGAGCAGCAATAGGCTTGCGATGCCGATGAGTTCGTCGTCGGTCAGCTCTTCGCCGTGTTCGCGCACCAGCATGCCGAGGATGTCCTCGCCGGGCTGTTGGCGTGACCGCTCGACCAGTGAGCGCATGTAGGCACGGCTCTGGCGCTGCAATTCCAGCCGCTCGGGAATGGGAATGGACAGGTCGAGCTGGCTGGCGCTGCGCTGCTGGAAGTCGTCGCGGTCGTCGTACGGCACACCGAGCAGCTCGCAGATCACCAGTGACGGGATCGGCAACGCAAAGTTCGTAACCAAATCGACTGGGGGTCCGGCCTTTTCCATCGATTCCAATTGCGCGTCGACGATCTCGGCGATGCGCGGCTCGAGCAGCTTCATCCTCCGGATGGTGAATTCGGCGGTCAGCATGCGCCGCAACCGCTGATGCTCCGGCGGGTCGAGGCTCAATAGATTGCCTGACCGTGCGCTGGTCACTTCCTCCTCGGGGATCTCCGTCGCGCCGGGCAGAACGAAACCAGGCGGGCGGCCGTTGGAGAACCGTTCGTGGTCAGACAGCACGTCCTTGATGTCCTCGTGCCGGGTGACCAGGTACACCGTCATGCCGAACGAATTGACCATGGTGCGCACACCGTCGGTCTCGCGGATCTCGCTGAGCGCTGGGGTCGGATCGAACGCGACCCGCCGCATATGCAGCGGCGGCAGCTCGGGTGCTTGGGTCATGAATCGACGCTACTCGCGAAACACAAACTCCCCGATCAGCTTGTTGACAAGCGAAGGGTTCTCCAGCGCAGCCAGATGCGCTACCCCTTCGAGCACGGCGATGGCCGCATTGGGGATCGCCTCGGCCATCGCGATCGTCTCGGGCAACGGGAACGTCGCATCCTCGACACCGGCGACCACCAACACCGGCGTCGTCACCTTCGACAGCAGCGCGCGCTGGTCGGGACGGCGCGGCACCACGCTGCGCACCGCCCAGCCGCCAGAGCGCAGGTCGACGCGCTGCACCGTGTCGCGGACGAACGCCACGACATCGGGCCGGGTCGTGAACGTCGTCGGGCCGAGGAACGCCTTGAGCACCGATCGGGTCAGCGGCGGCCGGATCCCGCCGAGCAGGCCGGCCATCCGCAACAGGAGGCCGTACTCGATCTTCTGCCGTGTGCCGGCCGGCGACGCGGTGCAGTTCATCAACACCGCGCTGCCGATGCGATCGGGATAGGTGGCCGCGAAAGTCCCGCCGATCATGCCGCCCCAAGAGTTCCCGACGAAGTGCGTACGCTGCAGGTCGAGGCCGTCGAGGATGTCGACGATGCAGCGCGCGCACTGATCGAAAGTAAAAGGCGCCGTGAGCTTTTCGCTTTCGCCGAAGCCCGGAGGATCGACGAGGATCACCTGGTGCTCGGTACCGAAATGATCGGCCTGCGCAGCCCACATGTCGCCCGTCATCAGCAAGCTGGGCCAGAACATCATCGGCTCGCCGGTGCCCCGGACCTGCACCCGCATCGATCCCAGCACGGTGTCGATCATTCGCGATTCAGCCACGGTTCAGTGTCGCCTCTTCGAGGTCGAGCCCGCGCAGGACTTCGCGCAGCACTTCGTCGTCGATCTGACCGCTGTCGCGTTCGGCGATGAACGCCGCGCGCTCGGCCGCCAGCATCTCCAGCCGCAATCGCCGGAACGCCGCTGCCGGGCTTTCGCCGATCTCCTCGGCATCGCGGCCCAACCGCTCCCACGCCGAATTGCGCCTGCGAGTGTTCCAGCCCCGCAACACATCTGCGGCCCGCTCGTGCACGTCGGTGACCTCTTCCTCGGCCAGCAGCTCGTCGAGCCGCTCGGCCGCGGCCCGCGCCGCCTTGTCCTGTGCGGCGGCCGCGGCAATCGCGTCGGTGCGGGCCTCGTCGCCCTGCACGCCGAGCCGCCGGATCAGCCACGGCAGCGTCAGCCCGTGCAACAACAGCGTGCCGATCACGACCACGAAGGTAAGGAACACCAGCTGCGGACGTCCCGGAAACGGCGCACCCGACATCGTCGTCAACGGAACACCGAACGCCGCCGCCAGCGATACCACCCCGCGCATGCCTGCCCATGCGACGACGAACACCTGCGCAGGCGTCGGCGCCGGTTCGCGATCACGGATGCGTGGAAACAGGGCACGCGGCAGGTATGCGAACACGAACACCCAGACGATTCGGACCAGGATCACCGTCGCCAATACCGCGACGGACGAGATCGCGATCACCTTCGCGGTGATGCCCTCCAGCTCGCCCACCACCGTCGGCAACTGCAGGCCGATCATCAGGAACGCGAACGACTCGAGAATCAGTGTCAGGGCCTTCCACACCGCGTTGTCCTGCAGCCGGGTGGCGTATCCGGCCCTGGTGGATTTCTGGCCGAGAAGCAGCGCGGCGACGACGACCGCGAGTACGCCGGAGCCGTGAATCTCCTCGGCGGCCAGGTAGATGATGAACGGCGCGACCAGGCCCAGCGCGCTTTCTACCAAAGGATCGTCGAGCCGCCACCGGATGAACGCGGTGATCATGCCCAGTGCGAAACCCACCACGACGCCGCCGGCCGCAGCCAGCGCGAAGGTCGCCAGTCCGCTGCGCCAAGTCGCGGCCGTCCCGATAGCTGCGGCCAACGACACCTTGTACGCGGTCAGCGCGGTGGCGTCGTTGAGCAGGCTCTCGCCGCCGAGCAACGTCATCACCCGGCGCGGCAGCCCGAGCTTGCGCCCGACCGCGGTCGCGGACACCGCATCCGGCGGAGCGACGATCGCGCCGAGCGTCAACGCCGCCGCGACCGTCAGCTCGGGCACGGTCTTGTAGGCCACGAAACCGACCGCAAACGTCGTCGCCAGCGGCAGGCCGACCGCCAGCAGCCCGATCGGCCGGATGTTGCGCCGCAGCGCCACGTAGCTGCTTTCCAGCCCGGCCGACCAGAGCAGCGGCGGCAGCAGCACGTACAGCACAAGTTCGGGGTCCAGCTCGATCTGCTTGAAGCCGGGGATCAGGCCGGCCAGCAGGCCCGCGACCACCAGCGCCAGCGGGGCCGACACGTCGTAGTGCCTGGCCACCGCGGCCAACAGGACCGACACCACCAGTACCGCCAGCAGTGAGGCACCCACACCGACCTCCTATCCTTGGTCATCATGCTGAGGAGATCACGCCGGAGTGACGCCGACGCCCCAGCGGTCGCCGATACATGCGAACACCTCGCTGCCGACGCGCAATCCCCGGTCGAGCCTGAGCCGCTCACACCCGGCAAATGCCAGGAGTGCGACGAGCTCGGTGAGACCACGTGGGCGCACGTGCGTATGTGCCTGACGTGCGGCCACGTCGGATGCTGCGACTCCAGCCCACACCAACATGCGAGCGAACATTTCCATGCCACCGGTCATCCCGTGATGCGCTCCGCCGAGCCGGGGGAGGACTGGCGGTGGTGCTACATCGACGTCCGACTGGGCTGACCATCTGGCAGGCTGGGACGCGCGATGAGTGAAACAACGGAAGAAGCGACCGGACCCGAACCGGTCGTCGACGACACCTCCACGGCGCCCACGGGTTCCACCGTGATGCTGCTTGGCTCCGGCGAATTGAGCCGCGAACTGGCGCTGGCATTCCAGCGGCTCGGCGCCGACGTCATCGCCGTCGACCGCTATGCGGACGCCCCGGCGCACGGCGTGGCCGACCGCGCCGCCGTCATCAAGATGAACGACGCCGAGGAGCTGACCGCGCTCATCGAGAAGGAGAACCCGCGCTACGTCGTCGCGGAGGCGGGCGTCATCGCGGCCGACGCGCTGATCGCCGTCGCCGAGCGCGGGAACATCGAGGTGTTTCCGACGCCGCGCAGCACGCGGCTGTCCATCGACCGGGAGGGCCTGCGCCGGCTGGCCTCCGACGAGCTCGGCCTGCCCACCGCGCCGTTCTGGTTCGCCGGATCGGCGGAGGAGCTGACCGCGGTGGCTGAGCACGCCGGTTTCCCGTTGGTCGTCAAGCCGAACGCGGCGGCGCCGGGTGACGGGCAGTCGGTGCTTGTGCGGTTGGACGACGTCGAACCGGCCTGGCATCGCGCCATCGCCGCCGGCCGCATTCCGCATAGCCGGGTGATGGCCGAGACGGTCGTCGACGTCGACTTCGAGGTCACGCTGCTCACGGTCCGTACGACCGGACCGTCGGGTCCCGCAGTGCACTTCTGCGAACCGATCGGACACCGGCTGGCCGACGTGCTCGAGTCGTGGCAGCCGCAGCAGATGTCGCCCGTCGCGCTCGATGCGGCGAAGTCGATCGCGGCGCGCATCGTCAACTCGCTCGGCGGGCGCGGCGTGTTCGGGGTGGAGCTACTGGTGCGCGGCGATGAGGTGTACTTCGCCGACGTCCGGCCGCGGCCATACGACAGCGGACTGGTGACGCTGCGCTCCCAACGGCTTTCGCAGTTCGAGCTGCACGCCCGGGCGATCCTCGGGCTGACCGTGGACACCATCATGATCTCGCCCGCCGCGGCGGAAGTCCTCTATGCAGGGGCCGAGTCGACCGGCAATCACGACGTCGACCTGCGCTTGGTCGGCGAAGCGCTGGCCGTCGCCGAGAGCGATGTGCGGCTGTTCGACCGGCCCGACGAGACAGCCGGCAGGCGGCTGCTCGGGGTGGCGCTGGCCACGGCCCCTGACCCGATCGTGGCGCGAGACCGGGCCCGGCGGGTGTCGGCGGCGCTGCGCAAACTCTGGTGACCGACCCCGAAGACGACCCGGCCGAGCGGCCGACGATG
>Ga0114129_10017984_pt1 | contig 10065 bp, 9 predicted proteins | sample RhiMetdeltSRZDD1_FD_80071 | JGI IMG/M metagenome (GOLD analysis project Ga0114129, IMG submission 80071) | Populus rhizosphere microbial communities from Tennessee, USA - Rhizosphere MetaG P. deltoides SRZDD1 (version 2) (version 2) | ecosystem: Host-associated > Plants > Roots > Rhizosphere >...
TCACGCACGACGGCACGCAACAAAGCCTGGGAAGTGCTACGCAAGGTCGGGCTCCGCCCTGAGCAGTTTGGTCGCCGCTATCCCCATGAGCTGAGCGGTGGACAGCGTCAGCGGGTGAATATCGCTCGGGCCCTCGTCCTGGACCCAATACTGGTCATCCTCGATGAGCCGGTCTCATCGCTGGACAAGTCTGTGCAGGCCCAGGTACTGAACCTGTTGCAGACCCTCAAGCACGACCTGGGCCTGACCTATGTGTTCATCTCGCATGACCTGCACGTCATTGAGTACCTCAGTGACCGCGTCCTCGTGATGTATCTGGGACAGATCATGGAGATGGGCAGTACTGAGCAGGTGTCAACGGCCCCCTCGCATCCCTATACGCAGGCCTTGTTCGCATCTACCCCCTCGATGAACCCTGACGAACGCCTCGATCGTCCACCGCTCATGGGGGACCCCCCGAATCCCATGCATCCCCCCTCTGGCTGTCGCTTCCGCACCCGATGTCCGCACGCCATGGAGCAGTGCGCCACCGCCAGCCCACCGCTGCTCCAGGTCGGGAGCACCGGGCAGTATGTCGCGTGTTATCTGTATAGCGACCAGACTGCGCCCCCTGGCCCTCCGTTGCATCCCCTCTCCTCGGCAGGAGAGGAGATATACCGCATGTCCCAATAGGTGGAGAGATAGAACAAACATGAGCAACGCAACCTTCCTCGATGTGACACGTCGTCGCTTCCTCACCTTGGCCAGTTCCACCCTGGCCGGGGCAGTTCTGACCGCTACGGCACCGGTCCTTGCCCAATCGAGAGCCCGTCAGGCCACCAGCAAGACACCCAAAAAGGATGGCACGCTCAAAGTGGCCATTGCCGGGGAGCCCCCAGCACTCGACCCCGGTTTCACGACGGCGGGGATTACCGCCAGCACCATGTGGCACGTCTTCGAAGGACTTTTTACACGGAGTAGCCGACACGCACCGATCCCCCATCTCGCCGAGCGCTACGAGGTTGACCAGGAGGGGACACGCTTCATCTTCTACTTACGGAAAGGGGTGCCTTTCCACAACGATCAGGAATTTACCGCGGCGGATGCTGCCGCCTCGTTAAAACGCTGGGGCGTGGTGGCTGGCCGCGGCAGGATGATTTTTGGCCGGGTAGACAAAGTTGAGGAGACTGATCGCTATACCGTCACCGTGACCTTCAAGGAACCGACAGGCCTTCTGCCCGAGTTCCTCGCCGAGCGTGATGCGATCATGCTCCCCAGGGACATTGCTGACAAAGCCGGTAAACAGCGGCTCACCGCCGAGATGGCGATTGGCACCGGGCCCTACAAGCTCGTTGAGCACAAAGTGGATCGCCATCTCCGGCTGCAGCGCTGGGACAAGTACGTGGCCCGCGAGGAGCCTGCCAATGGCCAAGGGGGCAAACGGGTAGCGTACTGTGACGAGATCCTGTTTATCCCGGTGCCGGAACCGTCGGTACGCGCCGATGGGGTCACAACTGGCGAATACCATTTTGCCGAGGCGCTTGAACCGGACCAATACCCCAATCTGAAGGACAGTCCAGACGTTGAGGCGCTGGTGGTCAAACCCTCGTCCCAGGTCGGCCCCCACTTCAACAAGAAACAGGGCCTGTTCACGGACGTGCGCCTGCGCCGCGCGGTGCTGCACGCGGTGGATCTTGAGCAGATCATGATTGCCGGCTTCGGCCGCAAGGAGTTCTTTCGCCTGGGACCAGAGATGGCTGCCCCAGAGACCCCCTGGTTTAGCGATGTGGGCAAGGAGGTCTACGAGTACAATCCGGAGAAGGCCAAGCAGCTCTTGCAGGAAGCCGGCTATAAAGGCGAACCAGTGCGCTGGCTGGCCACCAAGGAGTATGCATACATGTACAACATGGGCCTCTCCTTCAAAGACCAGCTTGCCAAGGTTGGCATGAAAGTCGACCTGCAAGTAATGGACTGGGCCACGTTGGTGAGCACACGCAGCAAGCCTGAGCAGTACGAGGTGTTTATCACCGGCCACTCGACGTTTGTGCACCCGATTCTGCAAGTGTATCTGGACAGTACCTGGCCTGGCTGGTGGGCATCGGACAAGAAGGATCACCTCGTCTCCCAGATGCTCGCCGAACCCAATCCCGACAAACAAAGTACCCTGATCCGCGCGCTCCAGCAGTTGCAGTGGGAAGAGGTACCCTGGCTCCGATGTGGTGAAACCTTTAATTTACGAGCGATGCGCCAGGAGATCGTGGGTTATGAGAACCCGCCCAACTGGTATTTCTGGAACTGTGGCTTCGCCACCTGAACGCGACTTCATGCTATGTTCGCGTACACTGTACGTCGTCTCGTGCTGATGCTCCCCGTCGCCCTGGTCGTCTCAACTGTCGTTTTTCTGCTGCTCTATCTCACCCCGGGTGATCCCGTGGGTGTCATGCTCGGTCCGGAGGCGACGGAACAACAGAAAGCAGAACTCCGGGCCCACCTGGGTCTGGATCAACCGGCGCCCGTGCAACTGCTGCGCTGGTATGGACGCCTCCTGCAGGGTGACCTGGGGAGTTCTATTTTTCTCCATAAAAAGGTTACGCTGGCCCTTCTGGAACGCCTAGAACCTACCCTGATGCTGACGCTGTTCGCGCTGCTGTTCTCGGTCATGATTGGTCTACCATCTGGCATACTGGCGGCCAAGCTGCGTGGTTCCTGGTTCGATACGGCGACGATGCTCACCGCCATCACTGGTGTGTCTATGCCGACCTTCTGGATGGGCCTGAACTTAATTTAATCGAGGTAAACCCCCGGCTCTGCCGGGGGACTCCCATAGTTTGACAGTTCCAGGAGTCAAAGTAACAAACTCCCTCCGTGAACCGCTCAAAGTTCTACCGAGAGGGAGCTTGTCATGCCAGACAGCGAGACTCTAAGCCATACCAAGTGGGACTGCAAGTATCATGTGGTGTTTATCCCGAAGTATCGTCGCAAAGCGCTCTACCATGAGCTGCGGCGGCATCTTGGAGCAGTCTTTCGCGCGTTAGCCGAGCAAAAGGAATGTCGCATTGAAGAGGGACATTTGATGGGGGATCACGTGCACATGCTCTTATCTATTCCCCCGAAGTACTCCGTGGCGCAGGTCGTTGGCTTCATCAAGGGGAAAGCGGCCATCCACATTGCCCGGACCTTCATGGGACGACGGAAGAACTATACGGGGCACCATTTCTGGGCTCGGGGGTATTATGTCTCAACCGTTGGGCGAGATGAGGCGATGATCCGGGAGTACATCCGTACCCAAGAGGCGGAAGATCGGCGCTTGGACCAAATGGACCTGTGGTAAGACGTGCCGCCTGTAGGCGGCTCACAAGCGAACCGCTTTGAGCGGTTCACAGTTTCTATCCGCTTTGAGCGGTTCCACCTTTTGCAAGCCTCCGGCTTTGCCGGAGGTCGCTGACTTTTATCTTCGCCGTGATGCTGGGGTGGCTACCGGTGGCCGGTTATCAGCCCCTCTCCCGCGGCGTGTGGGAGCATCTGCGCTATATGCTGATGCCGTCCTTTACCATTGGCTTTGCCCAGTCAGCGCTCCTGGCGCGGATGACGCGCTCCATGATGCTCGATGTGCTGTCGCAGGAGTACATTCGCACGGCGCGCTCCAAGGGCGTGGCAGAGATCTGGGTCCTCCTGCGGCATGCCCTGCGCAATGCCATTATTCCCCTGATCACGACAGTAGGCCTGAGTTTTGCCCTGCTCCTGGGAGGGGCAGTGATTTCTGAGCAGATCTTTAACATTCCTGGCGTCGGCCGTCTGCTGATTCAGGGTGTGGCACGGCGGGATTATCCTCTGGTGCAGGGCGTCCTGCTGATCATTGCTGCCGTGTATATGTGCGTCAATCTCCTGGTAGACCTGACCTATGCCGTGGTAGATCCGAGGATACGCCACAGTGATTAGACAACAGCGCCAGCGCGTTGAGACGCTCCAGACCGACGAAGCCAGGCAGCGGCTACCCTTTGCCTGGCACCGTTTGACACGTCTGCTGGTCAGGAACAAGGGCATTCCTATTGGCGGTACGCTCCTCATCATGGTCCTTGGCATGGCACTGTTGGCGCCATGGCTGACCCGTACGGACCCGACGGCACTCAACCCGCGTGAGCGCTTGATCCCTCCTGGGCAGATGCATCTGTGCGGGACGGACAACTTTGGTCGCGACGTGTTCAGTCGCACGGTGTGGGGCGCGCGCCTCTCGTTAGAGATTGGCTTCCTCGTCGCGCTCCTGACCACGCTGAGTGGAACGTGTGTGGGGCTCATAGCCGGTTATTTTCGTCACCTCGATACGCCCGTGATGCGGGTGATGGATGGCATGATGGCGTTTCCTGGTATTTTGCTGGCGATTGCGCTGATGTCGGCTATGGGGCCAAGTATGTTCAACGTGGTCACAGCCCTGACCATCGTCTACACACCGCGCCTGGCCCGCCTGGTCCGCAGTGTCACGCTGACCCTGCGCGAGATGCAGTTTATCGAGGCGGCGCACGCTCAAGGCATGTCCCATCAGCGCATCCTGCTACGGCACATCTTCCCAAGCTGCCTCTCACCCTTGCTTGTCCAGACGACGTTCCTCTTTGCCGAGGCTGTACTGGGCGAGGCCTCCCTGTCCTTTCTCGGGGCAGGTATCCCACCCTACATCCCAAGCTGGGGCACTATGCTGGGTGAGGCACGGGCGTACTTGCGGGACGCCCCATGGACCATGCTGTTCCCCGGACTCAGCCTGACGGTGACCGTGTTAGCCCTCAACTTCTTGGGTGACGGTATGCGTGATGTCTTGGACCCGCGCCTGCGCAAAGGGTGAGGAGGAGGCACCAGACCGTGAGACGAACCGGCAACCATACTGACACCATTGTACCCAGAAGCCTCGTGTGGCAACGAAGATGTAGGAACCATGGTCTATATGCTTGGCTCACTATCGCTGCACCATCTCACGTACCCCTTGTTTTCCGATGTCGACAACATTGGTGCAGGGCTCGGAGAGTGCTGGTATAGGGTTTGCAGCCGCTATCAATGTGGACGAGAGGCTCTCCATGCCGTAGGACATCCGGAACCCGGCGTGCATCTTATGGCCAACTGGCGAACGACACGGACGTGACTATGTCTGCACCCGCGGATGTTGAACTGGTGAATGTCACCAAGCGTTTTGGCAGCGTGGTCGCGGTCGACTGCCTCAATCTCACCATTCCCGCTGGGACCTATACGTGTTTATTAGGACCCAGTGGCTGTGGCAAAACCACCACCCTCCGCCTGCTCGCAGGACATGAACGCGTCACATCTGGAGAACTGCGTATTGGGCCGACACGCGTGACGCACCTGCCGCCAGCCCAGCGCGGCACGGGCATGATGTTTCAGCATTATGCCTTGTTTCCGCATCTGACATGCGTCGACAACGTGGCCTTCAGTCTGCATATGCGCCACGTCCCCAAAGCCATACGGCACCAACAAGCTCGGGAATTCCTCCGCCTAGTGCATATGGAGGCTGAGGCTGAGCGCTTACCAGCGCAACTCTCTGGCGGCCAACAGCAGCGGGTTGCTCTGGCTCGCGCCCTGATCACGCATCCCAACGTCCTGCTGTTGGACGAGCCCCTGTCCGCCCTGGACCCTTTTTTGCGCGTGCGCATGCGTGATGAACTCAAACGGCTGCAAACCGAACTCGGCATCACCTTCATTCATGTGACCCACAGCCAGGAAGAGGCCCTGGCGCTAGCAGATCTGATTGTCGTCATGGATCACGGACACCTGGAGCAGTGTGGGACGCCGCGCGAGGTATATAACCGCCCACGGACAGAGTTTGTGGCGCGCTTCATCGGTGGGCACAACATCGTGACAGGCCAAATTGTCTCCACAGGACAGGGATATGCCCTGCTGCGTGCTCCAGACGGACAGCAATGTGTGGTTCCCGCCTCTGATGTGGATGTGGGCCAGACGCTGTCGGTGGCCATCCGAGGTGACAGGGTGAGTCTGGCGCCTGGGACACTCTCTCCGCAAGCCGTTGCCAGGCGCGATCTCCCCAGTATGCTGGCATCCGGGTGGAATGCCTTGCAGGCCACTGTCCGGACCGTGGCGTATCAGGGGGCATGGGTGCAACTGCGCCTAGACACACCAGCGCTTGAGGAGTTTACCGTCACTATACCGGACAGTACTTTCTTCGAAAAACCCCTCACCGTGGGCAGCACCGTCGTCGCTATCTGGGCTATCGAGGATGCGCAGCGTCTGCGCGACGGATGTTGAGCCTCACGGTCTGGCAGCACACGCGCCACCGCATAGAAGGAGATGCCACATGGCCAATCGGATCGCTCCACCCCTTGCCCCCAAGCACCTCACACGACGTCGTGTGCTCCAGACTACCCTGTACAGTGCTGGCCTGGCGGTTGGGCAGCGACTGTTCACGGGCTTTCCGGCCGTGCACGCCGCCGAGCCTGTGGTGCTGAACATTGCTGGCACTGGCGTGAACCAGTACCAGCAGATTGCGGCGAAGGCCAAGGAAGACCTGGGGGTGACGATTCAGTACACCTCCCTAGTCTCGGATGATGTGGTCAAACGCGCTGCCACACAACCGACCTCGTTCGATCTGCTGGACAGTGAGTACTGGATGCTGGCCAAGATCATCCCCACCGGTAATATGCGCGGCATGGACGTGCGGCGCATCACCAATTACGAGCGCATAGTGCCGATCTTTACGAAGGGCACTTTGCCCGATGGCCGGGCGGTAGCGCGCCAGGGCACGGCACCGATTAAAGTGAGTTATCTGCCAGAGGAATTCGCCAAGACCTTTGCCGCCGAGCCCACCCAGTGGATGACGCTGATACCAACGGTCTACAACGCTGACACGCTGGGCATCCGTCCCGATGTCATTGGGCGCTCCATCGAGCACTGGCATGAGCTGCTCAACGCTGAGTTTCGCGGTAAGGCGGCCATTCTGAACATCCCGTCTATTGGCATCATGGATGCCGCCATGGTGGCGGAGTCGACGGGGACCATCACCTACGGCGACAAAGGCAACATGACCAAGGAGGAGATCGACAAGACCATTGCGCTGTTGATTGAGGCCAAAAAACAAGGCCAGTTCCGAGCCTTCTGGAAAGAGTTTAATGAGTCGGTGAACTTGATGGCTGCAGGAGAGGTGGTCATTCAGTCCATGTGGTCGCCAGCCGTCACGAAGGTGCGTCAGATGGGGGTCCCGTGCATCTACCAACCGCTTAAAGAAGGCTACCGGGCTTGGGCCGCCGGGCTGGGCATCCCGCGTCACGTCACTGGCACCAAGCTCGATGTCTGCTATGAATTTATCAACTGGTATCTCTCCGGTTGGGTCGGCGCCTTTCTTAATCGCCAGGGCTATTATACCGCCGTGCTAGAAACCGCCCAGGCACACATGACGGCAGATGAATGGGGCTATTGGATGGAGGGCAAGCCGGCGCAGGGTGACATTGTCAGCCCGACCGGCGACAAAATTGAGAGTGCCGGCGCCATCCGGGACGGTGGCTCCTTCTGGACGCGCATGGGCAGCGTGGCGTGCTGGAACTCGGTGATGGACGAGGACCGCTATATGGTGCGGAAATGGAACGAGTTTATTGCCGCTTAAGTGCTGCGCCCGGGTGCTGCGCACGGCTAGTTGCCCCGCCAGTTTGGCGGGGCTTCCACACAGAGGGAAGTCGGGCCTATGCGTTCGCGTCTCAATCCATATCTGCAAGTAGCACCGCTCACCGTGGTCCTTGCAGGATTTTTTGTTCTGCCTATTGTCATCGTGATCATGGTGAGCTTCTTCGATTACCAGACGTATCAGCTCCTCATCCCCGCTTTTACCTTGCAAAACTACATTGATGTCTTTTCCTCGTCCGTCACCTATCGGACCTATCTCATCACCCTGCGTTTCTGTGCCACCGTGTGGGCCATCACCCTCCTGCTCGGCTTTACCCTCGCCTATTTCCTGGCATTCCATATACGCACGCTGCGGTGGCAACTGGTGTTGTTCTTGCTCTGCACCATCCCGTTTTGGACCTCCAATGTCATCCGCATGATTGCCTGGATTCCGTTACTCGGGCGCCAGGGTGTGGTGAATACGGTCCTGCACGGCCTGGGCCTGCGTGACACGCCGCTTGAATGGCTGCTGTATTCCGAGTTTGCGGTCATTGTCGGCTACGTGCATTTGTATACGCTCTGCATGATGGTGCCCATTTTCAATGCCATGATGCGTATTGATCGCGCCGTAATCGAGGCAGCGGTCGACAGTGGTGCGAGCGAATGGCAGACGCTCTGTCATGTCATCGTGCCGCTGTGCAAGGCGGGCATGACCATTGGCTCAATTTTTGTCCTGGCCGTCGTGATGGGGGATTTCGTCACTATTGATGTGCTGGGTGGGGGGCAAATCGCCTCGGTGGGTAAAGCCATTATGACGGAGCTGTCGTATCTGCAGTTCCCCCCTGCTGCAGCCAATGCCATGGTACTCCTCATGGTGGTCGTCTGCATGATTGTGCTGTTACTACGCATTGTAGACGTGCGGAAGGAGCTGTGATTGCCATGTGGCGCGACCGACGACCGCTGAGCTTTTACGTGCTGGCTGGCCTCTTTGGCCTCTTCGTGCTGTTTCTCTATGGGCCTATTGCGACTGTGATACTCCTGTCGTTCCAGGGGCCGCAAGGGGGACTGATGTTCCCGATGCAGGGCGTATCCATACATTGGTTTGCCGACCTCTTCAGACCGCAAGCGATTGGTGATATCTGGGGCGCCTTTGGCCGCTCATGCGTTCTCGGGTTCATGGTCATGGTCGTGACCGTCGTCGTGTCGTTCCTTGCCGGACTGGCGTTTCGTATCCCTTTCCGTGGCAGTCGCGTTGTATTTTACCTCGCCGTGGCCAGTCTGATTATGCCTTCAGTCGTGATCAGTTTGGGTATTGGGGCCATGTTCGAACTGCTCGGGCTACCACGGGCCTGGTACAGTTCCGCTTTGGGAGCCCACTTGACATGGACTTTACCGTTTGGTCTGTTGATCATGTTTGCGGTCTTCAACCGCTTCAATACAGCCTACGAGGAAGCGGCGGCTGACCTGGGAGCCAGGGCCTGGCAGACGGTGCGTCACGTGGTGCTGCCCATCGTGTTCCCCAGTCTGGTTGGGGTAGCCTTGTTCGGTTTTACCCTGTCGTATGATGAAATTGCCCGCACGTCCCAGGCCGTCGGCGCCCTGAACACCCTCCCGCTGGAGCTCCAGGCTCTGCAGACGAACGCGACGACACCGGTGGTGTACGCCCTCGGCACCTCCACCACTGTCCTGTCGCTTGGGGTGATTCTCTGTTGTTTCTCTGTAGCGCTGACGGTGCAACGCCGCCGTGTCCGGTCTGGGAGGTGAAGTGTACCCCATCATGGTCTCCTCTGTCCTCCTCGTCTACTTAATACGGGTGTCGAGCATCTCCGCCAGTTCCTGTTCTTGAAACGCCTTGATGACTTCGGCGCGCAGGCGCTCGACGAAAAAGCCCCGATACCGTTCAAAATCCTCACTGATGACATGGCGTGGTCGTGGTATGTCGATAGAGACGCTGTCAAGGAGCCGGCCAGGACGGGCCGTGAGGATGATCACCCGATCTGCCAGATACACAGCTTCATCAATGTGGTGCGTCACAAACACCACGGTTTTTCCCGATCCCTGCCAGATGTCGAGCAGAAAACTCTGCATCTGGAAGCGCGTTTGTACGTCAAGCGCCGCAAAGGGTTCATCCATCAGCAGGACATCGGCGCCCAGGCACAGGGCCCGCGCGATAGCGGCGCGTTGCTGCATACCACCAGAGAGCTCATGCGGGTGTTTATGAGCAAACTCGCGCAAGCCGACCTGGCGCAGGAACTGTTCGGCGCGCTGGCGCCGCTCCTTCCGAGCGACACCCTGTAACTTCAACCCAAAAGCGACGTTGTCGAGCGCAGACAACCAGGGATAGAGCGAAGGTTGCTGAAAAATCAAGGAACGATCCGCCCCTAGCCCCCTGATAGCTGCACCATTGTAGAGGATGGTGCCGGATGTCGGCATCTCCAGACCGGCGAACATCATGAGTAAGGTACTCTTGCCGCA
>Ga0114129_10017985_pt1 | contig 10065 bp, 11 predicted proteins | sample RhiMetdeltSRZDD1_FD_80071 | JGI IMG/M metagenome (GOLD analysis project Ga0114129, IMG submission 80071) | Populus rhizosphere microbial communities from Tennessee, USA - Rhizosphere MetaG P. deltoides SRZDD1 (version 2) (version 2) | ecosystem: Host-associated > Plants > Roots > Rhizosphere >...
CGCGAAAAGTACACCATGCGTGTTCCCAATGAGAAGCAGGTCGGATCGAGCAAAATAGAGGGTGAATTTCCTGCTGGGTTACAGGTCTATGACTTCGAATTCAAGCCGGGCTGGAAGATCGATTTCAAAAAGGATGACAAAGGAAATATTGTCGGCGCCACATGGACCGGCAAGATTCAGCCTTACGAATTCGTCGAGTTTGGAATGCTGGCGATTAATCCAAAGCAGGGATCGAACCTGACGTGGAAATTCATACAGTACTACGACGATGGAACGAAGGAGGAGTTCACCGGCCCGGTGGGTTCCCGCCTGCCGTCGCCAGTTGTGTCGCTCAAGCCGACAACGTCGGCACCCTAAGATTCCGACAAGCACGCCCGCGATCGCTAAAAGTCGCTCTTGGTGTCGTGCAGTATGTCGAGCACGGCGTCACGGTCTTCGGGTGTAAATCGTTTCAGCACGTCGCGCATCCGCGCGTAAATCGCTTGTTTCGCCCGAGCCGGCATTCCGTCGAATGCGGGTGCGTAGATCATGTAGCTGCATGGATAGCGCATCAACCGATGTTCAAGGTCGAATTGACGCAAGGAACGGCCTTTACTGTCACTTGGTCCTTGTGAAGCAAATTTTTCAGCGAATCCCGAGACGCCCTGAATCCTGCCGGCCAGCGGTGCTTCTTTGACGAACAAAAGATAGTCGACGAACTCCACGATATCGTCGCGCAACTGCTGTTCGATGACGTCGTTTGGCTTGCCGATTTCCGCCTCGAGCATTGCAGCAACTCGATAGTCCCACGCGACACGTGTCATTAGATTCATCATGTGCATCTGGTGATTGAACACCATCAAAGCAACAATGTCGCTGTACGGCGAAAGATACGCGTCGGTGTCGAACTTTCCTTTGAGCGTTTCTAGATTCAGTGTCGCATCCGTGACCATCGATTCCGGCTTAGTTGGATCAGAAACTACGCCATTACCAAGATGACGCATGGATCCGCTTTTACCTGTCACGTACCACCCGCCCCATCGCTGCTGGAGTGGCGTTCGATGATCGAGCAAGTGTGACCCTAGTGGATTGATCGGCGCGCCGTTCGGTGCGGCATATACGCTGCGCACGATCATTCCCGGAATGTCGAGGCTGTTTCTCGTCAGGTGACACCCCAGACATCCATCGCGCTTCAGAAGTAGCGGGTTATCGACTGGTTGTTGAAGCAGTGTGTAGAAACTTGCTCCCAATTCGGGATCTTGCGCTGCGACTTCGATGAATCCGCCTCGCACCGAGCCCACCACGACAGAGTCGTTGAAGTAAAGGACGCGCGGATTCTGAGGACCGATCGCGTCGCCCTGAACGCTCGTTTTCGAGAAGACTACCATCTGCGACTCGACCGGGATATCAAGGGCGTCGAGTAGCGAGCGCAAGTAACCCTGTTCGCCATCGAACTTGAGATGGACTTTGCCGGCAGCGATATCCGCTACTAATTTCGCGATCGGATCGCGAGCCGGTCGAACCCCATAACCTATGGCCGGGTGTGTGACTGGAGGAACGAACGGCCGCTCGCTAAGAGGTCCGTTCAACGAAGTCATAATCGCGATAAGTTCGTTCGCGTCGATTTGCGGCAATGAATTCGGTATTGCTGCGGACGGATTCCGACTCAGCTTTAGAGGGAACCTTGTCGGATCCTGGACGAATTCTCCGATCAACTCGCTGCGGTCTGCTGAAAGCGCTCCCTTGAAGGACGCTTTGGCTTGAGGAGCGTCGAGAGAAAATGAGACGGAACTACCAGTAGGCCTGATTTCCTTTAGACGGATGGCGCGTCCATCTGCTAGAACCAACGAACCGACCCAGCTGTCGCCGGTGTTTTGAAAGATCACAGAGATTTCGATCGGTGTTCCGGCTGGACTGAAAGTTCCATACCATGGCCCGGCAATATCCGGCGTCTCTGCCACCGCCATAAGACCAAGGGTGCATAGAGCTGCAATTGCAACGATAACCCTGAACATAGATTTTCAAAATTGTAAGGCCACGCCGTTCTCGACGTCCATTGCACGATACGCAGATTGCTTCATCGCTCATGCAGGACTGGGTAGGCGTCGGCTAAAGCCGACGCGGCGGTCGGGAGACCGCCCTCACAAAGCCGAACTACGTTCGTGCCGCGCCGGCTAAAGCCGGCGCCTACGTTCTTTGTGGTTTGCTGCTATACAAGAACCTTACTCACCCTTCGCGGCAGGATCGGCCTAACCTTCCACCTCATATAACCCACGAAGGCGAGCAACACAAATAACAAGGCGGTAATAATTGCGGAACTGACTTCCCCGCGGCTTGTGTGAAGAACCGTGGCGCCTATCATCACTGGCAGCAATCCGGCCGCTGCCCAAGAAACTAACCAGGGCTGAATGCGAGTGATACCAGGCATGATGAGTCCGACGGCGGCCAAAACTTCGGCGACGCCGAGAAAAATACGAAATGCGGGCGGGATCAGAGAATTCAGCAGGTCGACCAGTTCGAGTGGTGGCGCGAGAAGGAGCCAGCCGTGCAAAAGGAAAGCGATGGCCAGTAGGATTTGAAGCACCCACAGTACGATATTCATCCCGTGTTCTCCTTATGTTTGAACATTGATCAGATCTGGTTTCCGAGAATCTTACTAATGCTCGATTCTGAATTCCTAATTCTCAACCGAGGGAAGGTAGCCGGTTTTGTCGAATTGAGAATTCTCCTATGGTTTAGTTTAGGTAATTGGTTGTTTTTGTAAAGTAGGCACCTTAGAGTAAGTAAGTGAGGGTGATGATATGCGCCGGTCTCAGGAACTTCCGCCGCGTTGCCCGCGGCCTACACATGAATTGCTACAACTTCTGACACGACCCTGGACGATGCACATCCTATGGGTTCTGAGCACGTCCGGCCCCACGCGGTTCGGCGTGCTTCGCCGTCAAATTGATGGGATCTCGTCGCGGCTTTTGACGGAGCGGTTACGCAATCTGGAAGAAAAAGGTTTTATCTATCGCCATTACGAGCCCACGATCCCGCCGGCGGTGACTTACGGCCTAACAAAGCGGATGCGGGAAATCAGTGAGGCTCTCGATAAGCTCGATCAACTCGCTCACAAATGGCATGAGGAAGACTCCAAGGCGGTTCCTAAACGCAAAGCACGGACGGTGTGAGTCGCACGACATGGTCAGCGATATCGACGAACGTGTCCGTGAGTTCATCAATGCGCATCGGGTAGCTCGGTTAGCTACCGCTGATGAAAGGGGACGACCAACGGTGATCCCGATTTGCTACGTGTTTGATGGGAGATCGTTTTATTCCGCCATCGATCAAAAGCCTAAGCGCGTTGCTCCTGCGGAACTTCAACGGATTCGAAATATTCGAGTCAATCCAAACGTGGCGCTTGTGATCGATGACTATTCCGAAAACTGGTCTGAACTCGCATATGTTCTCGTCCATGGAGTGGCGGAGATCCTCGAATCGAACGAATCGATGTCTTCAGAGCAGGCGACCGCAATTTCGGCCCTGCGATTGAAATATGACCAGTATCGCTCGATGCCGATCGAAGGGAATCCAATCATTAAAGTCGTGCCAAATCGCGTGGCGCTCTGGTCCGGTGGAATCGTACAAAAATCAATCTGAGGTGTCTTCTCAGAAGTCGATCGAACCCATTACGGCCGGACCGATAGTCCTCTTTCAACCGATGCAAACTCAGCGAGGATTGCAGGCAGTCAACTGCACTCGGATTCCCGAATAACGGCGGGTATGTATGTAGTGAGGGTGAGTGATTTGTGGGATGCGCGACAATGCTGGCAGCAGCACTAGTAGCCAGACCTGGTATTTTAATAAGAGACGCATGATCGCTCTCTATAACAAGCCTCTACAGTCGTTTCCTTCATTCCTGCTGAGTCAATCATCATCCGCACAGCCGAACTCGCTGCTAAGGCGCGGGATGGCCGACCAATAGCGCCTCCGAGCATTTATGTATGTGGATGGTTTCTCGGCCAGCGTTGCGTGAATCACTACCCCTTTTCTCCTTAATGGACTCATGAATCAATTCCCGTAGCAACTCTTGATGCTGTTCAACGTCGCCACTGCGAAGTCGAACCGCGACCCGCGTGCCGTGCTTGGCCAATTCAGCCACAATGCCTGCGTCGGTTGATCGCGTGACCCATGCTGCGGGATCAGCCGCTCTGAATCTGATGAGGACGAAGTTGCTCCTTGGAAGAAACGCCATCACGTTAAAGAAGCTGCCAGGAGTACATAGTGCTACGTGATTCTTCTTGTACTTCAATACCAGCTTCGGTTCAGGCGTGATTTCATTAGCGACCTGCGCAACTCGATCACATATTTTCATCATTGCTACGCCTACTTTTGTATCTGTTGATGTAACCAAACTTCACTAAAGTCGGGATTGCGCTCTAAGGATACTGGTTCGTGGTTCAGGTACCGAAGTTTCACATATTGGAGGGCTTACTTACTCATGTTTCCTTCGAGTAATTGATCGAACGCGGATTCTACCTGACGCTAATGCGTGCCGCAACTTGACCTGTAGCCGTAGTCGTTTACAACCGCTCTTATGGCGTACGAACCGGAGCGTGAAACCGTCCTATTTACCGTCTCAGCGGAAGTCACTCAAGCTGCGATTGCTCATGTCGTGAAGTCTGTGGAATCCTGATGGAGCCGGAGAGTTCCTTATCTCGGATAGGGTCATGCTGTTTAGTTAGTAGAGTGGGCGGCGGAAGAAGATGAATGAATACAACTCAATTTCCGAAGGCTCCTCTGAATGAACAACGCCACGGCCCGCCGTCATCCACTGGACGTCGCCCGGCTCCAGCTTTCCTTCGTGAGCCCATAGCGGCGAAAGAATCTTCCGCCGCTCCGCGGCTCATCATCCGTCAAATACCGCCACCACGGCTTTCAGCCGTGGCTACATTCTTTCGCCGCTCCGCGGCTTCGACCATGCTCATGCATTATTTTTCGCCAAAGTGTCGATGACGAACGGCGCCGTTCGACTCAACAATAGAACGCAAACAACGAAGGAGCTAAACATGCAAAAAATCACCACGCATTTATGGTTTGACAAGGAAGCAAAAGAGGCGGCGGAGTTCTATACGTCCGCATTCTCGGGTAAAGAATCAAGAATAAAGAGCACGACAACGCTTCGTAACACTCCTTCAGGCTCAGTAGACCTTGTCACCATTGAACTCCTGGGCCAAGAATTCACACTGATCAGCGCAGGACCACTTTTCAAATTCAATCCGTCTGTGTCGTTTCTCGTCGCCTGCAACACGAAGGACGAAGTCGACTCATTATGGAAACAACTCTCAAAGGGAGGCACGACGCTCATGGAGCTCGGCCAATATCCATTCAGCGAAAAGTATGGATGGACGCAGGACAGGTACGGACTTTCCTGGCAAGTGATGTTCATGGCTGACCGCGAGATCAAACAGAAAATAACTCCGACGCTGATGTTTGTTGGCGATGTCTGTGGAAAATCAGAAGAAGCTGTTAATTTTTACGCCACGGTATTTCGCAATTCAAAACTCGACCACATCTTCCGTTACGGCAGAGGTGAAGAGCCCGACAAGGAAGGAACAGTAAAGCACGCTGCTTTCACTATTGAAGGGCAGCAATTTGCCGCGATGGATAGCGCGCATAGACACAAGTTTAGTTTCAACGAAGCCATCTCGTTCATGGTCCATTGCGATACGCAGCAAGAAATAGACTACTACTGGGGAAAGCTCTCAGCAGTTCCTGCGGCTGAACAGTGCGGTTGGATCAAAGACAACTATGGCCTCTCATGGCAGATCGTTCCCACGATCATGGGCGAAATGCTTAACAACAGAGACCAGAATAAAATCGACCGCCTGACTCAAGCAGTTCTGAAAATGAAGAAATTTGATATCGATACTCTCCAGCGGACGTACGAGCAATAACTCATGCCTATCGAGAATATTGCGCGCTGGCCGCCGGGCTAGCAGACAAATTCAGCGTTCGGCCGGCCACCCTTTATCGATCGGTTTGGATGGGTCCGCTGTGATTTGCAGATTTGCGCAGTGATGATACGAGTATCCGCCGGGATTGTTGAAGCCATGCTCGGCCATAAACTGCACGATCTGCAGTGTGCATTTCTTGCAGTTGATGTTGGGCAGTTGAACGTCTGTCTCGAACGGCGGCATTTGGCCGGATGGCCGTGTGGAATGCACGAACAATCCGTCGGCCAGGACAGGAATCTGCGGCGGGTTTTGGATCACCGCAGATACGGAAATAGGTCCGCGCTCTCCGTCCTTCGTCGTGACTTGCGGATCGGGCGGCAGTTCTGTCGCTGAGTTCACCGCCAAAGCTACGCGATAGTGGCCTGGATGATAGATAGTTTCCTGAACCTTGATGTGAAGCTTCTGACCGCCAGTAGCTTTTGTCATCATGTAGCTGGCCTTCCCCCAATCCGTATTCGTACCGCCGCAGGGCCCTGCCTTCTGAGGATCGCCACGATCATCTTCAATCAGCCAGGACGAAGGTTCCAAAAGCTTGAAATGTGCCAACGTGGTCTGAGCCGCCAGCGCGACGATGGCAACGACAAGAAGGAAACGAAGCGAATATCTCATCGAGGGCCTCCAATGCTGCCGCAAAAGTACCGACATTATACAAGCTTTTTGAATGCCTGGGCCGTCGGGGTAATCAATGGGCTATGATTACGGGTATGAAATATGGATTGTCCTTACCTCACCTCGGAACTCTTGCGTCTGCTAATGCAATTCGAACCGTCGCTCAACGCGCAGAGGAGATTGGATACGATTCGCTGTGGGTGCTGCAGCGAACTTTGAAGCCGGTACAACCACAGGTGCCGTACCCTGCTACAGCGGATGGGCAATTACCGGACGACTACAAGATCGTCTTCGATCCAATCGAATCTCTCACATTTGCTGCAGCGGTTACGTCACGCATACAGCTTGGCACGAGCGTCATTGTCTTGAGCAATCACTATCCGCTGATGCTGGCGCGCCGGCTCGCGACCCTGGACCAACTCTCGGGAGGCCGGCTGATTTGCGGGTTCGGAGTCGGTTGGTCCAAAGATGAGATCGAAGCGGCCGGAGTTAAGTTTGAAACTCGTGGACGACGTGCGGACGAATTCGTTCGAGCGTTGAAGGCGATCTGGAAGGAAGATCCGGTGGAATTCCGCGGGGAATTCTTTCAAATCCCGAAATCCTACATTGGGCCTAAACCTCTACAAAAGCCACACCCGCCGATCATCTTCGGTGGCTACGTGGGTAAGACTTTCGAGCGCGTGATCGATCACGGTAGTGGATGGAATCCTGCCGGGGTCCCGCCGGAACATCTTGGTGGGATGATCGAAGGCATGCGGTCGGCCGCCAAAGCAAAGGGAAAGCGACCTGAGGATTTCTCAGTGTACTGCCGCGTTTTCTATCATCCGACCAAAGAGCAATTCAAGGAACTGGAATCGATGGGTGTTGATCACGTCATTTTGGATGTCAGCTTCGGTATGTCCAGTCTTGATGCTGTTCTCAAGCGGATGCAGGAGATCAAACCGTAGCCCGCGAGCGTCGCGTCATCTCGAAAATGAGTTCCAGATTGGTCAGTCCCAAAGTTCCACGCCTCGCTCCCGGAGGTCCGGGTATTGAACCTCGATGGACGCACGGCGCGAAAGTAGCGGTTGGGACCGCGTATTCGACTTCAAGTCGAGTCTGGTACACGCTCGATCAGAATTGTCTGACCGAGGTCTATTATCCAACCATCGATTCACCACAAATTCGCGACCTGCAATTCCTAGTAACGGATGGGGAGAATTTTTTTCACGACGAGCGCAGGAATTTTGTCGGAGAGATCGATTGCATTTGGGAAGCGGCGCTCGGATTTGAAGCTACGAACCGTGAGAAGGAAGGTCGATACACTATTCAGAAGACCATCCTGGGCGACCCGCATCAGAACTGTCTTCTTGTGCAAACTCGTCTGCAAGCTCCTCCGGAGTTGCTGCCAAAATTGAGGATGTATGTGCTATGTGCGCCGCACCTCGAGATTGGAGGCTGGCACAACAATGGCGAGGTTCTTCGGCTGGAAGGACAGACAGTTCTCATTGCCTACAAAGGCGAGACCTGGCTCGCGATCGGCGCGTCGGTTCCGTTTACGGAATGTTCCTGCGGGTATGTTGGAGTGAATGATGGCTGGACGGACCTGGCCGACAATTACCGCCTCGATTGGCAATATGACGCGATCGTCGACGGCAATATCGCTTTGACCGGCGGCCTTGATCTTTCTAAGGGTTCGACCTTCACCTTGGCCTTGGCTTTCGGTACCACCAGGCACAATGCACTTAGCACGCTGGCCCAATCATTGAGCGTTCCCTTCGAGGAGACACGCGAGGCTTTCATAAGACAATGGGATCGGACTTCCAAGCGGTATCCGCTTACCGCGGGATGGAACGATTCCAGGCTATTTGAGCGCAGCATCAATCTGCTGCTCGCGCATGAAGACAAGACCTACCCGGGAGCTATGATTGCCTCCTTAAGTATTCCGTGGGGCGACGAGAAAAGTGACGATGAGCTTGGCGCTTACCATTTAGTGTGGACACGCGACCTTGTCAAATGCGTGACCGCGCTGCTTGCAGTTGGCGACCTCAGCACGCCATTACGCGCGCTGATCTATCTCGCTGTGTCGCAAAGGGGGGACGGGAGTTTTTACCAGAATTTCTGGATCGACGGCCGGCCTTATTGGCTCGGCATACAGTTGGATGAAGTAGCATTACCGGTAATTCTGGCGTGGCGACTCTGGAAACTCGGCGCGCTGGGAAACTTCGATCCTTACAGTATGGTTCGGCGGGCTTGCGGGTTTCTCATCCGAGAAGGTCCGGTCACTGCTCAGGATCGCTGGGAAGAAGCCAGCGGCTATTCGCCATCCACCCTGGCCGCCCATATTGCGGCATTGATATGCGCCGCCGAGTTCTTTGCTGATCGAGGCGACGAGAGCACAGCGGAATTCGTTCGCGACTACGCTGATTTTCTCGAATCGCACGTTGAACGTTGGACGGTCACAACGGAAGGCACCCTGGTTCCGGGACTGACCCGGCACTACATACGGATCAACCCAGGCGACGTTAGTCATTGCGCAGACGAAGATCCCAATTGTGGAACCCTGGTCCTGGCGAATCAGCGCCCCGGTGATCGCTATGAATTTCCTGCCAAGGCAATCGTTGATGCGGGTTTTCTCGAACTCGTTCGTTATGGAATCCGCAGCCCGCACGATCCACTCATCCAAGATTCATTGCGAGTCGTCGATGCGGTCCTCAAGGTCGAGACGCCGTTCGGCCCAAGCTGGCGCCGATACAATCATGATGGTTACGGCCAACGCGACGATGGCGATGCATATCAGGGTTGGGGAGTAGGACGGGCGTGGCCCCTGCTGACGGGCGAACGTGGGCACTATGAGCTTGCCGCCGGCCGTGATCCTCATCCGTATCTAGACGCCCTCGAGAAGTTCTCCGTGGGCATTGGCCTGATACCGGAACAGATCTGGGATGCACCCAACCTCCCATCGCGCCATTTCATATTCGGTAGGAACACCGACGCTGCGCTCCCTCTATTATGGGCGCACGCGGAATATGTGAAATTGCGTCGCTCAGCCGCGGACGGCAAAAGCTGTGAGTTGATCGAACCCGCATATGATCGGTATGTGCGCAGGGATCGTCAAATCTCCGCGATTGAGGTGTGGAAGTTCAATCGTCAGGTGCCTACGATCGATATGGGCACGCGTCTTCGAATACAAGCAAGTTCGCCATTCTTGTTGCATTGGACAGTCGATGAATGGCTCCATTCGATGGACACACGGTCGACCGCCACGGCTGTAGATGTCGAATTTGTCGATCTCTCATTGCCCGAGCAGCAAACGACGCTTCGGTTCACCTTCTTGTGGGTTGAAGAGAACAGATGGGAAGGCAAGGACTACGAAGTCGAGTTTCACGCGCGAGCGGCTTTGCACAAAACATCGGTGTGAGCGACCCCCTATCCAATCTCAGCCGCGCGTTAGCGGCGATATAGTGTAGCCACGGCTGAAGGCCGTGGTTTGATGAGC
>Ga0114129_10017988_pt1 | contig 10065 bp, 10 predicted proteins | sample RhiMetdeltSRZDD1_FD_80071 | JGI IMG/M metagenome (GOLD analysis project Ga0114129, IMG submission 80071) | Populus rhizosphere microbial communities from Tennessee, USA - Rhizosphere MetaG P. deltoides SRZDD1 (version 2) (version 2) | ecosystem: Host-associated > Plants > Roots > Rhizosphere >...
ACTGGGCCAAGCACGTGTTCGAGGCCAGCGGAAAGCGCGGCGTCGACGTCGTCATCGAGAACGTCGGCGCGGCCACATGGAAGGACTCCATCCGCTCGCTCAAGGGCGGCGGCCGCCTGGTCACCTGCGGCGCGACCTCCGGCCCCGTCGGCGAGACGCTGATCCCGCTCGTGTTCTGGAAGCAGGTCCACATCATCGGGTCCACGATGTCCAACCGGAAGGAATTCAACGACGTCATGCGACTGTTCTTCGCGGGGCGGCTCAAGGCCATCGTCGACGAGGTGGCGCCGCTCAAGGACGGCGCGGCCGCGCAGACCCGCCTGGCCGAGGGCAAGCAGTTCGGCAAGATCGTCCTGACGCCATGAAACCCGCCATCGCGGTCACGCTGCTGCTCGCGTCGTCGCTGGCGCCGGCCGTCGTGCTGGCCCATCACGGCTGGAGCGGCTACGACGCGAGCAAGACGCTCACCCTCGACGGCACCATCGCCGACGCCGGCTACGAGCACCCCCACGGCTTCGTCCGCCTGACGACCCCGGACAAGACGTGGCTGGTCGTTCTGGCGCCACCGTCCCGCATGGAAAATCGAGGACTTCAGCGCGAGATGCTCAAGCCCGGAATGAAGGCGAGCGTGGTCGGATATCCGAAGCGCGACGACCCCGGGGAGATGCGCGCCGAGCGGATCACCATCGCAGGCAAGACCACCGAACTCCGCTGATGCACCCGCCGAGCGGCCCCGCCTGGCTGGTCTGGCTCGAGACCTCGGGCGTCGCCGTGGCCATGCGCCAGTGGGCGTGGCTCTATCCGATCGTCGAGGTCGTCCACATCGTCGGCTTCGTCGTGCTCGTGGGCTCGGCGCTGAGCTTCGACGCCCGGCTGCTCGGCCGCTCACGCTCGCTCGCCGTGTCGGCGCTGGAGCGTCACCTCCTGCCCTGGGCGCGCTGCAGCTTGCTGCTCGTGGTGCCCACGGGCGTGCTGATGTTCGTCGCGCACGCGACGGAGATGGCCGAGAATCCGGCGCTGCGCCTGAAGCTCATCCTGATTGCCGCCGCGCTCCTGAACGCCGCCGTCTTCCACCGCTGGCCCTTCCGGAGCGTTGGCGACTGGGATACCGAGGTCGCGGGCCCGGGCGCCGCGCGCGCGGCCGGCATGCTGTCGATCGGGCTGTGGCTCGCGGTCATCACCTGCGGCCGTCTCATCGCCTACTTCTGAGGGGAGCCTCCGTCATGGGCAACGTCGCCGATCTCGACACTCCGGCCGTCACCGTCCGCATCGATGTCATGGAGTCGAACATCCGGCGCGTGCACGGCCACCTGGCGCAGCACGGCATCGCCAACCGGCCGCACATCAAGACGCACAAGATTCCCGCGCTGGGCAAGCTGCAGATGGCGGCCGGCGCCGTGGGCATCACCTGCCAGAAGCTCGGCGAGGTCGAGGTCTTCGTGGATGCCGGGGTGGCGGACGACGTGCTCCTGACCTTCAACGTGATCGGCCGCCCCAAGACCGAGCGGCTGGCCGCGCTGTCCCGCCGGCTCCGGCGGCTGGCCGTCGTCTTCGACAACGAGGTGGTGGCGCGCGGGCTCTCGGAGGCGGCGCGCGCGCACCGCATCGAGATTCCGTTCCTCGTCGAGTGCGACACGGGGTTCGGCCGCAACGGCGTGCAGACGCCGGAGGCGGCCTTCGATCTGGCGCGCACGGCGATGGCCCTGCCCGGCCTCCGCTTCGAGGGTCTGATGACGTTTCCGAATCGCGAGCCGAACACGCGGCTGTTCCTCGAGCCGGCGCTGGAGCTGTTCAAGCGGGCCGGCGTCCCGGTCCCGGTGGTGTCGGGTGGCGGCACCCCGGCCATCTTCACCGCGCAGAAGTTCCCGATGCTCACCGAGCACCGGGCCGGCACTTACCTCTACAACGACTGCATGGTGGTGGCCTCGGGCACCGCCAGCTGGGACGACTGCGCGATGCGGGTGCGCGCCACCGTGGTGAGCCGTCCGACGCCGGAGCGCGCCATCCTCGACTGCGGCACCAAGGTGCTCACCTCGGATCAGTACACGGTGAAGGGCTTCGGTCACGTCATGGAGTACCCGGAGGCGGTCATCACGAGCCTCTCCGAAGAGCACGGCGTCGTCGATCTCTCCGCCTGCCCCCGCCGCCCGGCCGTGGGGGACGTGGTAGAGGTGGTGCCGAACCACTGCTGCGTAGTCAGCAACATGGTCGACGAGGTCTACGGCGTCCGCGGAGCGACGGTGGAGACGCTATGGCCAGTCGCCGCACGCGGGACGGTGCGCTAGCCGGGCGCCCTGCACAAGCCTCGGGCACCCGTAACGGAGCCACGACCATCTCGGTCAGGCCACCCACGGGCCCCCTCGAGCAGCCGTACGGAGCCACGACCGTCTCACTCAGGCCACCCACGCTTCGATCCGCACGCAGAGTGCTCGTTACAATTGACCTTTCGCGTACGATAGGACGCGAGGCCCATCGGTGAAGACGCTCGCGATCCTCGTCGGCGGTGGCCCCGCGCCCGGCATCAATGCCGTGATCTCCGCGGCCACCATCGAGGCGCGCAACCACGGGCTGCGCGTGCTCGGCTGCTACGACGGCTTCAAGTGGCTGGTCCAGGGCGACACCCAGCACGTGGTAGAGCTCCAGATCAACGACACGTCGCGCATCCACTTCGACGGCGGCTCCATCATCCGCACCTCGCGCACCAATCCCACGCGGACGCCGGACGGCATCAAGAACGTGGGGGACGCGCTGAAGCGCCTCGGCGTCGAGCATCTCATCACCATCGGCGGCGACGACACGGCCTTCTCGGCCTCGCGGGTCGCCAAGACGGTGCCGGGCCTGACGGTTGCGCACGTCCCCAAGACGATCGACAACGACCTGCCCCTGCCCGGCGACGTGGTGACGTTCGGCTTCACCACCGCCTGCAACCTCGGCAAGGAGCTGGTGCGGAACCTGATGCAGGACGCGGCCACCACCGAGCGCTGGTTCTTCGTCACCGTGATGGGCCGCCACGCTGGCCATCTGGCCCTCGGCATCGGCGGCTCCGCGGCGGCCACCCTCACCGTCATCGCGGAGGAGTTTCGCGAGCCGCAGATCTCGCTCGACCGCGTGGCCGACGTGCTCGAGGGCTCCATCATCAAGCGGCGCGCCCAGGGCCGCGAGCACGGCGTGGCGATCCTATCGGAGGGGATCGCGGAGAAGCTGGACCCGGCCACCCTGGGCGACGTGGAGCGCGACGCGTACGGCAACGTGCGCCTGGCCGAGATCGACCTGGGCAGCATTCTCAAGGAGCGCGTGGCCGGGAGCCTGAAGAGCCGCGGCGTCGACGTGACGATCACCTCCAAGGACATGGGCTACGAGCTGCGCTGCGCGCCGCCGGGCGCCCACGACATCCAGTACTGCCGGAGCCTCGGCTACTGGGCGACGCGCTTTCTCCTGGAAGGCGGCAGCAACGCCATGGTCACCATCCAGGCGGGACGCCTGGTGCCGATCCCCTTCGGGCTCATGGTCGACCAGAAGACGGGCAAGGTGCGGGTGCGCTACGTCGACGTCGAATCGGAGATGTACCAGACGCTCGATGCGTACATGATCCGGCTCAAGCCCGAGGACTTCGACAGCCCGGAGTCGCTGGCCGCACTGGCGAAGGCGGGCAACCTCAGCGAGACGGAGCTCCTGGCCCGCTTCGGCCCGCTCGTCGGCCGTCGCTGAGCACCGAGGGCCGATGACGCGCGACGAGGCGCTGGCGCACAGCAAGCGCCTGTACCTCACCACGTGGAGCGCCGCCGGCAAGCCGGGCACCGTTCCCGTGTGGTTCACGCCAAAGGACGGTGTCCTCTACTTCACCACCGTGCGCACGAGCCTCAAGGCCCGGCGCATGGCGCGGGACGGCCGCGCGCGCGTCGCCCTCGGCGCCGCCGACGGTCCGAGCTTCGACGTTCGCGCGGAGCTCGTCGACGCCCGTCCGGATCTCGCGCAGGAGATCCTCGCCGCCTACCGTCGTAAATACTGGATGGCGGCCCTGCCGTTCGTGGGCTCGTTCATGCGGCGCCGGCTCGCCAGCAAGGAGACCGTGATCGTCAGGCTCACGCCCGTAGGCTAAACTGCTCGGAATGACCCGGTGCGGCCGCGGCGAGAGGACCCTCTACTGGGTCGTCATCGGACTGACGCTGGTGCTCATGACCCTGGTGACGCGCGACGCGTGGAACCGCATGGGCCAGCCGGCGGCCGGCTTCGCGGTGCTGGAGAACATGCTGGTCGGCGTCGGCGGCGTCGATCGAGGCGGCCTCCAGCCGTTCGACATCGTGCGCGCCGTGAACGGGCGCATCGTCACCTCGACCTACGAGCTGCAGGCCGAGATCGAGCGTCACCCGCCCGGCACCACGATGCACTACCTGCTGGTGCGGAACGGCCAGCTCGTCGAAGAGGACATCCCGTCGCGGGTGACCACGCTCAGGCACTTCAAGCGATTTCTCGTCGAGAATCTGCTTCCCGGCGTCATCGGGGTGGCCCTGGCCGCCGTCGTCATCGTGCTGCAGCCCGGCCGCCCGGCCGCGCGGCTGTTCCTGGTCTTCTCGCTCCAGTGGGCCATCATCAACGTCGGCTACTACGATCTGCTGGGCGCCCATCGCTTCACGCGGCTGTTCTTTCTCGCGTGGACGTTCTCGCCGGCGGTCTTCGCCCATCTGGCCCTGACCTTCCCCGAGCGCCGCCGGCTCGCTCGGGAGCATCGCTGGCTCGTGTGGACTCCGTACGCGCTGTCGGCCGTGCTCTACGGCTGGCTCGAAGGCGGGATCACCCAGACCTTCACCGCCACCGCCGCCATCGTCGCCACCTACTGGACGGCCGCCCTCCTGGCCCTGGTGGTGGCGCTCGGATTCACCGCGCGCGCGGGGGCCACCGCCCTCGTGCGCCAGCGGGCGCGCGTGCTGATGCTCGGCTTCGGACTCGGCTACCTCGTGCCCGTCGCCGGCACCACGATCGAGGTGGCGCTGCGGACGGAGGTGCCGTTTCTCACCGAAAGCTGGCGGCTCGGCTTTCTGTTTCCCCTCGCCGTCGCCTACGCGATCGTTCGCTATCAGCTCTTCGACATCCGCACGATGGTGCGCGCGGGCACCATTTACACGCTCGTCACCGTGCTGGTCGGTCTCGGCTACGCCGGCCTGCTCGTCGCCCTGAACGTCGCCTTCGCGCGCCTCGAGATGACGATGTCGCCGATCGTGGCGCCGGCGGTGGTGGCCGTGGTGGCCATGCTGCTGTTCAACCTCCTCTATCGCCGGACCCAGGAGGTGGTCGACCGCGTGTTCTTTCGCGAGCGGCTGGACGCGCAGCGCGCGGTGGAGCGGCTGGCCGACGCCGTCACCACGACCCTCGAGGTGGAGCGGCTGGCGCCCCTCATCACCAGCACCGTGGAGGCGATCTTTCATCCGACGCGCGTCTCGCTCCTGCTGGCCGACGACGCGCGCATGGTGTTTCGCGCGGTCGCGCCGGAGGGAGAGGTCGCCGTGGCCGGCGGCGCGCTGCTCGCGCAGTGTCTGGCCGGCCTGCGGCAACCGCTCACGCGTGAGCGTCTGCTGGACGACCCCGCCCTCGCCGACGAGCGTGCGGCCTGCCTCGAGGAGCTGGCGGCGCTGGACGCCGAGGTGGTGGTGCCGATCGTCTTTCGCGACCGCGTGACGGCGCTGCTGGCGCTGGGGCGGCGGCGCGCGGACGCGCCCTACACCAGCGAGGACCTGCGCATCCTGCGAACACTGGCCAGCCAGAGCGCGCTCGCCCTCGAGCACGCGCGCGCGTACGGCGCCCTGCAGGCCGCCCTCCGGCGCGTGGATATTCTGGAATCCATCCGCGCCGGCCTGTCGAAGTTCGTGCCGCGCACGGTGCAGCAGCTGATCGAGGAGGCGCCGGAGGCGCCGGAGCTGGCCAAGCGCGACGTGGACGTCTCCGTCCTCTTCGTCGACATCGTGGGCTACACGCGACTGGCCGAGCGCCTCGACGCCGCCACCGTGAACCAGCTGGTGGAACGCTACTTCGGCGCCTTCCTCGACGAGATCCTGAAAAACGGCGGCGACGTCAACGAGACCGCCGGTGACGGGCTCATGGTGATCTTCCAGGATGGGAACTCTCGCCGGCACGCGCGTGCCGCCGTCACCACCGCGCTCGCCATCATCCGGCGGGCCGGGGAGATCAACGCGCGTGAGCCGCTCGACGAGCCCATCGTGGTCCACGTGGCCGTGAACTCGGGACGCGCCGCCGTCGGCGCCACCAAGATCGAGGGCGCGGCGGGAACGCGCTGGACGTACACGGCGTCCGGACCCGTCACCAACATCGCGGCCCGGCTGGCCGCGCTGGGCGACGGCGACGCCGTCATCCTGGGCGCGGCGACCGCCCAGCGCCTTCCCGACAGCCTCCCGGTGGACGACCTGGGCGAGCTCAGCCTGCGGAACGTGGAGGCGCCGGTCCACGCCTACCGCATGCTCGCCAACGGCGCCGCCGCGGCCGCGCACGCGCGATAGATCAGACTAGCGTGCTGTGGATCCTCGCCACCTGGGTCGTCACCACGGTGGCCACCACGCTGATCGCCGGCGCGATCCTCGTCACCCTGCCCGACGACTACCTGAAGGAGGGCGACGCGCGCCCGCGCCACTGGGCGGCCCGCATCGTCCGGAACCTGATCGGCCTCGTGCTGGTGGCGGTGGGGATCGCGCTGTCGATCCCGGGCGTCCCGGGGCAGGGCGTGCTGACGATCCTGGCCGGCCTGATCCTGATCGACTTTCCCGGACGCCACCGGCTCGTGCGGTCGATCATCGGGCGTCCGGCGATCCTGGCCGCGCTGAACCGCCTGCGCGCGCGGTTCAAGCGGCGACCCCTCACGCTATAGGCGCCGCCGCGTCGTAGCCCGGATCGCCGGGATTCAGCACGCGACGCTGCCCGTGCTCGTCCACGATGACGCGCGGGCGGATCGTCGTCACCGTCCGCCCCCGCAAGCGCTCCAGCACGTCGGCGACCGAGGCGGCGCCGTCGAGGAGCATGAGATTGCGCACGGTCGGGTTGCGAAGCGAGATCTCGCCGCGCTGCTGGCTCTCCAGGGCCTCGCGCGGCGACAGCCACCGGAGGGAGATCATCTCGTGATCGTCGCCGATGGCCACCTGGCCGTCGGGCATCGGTGCCGCGAAGAAGCGCGTGTCGAAGCGCAGGGGCATGTCCTCCGGCGTGATCCAGTGAGCGAAGTACACGAGGCGATCGGTGGCCAGCAGCAGCTTCTCGGTCTTGACCATCGCCCAGAACGCGCGATTGTCCGCCTGGATCGCGCGCCGATAGCCGGCCACCGTGGCCGCCAGCAGGCGGACAGGACCGCCGTCGGCGGTGGTGGCCAGCAGCACGCCGGCCTCCTCGAACGTCTCGCGGATGGCGCCGACCCAGTAGGCGAGGGCCGCCGCCGGTGCGTTCTCGAGACCGAGCGTGCGCGCCGCGCCGGCGAGGTCCATCCCGCGGCACCAGCGCACGGCGTCGTCGGGATTGTCGTCGACCTCGAGCTTGCCGCCCGGAAAGACGAAGTCGCCCGCGGCGAACTTGCTTTTGTGATGGCGCTGCATCAGGAGGACTTCGAAGCCACCGGCGGCGCGGTCGCGCAGCAGCACGAGCGTGGCGGCCGCCGCCGGCACCACCGGTTGTTTGACGGGCACGACGTAGTGTGACACGCTAGCGCGCGGTTGTCATTCCACGCACGGAGGTGCGCTCGTCCATGGGCGCTGAAGCGACGCTGAAGGCCAAGAACATCACGCTGCCCGCGCAGGCGACGCCGATGGGCAACTACGTCAGCGCCGTGCGCACCGGCAATCTCCTGTTCCTCGCCGGCCACGGTCCCGTCCGCACGGCGGGCAAGCCGCTGACGACCGGCAAGGTCGGCAAGACGATGTCGACCGAGCAGGCCGCGCAGGTCGCGCGCGAGGTGGGTCTGAACCTGCTCGCCACCGTGAAGACGCAGCTGGGCAGCCTCGACAAGGTCAAGCGCATCGTGAAGGTGCTGGGCATGGTGAACTCCGCCGAGGGCTTCGGCGAGCAGCCGAAGGTGATCAACGGCTTCTCCGACCTGATGGTGGAGGTCTTCGGCGAGGCCATCGGCAAGCACGCGCGCTCGGCGGTGGGCATGGCCGAGCTGCCGAGCGGGATCCCGGTCGAGATCGAGATGATCCTGGAGGTCGAGTGATGGACTTCCTCCTGGACATCGCCGCCACCGCCATCTCGCTCGCGTTCCTCACCATCCTCGGGATCATCAGCGGCGTCGCCCTCCCGGGCCTCTTCATCGCCGCCTTCGCGCCGTGGCTCGACTGGCTGCTGCCCGTTCGCGACAAGTCCTGATCCCGCGCCGCTGATGGGAGCGAAATACTTCGGCGCCGCCGTGCGGCGGCGCGAGGACCCGCGCTTTCTCCGGGGCGAGGGCCGCTTCGTCGACGACGTCGTCCTGCCCGGGCTCCTGCATGCCGCCTTCCTCCGCTCGCCGCACGCACACGCAAGGATCCGCTCGATCGACGCCAGCCGCGCGCGCACGCTGCCCGGCGTCGCCGGCGTCTTCACGCACGCGGACCTGGCGCGCTGGCTCAAGCCGCTGCCCGTGTTCGGCGCTCCCCCGCCCGGCCTGGCCGCGGCCATCCGGTTCGATCTCCGGCAGCCTCCGCAGCTGGCGCTCTGCAAGGACGTGGCGCGACACGTCGGCGAGATCGTGGCCATGGTCGTCGCCGACAGCCGCGCGCGCGCGGAGGACGCGGCGGAAGCGATCGAGGTCGAGTGGGAGCCGCTGGCCGCGGTGGGCGACATGATGCCCGCCGCCGAGGCGGGCGCGCCGCGCATCTACCCGGAATGGTCCTCGAACGTCGCCGTCGCCTTCACCCACGGGATCGGCGACGCCGAGCGCGCGCTGGCGACGGCCGACGTCGTCCTCGAGGAGACGTTCCGGATCCAGCGCTACGTGGGGATGCCGCTCGAGACGCGCGGCGTGGTGGCGCAGTGGGATCGCCGCGACGGCACGCTGACGACGTGGAACAGCACCCAGGTCTCGCACTTCGTCCAGCAGGGCCTGGTGACGGCCCTCGAGCTGCCGCCCCACAAGATTCGCGTGATCGCGCCCGACCTCGGCGGCGGCTTCGGCACCAAGGCCTCGGGCTATCCGGAGGACGTGCTGGTGCCGCTGGCCGCGCGCGCGCTCAACCGGCCGGTGAAGTGGATCGAGGACCGACGCGAGCACATGATGTCGGCCGCCCACGCCCGCCATCAGACGCACACGATCCGGCTCGGCGCGCGCCGCGACGGCACCATCGTGGGGCTCGTCGACCGCATCTGGCTCGATCTCGGCGCCTACAACGTCTGGGGCATCGTCCTGCCCTACAACACGGTCGCCCACCTCATCGGTCCCTATCGCATCCGGGACATGAAGGTCGACGTGAAGGGCGTGGTGACGAACAAGACGCCGAACGCTCCGTATCGAGGCGCGGGCCGACCCGAGACCGTGTTCGCGATGGACCGCGCCGTCGACTGCCTCGCCCGCCGCCTCGGCATGGACCCGGCGACGATCCGGCGAAAGAACTACATCCGCGCGGACGAGCTGCCGTGGGATTTCGGCATGCCGTACCGCGACGGGAACCCGCTCGTCTACGACAGCGGCGATTTCCCCGCCGCCCTCGAGGCCGCGCTGGACGCGGCGGGCTACGACGCGTTCCGGGCGGAGCAGACGGCACTGCGCGCGCGCGGCGTGTGGCGCGGCATCGGCATCTCCGGCTACGTCGAGGGCACGGCCATCGGCCCCTTCGAGGGCGTCCACATCAAGCTGGACCTTGCCGGCCGCGTGCACGTCGCCACCGGCGCCGTGAACTCGGGCCAGGGCCACGAGACGGCGTTCGCGCAGGTGGCCGCCGACACCCTCGGGGTGCCGCTCGACTGGGTGACGGTCATCGGCGGCGACACGGCCGCGGTGCCGTTCGGGATCGGCACGTTCGCCAGCCGCAGTGGCGTGACGGCCGGCAACTCGATCGCGGACGCCGCCGCCGCCGTGCGCGCCAAGGTCACGGCGGCGGC
>Ga0114129_10017993_pt1 | contig 10063 bp, 8 predicted proteins | sample RhiMetdeltSRZDD1_FD_80071 | JGI IMG/M metagenome (GOLD analysis project Ga0114129, IMG submission 80071) | Populus rhizosphere microbial communities from Tennessee, USA - Rhizosphere MetaG P. deltoides SRZDD1 (version 2) (version 2) | ecosystem: Host-associated > Plants > Roots > Rhizosphere >...
CTGTCCACGCTGTCTCGTGCCTGGCGCGAAACCCCGCAGAGGCCTTGCCGCGCGGGGGGAAGAAGTCGCTGAGGCCGAGCCCGCCGTCGAGGTCTGGCTGCGCCGCATCGGCCTTCCCCCTCGCTGAACGAGCCGTCGCGTCTCCCGGAAGCGCCTCAGCCCGCGACGTCGGCCACGGCGCTCACATGCGTCGCTGCCCACGTGGCGAGGACCTCGAGTCCGTCGCCGGAGGGTGTGCCGGGCGCAGCGGAGTAGGTCACGATCGTGAGGGCTCCGTCACCGGCCAGCTCGAGCGCCTCGTAGTCCAGACTCAGCTCGCCGATGGCCGGGTGGTGGAAGCCTTTCGTGCCATGGCGATGAGCGTAGACGTCCTGGGCGGCCCACCAGGTGCGGAAGGCATCGCTGCGCATGGACAGCTCGCCGATGAGGTTCATCAGGCTCTGGTCATGCGGGTTCTGAGCGGCGGCGATGCGCAGCGCGCCAACACCAGAGCGGGCCGTATTCGTCCAGTCCGGGTAAAACGACTGTGCGAGCGGGTCGAGGAACGTAAACCGCATCGAGTTCACCGGCAGCGCCGCGCTCGTGGAGAACATCGGCGCGTAGAGCGCCCGGCCCAGCGGGTTCGCGGCGAGGATGTCGAAGCGGCAGTTGCGTATGAATGCGGGCACGCCGGCCATCGAGTCCAGCAGGCGGTAGACCGCCGGGCGGATTGCAGGTGTGTCCTCACGGCGACGGGTACGCGACAGGATGGGGCCGGCGGAACGGGCCAGGTTGTGCAGGTGAGCCAGTTCGGTGTCGTCGAGTCTCAGCGCACGCGCCAGGGCGTCCAGGACGCTGTCCGATACGCCGGCGAGGTTGCCGCGCTCTAGGCGGGTGTAGTACTCGACGCTGACCCCGGCGAGCGCGGCGACCTCGCCACGACGTAGCCCGGCGACGCGGCGGCTACCGTAGGCCGGGATGCCGGCTTGTTCCGGGCTTATCCTCGCCCGCCGGGAGGTGAGGAAGGCGCGGACTTCGCTGCGGTTGTCCATGACCATCTCCCCAGGCTAGGCACCTCGGACAGCTTATGGGGGTCCCTGCCGGTACCTCTTTGACCCGGGCCTACACCTACATCGGGTCGGACTGCTCGGTGGCGGTCGCGGACGTCCGTCGGGTGCTCCAGCTGGAGAGAAAGGCGAGTGCCTGCTCGGTGGGGCTGGAGGGGTTCCAGGTGTAGATGACGACAGTTAGGCCCGGATCCTCGGGCAGGTCCAGGGCTTCGCCGGTGAGTTCGAGATCGCCGGCGATCGCGTGGTACAGCCTCGTGGTCGCGGCGCGTCGCAGCTTGGGGTGATCCGTGGCCCACGACGTGCAGAACTCCCCGCTGCCGGTGCAGAGCTGTCCGATCAGGTCGGTGAACCTTCGGTCATAAGGGTTGCGGATCGCCTCCGCATACAGAGCGGTGATACAGGCGTTGGCGACGACATTCCAATCGAGGAAGAAGCCGCGCGCCCGTGGATCGAGGAAGAGGTACCGGGCGAGATTGAACGTCGTGCGCCCACCGTAACCGTCGACGAACAGCGCCCGGGCGAGCCGGTTCGCGGCCACGATGTCCATGCGCCCGTTGTGGACGTAGGCGGGCGCGTCGATTGTGTCGAGGATGCGCTGCACTCCCACGCGAACTCCGGTTTGTTCTGCCGAACGGCGTGGTCCACCGATGCCCGGGGCTCGCTGGGCGGCGCCAGCCAGGTGGAACAAATGTTCTCGGTCAGCTTCGTCGAGGCGCAGCGCGCGGGCGAGGGCTTCAAGGGTGGAGTCGGAAACGCCGGTCAGGTTGCCCCGTTCTAAGCGGGTGTAGTAGCCAGCGCTCATGCCGGCAAGCATCGCAACCTCCTCCCGGCGCAGGCCCTTGACGCGCCGCTTGCCGCCGAAGAACACCACGCCGGCCTGCTCAGGGGTTAGCCGCTCCCGGCGGGTTGCGAGGAAGTTGTGGACCTCGTCCCGGTTGTCCATGTTTTCGACAGTACGAGGCTGCGCGGCGGGGAGGGAGGGTCTGTCGTTACCGGCTAAGCCGGTCACTGCCAGGCTCCGATCGTCTCCAATGGACTGGCAGGCGTGAGTGCACCAACGGGGCGGAATGCTTGAACGCGAAACGTGACGACACTAATCTGCACGCCGGGCCGAAGACCTGTCCTCGTCCGCGGCGGTGGCCATCCAGCTCGCCAGCATTTTCAGGCTGTCCTCGGCGCCGCTGCCGGGCTCGGCGCTGTACGCCACAAACGTCTGGCCGTCATCCCCGGACAACGGCATAGCTTCGGCCGTCAACTCAATCTCACCAACGACGGGGTGTCGAAACCGCTTGGTGGCGTGCCGGTGCACGTGCACGTCGTGGGAACCCCACCACACCCGGAACTCGTCGCTACGCGTTGATAGTTCCCCGACCAGGTTCGAAAGCTCCCGATCGTACGGTCGACGGCCCGCCTCGACCCGCAAGGCTCCTACGGTGTCGCGAGCCACCCGTTCCCACCCCATGAAGAACTCCGGCGCACGGGGGTTCAGGAAGATGAAGCGGGCGGTGTTCACCGAGTCGGCCGGTACGGCGAACATCGGCGCGTACAGCGCCCGGCCCAGCGAGTTGACGGCCAGGGTGTCGAAGAGATGGTTACGCACCAGCGCCGGCGTGCCGGTCATGGCCGCGAGGAGATGCTGCACGTTGGGACGCACCTTGGGCGGGGCGGGACGGCGTCGGGGCCGGGCGGCCACCGGCGTATTCGCCGCGTATGCCAAGTCGTTCAGATGGGTGCGCTCGGCGTCGTCGAGCTGCAGTGCGCGGGCCACGGCGTCCAGCACGCCGGTAGACACGCCGCCGAGATTTCCCCGCTCGAGTCGGGTGTAGTACTCGATGCTCACACCGGCGAGCGCGGCGACCTCGCCGCGGCGCAGGCCGGGCACCCGCCGACTGCCATACGTCGAGATGCCCGCTTGTTGTGGGGTGATCTTCGCTCGGCGCGACGTCAGGAATTCGCGGATCTCTTTGCGGTTGTCCACCACTTCACCGTAGGCACGGTTGTCCCGAGATGGGGGTCTCTGCCAGTACCCCTCAACGGAGCAGCCCTGGACCACGGCGCACCGACCGGCTTGTAGCACGCTCGTCCGTTGGAATGCACAATCCGGCGCTGATTGGGAGGCACTGCCATTACCCCTTTCAAGCGAGTCTCCCAGAGGCGCAAGGCGCCTGGTTGTCTGACGGCGTTGGACATCGCTGAGCCCGACCCACTCACGATGACCGACTCCGAGGGTGCCCTACTGGCGCCAACGCTGCTCGTGTCTGGGGCATTCAGCGTCCCAGGCGCCTACTGCAGCGCTTGCCAGTACCGACCTCGCGAATCGTGAAGCGACATTATCGATACACCTCGAAGGCTATGCCCGTCCCTCCCTGCAAGACCCAGACATAGAGCGGCTGTACGCGGCCGCAGACAAGGGAGCACACGCCATGACAGGACAACCTGGCTCATTGAATCGTCGTTCCTTCCTAGGCTTGGCAGCCGCTGCCACTGCCGCTGTGCCGATTCTGGCCGCATGCGACGTGTCGGGGTCGAGCACCTCGACCAGCGCCGGCTCAACGGATCCGATCAAGTTCTGGGACCAACCGTGGGGGCCGGCGGCCTACGGCGAACTGGCCAAGAAGATCACTGAGGGCTACTCGCCTCAGGCCGGCGTGGGGAAGGCCACCTACCAGACCGTTCCGTGGAGCAATTTCTACCAGACGTACGCATCGGCGATCGCGTCCGGCACCGGACCTGCCGTGTCCACCGGTGGAGGCTTCCAGCCGTTCCAGTTCGCCGCCCAGGGCGCGATCGCCTACGCCGACAATCTGGTGGCAGCGTGGAAGAAGGACGGTCTCTACGACGACTTCCTGCCGGGCATCATCGAGGCCACGAAGATCAGCGAGGGCTACGCCAGCATTCCATGGCAGCTCGACGCCCGGATCCTCTGGGCGAACCAGAAGTTGCTGGAACGAGCGGGCGTCAGCGCCCCGACCGACTTCCCCTCGCTACTCGCGGCGGGCCGCGCGTTGAAGAAGATCGGCGTCTTCGGTTTCGGCACCGCAACGGGTGCGGGCACGAACGTCGGCTCGCACACGATGGTCGCAATGATGATCATGAACGGCGGCGGCTTGTTCGATCCGGACGGCAAGCCCGACTGCGTCACCGATCGCAACATTGAATCGATGGACTTTGTCCGCCAGTTGGTCCGCGAGGGCATCATCGACCCGGCCGCCGTCAGTTACACCATCGACAACCTGAACACACAATGGGCAGGCGGCAAGGTCGCGCTCGGCTTCCACACGGCGGCCCTGCAGGGTCAGGCCGCCGCTGTGAGGAACGACCTGGTGGTGAACAGCCCGTTGACCGGTCCGCACGGCGACAAGGCCGCTCTGCATTTCGTGAACAGCATCATGATGTACAAGAAAACGCCGAACCAGCAGGCGTCCGAGGCGTTCCTGACGTATTACTTCAAGAACATCCACCAGTACTGGGACGCTGCCGTGGTCGGGGGTGTGCCGGTGCTGAAGTCGATCACCGAGTCCGAGGGGTTCAAGAAGAACCCGGCGCAGGTCAAGATCGTCAAGGAATACACCCCCATCTCGAAGACGTACGCAGCCCGTGGCACGAAGCTCTTCGCCGCGCTCGCCGCCGTCGACGGCGGGCAGGCGCTGACGCAGTTCGCGCAGACGATGGTGCGCGGTCAGACCGACTCAAGGACCGCCCTGACGACGCTGCAGCGCGGCATCGAACAGGCCGTCAAGTGACCGCCGTGGTGGTCCAGGCCGGCCTGTCCTGCCGGTGGCGCGGGCCCCGCCGGGGCCGATGACGATGCCCACCGTCTCCCCGGCAACCGGATTTCGTCGGGCCGTCTCCGGGATCGGGATGGCTGGTCCCGGCCGTCCGGCGCGCCGGACCGACAACAGGCGGCCGTCCCGCGGTGCGTTGACCATGCTGCTCTTCCTCGCACCGTCGGTCATCCTGCTGGTGCTGATCAATGCGTACCCGCTCGCCGTCGCCGCCAGCCAGTCCGTGCACAAGGGCTCTCTGATAATCGGCGGCAGCTTCGTGGGGCTGGAGAACTACACCGACGCGTTGACCCGGCCGGCGTTCTGGAACGCTGCCCGGTTCACCTTGGTGTTCACGCTGGCCGGCGTCTTCGGCAGCTGGCTCGTCGGCCTGTGCCTGGCGCTGCTGCTTCGCGCGAGGGTTCCGGCCGGCGGGTTCTTCAAGGTAATCCTCATCCTGCCGTGGGTGGTCCCGATCGTGGTTTCCTCGACTGCTTGGAACTGGCTGGTGGCCACTCCTGACAGCCCGGCTTCTCGCCTCGCCCAAAGCCTGGGGTTCGGCGAACCCCTGTTCCTCGCCGATCCGAAGCTGGCTGTCATCACTGTCTGCGCCTTCAAGATCTGGCACAGCTTCCCCTTCATGTTTTTGATGACTTCCGCCGCGCTCTCGTCGGTCGACCGAAACCTCTATGAGGCCGCGGACATTGACGGTGCCACCCGGTGGCAGACCTTTACTCGGATCACGCTGCCGATGATCAGCCGCTCCACCTACATCAGCTGGATCTTGATGACGATCTTCTGCGTGAACGACTTCCCGACGATCTTCCTGATGACCGGTGGGGGGCCGGTCAACGCCACCACCTCGCTGGTAGTACTGGCTTACCGGACGGTGTTCCAGGACTTCCAGACCGGTCCCGGCGTGGCTATCGCATTCCTCATGACCATCACCCTGGTTGTCACCTCGACCATCCTGTACCGGCAGGTGCGTAAGGCGGTGACGGCGTGACGACCGTCGGCCACCGCCCGCCCATCGCCACGCTGGCCAGCGACGCGCCATCGAACCGGTGGATGCGGCCGGCGTCTCGCCGAACGCGCGACACGCGAGGGCAGTGGGGCCGTTTCGCCGCGATCCTGATCTTCACTGTCCTAGCGCTCATCCCGATCTACGTCACACTGCTCCTGTCCGTGCAACCCGGGACATTCAGCACCAGCTCAAGTGTGCTGACCCTGGAACATTTCGCCGACATCTTCACCAACACCGACATCGTTACCTGGCTCGGAAACAGCCTCGGCGTCACGTTGACGACAGTGTTGATCTCTGTCATCGTGGCCGCTCCGGCCGGCTATGTGCTCTCCCGTGCCCGTAGCCGTGCCGTCTCCGCGTATTCTCTCCTGCTGTTTGTCATCCAGTCCCTGCCGATCATCACGGCTGTCGTCCCGTTGTTCGTCTTGTTCGCCAAGCTCGGACTGGTCGACAACCTGATCGGGATCATAATTGTCTACCTCGGGTCCACGATGTCGGTCGCGACGTGGATTATGGCGGCATACTTCGACTCGATACCGCGTGCCCTTGAAGAGTCCGCCTGGATGGACGGTTGCTCGGTATTCGGATCCTTCGTGCGGATCGTGCTGCGCAACTCGCTGCCCGGCGTGCTGTCCACGGCGATCTTCGCGTTCCTGCTGGCGTGGAACGACTACCTCGTTGCCCTGGTCTTCCTCAAGTCCAGCAACGTATTCACACTGCCGGTCGGCGTGCAGGGCTTCTTCCTGCAGAACGCCACCGACTGGGGACCCGTCATGGCGGCGTCCGTCGTCATGCTCCTACCGCCGACCATCGTGTTCGCCGTCCTGAACAGGTACTTCAGCGTTGGCGGGATCGGCGGATCCCTCGCCGGACATTGAGCGAAACGCGCCGGGGGCCGACCCACCGCCGACGTTCCAGAACCCGACCAGGACAAAGCCGAAAGGAACCAGTTACATGCGCTTCACCTTGAACAACGGTGTCGAGTTGCCGGCTGTGGGGTTTGGTGTCTTCCAGACTCCGCCGGAGGAGACCCGCGCCGCGGTCGGGGCCGCGTTGTCGGCGGGCTACCGGCACATCGACACTGCGGCGTCCTACGGCAACGAGCGGCAGGTCGGTGAGGCAGTCGCCGAGTCCGGCGTCGATCGGGCCGAGGTCTTCCTGGAGACCAAGATCTGGATCAGTGACTACGGCTACGACGAGACGCTGCACGGGTTCGACAAGAGCGCAGGCAAGCTCGGGGTGGACCGGATCGACCTGCTCATCCTGCACCAGCCTCTGCCATCTGACTTCAGCAGGACGTTGGAGGCCTACCGTGCGCTGGAGACTCTGCTGGCTGACGGAAAGGTCCGGGCCATCGGGGTCAGCAACTTCATGGTCGAGCACCTCACCGCCTTGCTGGAGAAGGCGACGGTCGTGCCCGCGGTGAACCAGATCGAGGTGCACCCCTACTTCGCCCAGCGAGACGTGCAGGCTCTCGGCGCCAAGCACGGCATCCTGACCCAGGCATGGTCGCCGATCGGTGGGATTACGTTCTACCGCGACAGCGGCCATAGCAGCACATTGCAGGACCCGGTGATCGGAGAGTTGGCGAAGGCACACGGCAAGACTCCGGCGCAGGTGATGCTGCGCTGGCACTTGCAGCAGGGCCGCTCGGTGATCCCGAAGTCGACGCATGCGCAGCGCATCGCGGAGAACGTCGACATCTTCGACTTTGAACTGACCGAGGAGCAGCTCGCCGCGATTGACGGCCTGGACACCGGCCGGCGCGGCGGTCCGGAGCCCAGCGCCATCACCCTCGAAACCTTCGGCCGGGTGATACCCGAAGCCTGAGCCGGCCAGGTCGCCGTCGCCGCGGCCACGGCTCGGCCCACGAAACGATGAGGAGGAGATAGATGCGTACCGTCAGCCTCGGCGAATTCAAGTTCGCCCGAACGGGTCTCGGTGCGATGGGGATGTCACACGAGATCACCTGGTTGGTGCCAATTCGGCGCAGGTTGCGCCGGCCTGGCTGCTCGCCATGGGCAACGACATCGTCCCTATCCCGGGCATGAAGCACACGCACCGCGTGGAAGAAGACACCCGACGGTATCGAACTCAGTCCTGAATCGATCGCCGCCCTCGACTCCCTCACCGGCCCAGGCAAGCCACCACACCGACGAGCAAATGCAGATGATCGAGCGGTGAACTCCGCGAACCGCGAGGCGATGTCGGACCAACCCTGTTACCCAATCACCTAGAACCGGCACCGCAATTCCCGATCACGGCGATGGGGACGGCATGGCATGGACGCCGTACGCGGATACCCTCCCGGTCTTCGGCCCCATCTGCCGGTCGAGACCGCATCTCGCCGAAGTGCCGGCCTTCCAAGGCCGGTCACGCCCCGCCTCAAGGCACATTCGTCGCCCCCGGCATAACCAATCGCACTCAATCCGCGAAACAGTCTATATAAATGATCTTAAGTTCATATATATAGACGTGCACTCAACAGGAGGGAAGATGCTTAACGTGCCCATGCGCACGCTGCTGTGCGCAAGCACCACCATCGTCTTGCTAGCAGGTTGCGGTTCAGCCGCGGGAAGCATGAGTTTCCCGCAGGGTCAAGGCAAGCCCGCCGTCGGTATCGCCGATCCGGAGGTCGTGCGCACCGCTTCTGGCGCCGTGCGCGGGGTGACGGGGGCCGGGGTGCAGAGCTTCAAGGGCATTCCCTACGCTGCGCCGCCGGTCGGCCCGTATCGTTGGCGCCCGACCCGGCAGCCGAAACCGTGGAGCGGCGTGCGCGACGGCAGCCAATTCGGCGCTAACTGCGCACAGGCGGGTCGCGGTGTGCCGGTCGCTCCGGGCTCGTCCGAGGATTGCCTGTTCGTCAACGTGTGGCGCCCGGCGAGTGCTGCCGCGGGTGAGACGGCGAGCCAGCGAAAGGCTCCCCACCACGCCAAGTTGCCGGTGATGGTCTGGATCCACGGTGGTGCCTTCGTATTTGGCAGCGGTGCGCAGCCGGAATTCTCTGGCGAGCCGTTCGCCCGTCAAGGCGTGCTGCTGGTCACCTTCAACTACCGGCTGGGCCGGTTCGGCTTCTTCGCCTTTCCGGGGCTCTCCGCCGAGCACCGCGGCGAGGTCAAGGGCAACTACGCCTATCTCGACCAGATCGCCGCGCTCCATTGGGTACGGCGCAACATCGCGGCGTTCGGCGGCGATTCCCACAACGTCACGATCTTCGGTGAGTCTGCGGGCGGCGTCTCCGTGCACACGCACTTGACCTCACCGCTGTCACGTGGACTCTTCGACAAGGCCATCATCGAGTCTGGCGGCGGGCGGGACGGGGTCCTGACCGGCCGGCCCATGCGCGCAGACGGGTCCGATCCGCTCTACCCGGTATCTGCCGAGACAATCGGCGTCAACTTCGCCCAGCGGTACGGCATCGAAGGAACCGGAGCCGCAGCAGTCGCCCAGCTGCGGGCGCTCGACACGGCCCAGATAGTCGACGGCGGGCAGGAGACCGCGGGTCCGGGGGGACCACCGACGTATCCGGGGCCGATCCTCGACGGCCGGCTCGCCGTCGAAACCCCGGAGAGCGCCTATGAAGCAGGCCACCAAAGGCGCGTCCCACTGCTCATCGGAACGAACAGCAACGACTTCATAGGCTTCGTCGCCGCCGACAGCAAGGACGCGCTGTTCGCACAGTTCGGCACGAACGCGGCGCGGGCTCGGGCAGCCTACGACCCCGACGGCACCGCTACCCTCCAGAGAGTGCTGACGATGGTGGGGATCGACCGCGCGCAGGCCGAGCCTGCGCGGTTCACCGCGAACGCCTTCGCGCGCACAGGAGTGCCTACCTATCTCTATCGCTTCTCCTACGTCCCGACCGCGCTCCGCGGGCAATGGGTGGACGGGGTTCCGCATGGGGCAGAAATCCCCTTCGTCTTCGACACCCTCGCCGCCCGCGGTTCGCAGCCATCGGCGGAAGACAGCGCGGTTGCCCGGCTCACCAACACCTACTGGGCCAATTTCGCGCGTACGGGCAACCCGAACGGAAGCACGGTGCCGCTTTGGCCGAGGCAGGCCATCGGCGGCGACTCGATTACCGACTTCAGTCCAGATGGGACGATCGTCGCGGGACCCGATCCTCGCAAGGAACGGCTGGACGTTTCCGAGGCCGCGGGCGGGCTGCCCCGCTGAGCCCAGCCAAGTCGGCCTCACGAAGTGACCGAGCGCCGGTATGCCGGAGC
>Ga0114129_10017994_pt1 | contig 10063 bp, 7 predicted proteins | sample RhiMetdeltSRZDD1_FD_80071 | JGI IMG/M metagenome (GOLD analysis project Ga0114129, IMG submission 80071) | Populus rhizosphere microbial communities from Tennessee, USA - Rhizosphere MetaG P. deltoides SRZDD1 (version 2) (version 2) | ecosystem: Host-associated > Plants > Roots > Rhizosphere >...
CACCTGATCGTGGGTCACATAAATCGTCGTTGTGCCGATGCGCCGCTGAAATTGTTGCAGCTCGTCGCGCGCCGAGGCGCGCAGTTGAGCGTCGAGATTGGAAAGCGGTTCATCCAGTAGGAAAACCGACGGCTCACGCACCAGCGCGCGGGCAAGCGCGACGCGCTGGCGCTCGCCGCCGGAAAGCTCGCGGGGCTTGCGCGCTAGCAGATGGCCGATGCCGAACAGTGAGGCCGCCCAATCTACCTTTTGCGGAATCAGCGCTTTGCTCATCCGCTGCGCCTTCAATGGAAAGGCGATATTCTTAAAAACAGTCATGTGGGGATAAAGGGCGTAGCTCTGAAACACCATGGCGATTTTCCGCGCGCGCGGCGGCAAATCGTTCACTACTGTTCCGCCGATGAGCAGCTCGCCATCCGTGGGCTTTTCAAAGCCTGCGATCATGCGCAGAAGCGTGCTCTTGCCGCAGCCCGACGGACCGAGCAGTACGAGGAATTCTCCGTCTCTGGTAAGTAGGTTAATCCCGTTCACCGCGGCAATGTCGCCGAAAAATTTTCTGATTTCGCGTGTCTCGACTGTGGCCATGAGATTCTGAATCTCTACTTTGGTTTGCCTCGTGGATTAGTTACCCATGCAAAGAAAAGGAGACGCCGAACTCCGGAGTCTCCTTTTCTGATGAACACCGCGCGGCCCGGTGCCGCCTCCGCGGGGGACTGCGAATTTAAATCAGCTTGCGCTCGCGCCACTTATCCCAGATGCGTTTGGATTCATCGGCGGCTTCCTTGACCGCGTCCTCGGGGCTCAATACGCCTTGCCCGGCTTTGGCGAACATCACGGGAATAATCCACTTCTGGTAAATCTCATCGATGGCCGCGTTGGCGTACCCCGGGTAGCCGATGTTGGTTGCCCAGCTCAGCACGTCCTCTAGAACTTTATACTTATCGGCCGGTTTGGCCTTGGGGTCGTTGGCGAGCAGTTGCTTTATGTCCGGCACAGTGCGCTGGAAGCAAGGAAAGTCGTAGAATTCGCCATTGACGAAGGCCTGGCGGAAATTGCCGACATAGTCAACCAGGAATTTCTTGGCCCCCTCGATATTCTCTGCAAACTTCCAGATCACGTAAACGTCCATCACGTGCTCGAGGCCCATGCGGCGCACCGGGCCGGCGGCTGCCTTAGCCAGATGGATCTTCTCGGTGAATTCCGGGTTGTCCTTTTCGCCCTGGCGCGTGATCGAGATCGCGTTTAGCGCTAGAGAGATGGTGCCAGCGAGCATCGCGCGGTTGTTGGATGAAGCGTCCCAAGTGAAAACTTCCGGCGTCATCGTCTCCTGAAAAAGCGCTTTGACGAATTTCACCGTCTCGACGGTGTTTTTCGAATTGAGGGTCAGATTGCCATTGACATCCTGCTCATGCGCGCCGAAGGAGTACATGATGGTACGCATCGCCATTGATGTATCGATCTCTTGGGCCAAGCCAAGGCCAACCGGAATGTTGTGCTTCTGTTTGATTTTGCGCCCACCGTCGAGGATTTTGTCCCAGCTATCGGGCACCACGCCGACATCGTCCCACAGGTCCTTGCGCCAGTTGATCGGGTCGGGAGTGAATGAAGGAGAAAAGCCGAAGTATTTTTTGGTTTTGGGGTTGAACGTGCTCTTGACCGCCAAGTCGATGGGCTTGCCGTATTTCTTCTCGCACTCGGCGTAGACGTCCTTCATGTCCACCGCCTGCTCTTCGTAGAACGGCGGCGGCCAATTGAACAGAAACAGGTCGTGGCCTTTCTGGGCGGAGACCTCTGCTGCCGCGCGGGCGCTCAGCCCGGCGATGCCGATATTGTCGACCGTTACCTCGGTGTTATTTTTCTCGCCCCACTGCTTGATGTAGGTTTCATTGAACCACTTGTCGAAGGCGGGAACGAAGTGCACCCATTGGAGAATTTTAAGAGTTTTCTTCGCGGCCGCGCCGTGGGCGCGCTCCGGCAAAAGCAAAGGCACACCTGTACCGACAGTGAGCGCTCCGGCCGCAGCCGTTTTGATGAAATCGCGTCGAGTCAATCTTTTTTTCGCCATAGCCTTGCCTCCTTTTCCTTCGTTACGCCCGATGATCAATATAGCTCGAATTTAGCGGACCGCTAGCGTCATTCACCAGCGCGTGTCGCTTTCGGGGAACATAACGAACATGGTAGCCCGAAGTCAATTTCAAAAATAGACGCGGCGAACGAGGAACAACGTCGCGCGCTCAAGCCACGTGGCTCCAAGCATGGTAGGAACTGCGCACGAGGGGGCCGGACTCGACGTGGCGAAACCCCAATTCATCGGCGGCCGCTTTGAATTCCTCGAACTCTTTCGGTGACACGTAGCGTTCGACTTTGAGTTGGCGGTTGGACGGCTGCAAATATTGGCCGATGGTGACGATGTCGACGTCGTTTTCGCGCAGGTCGCGCAAAGTGGCAAGTACTTCGGCGGCGGTTTCGCCGACGCCGAGCATGAAGCCGGACTTTGTGAGCATCTCGCAGCGCAGCTTTTTCGCTTCTTTTAAAATGTTTAGTGAGCACTCGTAAATATGGCCGGGGCGGACCTTGCCGTAAAGGCGCGGCACGGTTTCGATATTGTGGTTAAGAATTTCGATGCCTGAATTGACCACCGTTTCGAGCGCCTGCAAGTTGCCGTCGAAGTCGGGAATAAGCAGCTCCACGCGGATGCCGGGATTGAGCGACTTGATCCAAAAAACCGTCTTGGCGAAATGTGCAGCGCCGCCGTCTGGTAGATCATCGCGGTTGACCGAAGTCACAACGATGTGATTGAGGCCCAGATCTTTGACGACGAGCGCGACATTGCGCGGCTCTTCTGGATCGAGCGCCACTGGTTTGCCTTTATCGATCGCGCAAAAACGGCAGCCGCGTGTGCAAGTCTCGCCAAGAATTAAGAATGTTGCGGTCTTGTTGCCCCAGCACTCGCCGATGTTCGGGCAGCGCGCCTCTTCACAGACCGTGTGGAGGTTCTTCTCGCGCATGAGTCGTTTGAGCCGAAGGTAGTTGGGATTGCCCGGCGCTTTGACCTTGATCCAGTCGGGGTGTCTTCTAGGCATGATTGTTCACGCAGGTCGAGGATCGATGATCGAAGATTGAGGATCGCAATCCTCTATCGTCCATCTTCCATCTTCTGTCTTTTCAACATGTGAGTAGCCAAAGACTTCCACGAAGTTGTGGAGAAACCGTTCCCTTACTTCAGAAATATTTTGCTCAGTACGAAGCTCTTGCGCCATCGAAGTCACGTCGGACCAGGCGAGACCGCAGGGGATGATGCGCTTGAAGTAGCTCAAATCGGGATTCACGTTCAGCGCCAAGCCGTGAAAGGTAATGCAGCGGCGCACGGCGACGCCGATGGCGGCAATTTTTTTGTCGCCGATCCAAATGCCGGTGAACGGCGGCCGGCGTGTGCCGGCGAGTCCGAAGTCGCCTAGGGTTCGAATCGCCGACAATTCCAAGTTCCTTACGTAGCGATGCACGTCTTTGCGCAGCTTCGAGCGAAGATCGATGATCGGATAAACGACCAACTGCCCCGGCCCGTGATAGGTCACGTCGCCGCCGCGACTGGTGCGGATGACCGGAACTTCTTGTGGAGTGAGAACGTTAGAATCGTCGCCTCCTCGGCCGAGCGTGTAGACATGCGGATGTTCGACGAAGAGCAGAACATCGTGCGAAGGCTCGAGCTGCTTGCGCTGGACGAGCCGTTCTTGCAATTCGAGCGCGGCACGGTAATCCATTCGGCCGAGATTCTTATAGAGGAGCATGGTCGTCTTTCAAGTCAAACTTTTATCGTCCATTCAGGATGGTTTCAAGCTCAACTCACGGGGCGACTATTTGACAGAAAAGCGCGGCGACGGCTAGAGTCGACAAAATTTATCGGAGATTTTTGTCCCATGCCGCAAGCTTCTTTCAATCCTCCTTGGTTCGTGCGCAAAGATCTCGACGGTTTTTTCGGTCTGATGATCGATAATTTGATTCAGTTGATCCTCATCGTCAGTCTTTGCCGCGAGCTGATTCATCTGCCGGACGCTTATATTTTCGGCAGGATTCTCCCCGGCGCGGCGATATCGATCCTTGTCGGCAATTTCTTCTATGCCTGGCAGGCGCGCCAGTTGGCGCGCGAGACTGGACGCGAAGACGTTACCGCGCTGCCGTACGGCATCAACACGGTAAGTCTCTTTGCCTTTGTCTTTTTCATCATGATGCCGATTTATATCGAGACCAAAGATCCAGTCTGGGCTTGGAAAGTCGGTCTGGTCGCGTGCTTCTTGAACGGCGTGATTGAAATCGTTGGCGCATTTATCGCCGAGAGCGTGCGCCGGGTGACACCGCGCGCGGCGCTGCTGTCGGCGCTGTCGGGTATCGCGATTACGTTCATCGCGATGGATTTCACGTTTAAAATTTTCGACCGGCCGCTAGTTGCGTTGGTGCCGATGGCGGTGATCTTTGTAGCATACTTCTCGCATCAAAGATTACCTTTCGGTTTGCCCGGCGGTATGGTGGCGATCGCGATCGGCACCATTTTAGGTTGGGCCCTCGGAACGATGAGCGGCAAGGCAATTTTCACCGGCTACTCACTCGCCTTGCCGGCCTTTGCCGGCGGCTCGCTATGGGAAGCGCTCACGAATCCGGCCTTTCTCGGTTATTTTTCCGTAATTTTTCCCATGGGGATTTTCAACGTGGTCGGGTCCCTGCAAAATATCGAGAGCGCCGAAGCCGCCGGCGACCGCTTCCGCACATTTCCCTCGCTGATGGCAAACGGCATCGGTTCGGTCGTCGCCGCGTTGTTCGGCAGCGTATTTCCGACGACGATCTATATCGGACATCCAGGTTGGAAGCGGCTCGGCGCACGCTCAGGCTATTCCGCTCTGAACGGCGTCTTTATCAGCCTTCTCTGTTTCACCGGCACGATCCAAACCGTGCTCGGCTTGATTCCCCTCGAAGCGGGCATCGGGATTCTGCTTTACATCGGCATCATCATCGTCGCTCAGGCATTTCAAGAAACACCGAAAGAGCATGCGCCGGCGGTTGCCCTCGGCATTGTCCCCGCTCTCGCCGGTTGGGGTTTATTGATGGTCGAGACGGGTCTGCGGGCCGCGGGAAGGTCTCTGTTCGAAGTCGGACTGCCGCGGTTTAGCCAGGAAAGCCTGGCGATTCACGGCATGATCTCCTTGGAGCGCGGCTTCATATTTACATCCATGATACTCGCCGCCATCGGCGTCGCGCTGATCGAGCGTAAGTTCGCGCGCGCCGGTGCGTGGTCGGGGGTGGCGGCGTTATTATCGGCTTTCGGCATCATTCATGCCTATGAACTTACCTCAAGCGGAATTACGAGCCGTTTCGGATTCATGGCCGCGCCGGATTTCTTCGTGAGTTATTTGCTTTTGGCCGTGTTGTTTTTTGCCGTTGCGGTCTGGGCAAGAAAAGACCCTCGATAAATTCGAGGTCGAATTAAGACCGCGTGACGAGTGATGACGGCGTATATTCTCGGCCGTTGACTTCAGTGAGATCCCAGTCGCCGCCGTTGTACTTGAGTCGAGTAATGCCGCACGGGTCGAGGTGAAACGTACGATATTCATTCAGGTGAGTACCACTGACGCGGCAAACGATTCCTAAAATCGGAAAGTTGTGACTGACTACCAGAATGCGTTCTGCGTCGGCGTGACGTTGCACGATTTGATTGAGGCCATTCCAAGCGCGTTCGGCGACGTCAGCGAGTCGCTCACCACCGGGGACGCAAATCTCGGCGGGCTCGCTACGCCAGCGCACTAAAAAGTCGCCATAATTCGCTTTGATTTCATTGAACGTCAAACCTTCGAGCTCGCCATGGTCGAGCTCGCGCACGTCTTCTTCGATCAGCACCGGCAGTTTGTGCGGCTGGCTGATGCGCTCCGCGGTCTGCTGAGCGCGGCGCAAACTACTTGAATAAATCGCGTTAATTTCCTGTTCGCTCAGCAACTCGGCGATCTGGTCGGCTTGGCGTATGCCGACATCGCTCAGATCACGGTCGGTCGAGCCTTGACAGCGACCCTGGAGATTCCAATCGGTAGCGCCGTGACGCACTAAAACAATCTGCACGATCAAATCATTCCGAATCGAGATTTAGCTCTCTTCAAGAAATGCGTTGTTGATCTTGACCTTCGCTTTCGCCTTCAGGCTATCAAGAAACTTGATCAGCACGCGCTGGCGGCTTTCAGTGAGAGCTTGCTTCATCAATGTGCTTTTTTCTTTTTCAAATTGTTCCATGTCCGCACCTTGGCTCTCTTTAAAAGCGAGAACATAAACCGAATCTTTTTGGGTGTAGAGCCTGTCGGGTATCGGCTTCTGCGCCGATAGGGCGATACCGCCGGCCTTTAGCTCGGCAAGCTCGCCGATCTTCGGCAGCTGTGGCGCGCTGCGCATAAACCAGCCGGTCTCCTCAACTTTTAAATCATTCGCTTGTGCCACCTTTGAAATATCTTTTTCTTTCCTCAATTGCTCGAGCAAGCCGTTGCCTTTTTGCAAAGCCAATTCATACGCCTTCGATTGCTTGACCGCTTTCTCGATTTGCTCGCGCACGGCGTCAAGCGACGGAATTGCGGATTCTTTTCGCTGTTTTAGGCGCAGCATATAGTAAGCGTTTTTGCCTTCGATGAGCGGGCTGGTTTCTTTCGGGCCTAACGCGAACGCGCTCTTATAGAATTCCTGATTTTCGCCGATGTCGGGAACAGTTTCGCCGTTCGCAAACCAATTAGTGACGCTCAGTTTGACGTTGCTCTCTTGCGCCAACTTGGCGAGGTCGACGCCCGAAAGCGCTTTTTCACGATCTCGATCGGCCGTCTTGGCCGCTTCGCGCTTTGCCTTCTCTGCTTTCAGCGTTTTGGTAATTTCCGCGGTGGCCTCTTTAAGCGTCTGGGTTTTTTCGTCTTTTGTGTCTTCTACTTTGAAGATTTGAAAACCCGCCGGCGTTTCGACTGGCTCGCTGACAGTGCCCTTGGCCAGAGTGAAAATGATTTTTTCGACCGGCGGCGGCATCTGACCCTGCACCACCCAGCCCAAGTCGCTGCCTTTCTCAGCCGTCGGATCGTTCGATTCCCGCTTCGCCAGCTGCGCAAAATCTTTGCCGCCGCGCGCTTCTTTAACGATACCATCGGCGCGCGAGCGAGCGGTCTTTTTCTGATCGGCATCGGCGCCCGGCGCTAGCGGAATCGAGATGTATCGCACTTTCACTTCTTTGGGATTGTGAAATTTATCGTTGCGATTGGCTTGGTAGTATTCCTCGATTTCTTTGTCGCTCACCTGAATCGCCGCGCCGAATTGCTCGAACGGGTAAGCGAGATACTCCACTTGTACTTTCAGCGGCTCTTTGAGCGATTCTTTATTGCGCTCGTAATATTTTTTGACGTCATCTTCGCTAAGCTTGACCTGCGAGGTCAAATCGGCGATCGGCAGCTTAATATAATTGAGATTGATCTTTTCTTGATCTAGACGATAGCGTTCACGGACCTCCGCTTCCGTCACGTGAACGGAATCGAGAATAACGCTGTAAAGACGCTGCATGGTCAGTTGGTCGCGCTGGTCTTCTTCGAACTGCGCCGGCAAGATTCGATTGGCCTGAAGAATTTGTAGATAGCGTTCCTTGTTGAAACGTCCGGCGATCTGAAACTCCGGCGCTTGAGTGAGCTGCGCGGCGAGATCGTCATCCGTTGCGGTAAGTCCGAGCGTATGCGCCTCCTGAAGCACGAGTTTTCTCTGGATGAGTTCTTCAAGCAGGGTGCCTCTAATGTTCAAGCCTTTGATCATTTCCGGGGTAAGCGACCCCTTCAGAATCTGGCGATAGCGCTCCACGGCACGCTCGTAAGCCACGGTGAATTCCTGTTGACTAATGATCTCGCCGTTAATCTCGGCAACCTCCACGGCCGCTTGGTCGCGAAACTTGCCGCTGCCAACGAACAGAGCAAAGGTCACAACGATCACACCTAGAAAAAAGACGATCACCCAGTTTCGTTTCCGCTTACGTAAAAAATCGAGCATTTTCGCTTGTAGCCTTTCGGAGCGATACGGTAAAAATAGCCCGATCATGATAAAAAATGGTTCTTTTCATTGCAACCCGCGGGACCCCATTAAATTGAAATTTCTTTAAGTTTTTCATTATCTTGCTTGATTTGGCCAAATCTGTTATTTTCTCGGTACCTTATCCGTTTTTCGCTGACAAAAGGAGTCTCCGTAATGTTCGATGCCCTCTTTGGGGTCTTTTCCAATGATCTTGCAATCGATCTCGGGACCGCCAACACTTTGATCTACGTCAAGAATCAAGGCATCGTGTGCAATGAACCGTCGGTCGTTGCGGTGCAACAACGAAACGAACGGGGCGGTAAGAAAGTGCTCGCGGTGGGTGCCGAGGCGAAACGGATGTTAGGACGAACTCCCGGCAGCATCGTCGCTATACGACCATTGAAAGACGGCGTCATCGCTGATTTTGAAATTACCGAGGCGATGCTGCGCTATTTCATCCAAAAGGTTCACAACCGCCGCACGCTGGTCAGGCCGCGGATCATCGTCGGCGTGCCGTTCGGCATCACGGAAGTCGAGAAACGCGCCGTGCGCGAATCGGCCGAGTCAGCGGGCGCGCGCGAAGTGTATTTAATCGAGGAACCGATGGCGGCGGCCATCGGCGCCGGCTTGCCGATCACCGAGCCGACTGGAAATATGATTGTCGACATTGGCGGCGGCACGACCGAAGTCGCGGTGATCTCCCTTTCCGGGATCGTGTTTTCGCGCTCGGTGCGAGTGGGCGGCGACAAAATGGACGAGGCGATCGCCCAGTTTATCAAACGCAAGTACAATCTTCTGGTGGGCGAGCGCACCGCTGAGCTGATCAAAATCACTATCGGCTCGGCATATCCCAGCGACGAAGTGCAGACGATGGAGATCAAAGGGCGTGATTTAGTCGCGGGGGTGCCGAAAACCGTCGTCATCACCGACGAGGAAATTCGCGATTCGCTCTTAGAGCCGATCAATCAAATCGTCGAAGCGGTGCGGCTCTCTCTGGAACGCACCCCGCCCGAGCTTGCTTCGGACATCGTCGACCGGGGTATCGTGCTCGCCGGCGGCGGCGCTTTGTTGAGAAATTTGGACATCCTATTGCGCGAGGAAACCGGGTTGCCGGTGATGATGGCAGATGATCCGCTGACGGCCGTGGTGATGGGAGCCGGCAAAGCCTTGGATGAGATTACTCTGCTGCGAGAGGTCGCGGTTCACTAGGGCGAGGTCCCATGCATTCTGATTGTTGGAGGCAATCGAGCCTTCCATGTTCGCTTTTCTTCGTAAGAATCAAGTTCCGCTAAGCGCTTGTTTTTGTCTCCTTCTGTCGATTTATATTTTGATGGCTGCGGCGCGCGGCCAATTGAAAAATGAACCGCTCGGCGCGCTGTTGATGTGGATCATGCGGCCGCTGCAAATTGCCTCGCAGGGTGCCGTCAACTGGGTCATAGACTTTCGTGAAAATTACGACACTTTGGCAGGATTCAAGACCGAAAACGAAAGATTGCGTAAGCGTATCCAAAATCTTGAGGTTGAAAGACAGAAGTATTTGGAAGCAGACGCGACCAACCGCGAGCTTAAACAGCTGCTCGATTTTCGCAGCCATTTACCCGCCGGCGCGATTACCGCATCGATTATCGCTAATAGCGCCACGAGTTGGTTTAAAAGCTGCCAGATCGACAAAGGCAGTGTCGACGGCGTCCGTAAAGGGATGGCGGTGGTGACGCCGTTAGGCGTTGTCGGCCAAGTCGTTGCTGTCACGCCGCGCACGGCTAAGGTGATATTATTGACGGACCAGAACAGCGGAATCGATGTGCTCGTGCAACGGACACGCAGCCGGGGCATCGTCTCCGGGTCTTTGGAAAGCGGCACGGTGCTGAAATACGTGAAACGAAGCGAGGATATCCAACAAGGCGATCGACTCATTACTTCGGGCATGGACGGCGTTTTTCCCAAGGGCATGATGGTCGGGACCGTGATCAAGGTCCTAAAACAACACATAGGACTGTTTCAATTC
>Ga0114129_10017996_pt1 | contig 10062 bp, 7 predicted proteins | sample RhiMetdeltSRZDD1_FD_80071 | JGI IMG/M metagenome (GOLD analysis project Ga0114129, IMG submission 80071) | Populus rhizosphere microbial communities from Tennessee, USA - Rhizosphere MetaG P. deltoides SRZDD1 (version 2) (version 2) | ecosystem: Host-associated > Plants > Roots > Rhizosphere >...
GCCACCGCCTGTTCCCCGCCGATCAGCCCGGCCGCGTACGTGGCCTTGGAGGCGAGCATCGGGTCGTCGCCGGCCACCAGTGCCTGCAGGTGGGGCAGGGCGTCCGGGCCCAGGAGGACCGCCACGCTGTAGTCGGGCTCTTCCGGGTCGAGCATCGCCCGGACCTCTTCCATGGTGACTGCCATGTCGTCCTCCTCAGATGTCCTGGGTGAGAGCGCTGTTGTGCATGGTGGTGCACTCGGCGGCCACGAGATCGGGAGGCGGGTTGGTGATGTTCGCCGTGCCGTTCCCGGTCATCAGCCGATTGTTGTCGCTGACGTGGCTGAGGCCCAGGACGTGGCCGATCTCGTGCCCGAGCGTCCACTGGGTCGCTCCCTGGGCCACGACCGCACCCGGGCGCCCGGCCGGGAACGAAGCGCAGCCGTTGAACGCCGGGACCGTCGAGCGCACGAAGTAGGCGACCACGTCGTTGGCTCCCACGTTGTTGCGGTTGGCGAACAGCTGGTCCTGCTCCGCGGTGGTCGTGCCCGAGCAGGTGCCCACGTCACAGTCGTTGAGCGCGGGCAGGGTGAGGTTCTCGGTGGAGGCGTGCTGCACCGCGATGCCACATGTGGCGTACACCTCCTGCATCCGCTGTATGGCGGTGGTCACCGGCACCGTCGGCGCGGTCAGCACCTTCGTGTGCAGCCGGACCGTGGGCACGAGCGCCCACCACTTGTGCCACATGGCGCTGTCGGTCCCGGCGACGAACGTGTCGATGCGGTTGGCCGCCCACGACACTGCGGCCGGAGCTGACGTCAGCACACCGCCCAGGCTCTCCCAGCCCGACCAGTTGCCCTGGTACCACTTGTGCCACATGGCGGCGTCCGTGCCGGCCACGAACACGTCGAGCCGGCCCGGCGCCCAGGACGAGACCGCCGGAGCCGACGTCAGCACGCCGCCCAGGCTCTCCCAGCCCGACCAGCTGCCCTGGTACCACTTGTGCCACAGCGCGCTGTCGGTGCCGGCCGCGAACACGTCGATGCGCCCGTTGCTCCACGACACGGCGGCGGGAGACGAGCTGAGCGTGCCGCCCAGGCTCTCCCATCCCGACCAGCCGCCCTGGTACCACTTGTGCCACAGCGCGCTGTCCGTGCCCCGCACGAACACGTCGAGGCGGCCCGACGCCCACGAGGCCACCGCGGGACCGGACGTGAGGACGCCGCCGAGGCTCTCCCAGCCCGACCAGCCACCGTCGTACCACTTGTGCCACAGCGCGGAGTCCGTGCCGCGGGCGAACACGTCGATGCGGCCGTTGCCCCACGAGACGGCCGCCGGCTCGCTCGTCAGGATGCCGCCCTGGCTCTCCCAGCCCGACCAGCCGCCGTCGAACCACTTGTGCCAGAGCGCGCTGTCCGTGCCCCGCACGAACGTGTCCAACCGTCCCGGCGCCCACGACGACACCCCAGGGCCACTGGTCAGCGTCCCGCCGAGGCTCTCCCATCCCAACCAGGTCATGCCGCTGCTCCTCTTGTCACGTGTCCTCACATTCAGACACGTGGCAAGAGGATCTGATACGTCGAGAATCAGCTCAACAGGTGGAGTGCGAAGAACGCCTCGCTCGCCTGGTACTCGGCCCCCGGGATCTCGACGTGGCGCCCGGGGTTGGCGTGGAGCGTCTTGGTGGTCGAGCCGAACAGGTCGAACAGCGCCAGCGCGTAGTCCCGCGCCGCCACCTCGTCGTCCCACTGCACGAGGAAGAGCAGCGGCACCGTGACCCGGCGGGCCTCGTCGTCGTAGCCGGCCAGCCGCGGTCCCTCCGCCCAGCCGAACAGGCCCAGGACCGCGGCGCGGATGCGCGGCTCGGCCGCCACCAGCGGCACGCCGTAGCGGGTGCCCATGGACACGCCCCAGTAGCCGACCGGACCGGCGCCGACGTCCTCCTGCGCCTGCAGCGCGTCCAGCGTGCGGGTCCAGTCGTCGACCGCCCGCTGGGAGGCGGCCTCGTGGCCCTGCTCGGAGCGCATGCGCTCGCGCATCCGGCGCCGGCGGTCCTCGCGGGACAGGCTGCGCTCCTCGTCGGACATGCGGTCGCCGTGGTACGGGAGGTCGATGGCGGCGGCGGCGATCCCGTGATGACGGACCAGACGGCGGGCCAGCGACGTGATGTTGGGGACCCGCTTGTGCTGGGTGCCGCCGTGACCCAGCAGCACGAGCGGGCGGGGACCGGTCGTGGCCGGGTCCTCGGGGGTCCACAGCACGCCCGGCACCGGGTCGCGGGCGCCCTCCACGGTGAAGTCGCGCTCGGTGACGCCCCGCTCCGTCTTCTGGCTGGTCAACTGCATGGGTGCTCTCCTTGGGTCAGCGACGAGGGGTGCGCAGCGGCAGGTGGGCGAGCACCTTGCGCTCGCCGCCCCGCCAGTCCGCCTCGGCGCGGGACTCGACGTCGAACAGCAACGTGACCGGGCGCTCGCGCGTGTACGCGGGCCACGCCGGGATCCCGGGATGGTTGGGGTCGCCGGCCCGGGCGAAGGCCAGCCACGCCTCGGCCATCTGGGCCGCGACCCGGCGGGCGTCCTCGCCCCGGCCCGCGTACGAGCGCACCCGGCCGGCGTTGTCGAACACCAGCGGGATGTCGAGGGTGTGGGGCGACAGCCAGCGGCCGCCGTCCACCGGCGTGTCCCACACCAGCTCCGCGTGCCAGACGCGCCCACCGCCGGTCCCGGCCGCCTGGTCCGCCTTGCGGTCGGCCACGGCCCACCCGGGCAGGCGTGAGTACAGGTCGGTGGTGATGAGGAAGAACAGCTCGCTGGGCGAGGTCTGCGGGTAGAGGCGGGCGAACTCGTCCACGATGGCGTCGATGCCGCCGTCGCGGGCCTCGGCGTCGCGCAGCCAGCCCCCGAGCTTGGAGCGCAGCCCGGCATCGTCGAGGTCGAACAGGGACCGGTCGGCCGCCCCGGCCAGGAGCGTGGTCTCCGTGCGGGTCGACAGCACGATCAGCGGCACCTCGGCCGACGACGGCGGCGCCTCGGGATCCCACGGCGAGCGGGGCAGGTGGCGGCCGTCGGCCACCGGGCCGAACGCCACCCGCCCGGCGGCGGTCACCCGCTGGTAGGCGGCGACCAGATCCTCGGCCGGGGCCGTCTCGATCGGGAGCGGGCCCAGCTCGGCCCGCAGGCGCTCGGCGTTGGCCCGGGCCGCGTCGGGCGTCAGGGCCTTGACGTGCACGCCGCTCTGGACGATGGCCCGGTGGAACAATCCGGCCGCCTCGGGCATGCCCATGAGCACGCAGACCTTGGCGCCGCCGCCCGACTCGCCGAACACCGTCACGTTGCCGGGATCGCCGCCGAAGGCCGCGGCGTTGTCCCGCACCCAGCCGAGCGCGGCGATCAGGTCGAGCATGCCCGCGTTGGCGGCATCCGGGTGGTCGTCGAGGGCCAGGAAGCCGAACACGTTGAGCCGGTGGTTCACGGTGACGACCACGACGTCGCCGCGCCGGCACAGCGCGGTCCCGTCGTAGAGCGGGGAGGAGCCCGACAGGCTGGAGAACCCGCCGCCGTGGAACCACACCATGACCGGCCGGGCACCGCCGTCGGCCAGGGCGGGCGTCCACACGTTGGCGACCAGGCAGTCCTCGGCCATCGGGGTGCTGTCGGCGGGATCGACCGACGCGCTGCGGGCGGGCTGCGGGCAGCGGGGCCCGTAGTCCGTGGCGTCGCGCACGTCCGGCCACGGCTCCGCCGGCGCGGGCGCCTCGAAGCGCCGGACAGCCGCGTAGGGGATGCCCCTGAACACCGCGATGCCCTCGACCAGGGTGCCCTGCACCCGGCCCGCGGTCGTGCGCGCGATCGGTCCGTCGCTGCTGCTCATCCCCTCGACTCCCCCTCCAGCAACGCTGTTAGCGTACGGCGCGTGACGGACCGTCCGCTGCCGCTCACCGGGCTGCGGGTGCTCGATCTGGGGCGCATCTACCAGGGCCCGTGGTGCGGCACCCTCCTGGCGCTGGCGGGCGCGACGGTGCTCAAGATCGAGGCGCCCGGGGGCGACCCCGCCCGCGGGCCGGCCGGGGGCACCACCGTGCCCTTCGCCCTGGTCAACTCCAACAAGTACGCGGTGACGCTCGACCTGAAGACCGAGCGGGGGCGCGAGCTGTTCCTCGACCTGGTGCGCGGGGCCGACGTCGTGGTCGAGAACTACGGGCCTGGGGTCATGGAGCGGCTGGGGCTGGGGCCCGAGCGGCTGCTCGCCGCCAACCCCCGCCTGGTCTACGGCGGGGCGACCGCCTACGGCATCGACGGTCCCGACCGGGACCGGCTGGGCATGGACGTCACGATCCAGGCCTACTCGGGGGTGATGAGCGTGACCGGCCACGCGGGCACGCCGCCGGTCAAGGCGGGCGTGGCGTTCGTGGACTTCCTCGGCGCCGCCAACCTCTACGCCGGCATCGTGACCGCGCTCTACGAACGGGAGCGGACCGGCGAGGGGCGCATCGTCGACATCGCCATGATCGACACGATCTACCCGACGCTGGCGTCCAACCTGTCGTCGTACTACCGCGACGGCACCACGCCCCAGACCGGCAACGGCCACGGCGGTGCCGCCCTCGTCCCCTACAACGTGTACGCCACCGCGGACGGCCACGTGGCGCTCATCGTGCTCACCCCGCGCCACTGGCGGGGCCTGTGCGAGGCGATGGGCCGGCCCGAGCTGGCCGACGACGAGCGCTTCCGCAGCAACGGGCGGCGCTACCACAACGTCGCCGCCCTGGAGGCCGAGATCGAGGCGTGGACCACGGCGCACTCCCGGGACGAGGTCGTGGCGGCGCTGGAGGCGGCCCGGCTGCCCGTGGCCGCGGTGCGCCGGGTCCCCGAGCTGGTCGAGGACCCGCACCTGCACCAGCGCGGCGCCGTGCGCCGGGTCGAGCACCCGGAGCTGGGCGAGATGGTCGTGCCCCACAGCCCGCTGCGCTTCCGGGGCAGCGAGGCCCTGCCCCTCTCCCCCAGCCCTGCGCTCGGCCAGGACAACCGGCTGATCTACCGCGAGTGGCTCGGCCTCGACGACGCCGAGATCGACCGGCTGGCGGGCGACGGGGTGCTGTAGGTGACCGACCCGGCGGGCTTCGCGCCGGCCGAAGAGGTCGAGCACCTGCGGGCCGCGGCCGCCCGCTTCGCCCGCGACGTCCTGGCCCCCGGGGCCCGTGACCACGAGCGGGCCGGGCGCTGGCCGGACGACGTGGTGGCGGTCGTCGAAGGCTTCTCGCCGGACACGGGTTGCCTGGCCCAGGTGGTGCTGCTGGAGACGCTGGCCGGCGGGGACGCGGGCGGCCTGCCGGCGGCCGACCGTCCCGGTCCGGCGGCGGGCGCGGTCGACCTGTGCCCGGACCGGTCGCTCGCCGCGGGTGCTACGGACGCGGTGTTGACGGTCGCGGCCGACCGGCTGGCGTGGGCGCCCGGTTGGCCGCCGCGGCGACGGGTGTGGCTCTCATCCGGCGACCACCTCGGGCTGGCCGAGATCGCCGCCGAGCCCGTCGCCGTGGAGGCGCTGGCCTTCGCGGCGTCCGGCGGTGTGTCGCTCGACCTCGCCGGAGCGCGGGTGCTCGGCGAGTGGGAGCTGCCACCTGGTGGCGGGCTCTTCGTTCGGGGCCGCGCCCGGCTGTGGGTGGCGGCGGTCGCGGTCGGGATCGGCCAGGCGGCCTTCGACGCCACCGTCGCCTACACCACCGAGCGGGTGGTCTTCGGCCGCCCGGTGGCCCACCACCAGGCCAACGCCTTCCAGCTGGCCGGCCTGGCCACAGGGATCCACGGCGCCCGCCTGGCCGTGCGCGACGCGGCGGCCTCCTACGACGGGGGCGACCCGGCGGCCGGGTTCTGGGCCACCCAAGCCTGGCGGGAGGCGATCGACGCCGCGGTGGCGGTGACCGAGGCCGGCATCCAGCTGCTGGGAGGCCACGGGTTCCTGGTCGACCACCTGGCGGAGAAGCGCTTCCGCGAGGCCCGGATGCTCGGTCTGGGTTTCGGCGGCCTCGACGTGGCGCTGGACGACCTGGCCGGCGCGGTGCTCGCCGTCCCCGACCCGTTGCTCGGCACATGATCGGCCTCGACCCGGCCAGCCGGGAGATGCTGGCGGAGCTGGCGGACCTGGGGCGGCGCTACATCCGCCCCATGGGCCTGGAGGCCGACCGTACCGGCGACCCACCGCCCGCCGACCACGAGCTCTACCGGCTGTGCGCCCGCCAGGGTGGCCTGGTCAGCCGCACGGTCGGGCGGGGCGAGGACGACGGCGGGACGGGCGGCGACGCCGATGCCGGCCTGACCTGGCGGCCGCTGCAGGCCGTGCTGATCGCCGAGGAGAGCGCCTACTGGGACCGCGGCGTCGCCCTGTCCCTGCCCGGCCCGGGCCTGGGCGGCGCCGCGCTGCGCAGCGCCGCGACCCCGGAGCAGCGCGAGCGGTTCCTGGCCCCCTTCGCCGACCATGGCCGCGCCCACTGGGGCGCCATGGCCATGACCGAGCCGGGCGCGGGCAGCGACGTGGCCCGGATCCGCACCCGGGCCCGCCGCGACGGCGAGGAGTGGGTCCTCACCGGGCAGAAGATGTTCTGCTCCAACGGCGCACGGGCCGACTGGGTCGTGGTGTGGGCCACCGTCGACCCCGACCTCGGCCGGGACGGCCACCGGGCGTTTGTCGTCGAGCAGGGCACACCCGGCTTCGAGCTCCTGCGCATCGAGCACAAGATGGGCTCGCGGGGCTACGAGACCGCCAGCTTCGCCCTCGACGACGTGCGGGTCCCGGCCGGCAACCTGCTCGGCGGCGAGGAGTTCTACGAGGCCCGCAAGGGGTTCAAGGCGGCCATGGCCACCTACAACCTCACCCGGCCGATCCACGCAGCCCAGGGCGTGGGCATGGGCCGGGCCGCCCTCGACCTGGCGCTGGACCTGGTCCGCAGCGACTTCCCCGCCCAGGGCGAGCGCCGCCGCCGGGCCCTGGAGCGCCTGGCCGACATCCGGCGCAAGCTGCACGTCGCTCGGCTCATGTGCCTGCACGCGGTGTGGCTGGCCCGCCAGAGCACGGACAACGCGCTGGAGGCGTCCTACGCCAAGCTCTACGCCCCGCCCGTGGTGTACGAGGCGGTTTCGACCGCGCTCGACATCTTCGGCGAGGCCGGCGTGGTGCGGGACAACCTGATCGAGAAGCTGTACCGCGACGTCAAGATCCTCGACATCGGCGAGGGCACCCAGCAGGTCCAGCGCCTGGTCGTGGCCCGCCACCTGCTCGGCCTCCCCCGCGAGCCCTAGCGCGCCTCAGGTATCCAGACGCGCCATCGCCCCCCAGCTTGCACTGGGGGGCGATGGCTGCGTGGTCGCCGCGTGATCAGCGCGGGACGTTGTGGCTCCCGGGCAGGACCTCGTCGTCCTGCCCGTGCACCTCGACCGACGGGGTGCCGTGGGTGTCGTCGCCCGCCGCGAAGGTGGCGAAGGCCAGACCGGCCACGGCCAGGCACGCCGCCACCACGCCGGCCCACACGAGGGCGTGCCGCCGGGAGCGCTCGGGCCGGGCCTGCTGCTCGGCGCCGGTCTTGTTGAGGGTGTCGGTGTTCGTTGCCACTGCGGTTCCTCCGTCTCGGCTGCCGGGGTGGCAGCGCTGGTTGGCAACCGCAGCGTCCGGCCGGGCGGTGGCGGGGCCGTGGCCGGGGTGTGGCAGTCCTGTGGCAGCGAGCCTCCAGGCAATCAGCGCAGGTCGAGCGGATCGGGCGTGAGCCACAGCCCAAGAGTCCGCGATTTGGTGGCCGGGCCGCGGCTCGACAGCGAGGCCTCTAGGCAACACAGTTTCAGGGCAGGTCAGGGCACAGCCGGCGATAGTCGCCCAGGGAGCCGGCGTAGCGGTCCCACTCGGCCCGGGTCAGGTTCCGCCCTGCGAGCGCGCACGCCGCCTCGACCATCCCCTCGGGCCGGAGGTCCCACACGACCGTGCCGTAGCGGGTGTCGACCGCCAGCCGGTCGCCGTCGGCGTTGAGGACGGCCGCCCCGAACCGGTCCGATTCGAGGTTGGCGTCGCCCAGGCTGATGGCACCGCCGAGCAACCGGCGGGAGGCGACGTCGACCAGGTTGACCATGCGGTCGTAGCTGAGGACCGCGACACGCCCGCCGCGGGCGTCGAGCTCGAGGCTCCAGGGCCGGCTGTCGATGGCCGCCAGTGGGGCGCCGACCGCCTCCAGCGTCTCGGGGTCGATGACCTCGATGCGGCCGTCGGCCGTGGCGACGACGGTGACGTCGTCGATCGTGTCCACGGCATCGATCCCCGTCCGCCGCGGGCCGGAGCGTTCCCCGTCAGGCCCGCGGGCCACCAGGTCACCGCCCTCGAGCGTGAACAGCCGGGTGCCGTCGGGGCTCATCGCCAGCAGGTCGATGGCGCCGTCATCGAGGGTGGCCGCCGGCTCCGCCGGCCCGTCGACGGTGAAGGACTGGATGTGGGTGGCGTCCCACACCACCAGCGTGTCGCCGGCCGCTACCGCCCCCGAGGGCGCGAACTGCAACGGCTCCGCCACACCGCGGACGCCGCCGCCCCCGTCCAGGGGGTAGAGGCCTCCCGACCCGTCCGGGTAGATCACCGCGAGCTGCTCGGGATCGGCGGTAGGCGCGGCTCCCGCGATGCCGTCGAGAGGGTCGACCACCACCGCCTCGTCGACGTCCACCAGATCGACGTCGGCCGGCTCGCTGTGCGACCCCACGATGAGCCTGGACGCACCCACGAAGTCGAAGGGGAGCAGGCGGCGGTCGGTCGCCATGGGCCTGACGATGGCGCCGCCCCCGTCCAGCCGCCAGGTCGCGACCGTCTGCTCCCCCGCCCCGACCAGCGTGGACCCGTCCGGCGTGATGGCCAGGACATTCAGCTCCCCGTGCTGGAAGCCGAGGTCCGTGTCGCGGCGCCGGCCGTCCACGAGGTCGTAGGCCACGATCTCGCCGTCGTCGCGGCCGCACAGCACCCTTCCGGCCCGCTCGTCGATGACGGCGGCGTTGCAGAAGTTCTGGTCCGGAACGGACCACAGCAGGCCGCCGGTCACGTCCCAGGCCGAGAGGCCCCGTTCCCCCATCCCGACCAGCATGTGGCCGTCCGCCGACCGGCGCAGGAACGTGGACGCCACCTCCCTCGTACCCTCGAAGCGCCGCTGCTCCAGGCCCGTACGGGGATCGACAATGCGCATCGCCCCCTGCTCGGAGCTCACGGCGAGCGTCCCGTCGGGCAGGAACGAGAGCGCGACCGTGTTGATGTGCAGGTCCGCGCGGGGCGGCCGCGGCACCGTCGGCAGCGTCTGGACCACCTGCCCGTCCGCGGTCGCCAGGATCTCGACGCTGGCCTGCTCCCCGCCGCCCACCGCGACCAGCTGGCCGTCCGGGCTGATCGCCACCGACCCCGGCGTGTTGGCGGGTTCCACGTCGAGGCGCCGCTCGCCTGAGGCCAGGTCGTACACGATCAGCCGCGTCCGATAGTCGTCGCTCTCGTTCGGCACCACCCCGCCCAGGACGGCGAGGAGCCGCCCGTCGGGTGAGAGGTCCGCCCACGCGCCGACAAAGTGGCGGTCGGGGTCCGGGGCCACGATGGGCTCCGATCGGCCGGTGGCGAGGTCGACCAGCGTCACCCCGAGGTCGGTGCCCACCACCGCCATCGTCCGGTTGTCCGGCAGCGGCACTCCGGCGAAGATCGTCGCGGTGTCGACGGGGATGGTGCGGGTGGCGGCGGGCGCGGCCGTGAAGGTGCCCAGGAGGGCCCCGTAGGTGTCGGCGTCCGGAGCGATGTCGTAGGCGGCCAGGGCCAGCAGCACCCCCAGGTCCCGCTTGGACCCGGTGGCCGAGCCGGCCTCCGCGATCAGGGCCTGGACCGCCAGCTCGCGGCTGTCCTGCTTGGCCTGGTTGCGCTGGCCGACCGCCGCCACGCCGGCGACGAGGGCCACGACCAGCGCGACGCCGACCGCCGCCAGCTGCACCCGCAGCCGCCGGTTGGCCCGGACGCTCTGGCGGAGCCGATCCGCCTCCTCCCGCCGCCCACGGTCGCGCTCGGCCCGGCTGGCGTCGAGGAACTCCCGCTCCA
>Ga0114129_10017997_pt1 | contig 10062 bp, 12 predicted proteins | sample RhiMetdeltSRZDD1_FD_80071 | JGI IMG/M metagenome (GOLD analysis project Ga0114129, IMG submission 80071) | Populus rhizosphere microbial communities from Tennessee, USA - Rhizosphere MetaG P. deltoides SRZDD1 (version 2) (version 2) | ecosystem: Host-associated > Plants > Roots > Rhizosphere >...
GAGCATTTTGACAATGACAAAGATATCCGTCGTCGGGCGAGTCCCCGGCTTAAAGGCGTTACCGCCGTCAATGGCGCCGATCTGCACCGTCGGTAGCATGAATCTGTGCTTATACTTGCGCTGATATTCTTTTTCCCAATCTTGAATCGCCTGCGCCACCTTGCATGCGGCAAGCACGAACCTCGTCGCCTTGCCGTCGACGCTCACTCGCGCCCACAGCAGGCCGGCATTGCCAATCTGCAATTGAAGCCCCGTCGGCTCACCGATGATGCACATGTCGGCCATTACACCGTGGTCCATTAAGTAGCGCGCGCCGACGCCGGCGCCCCGGTAGCTCTTACCCTGGAACCTGCCGATCTGCGCCTTTTCGATTTCACCGACGACGCCGACAATGATGATGTCGCCCTTGAGTTTTACCTCGGCTCTTTGGATCGCCGCCACCGCTTCGATGTAACAAGGAAAAGCCGCTTTCATATTGACCAAGCCGCGTCCGTAAACGCGGTCGTCCTCGACTACCGTTTCCTGCGGATTGTCAAAGTGGTCCATATGCGCATTGAACATCAACGTCGCGCCGCCGCCGGTCCCTTTCAAAGTACCAATCACGTTGGGCCTGCCCTCTTCGACCTCTTGATACTCGACCTGCATGCCCAGCTTCTCGAATTCGCCGCCGAGATACTCGGCGACTCCCTTCTCTTCGCCGGTGATGCTGACAATATCCGCCAAGTTACAAGCCAATTCGACAATTCTGGCGCGATCCACCTGCTGCAGGATTTCCTCTTGCATCATGTTCTCCTTATGATCATCGCTGTCTGCAATTTGAAAATTTTTGTACCACAGAGCCGCGCGATGAGACAACAATCTGTGTTGACGGGGCAACGCAATTTGCCTAAATTGAATTTCCCTGACATCGGGATCGTATGGGAGCGATTGATAACAAAATAGCGATCGTTACCGGCGGCGGTGGTGGGATTGGTAGCGCCATCGTGCGCCGACTTGCGGCGGAAGGTGCGAGATTGGCGGTCGCTGATGTCGACGGTGAAGCCGCACAAGCTTGCACTGCTGAGGTAACGACAAAGAAAGAGGACGCTTTCTCCATCGTTGCGGACGTGACGAACAAGCAGTCCGTTGAGCAGATGGTCAAAGCCACCCTCGACCGCTGGGGCCGTCTCGACATTCTGATCAATGTTGCCGGCGGCGCTGACCGAAAATTAGTCGTCGATATGACCGCCGAAGATTGGGATCATATTATCGATATGAATCTCAAATCTGTGTTTCTCTGCTCGCAAACGGTTTTGCCGACGATGCTGAAGCAAAAATATGGCAAGATCGTCAACATTTCTTCGATCTATGGCTTCACCGGCAATGCCACCCGCTCCAGCTACGCCGCGGCAAAAGCCGGAGTTTCGGCATTCACGAAATCGCTAGCTCTGGAAGTTGTCAGGGAAGGCATCAATGTTAACGCCGTCGCGCCGGGACGTATCGAGACGCCCAGGGTGCGTAGCCACTATTCCGACCAAGCATGGGCGGATGCCATCGGGCAGATCCCCATGAGACGCACGGGAACACCAGACGAAATCGCCAACGCCGTACTTTTTTTAGTCACGGACGAAAACAAATACATCAGCGGACAAACGATCCACGTCAACGGCGCATGGCTGAACTGGTAGAAAAAGGACCGTTCAAAAGTTCAAGGTTCAATAACTTCTCAAAAGGGTTGAAACACTTTGAGCCGCTTCAACGTTTTGAACGAGTTCGTTGCGTTTACCTTGAACTTTGAACCCTTGAACCTTGAACCACCGACGAAGGAGGTAAAACATGTACGGTTGGCGTGCAAAAGTCGGTCACGTCGCTCCATCGCGCGGCGACACTTTAGTGTACGAGTTTTATCAAATGTTGCCCGAAGGCTTCATGATTCTGAACAGTACGGGAACGATTCGCCAGTTGGTCGACGCTGACTTCGAGCGCCAACTACAACGCATTGAAGAAGCCGCGGCCGACTTGGTCGAGAATAAGTGCGATTCAATCATCATCGGCGGTTCGCCGCTGTTCACCAAACTGGGTTACGGCAGCGACATCGAGATGGGCAAGAAACTGACGGCGAAATTCGGCGTGCCGGTTTCACCCGGAATCACCGGCGAAGTCGAAGCACTAAAGTCATTAGGACTGAAGAAGCTCGTGGTTGCCACCCCGCATGAAGACACACTCAATGAGCGGATGAAAGCTTTCCTCGAAAAATCTGGCTTTAACGTGCTGAAAATTAAACGTTATGGTATACGTAAGAACGCCGACTTGACGGATATGGACGTCCACGCTGCCTACAAGATCGCCAAGCGCCTCTACGAGCAGGCGCCTGAAGCCGACGGCGTTTTCGTGCCCTGCCCGCGCTGGCCAACGATTACTGATGTCGATTTACTCGAAAGAGAGATCGGCAAACCCGTGGTGACCAGCTGCCAAGCCTACATTTGGCATGCGTTGAAGATGGCGAAAGTGAAACAGGGCGTCACCGGCTTTGGCCGCTTGATGGCGTCACTGGCAAACTGACTCGCTCGCTTACCAAAGCGAGCGAGTCACCTTCTGCTACCGAACACGTCTTTCAACAGATCGGTCACGCGTGCCGCCGGATTCGTTCTGATTTTTTTCTCTTCTTGACCGACTACGAAAAACAATCCGTCCGTAGTCTTTTCCGTCACATACTGGTTCACATCGAAGGAGACGCTTTTCGAAAACGGCACGTCTTTGTAGCGCCCTATCAAATCGTTGTATTGGCGATTGACCCCCACCTGATTCATGACGTCTTTGACGGACGGCAAAAACGCCGCTTGGAGTTTCTTCGACGTCTTCGACTTGAAGTAGTCGGTGGCCGCCGTGTCGCCGCCGTTGAGAATTCTCCTCGCGTCGTCGAAGCTCATCTGCCCAATGGCATCCCAGAATATTTCCTTGGCAAAGATCACCGCCTTTTCCGCGGCGCGGTTCATGCCGACCACGAACTCATCGAGCTGCGGGCCGTAGCCGACCAGCCTAAGCGGCTGTTCGATGGTTTGTAGAGGCTTGGGCATCAAGATCTTGATGGCTTTGTTCTTCAGAAATCCATCGACCGTGCCGGTTTGATTTACCGCGTTTTCCGTGCCGATTTTTAAAGCCTCTTGTAAGCCGGACCCGATCTTCGCATCGCTCGCGCCGCCTCCGGCCCCCGGCAGGTTGCCAAAGTCTTTCAAAACTTTGTCGAGCTGCGCCGACGCTGGAGATACCGCCAACAGGACCGTGATCACCGTTAGCCACAGCCAGTTCATTGCATTGACTCCTGAGAAAAGTTTAAAAGTTTGAGGAAGGACGACTCTGTTTTTCGGCTCGAATACTCAGGAAAGCGTCATCACAGTGTGCTATCGAATCGCACCGGCGGCTTGCGGTCTTCGCCCAGCTTGAAATCATTCAGCGCGGCGGCGAATGTGGCGTCGAGAATAAGATCCATAATTTCTTGTTGCGCCTCTCGCGGTGAAAGCCGAAAGGCGGTCCGTAGCGGCTGGATCGCCGCCCGCCATTTGCTTTGGCTGATATACGTGCGCCCCAGATAGAAGTACGCTTCAGCGAACTCCGGATTTTGTCGCGTTGCCCGCTCAAAATAGGGCTCCGCGGCGGCAAATCGCCCTTGGTTAAATAATGCCAGGCCCTCCTCGAAGCTATCATGCCCCGGACCGAATCGTCCCAGTGTCGCACAGGAACTCGTAAAAACGAGCGCAATGGCTAAAACTATCGTCGCGGCTCGGCTATTCATATTTCTTTGACCTACCTGCTCAGCAGATTAGACGAGCGACGGAGCTGGATCTTAACGGGCGAAATGGCCTCATTCGGAGAAGGCGGATTTCAATATCGGCTCGAGCTCACCTCTTTCATGAAGCTCATGCACAATATCACAACCGCCAACGAACTTGCCGCCGATATAAATCTGCGGAATGGTCGGCCAGTTGGAGTAACGCTTGATGCCCTCTCGAATCGCCGGATCAGCCAGGACATCCTCGGTCGCGAACGGAACACCGTAGGACCTGAGAATCTCCACAGTGTGGGCTGAAAAACCGCATTGTGGGAAGTCAGGCGTTCCCTTCATGTACAACATTACTTTGTTATTTTTTACCTTCTCGTCGATTTTCTTGAAAATATCCTCTGCCATACTCTGTTCTCCTTTTTGTGCGCGGACTCAACCAAGTTTTTCCCACTGCTCGGGTGTAAAAGTTCTAAGAGCAAGCGCGTGAATACGTTGATCGCCTAGTTCGGCCTTGAGGGCTTCATTAACCATCCGGTGCTGCTCCACAAGCCCCTTACCCTCAAAGGCGGGCGAAACGATGATGACCTGCCAATGGTCGCCGCCACCGGTTAGGTCCTTCGTCTCAACTACCGATACCGGAAGCGCCTTTGATAAGGTTTCTTTGATCTCGTTCGGAGTGATCATGTAAAAAGCTTACCCATTCGGTGCGGCGCTTGCAACTGTCATTTTTCGCCCGGGAAAGGCTTAACCGACCGGTCCCTCGAAATCCGGTCGGACCTTTCGCATCATTGCGCGCAAATCCATCCGCAGCTCATCCAAAGTCGGCCGTCCAAGGTACCAGTAACCATTGTAAAGATTATGGATGGTGAGATCCGGCAAGAGCGAAAAAGTGTGAGGCATTGCTGTAACGCCTCGACTCTTCGAAGTCTCCGTCATGTCCAGCATCTTTACGACTTTGCGATCTTGATCGCTCAAGAATGTGAAATTCGCCCCCAGGCCCGTCCTGAAAGCGTCGTTCACTTCCGGCGCATCCACGCTCACCACCGCGAGCTTGCAGTAATTGATCGCCAACTCTTGCTGAAGTTCGACAAAATGGCGCAACTGCACCTGGCACTTCCCTCACCAATAGCCCCGGTAGAACGAAAGTATGAAGGGAAACTTTCCGGCCAACTCCGAAAGCTTGGCTTGCTGGCCGTCTTGATCCGGCAACTCGATATCAGGAAAACGTCCTCCGATAGCCAATTTCATCGTCGCACTCTCCTTTCCAACTCGGCCAATAAGACAGAATGATTCACGAATAGCGCTTGGCCATTTCGGCCCAGAAACCTTCTTTTTCCAACTGCTGCAGCAGGGAAAGATCGACGAACTGCTCCGGTTTGGCGGTCTTGGCGTTCGGCAACTTTGCCGCCACTTCGTCGAGCAAGAACTGAATGCCCTTGAGCGTCGGATACGGTTTTTTGGCTACGCCTTTGACAAACGCCGCGTAGGTTGCATCGATCAATTCCGCATCGGACGAGCGCAAATACTTGGCGATAATTTTCCTGCTTTCGTCCCGGTTGCGGTGAATGTAATGGATCGCCTCGACGTAACCTTTTAGAGCACCCAATACGGTCTCCCTCTGGTTCTTGATGAACGATCGTGAGGTGGCGAAACCGTTGCCTTGAACCTCAACAGCCAGGTTGGTCAGGTCGTAGACTTCCACCAACCCCTGTTTACGCGCCCGCGGCAGCTCCGGGGGAGTCACGACCGTGGCATCGATTCGGCCGCCTTCGACCGCACTGAGCCGTTCGCTCGTCGGCCCAGCAACAACCAGAGCCACATCCCGGTTGGGCTCTAAATTGAATCGCTTAAACAAAATCAGCGAGGCGTTGTGCGATGCTGAGCCGAACCCACTTACGCCCAATCGTTTCCCCTTGAGTTGTTCGACGGAGCCAATTCCCGGTCGGGCGACGACGGAGTAATGGTAAGCATTTTCTGATGAAGCGATTAGGACGACGTCGTGACCCTGTAGACCGGCTTGCACCACCGTTCCGATATTGACGATCGGCGGGTCGCCAGCGACCAATGCCTGGGTCGCCATTTGGCCGCCGCGGAAGAACACGATCTCGGTATCGAGTCCGTGCCTTCTAAACAGCCCGGCATCTTTCGCGACCCAAATATGAATCTGGTTGTAGGCGATTGCCGGGTAACCAATTTTGGCTTTTCTTACTTCTTGCGCGTTCGTGGTTATTGCGCCAGATAGTATGGCAAATAAGAAAATGACAGCTTTGATCATTTCAGGGATTGGCAAGCCTATAAAGTTTGCGATTTTTGGGAAGCGTTGATTTTCCGCGATCAGTTCGCTTTGGCAGCAGATTCTCTTTTTGTATCTGAATGCCCATCACCGGTCAAATGTCTCGCCCGAGCCAGTCCCGCGCCTCCAACGATTGCCCCGTGACGGTAGCAGAGGCGTCCGACGCCAGATATACGAATATTGGGGTAATTTCTTCGGCAACCGGTAGAGCCAGCGGATCTTCCGTGGGATAGGCCTCCGCGCGCATCCGCGTCCGGGTACCGGCTGGATTAACTGAATTCACTCTTATGCCCGTTTGGCTCACTTCATCCGCAAGCACCTGCGTGAAGCATTCCAGACCGGCCTTTGAAACCGCGTAGGCGCCCCATCGTGCCTTCCCTTTCCGCCCGACACCGGATGTCACGTTGATAATCGAACCACTGCTGCGCTCCAACATGATCGGCAAAACGGCGCGCGTCATTAAAAAAAACCCCGTTAAATTAATTCGTATTACTTCATCCCATGCCGTTAAAGGATAATTCACGATCGGTTCGCGGGGTCCGAGTATGCTGGCGTTGTTTACCAATACGTCGATCGCGCCAAAGCGTTGCACCGCTTTGTCCACGATGCGCTCAACATGTTCCGCTTTCCCAACATCACCAGCGAGTCCATCGATCATGCCTCCGGTCGGACGTATCTCGCGCAGCGCAGCTTCGATATCATTCACGTTCCGCCCGCATATGAAAACATTTGCGCCGCTTTGTACGTAAGCCGTCGCGATCGCCCGCCCGATTCCACGGCTGCCGCCCGTAACCAGCGCGACTTTTCCCCGCAGTATTTTTTCCTCGCTGCTTGCCATCGCAATTCGCGTATACCATAGTCGTAAACTGCATGAAATCTGTCCGACCCCACATACGTCTGCTGATCTTTTTGCTTATCGCCCTAGCGCTTACTTGCGCCGTAAGCCCTTGGATGGCGCTTGCGGCAGACTGGCTGAGCCGGCATTGGCCTGCCCTCGTCTCTGAACGCGTTCCCTTCCCGCGCATCTTCAACCGCTCGTTCATGGTCACCACGATTCTTTTGTTTGTTGCCGGCCGCCGTCTATTAATTCCCAATCAGCTAAAAATACTACTAGCGGTCCGTTCTGCCGTCGCTGCGAAAAATTTGCAGCTCGGCAGCGCGCTGTCGCTGGGGTCCATGGTGTTCTTGATCGTGGCCATGACCGTCGCCGATGTCTACACGCCGTTTTTTCGTCTGTCTTTAGCCGACTCATTGGCGCGCTTCGCGAGCGCTCTTGCCTCCGGTGTTTTCGTCGGCTTTTTGGAAGAAATTTTTTTTCGCGGCATGTTATTTCTCAGTCTGCACGATCAAGGTCGGCAGCTGCGCGCCTATGTTCTGGCGAATCTTTTTTATTCTTTGCTTCATTTTGTCAAACCCGGCGCGAGTTATTTCATGGATCACTTGGACCCAACGGCCGGATTTCGCCATCTATTGACCACCTTTGAGCCGTTTCTCGAGCCGGTCCCACTTTTGCCGGGTATCTTCGGCCTTTTCTTGATCGGTGTTGTTTTAAGTTACGCGCTCGCGCGAACGGGTAACTTGTATCTGTCGATCGGCTTACATGGCGGTTGGGTCATCGGCCTTAAAACGATTCGGGTTTTCGGCGACTTCACCCGCCAAGATCTCGGCTGGGCGTTCGGCTCCACCGATCCCAAGATCGTCAGCGGAGTAGTCACTTGGATCGGCATCCTATTGGTCGGCTTCGCAGTTCACTGGTTTACCCGGAAAGATTCGCAATCGGCAGCCGATCGGTTGCGTGCGGCAGCGGCTTGATTTTTAAGGCGGCTCGGCGGTCAAACGCCAGCCCGCGCCGTTACGACGGATCGGCAGGCATGCCCGACGTAGTACCCTGTCAACCGGCATTGATATGGGTGGCCAAACTCCCGGACAAAACCGTTTGTTAACCTTGGAGATCGATCTCGATCAAGGACGAGATTCGCACAGTACCCATTTGTCGCGATCCATACCAGGGCTTAGCCGACTATTGCTTCCGGCAACTCAAAAGACCGACAACACACACCGTGCTTTACTTGGCATTTTTCTTGCGCCTTATAAATCCAAGGTAACTCCGGTGAGACAGTGAGTTTGTGTCATACTTATTTGGACCATGACGACCGCTCTAACCGGTGGACTACTGCTGTGGACTTCGGTACGGCACGAGTAATCCACCGCTGAATTTTTGAAGGCTACTCACTAATCATCGGAGTTACCAAAAAGGACCCGCGGCAGCCTGAATATTGCCTGCCCGATTAGATGAAAATCCGCCTGAAACTGCTGATCCAAATTAGGATCAGCAATTAGTCAAGATTTTACAATCGCAGATCAAGTTTGGGGATGACGAGAAGCGACTCGACGAGACGGTCGTCGCCGAACTTACTGGCATACAGGCCAAGAAAACCAAGGGGCGCAAAAAGCCAGGTCAAAAGCAAGCCGAACCAGGTCGTTTCATACCCGATTAACCCGCCTAAAAACGGCAGCGCGGCTATCTCAAGGCAAACACCGCTGCTAAAAACCAGGAGACTTCTTTTCCACCGGCTGGTCTGCCGCCGAACGGCCTGTGAATCGCGCAGGCACAAGAGAAATCCTTGTAGCAGACCCATTTCGCGCTGTTTCATCTTGCGTCGCCTCTCCGGAAAAAATTACTTCGCTGCGGAATGTTACTGATGGGCCTGAGCGGGAACGCAAAAAAACCGCGCACCAACTCAATGGCATTCTGCTCTGAGTTACAACCCGCGTATGGTAAAGCCCGCAGTGCCAGAATGCAAATGACTCCGGCAAAAACGCTTGCTTACGGCTTGCGATCGATAAGGTCTGGCGATTGAGAATAACGCGACGCGTTTTTCAAAATTACGGGCGTCTCCCGCGCCTGTTCCCCGCCTCTGCGTAAGCTTTTTTTAGTCTGTCACTATCGCAAACTTCTATGATAGAAAAGATGCCTACATTCCAAGGAGGCGGACATGACGAGACACGCGACGAAAGTCGGGCGATTCTTTTGGCTCAGTTTAACGCCATGGGTCGCGGCAATTGCCTTGCCGGACTTAGCGCCCAAGTTGATCTATGCCCAAGTCGCTACGACGCCCCCTGTGGGCAACGCATCAACCCCTGGAAAGTTTCGCCTTGAAGAAGCCCGGATCGAAGATATCCACCGCGCGATCAAGTCCGGGCAAATCACCTGCGAGAAGTTGGTGCAAGCTTACATCAACCGAATCCGCGCCTACGACGGCATGTGCGTCGCGCCCGTGAACCCCAATGACGCCAGTGATCCGAAGAATTTTTTTCCCGAAGTCGACAAGTACACGGGCACCCCGCTACAACCCGGGGTGCTGCAAGCGACAATTTCCGATCCGGCGAAGCAGCAAACCTACGGCTACATCCGCGGCGTGAAAAACGCCCGGCAGCTGCGCTCGCTCAGCACCGTCAACATCCGGGGCGAGCGCTCGACAACCTGCAAAACCACGTGCGACCTTCATCCGTCGCAAGGCCCGTTGCCGGGCACTTGCAGCCAGGCGTGCGCGGCGTTCCGGGCCCAGCCCGACGGACTTGAACGGGCGCGGGAGCTGGACCGCCGGTTCGGCGCTAACCCGAACCTGGTCGCAATGCCGCTTTACTGCACGCCGTTTTCGATCAAAGACATCTTTGACACTAAGGATATGCGCTCCACCGGTGGAGCGGACGTCGCGTATGGCATGGACGCGGCTCCGGCCGACTCGACCATTGTCGCGCAGCTGCGCGCCAAAGGCGCGATCATACTCGCCAAAGCCAATTTGAGCGAATACAACGGCGCCAGCGGCGATCCCGGCGGCGCAGCCAAGGCCGATGCCGTCGTGCTCGGCGCGGGCAATTCCCGTAGCACCTGGGCCGGCAATCCCTGCAACCCGTACGATACCGAGCGCGCTCCCGCCCAAGCGGCATCGAGCTCCGGTTCGGGCGTCTCGGTGGCAGCCAACCTAGTCACTTGCTCAATTTGCGA
>Ga0114129_10017998_pt1 | contig 10062 bp, 8 predicted proteins | sample RhiMetdeltSRZDD1_FD_80071 | JGI IMG/M metagenome (GOLD analysis project Ga0114129, IMG submission 80071) | Populus rhizosphere microbial communities from Tennessee, USA - Rhizosphere MetaG P. deltoides SRZDD1 (version 2) (version 2) | ecosystem: Host-associated > Plants > Roots > Rhizosphere >...
ACTCCGGCGACGTCCACCACCGTGTCCTCGTGCTTCACTTCGCGCGAGACGAGCTTGTACGGCGCGGTCACCGGGATGCATTCGGCGACGCCCGGCATCAGGCTGAAGTGCCCGGGATCGATCGGCCCCTTGTTGCCGGTGATGCCGATGGCGGTGCGGCCCGCGCCCTCGATCGCGTGCGGCGTGAACCCGAGCTCGCGCACGCGCGCCTCGATCGCCGCCTGCTGCGACGGGCTGATGTCGGTGTGGAGGACGATCAGCATGGAGGAGAGATACCGTGATCACGGAGGGGACACCATCCACATGGCGTCCCCCATCTGCAGCTGCTCACCCGCCCAGCCGGTCCCCCGGCCGGATGGGGTGTCCTGCGAGGTAGGCGGACGTGGGCATCGCCTTCTTCCCCTCGGGTTGCACGTCGAGGAGGCGCCACACCGTGCCACTGCCGCACGACACGTCGATGCCGTCCGGTCCGGCGGCGACGACTTCCCCGGGCTCCCGGCCGCCCGTCGCGAGCGGCAGCGCCGCGTGGATCTTCAGCACCTTTCCGGCGACGGTCGTCCACGCGCCAGGCCAGGGTGTGAAGCCCCGGCGCCGTCGATCGAGCTCCAGCGAGGTGCGGGAGAAGTCCGCCTGCCCGTCCTCGCGGGTGAGCATCGGCGCGTAGGTCGCGCGCGAATGGTCCTGCGGATGGCGCAGCAGCTCGCCGCGCTCGAGCCTGCGCAGCGCGACGCCGAGCAGCCCGGCGCCGAACGGACCCAGCTTGCGCAGGAGCGATTCGCCGGTTTCGTCCGCAGCAATCCGCGTCGCGCGCTGCAGCCGGATGTCGCCGGTATCGAGGCCCTCGTCCATCTGCATGATCGTGACGCCCGTCCGCGCGTAGCCGCGCGCCACGGCCCACTGCGCCGGCGCGGCGCCGCGCAACTCGGGCAGCAGGGAGGCATGCACGTTGAGGCATCCGTGGACGGGGACGCCGAGCGCGTCCGGCGGAAGGATGCGCCCGTACGCCGCGACCACGGCGACGTCGGGTTTGTGTGCGGACAAGAGGGTCGCGAGGCGTCCCCGCTTCACCTTCTCCGGCTGCTCCACCGGGATGCCGTGCTCGACTCCCCACCGCTTCGCCGGCGGCGCCTGCGGCTTCCCCGATCGTCCCACCGCGCGATCGGGCTGCGCGACGATCGCGACCAGCTGTCCCACACGGACGCACGTCTCCAGGACGGGCAGCGCGAACTCCGGCGTCCCGAGGAAGACGATGCGCATCCGCCGGAGGGTACCACCCGCGCGACGGAGGTGACGGAAGTCGCGGCGGTAGAGACGAGGGCGTAGCGTAGTATCCAGCCATGCGTCTTCGCGCCTGCACCCTGGCTGTCCTGCTCTGCGCCTGCCGCCCCAACGATCCGAAGGATCCGAACACCTGGCTCAAGCGCCTCTCCGATTCCGATCCGCGCTCGCGCCAGCAAGCGCTGCAGGAGCTGCGCAAGCTCAAGGCTCGACAGGCTGCGCCGCAGGTCGTCCCGCTGCTCAAGGACCCCATGGTCCGCGAAGAGGCGGCCACTACGCTCCGCGACATCGGCGGCGCGGACGAAGTGCAGCCGCTGCTCGACGCGGTCGACACCACGGTCGGCGCGGGCAGCGACACGGCGACGCGCGCGGCGAACCGCACCAACGCCCGCATCGCGGAGGCGCTCGGCGAGATCGGCGATCCGCGCGCAGGCCCCGCGTTGCTCCGCCTGGCGCGCAGCAAGGACGAGTACGTGCGGTTCGAGGCAGTCCAGGCGCTGGGCGCGGTGAAATTCAAGGAGGCCGTTCCGGAGCTGTCGCTGCTCGTCGACGATCCGTCGGCTCCGCCGCTTCTGGTGAAGAAGGCCGTCGTCGCGCTCGGCCAGATCGGCGATCCGGGCGCCATTCCGGCGCTGGAGCACGCGCTCGTGCTCGAACGGCAGGGCGTGAGCCTCTTGCCCGAGGCCTCTTACGCGCTGTTCCAGCTCGGCCCCGCGGCGGTCGGTCCGCTCATCGCCATCGCGAAAGACGAGGACGCCCGCTACTCGAAGTGGGCGCGCGAGAACAACCGCGCCCCGGCCGGGACGTACGCGAAGGCTGCTCTGATGCTGGGCGATCTCGGCGACCAGCGCGCGGTCCCCGTGCTGCTCGAGAAGCTTCGCTACAAGGACCCCGACCCGCTGCCGGGGACGGCAAAGCTGCTCACCAACCTCGTGCGCCAGTTTGCCGCGAACGCGCTGGGGCGCCTGCGCGCGAAAGAAGCCGCCGGGCCGATCCTCGCCCTGGTGCAGACCCGGGATGCGCAGGACCTCGATCTCGTCAGCTTCTGCGTGGAGGCGCTGGTCTGGATCGGCGACCGCGCGCAAGCGAAGGAGCTGATGAAGCGCGCCGAAGTGGGCGACGTCCGGTTGCGGCTCGTCTTGGCCCAGGCCGCCTCGCTCTTCGGGGATGATTCGCTGCTCGAGAAGTTCGACGCGATGGGCGCGAAGGCGCGCAAAGCGCCGCCTGCGCAGTGCGCGAAGGACGTCGAGGCGCTGCAGATCGGGGACGCGAAGGACAAAGCGTGCGAGCTGGTGGCCGCGCAGTTCGAGGGACTCGCCGTCGCAGTCGAGGCGGCGCACGCCTGCAAGGATTCCGCGCCCTGCTGGCAGGACAAGCTGAAGTACACCGAGCCGCTACTGCGGGCCCGGGCCGCCTACGAGTTGGGGCGCCTGGGCGCGGGCGCGGCGGTGCCTGTGCTGGCGGAGGCGGCCGCCGACCAGGACCTGCTCGTCCGGGTGGCGGCGATCCGCGCGCTCGAGTGGCTGATCGGCGTCCCGGCGGCGCAGCCGCAGCTCAAGGCGGCCGCGGACAAGCTGGCCGCCCAGCTGGCCGCCGAGCAGGGGCGCATCCAATTCTTGAAGGTAAACGAGGAGTTGCGTCGGCTGCAGGCCCGCATCGCGCACCTCTGAGCGCGCCGCCGGGCCGCTTCTGCCCGGCTCCCTCCGCAGGCCGGGAGGCGCGCGCCGAATCTTGGTAGACTTTCTGGGCCTTGCCCAAGCTCATCGGCATCGCCGCCTCGCCCGGTGTCGCCATCGGGAAGGTCCACGCGATCGATCGGCGCCGCGCGCGCGTGCCGCGATTCCACATCGCGCCCGACCAGGTGGCGGCCGAGTTGGATCGGCTCGACCGCGCGGTGCGCGAGAGCGTGGAGCAGCTGCGCGCCATCCGCGAGAGCCTCGGCGAGGGCGAGCAGGGCGACATCCTCGACACGCACCGGATGATGGCAGACGACCCGGTCGTCCTCGACAGCGCCCGGGCGCTCGTCCGCGACGAGCTGCTCAACGCGGAATGGGCAGTGCGGCGGACTTTCCGGGAAGCGAGCGAGAAGCTCGGCAACGAAGGCTACACGGCCGAGCGACGTGCCGACATCGACGAAGTGTCCGACCGCATCATCCAGAACCTCATCGGGGAAGCGCCGTCCGCCTATCTCGCCGAGCCCCCCGCCGACGCGATCATCGTGGCGTACGACCTGCCCACGGCGGATGCCGCCGTCCTGCTCTCCGGCGGGCGCGTCAAGGGCCTGGTGACGGACTTCGGCTCGAAGACGAGCCACACGGCGATCCTCGCGCGCGCTCTGGAGGTACCCGCGGTCGTCGGCGCGGGACAGGCGAGCGAGCTTTGCCGCGCGGGGGATGCGATCGCGCTGGACGGCAACACGGGCGAAGTCCTGATCGCGCCCGAGCCCGAGGACATCCTCCGTTTCGAGGCGGCAAGGGCAGAAGCGAAGACTCGCGAGGCGGCCCTGCTGGAGGAGCGCGACCTCCCGGCGGTCACCCTGGACGGCCGGCGGGTGGGGCTGTGGGCGAACATCGAGTTCCCCGAGGAGATCCCCTCCGTCCTGGCGCACGGCGGCGAGGGCGTCGGGCTGTATCGGACGGAGTTCCTCTACCTCAATCGCGAGGAGCTGCCGAGCGAGGAGGAGCACTTCAAGGCCTACGCCAGCATCCTGCGACAGATGGGCGACCGTCCGGTGGTCATCCGGACCCTCGACCTCGGCGGCGACAAGCTGCCCATCGGCCACCGCTCGCACGAGCCGAATCCCGCGCTGGGCCTGCGCGCGGTGCGGTTCACCCTGCGCCACCCGCAACTCTTCCGCACGCAGATCCGCGCGATGTGGCGGGCGTCGACGCTCGGGCGCCTGCGCATCATGCTGCCGATGATCGCCGCGGTCGGCGAGCTGCGGGAGGCCAAGGCGCAGATCCAGTCCATCCACCAGGAGCTGGTGCGCGAGGGCGTGCACGTCGCCGAGCGGGTCCCGGTGGGGATCATGCTGGAGACCCCGGCCGCCGCGCTCGCGGCCGACCGGCTGGCGCGCGAGTGCGATTTCTTCTCCATCGGGACGAACGACCTCATCCAGTACTCGCTCGCGATCGACCGCGCGAACCGCGACGTCGCCTATCTGTACCGGCCGCTCCATCTCGGCGTGCTTCGCCTGGTGCGATCTGCCGTGGAAGGGGCGCGCTCCGGCGGCATCGAGATCGCGATGTGCGGCGAGATGGCCGGCGACCCGGCGTACTCGCTGGTCCTGCTCGCCCTCGGGATCGACGTCTTCTCGATGAACCCGGCGGACATCCCGCCGGTGAAGCGCGTCCTGCGCTCGGCCGAGCTGCGCGACGCGCGCGAGCTGCTCGAGGCGGCCATGTCGTTCAGCTCGGTCGACGAGATCGAGCGGTTCGTGGTGGAGCAGATGCGCATCCGCTTTCCGCAGCTCGTCTCGCACCCGCGCGACGTCCCGGAGGCGAGGCCCGCGCCCCGCGACGCCTCCGCTCCTCCGAAGATCGAAGCGAGCAGCTGACGGGCCCTGGTCCGCGGGTTGTCGCGGGCAGGCCGCGGCGGGTTGACTTTGCCGTCCGCCGGGGCGATTCTGCGCGCCCGGCCGCCAGCGCATCGAGGCATCTACATATGCAACTACGCGACGCCCTGTTCAGCTCCGAGTCGGTCACCGAAGGCCACCCCGACAAGGTGTGCGACCAGATCTCCGACGCGGTGCTCGACGAGTGCCTCCGCCACGACCGCACCAGCCGGGTCGCGCTGGAGACCGCGGTCAAGACGGGCCTGGTGGTGCTGGTCGGCGAGATCACGACGCGCTGCACCCTCGACTATCCCCGCATCGTGCGCCGCACGGTCGAGCGCATCGGCTACACCGACGGCTCGATGGGGTTCGACGCGAAGAGCTGCGCGGTCCTCGTGGCGGTGGAGCAGCAGTCGCCGGAGATCGCCATGGGCGTCGACGCCGGCACGAACAAGGAGCAGGGCGCGGGCGACCAGGGAATGATGTTCGGCTACGCCTGCGACGAGACGCCCGAGCTGATGCCGCTCCCCATCGCGCTGGCGCATCGCCTGACGCGCCGGCTGGCGGAGTGCCGCCGATCGGGGCTGCCGTTCCTGCGACCGGACGGCAAGAGCCAGGTGTCGGTCGAGTATCGCAACGGGCGGCCACACAAGGTCCACGCCGTGGTGATCGCCGCGCAGCACGAGGACACGGTCTCGACCGAGCAGCTGCGCCAGGCGGTGAACTCCGAGGTGATCGACAGGGTCGTCCCGCCCGAGCTCCGCGCGCCCGACATGAAGCGCTGGGTCAATGCCACGGGCCGCTTCGTGATCGGCGGGCCGCAGGGCGACTCGGGCGTGACCGGGCGCAAGATCATCGTCGATACGTACGGCGGCATGGGGCACCACGGGGGCGGCGCCTTCAGCGGCAAGGACCCGAGCAAGGTGGACCGCTCGGCCGCGTACGCGGCGCGCTGGGTGGCGAAGAACGTGGTCGCCGCCGGACTCGCGCGACGCTGCGAGCTGCAGGTCGCGTACGCGATCGGCATCGCGGAGCCGGTCAGCATCATGGTGGACACCTTCGGGACGCACGCGGTGCCGGAGGAGCGCATCGAGCGAGCCGTGCGCGAGACGTTCAGCCTCAAGCCGGCGAGCATCATCAAGGACCTCGACCTCTTGCGCCCCGTCTACGAGAAGACTGCAGCGTACGGGCACTTCGGCCGCAGCGAGCCCGAGTTCACCTGGGAGCGCACCGACCGCGCCGAGGCGCTCCGCGCCGCCGCCGGGCTGAAGGGCACGGCCACCAGCGCCGCCTAGACCGACGAACACATTTTCTGGAGGTTCTCAGTGGCCGTTGCCAAGTTGAAGAGGCCGCACGACGTCAAGGACTCGAAGCTCGCCGAGAAGGGGCGCGGCCGCATCGAATGGGCGTCGCGCTCGATGCCCGTGCTGGCGAACATCCAGGAGCGGTTCCGCAAGCAGAAGCCGCTCGACGGCGTGCGCGTCTCCGCGTGCCTCCACGTCACTACCGAGACTGCGCACCTGATGCAGACGCTCCAGGCGGGCGGCGCCGACATCACGCTGTGCGCCTCGAACCCCCTCAGTACGCAAGACGACGTCGCCGCGGCGCTGGTGGAGGAGGGCATCTCCACCTTTGCCATCAAGGGCGAGGACCGGAAGACCTACTTCCAGCACATCCGCGCCGCGCTCGATCACCGCCCGCAGATGACGATGGACGACGGCTGCGATCTCGTCAGCGCGCTTCATTCCGAGCGCCGCGAGCTCTTGCCCGACGTCATCGGCGGCACCGAGGAGACCACCACCGGGGTGATCCGCCTGCGCGCGATGGAGCGGTCCGGGACGCTCGCCTTCCCGGTGATCAGCGTCAACGACGCGCTGACCAAGCACATGTTCGACAACCGCTACGGCACCGGCCAGTCGACCATCGACGGCATCGTGCGCGCGACGAACCGGCTGCTCGCCGGCTCCGTCTTCGTGGTGCTCGGCTATGGCTGGTGCGGCCGCGGCCTCGCCCTGCGCGCCAAGGGGATGGGTGCGGACGTGGTGGTCACCGAGATCGACCCGCTCAAGGCGCTGGAAGCGACCATGGACGGCTACCGCGTCATGACCGGCCTCGAGGCGGCGAAGATCGGCGACTTCTTCTGCACCGTGACGGGCAACACCACCGTGCTCGCCAAGGCGCACTTCGAGCGCATGAAGGACGGCGCCATCGTCGCCAACAGCGGCCACTTCAACGTCGAGATCGACATCGCCTGGCTGGAGAAGAACGCGAAGAAGCGCACCGTGCGCGAGTTCGTCGACGAGTACACGCTGAAGAACGGGCGCCGCATCGCGGTGCTCGGCGAAGGGCGCCTCATCAACCTGGCCAGCGCCGAAGGACATCCGTCGAGCGTGATGGACATGAGCTTCGCCAATCAGGCGCTCTCGGCCGAGCACCTGGTGAAGAACGGGAAGAAGCTGCAGAAGAAGGTCTACCCCGTCCCCGAGGGGATCGATCGCGAGATCGCGCGCCTCAAGCTGCGCTCGATGGGGGTCGGCATCGACAAGCTGACTCCGGAGCAGGAGAAGTACCTGGCATCCTGGCAGGAGGGGACTTAAAGAAGTCCCCGCATGTCGGTCTTCCAAGCAATCGTCCTCGGCATCGTGCAGGGGCTCGCGGAGTTCCTGCCCATCTCCTCCAGCGCGCACCTGATCCTGGTCCCGTGGATCTTCGGATGGCAGGATCCGGGGCTCGCCTTCGACGTCGCGCTGCACTGGGGCACGCTGGTCGCCGTGCTGGCGGTGTTCTGGCGCGACTGGATCCGCCTGGTCCGCGCCGGCGCGACGAGCGTGCTCGAGCGGCGCATCGGCGAGGACCCCGATCGCCGGCTGTTCTGGGCGCTGGTCGTGTCCTCGATCCCGGCCGCCATCGTCGGCAAGCTGCTCAACGAGTGGGCGGAGGAGACGCTGCGGCAGCCGCTGCTCATCGCGGCGACGATGTCGGTGATGGGCGTCGTCCTGTGGCTCGCCGACCGGTACGGGACGAAGACGCGGACGGAAGGCGAGATGCGGATGCCGGAGGCGCTCGGCATCGGCGTCGCGCAGGCCTTCGCGCTCGTCCCCGGCGTCTCGCGCTCGGGGTCCACCATCAGCGTGGGGCTCCTGTCCGGCTTCACGCGCGAGTCGATTGCCCGCTTCAGCTTCCTCATGTCGACGCCGATCATCTTCGGCGCCGGCGTCCTCAAGTTCCCCAAGATGCTGCGCGAGATGCACGCCGGCGAGAGCCATGTCGGCGCCGCCGCGCTGGCGGCGGGTCTGGTCGCCTCGGCCGTCGTGGGCGTCGTGGTCATCCGCTGGCTGCTCGCGTGGCTGCGCACGCGGACGTACACGGTCTTCGTCGTGTACCGCTTGCTGGTCGCCGCCTTCATCGTCGCCGCGTGGTGGGCAGGGAAGCGATGACCTGGCAGCCCACGCTGGTGCAGATCCGGCACGCGCTGGCTCGGCACGTGCCGGTGAAATCGGACGAGATCTTCCGCCCCGCAGCGGTACTGGTGCCCTTGTTGCCACGCCCGGACGGCCTGCACGTCCTCTTCACCGAGCGGAGCAAGGAGCTGCGTGCGCACGCGGGGCAGATCAGCTTCCCTGGCGGCGGCATCGACGAGTCGGACAAGGACGCGCGGTCGGCGGCGCTGCGGGAGGCGCAGGAGGAGGTCGGCCTCGACCCGCGGCACGTCGAGATCATCGGCCAGCTCGACGACTGTCCCACCTTCGTGACCGGGTACGTCATCGTGCCCGTGGTAGGAGTCGTGGATCCGCTCGCCTTCACCGCCGCCGGGCGGTATCCGTGGAACCCGAGCGCCGCGGAGATCGCCGCGCTGCACGAGCTGCCCCTCGCGCCCTTCCTCGATCCGGCCAACCGGCGCATCGAGCACAGGCTGCGCGACGGCGTCCCGTACGAGCTGACGTGGTACACGGTGGGCGATGCGACCGTGTGGGGCGCGACGGCGCGCATCCTGCGCCAGCTCCTCGAGCTCGCCGGCGCGCCCGTGGAGACGACGTGAGCGCGCACGCAGTGCTCCTCGCCGGCGGCAGCGGCACGCGGTTCTGGCCGCTGTCGCGCGCCCGGCGGCCCAAGCAGTTCCTCGCGCTCGTCAGCGCGCGCTCTCTCTTGCAGGAGACGCACGCGCGCATCGCGCCGCTGTGCGCGCCGGAGCGCAGCTGGGTCGTCTGCGGGCGCGACCACGCCGACGCGGCGCGCGCGGCGCTTCCCGACCTCGATCCTGCGCACGTGCTCGTCGAGCCGGCCGCGCGCAACACCGCGCCGGCGATTGGTCTTGCGGCGATCCACGTGCTGCGCGACGACCCCGATGCCGTGCTGCTCGTGTTGCCGAGCGACCACCACATCGGCGACGCCGACCGGTTCCGGCAGGCGCTGCAGACGGCAGCGCGGGTCGCGGAGCAAGGCGAGCTCGTGACGCTCGGGATCAGGCCCACCCGCGCCGAGACGGGCTACGGGTACCTGCGACGCGGCGCAGAGCGGGAGCCGGGCGTGTTCGCGGTCGACGCGTTCGTGGAGAAGCCCGGCGCAGCCACTGCCCGCGGCTATCTCGCGGACCCGCGCTATTCGTGGAACGCGGGCATCTTCGTCTTCCGCGCCGACGCCTTCCTCGACGCCTTGCGCCGGCACGTGCCCGCCGTGCACGACGGGCTGCAGCAGATCCGGATCGAGCCGGCGCGCGCGGAGGAGATCTTCGCGCGGCTGCCGTCGATCAGCATCGACTACGGCGTGATGGAGCCCGAGTCGTCGAGCACGCGCCGCATCGCCTTGGTGGCCGCGGAAGACATCGGCTGGAGCGATCTCGGATCGTTCACCTCCGTCGCCGAGGTCCGCGACCTCGACGCGCGCGGGAATGCGCTGAGCGGCGACGCGCTCGCCTTGGATTGCTCCGATTGCGTGGTCCTCGCCGAGGGCGGCCGCCTCGTCGCGGCGCTGGGCCTCGACGGCATCTGCGTCATCGACGCCGGAGATGCGCTGCTCGTCGTGCCCCGCGACCGGGCCCAGGACGTCCGCGGCGTGGTCGATGCCCTCAAGGCGCGTGGCCGGACTGACAAACTCTGACGCGCACACTGGTCTGCGCGGGCCGACCGGGCTAGACCGGCCTCATGACCATTCCTGGACACGTCTTCCGCGAATACGACATCCGCGGCCTGACGGACACGGAGCTGACGCCGGACTTCGCCGAGGTGCTCGGG